>Ga0316218_1000054_pt1 | contig 167619 bp, 142 predicted proteins | sample TBH18003metaG_FD_203634 | JGI IMG/M metagenome (GOLD analysis project Ga0316218, IMG submission 203634) | Freshwater microbial communities from Trout Bog Lake, Wisconsin, USA - TBH18003 | ecosystem: Environmental > Aquatic > Freshwater > Lake > Hypolimnion/Profundal zone | place: USA... | reverse complement strand
TACTATTTAGCAAGGAACTGAGCTACCTCGATGAAATCTGTAAACCAAAACAAATCTCATTTCGCAGCACAAGCATTCAATCCCAACTGCAAGCAGCGCGTTCTGGTCTAGGGGTCGCCATTCTCCCAAGCTTTATGGCTAACGAGGTTACTGGTCTACAGGAAATATTGCCGAAAGAGATCAGCATTATTCGTAGCTTTTGGATGATCATGCCCAATGAATATAAAAAAATTGAGCGCATGAATGTGGTTTGGGACACCCTTAAAAAAGAAGCATCAATATCAATAAAAAACCCGACCACTTAGTAGTCGGGTTTGATGAAATTACAGACGAAATGACAGACTAAAGCATCTTAGTCTTGATACATTTCTCCATACAAGATATCAGTCCCGTGCATAGATATCCACATCTTTAGTCTCCCGAATAAACAATGTACCAATGACCAGAGTCATTGCAGCAATGATGATGGGATACCAAAGACCATAGTAAATATTGCCATTTTGCGCAACCAAGGCAAAAGAGATGGTGGGTAGTAAACCTCCAAACCAACCATTACCAATATGGTACGGAAGAGACATCGAGGTATAACGAATGCGGGTTGGGAACATCTCCACTAGCATTGCAGCAATTGGACCGTAAACCATCGTTACTAAAATGACCAAGTAAAACAATAAAAGCAATACGGCTACGTAATTGATTGCTGTTGGATCAGCTTTAACCGGATAACCCGCATTATTTAAAGCTTCACGAATAGCCTTCTTAAACTCCGCATCTTTTACTTTTACTTCAGCTAAATCCAATCCACTTGATGAGTAACCCTGAATCTCAGTATCGCCAATCTTTACTACCGCTGGCGTACCAACGGGTCCGGCTACAGTTGTGTAGCTAGCAGAATTAGATGCCATCACTTGCTTTGCAATATCACAGGAGCTAGTGAACTTGGCTGTACCAGTAGGATTGAATTGGAAGCTACATTCGTTAACGTCAGCAGTAATAGTTGCTGGTGCATTTGCCATCGCTTTTTCAAGAGCTGGGTTAGCAAAGTGGGTTAAGGCATTGAATACAGAAACCGGCGTATTCGGTATGTAAGTAATCACGGCCAACAACAAACCACTCATGATGATGACCTTGCGCCCAATCTTGTCAGACAAGCTACCAAATACAACGAAAAATGGCGTGCCAATCACTAAAGATCCAGCAATCAATAAATTGGCAGTCTTTGCATCCACCTTAAGCACTTGTGTGAGATAGAACAAAGCATAAAACTGTCCTGTGTACCAAACAACCGCCTGACCTGCAACCAAACCAAAGAGAGCTAAGATCACAATCTTGAGGTTTTTCCATTGGCCAAAAGATTCTGTCAAAGGTGCTTTAGACAACTTGCCTTCTTCTTTCATTTTTTTGAAGGCAGGAGATTCATTCATCGATAAGCGGATATAAACAGAAACCCCTAAGAGTGCAATCGAAACAATAAAGGGAATACGCCAACCCCATACCTCAAAATTTGCACCAGTAAATTCACGGGTAAATAAAATCACGAGCAAAGAGAGAAACAGACCTAGAGTAGCCGTAGTCTGAATCCAGGCGGTATAGGCACCACGTCTTCCTTGTGGCGCATGCTCAGCAACATAGGTTGCGGCACCACCGTATTCACCGCCGATTGCCAAACCCTGAAGCATCCGCAAGGCGATCAAGATTACCGGGGCAGCAACACCAATGGTGGCGTAGTTGGGTAGACAACCAACCACAAAGGTAGCGCCACCCATAATCAAAATCGTCACCAAGAAGGTGTATTTACGACCGATCAAATCCCCTAAGCGACCAAACACCAAAGCGCCAAAAGGACGAACAATGAAACCAGCAGCAAATGCTAATAATGCAAAGATGAAGGCAGAACCTGCATCTAATCCGGAGAAAAATTGCTTAGCAATAATTGCTGCAAGTGAACCATATAAATAAAAGTCGTACCACTCAAAAACCGTACCTAATGAAGAAGCAAAAATCACTTTACGTTCTTCAGCGGTCATTGGGGCTGCTTTAATTGATGTTGACATCAGGAGCTCCTAAATATTTTTATAAAAATAAACAACAAATTGATTATCTATTCAAAATTCCGATTTTTAAGCATGCTAGGGAAATCCTTATACTTTTGATGCAGGGTAATCCCGCAGATTTAACTTTCTTCTAAACCACTTACACTCAGTTCAGAAAATTAGGATTAGTTAACTGTGTTTTTAGAAATAGAGAGCTCTTATGTCATATAAAGAATTTCACAAATCTTCAATCGAGAATCCCACTGCGTTTTGGTCAGAACAAGCCAAGCTCATTGATTGGCACAAGCCATTTAGTGAAGTGTTGGATTATTCAAACCCTCCCTTCGCAAAATGGTTTGAAGGTGGCTTGACAAATCTTTGCTATAACGCCGTTGATCGACATCTTGCAACACGAGGTAATCAGGTGGCTTTGGTAGCGGTTTCTACGGAAACCGATCAAGAAAAAACTTATACCTATCAAGAGCTCTACACAGAAGTAAACCGGATGGCATCTGTCCTCAAAGCTAATGGCGTCCATAAGGGCGATAGAGTTTTAATTTACATGCCGATGATTGCCCAAGCCGCATTTGCAATGCTAGCTTGTGCACGCCTAGGCGCAATTCATTCAGTTGTTTTTGGGGGCTTTGCCTCACATAGCTTGGCCACCCGTATTGATGATGCAGAACCCATAGTGATTGTTACAGCAGAAGCCGGAATGCGTGCTGGTAAAACTGTGCCCTATAAGCCACTACTAGACGAAGCGATTGAACTTGCAAAATACAAGCCAAAAAAAGTACTCATTGTGAATCGGGGCTTAACTCCGTTCACTAGCGTTCCAGATAGAGACCTTGATTACGCTACAGAGTATCAACAACATCTTCATAGTGAGGTTCCAGTTGAATGGGTCGATTCTACCCACCCATCCTACATTTTGTATACCTCTGGTACGACTGGAAAACCAAAAGGAATTCAAAGAGATACTGGTGGCTATGCAGTAGCCCTTGCCGCCTCTATGAAATATATTTTTTGTGGCAACCCTGGTGAGACCATGTTTACCGCCTCAGATGTAGGCTGGGCCGTAGGTCATAGCTATACAGTTTATGGGCCATTGATTAATGGTATGTCTTCTATTTTGTATGAAGGCACCCCACTACGTCCTGACCCAGGCATTTGGTGGCGTCTTGTAGAACAATACAAAGTGACAGTCATGTTTACAGCCCCTACTGCGATTCGCGTTCTCAAAAAACAAGATCCGCATTATCTGAGTAAATACAACCTTTCCTCCTTGCGCCTATTATTTTTGGCTGGAGAGCCTTTAGACGAACCAACTGCCAGCTGGATTCATGATGGCATTAAGAAACCTATCGTGGACAACTATTGGCAGACAGAAACAGGCTGGCCTATGATGGCCATTCAACGAGGTGTCGAAGTCATGCCTCATAAATTTGGCTCGCCAGGTGTACCAGTCTTTGGCTACAACCTCAAGTTGCTTGATGAAAATACTGGTGAAGAATTGGGTCCAGATAAAAAAGGTGTTGTCGTCATTGAAGGACCTCTGCCCCCAGGATGCATGCAAACTGTATGGGGTGATGACAAGCGTTTTGTAAGCACCTACTGGGAAACTGTTCCTGGGAAATTAACCTACTCCACCTTTGACTGGGGCATTAAAGATAAAGACGGTTATTTCTTTATCCTCGGCCGTACAGATGACGTCATCAACGTGGCCGGGCATCGCCTTGGCACTCGAGAAATTGAAGAGTGCTTATCTAGTCATCCTAATGTTGCTGAGGTTGCCGTAGTTGGAATCGAAGACCCACTTAAAGGACAAGTGCCAATTGGCTTTGTCATTACCAAGGATGGCTCAAGCGCGCCTGAAATCGAAGCTGAGCTAATGAAAATCGTTGACTCGAAACTTGGAGCCTTAGCACGTCCAGCTAAAGTTTACTTAGTAAATTTATTACCTAAAACACGCTCAGGAAAAATTGTGAGGCGTGCTCTTCAGGCAATTTCTGAAGGTCGTGACCCAGGGGATATCAGCACAATGGAAGATAAATCTGTGCTCGATCAAATTCAAGAGGTCATTGGTCGAAGAAAATAAAGTACAGGTATTCGTAAAGAAAAACGGCCTAGGAGTAAATCCCTAGGCCGTTTATTTTTTGACAAAAACTAAAGATCAAGTATTTTTACTAAACAATACCAGTTGCGTAATAAACAGCAATCACTACAAATACAGCCGTAGTTTTTAATACGGTAATAGCAAAAATATCTTTATAAGATTGCTTGTGCGTTAAGCCCGTAACAGCCAATAGAGTAATAACAGCGCCATTATGTGGCAGAGTATCCATACCACCTGATGCCATCGAAGCAACCCTTGCAAATACTTCTAAGGGGATACCAGCAGCATGGGCAGCAGCAATGAATTGCTGTGACATTGCAGCTAACGCAATACTCAATCCACCAGATGCCGAACCTGTAATACCAGCGAGTGTCGTTACAGTAACAGCCTCATTCACCAATGGATTCGGAATAGATCCTAAACCTTTGGCAACATAGAGAAAACCTGGTAAAGCCGCAATCACTGCACCAAAGCCATACTCAGATGCTGTATTCAGCGAAGCAAGTAACGCACCACCAACAGCAGTTTTGCTACCCTCAGCAAACTTTGTCATTACTGGGCGAAATGCGAATACCAGCACTGTCAAGATTCCCAATAGTAATGCGGCTTCTACTGACCAAATAGCCAAGACTTTATTCAAATCTGTAGAAATCTGTAAGCCGCTACCAGGAACAGTAGATACGATGCTACTAGCCTCATACCAACTTGGAATAGTGCGGGTCAAAATTAAATTCGCTAAACCCACTACAAATAAAGGCAAGATCGCAATTACCGGATTTGGCAAGGAGCTACTCTCAATTGGTTCAGGCTCATTTAAAAGATTGCTACCATAGCCTTCGCCAGATTTTTCTGCACGACGACGTAAGAGCTCTAAGTAGGACATTCCAACTACAAAAACAAATAAGGCGCCGATAACTCCCAACCAAGGTGCAGCCCAAGTAGTTGTACCAAAGAAGGTTGTAGGAATGATGTTTTGAATTTGCGGCGTTCCAGGCAACGCATCCATCGTAAATGTAAACGCTCCTAAAGCAATAGTGCCTGCGAGCAAGCGCTTTGGAATATTGCTAGCGCGGAAAAGTTCTGCCGCAAATGGGTACACAGCAAAAACCACCACGAAGAGAGATACGCCACCATAAGTTAGCAGCGCACATACCAGAACTATGGAGAGCATGGCTCGTGATTTACCAATAATCTTAATAACCGAAGCAACGATAGATTTGGAGAATCCCGATAACTCAATAACTTTTCCAAAGACCGCCCCCAATAAAAATACCGGGAAGTAAAGTCTGATGAAATCCACCATCTTCACCATAAAGACACTGGTAAACATGGGTGCCACTAAAGCAGGATCCGTAAAAAATACCGCCCCTAGAGCAGCCACAGGTGCAAAAAGAATAACGCTATAGCCTTTATAGGCCACAGCCATTAAGAAGCATAATGCGCCTACTACTATTACTAGATCCATGTTATTTCCTAATATTGAAATCCCAATCCTGCTGATAAGGATATTTATTAATAACTACAGAAAATAGGGGAATATAGGAAAACTAAACCCCCGACCTCTAGTCAGGAGTTTAGTGTATCTGGCATGCCGTCCGACATTATCAAAACCCTTTAGCAAAAAGGGCCTACAAATGCACAATAGATCTCATTACATCCTCCCAGTTTCTAAAAAATGTCGATGCCATAGGAAAGCTTCGCTTAATAGATGGGGGGTATGTTTTCCAGGGGAATCGCGTAAAGCTCTCTCGTAGTAATCGAGCAATGCGGGCTTGAAATAGGGATGCGCGCAGTTCTCTATAACAACCTTCGCCCTTTTCTTCGGAGAAAGGCCACGTAAGTCAGCTAATCCCTGCTCCGTCACGATCACTTGCACATCATGCTCTGTGTGATCTACATGAGACACCATAGGCACAATGCTGGAAATAGCGCCACCCTTAGCCGTAGAGGGTGTCATAAAAATAGACAGGTATGCATTACGGGCAAAATCTCCCGAGCCACCAATACCATTCATGATTTGGGTACCCATGACGTGAGTAGAGTTCACATTTCCATAGATATCAGCCTCGATAAGACCATTCATTGCAATAATCCCAAGGCGACGAATCACCTCCGGATGATTGCTAATCTCTTGAGTTCTTAAAATAATACTTTTGCGATATCTTGCTAAATCATTATTTAATTTATCCAAGGCGTCAGGACTGAGAGATAAAGCAGTAGCGGATGCGTAGGTCATCCTGCCAGAATTCAACATCTCCAGCATTCCATCCTGCAAAACTTCTGTATAGGCTGTTAAATTTTCAAACTTGCCTTGATTTAAACCAGCCATTACTGCATTAGGGATATTACCCACTCCAGACTGTATTGGAAGTAAATTTTCTGGAAGACGACCTTTTTTAACTTCATGCTCCAAAAAATCGAGAATATGGTCGGCAATTTTTTGAGAATTTGCATCTGGAGGATTGAAGGGGGAATTTCGATCCTGACCAGCAGTCTCAACTACTGCGACGACTTTTTTAGGGTCTATTTTGAAATAAGGAATACCGATACGATCACTTGATTTAATAATCGGAATTGGTAGACGATTTGGTGGCAAATGCGTTCCGTAGTAAACATCATGCATTCCCTCTAGTAATGGATTTTGCATACTGTTTACTTCCAAGATTACCTTATCGGCCATATCCAACCAGGTTTTATTATTTCCTATGGATGACGATGGAATGAGATGTCCTTCTTCAGTAATCCCGGTAACCTCAACGACTGCAGTATCGAGCTTTCCTAAAAATCCCGACCATACAAACTGCGCTACATGAGATAAGTGAATATCGATATATTCCATTTGACCAGCGTTAATGCGAGCCCTGCATGTAGGATCAGATTGATATGGTAAGCGCATCTCTATGCCGTCTACCTTTGCAAGAGCGCCATCTAACTCTGGAGCAGTAGATGCGCCTGTCCACACGCTAATTCGAAATCTCTCACCACGATCATTTGACTCAGTAATATGTTTAGCCAAGGCTAATGGAACTTCTTTTGGATAACCAGCGCCAGTAAACCCACTCATACCCACAGTCTCACCCGGGAGGATTAACTTTGCCGCTTCATCTGCCGACATAACTTTGCTGCGAAAGCCAGCATTTAAAACTCTTGAATAACTAAACATGTATTACAAATCCTTCTTTTCAAAAAATATGAATATCAAAATCAAATAACTAGAAGATAAAAAAACAAATATCTCTCGCGACCTCTCACCATCCCACTTCTACAATTTTTTATGACAGGCAATAATTCACAGGCTCCAATAAAGCAGGAGTGTATTGATCATGCATTGATTCCCGTAAATTAATCTCTATTGCCCTACAAATTCCATTTAGCGGCAAGTCGTTACTCTCCATTCCGAATGGCTCTTCAATTTCATCGCCCAAGGCATCAAGGCCAAAAAAGGTATAAGCAACAATAGCCACTACGAATGGCGTCATAAATCCTATTGAATCCACCAAACCAAAGGGCAAAAGAAAACAATAGATGTAAGCAGTTCTATGTAATAAAAGGGTATAAGAAAAAGGAATGGGCGTAGCCTTAATGCGTTCACATGCAGCAGCAGCTGAGCTCATATCAGAGATCGTTGCATCAATCGCTACAGCGATATTGCTATCAATTTTTTTATCTCTTAGGAGTTGGCCTAAGTCCATTCCCATCTTCAGAAGTAAAAAATCAGGTTTATTAGAATATCCTCTAAGCTCTTGGTACTCATCGGGTAACAGAAGTTCATTGACCTCATCATTAGGACTGGTATCCCGGAGATAGTGTCTTAAAGCATGAGAAAATGCGATAGCTCGATAAATCATGCGAATACGAATATCCGTTAATCCATTTTTTGCATCTGCAACTACGTCTGCTTGAACCAGGCTCTGGCACTGACGAGATAGAATCTTGCCCTTACAAACGATTTCGCCCCAAAGCCTTCTGCCCTCCCAAAATCGAGCGTAGGCGGTATTATTTCGAAAACCCAAAAAGATAGCTAATGGCAAACCAATCAGAGTAAATGGAATGGTCGTTAAGGTGATTTTTAATTTAAAAAGATCGCCATGACTCAAAGTAACAATAGTAGCAATTAAAGTATTCACAATTAATGCGGGAAGGATCCTTGGCAATACAGACCCACGCAGCAATAAAAACATCTTTATTCCGGAAGGTCTATCTCGAACAATCATTAAATCCCCTAAATTTATATTTACTAATATCTTAGTATATTAATTACTAATATATTAGCAAGTCAAGCGCTTGCCTGAAGAATCCATTAGACTTAAGATAACTCGCATGGAGTCGTAGATGAAACCCAGAATTAGCCATAAAAATACCCCTCAACTATTCTTAAGGGCACGTGAAAACCTGATGGCCCATTTCCGGCCGATCCTGAGTCACTTTCAACTAACCGACCAGCAATGGAGAATTTTGAGAGCCTTAGATGAGCATGGTCAATTAGAGCCAAGGGAGCTTTGTGAACTTTGTCAAATTTTAAGTCCGAGCATGACAGGAGTTTTAGCTCGCATGGATAAAGCTAAGCTGATTCAACGACAAAGAACATCAGAAGATCAAAGACGAGTGGTAGTTAAACTTGCAAAAAAAGGTAACCAGCTCATTGATCAAATCGCACCACTCATTGATTTGCAATACAAAAATATTGAGAAAGTTATAGGTAAAGAAGCGTTAGAAAAATTAGCCAAAACTCTAGAATCTTTTTTGGGTAATGAAAACGCATTAATTGAGCACGTTGATCTTTCAGACCATCCTTTTGGTAGTCAGTAGATCAAGTTTTTAAGCAAGAGATTAACTACAAATAATCATCGGCAGTTTCGGCCAAGGTGTCGCTAACACTCGCTTGAGCATGCGCAATATTCGGTAATTTCAAGCTAATATAAATTGCAATCCCCGCAATGCCAATAGCAAGCCATAGAGCATGGTGTATTCCATTAATTAAATACAAACGTGCTTGATCTAGTAACTCAACCGCATTTAATCCAAGTTGATCAGCTAATTGATGCAACTTATTTTGATCAAGCTCGCGGACCAATATTTGAGGTGTATTAAATAGGGCCGCAACACCAGGATTCTGAATATCCAATACTGTTAAATGCTTAGTAATCGCATGGCTGAAAGACAAATTGACAACTAAACCTCCAACGCTGGCACCAAACATACTACCGACGGTTCGCAGGGTTTGAACTAAGGCGGAAGCAGACCCGAGATCAGCCCTGGCAACTGCTGATTGCATTTGCAAAGTTAAATTGGGAATCTGAAAGCCAAAGCCCAAACCGCAAAATGAAAAAGCAAAGATAAGATAGATACCCAAAGTTTTTGGATTAGCCTGGGTCAGCATTAGTAGACCAATTAATAGACAGATGACACCTGCGGGATAAACAAATCGCGTATGTTTTATCCGCATAATAATTCGGCTATTTAGAATACTGCCGACCGTAATACCAACTAAGATTGGCGTAACCAAACCACCTGCAATTTTTGGCGACAAGGAAAAACCCGCCTGCAAGAGTAGTGGCATATAAAAGACCAATATGAAAAGCATTAGCCCACTCAAAAAAGACAGTAATGCAAGCAATTGAACGGTTGAGTGCCCTAGAAGATGAGAGGGCATAATCGGTTGCTCACTTTGAAGTTGATGTCTAAAAAATAGATAAGAAAAAATCATAGACATGATTAACAAAGCCCACAAAATGGGGCTGAAAAATCCCAAGGAAGAACCCAACTCCGAGGTAACTAATAAGGTAAATAAGGCAAGCACCAGCAAGGCTATCCCGAGCCAATCTAAACCAGGTTTTTCTACCTTGTGATTCACAATAAGAGGAAGATAACGCCAGACAACTCCAAGAGCCAGTATGCCAATTGGTAAATTTACAAAAAAGACGCTACGCCAACCTGCTTGTTCAGTTAATAAACCACCGAGGGCTGGCCCAACGGCAGAAGAGATACCGAAGGCAGAAGACAACATTACCTGCCATCGAACGCGCTGCTTTAAATCGGGAAATAAATCCGGTACAGAAGCAAACGCAGATCCCACAAGCATTCCACCGCCAGCTCCCTGCAAAGCGCGAGCCATCACCAATTGCAGCATTGATGTAGATAATCCACATAGAACAGATGCGATAGTAAACAGCGCAATAGCGCCAATTAAAAAAGGCTTTCTACCATGTATGTCTCCTAAACGGCCAATGATTGGGATGAAAATCGCATTGGTGAGCAAGTAAATAGCAGCAATCCAGGGGTATAAGCTATACCCTTTTAGATCAGCCACAATACTAGGCAAAGCCGTACCAACAACTGTTTGGTCCAGAGCAATCAACATAATCACCAGCGAGATGCCCAACATTGCTGTGACAGGATGATATTTCATGGAGGGGGGTTTGGGGCTAGCTGAATTTTTGAGGAAAAACTATTTAATGCCACGAGAAACTTGAAGGAGTAAATGTCATGAAATCTCAGTGCAACTTAAATAGAAATACCAACCCGAAGGTTGGTATTTCTATCATTACAATTAATTACTTCTTAGCGGCTGTTACAACAGCTTTCATTTGATCAAAATACACTACCTTAATTTGGTCATGTAAAGCAATTTGGCTAAACAATTTCTTGTTCTTTACATGAATAATATGAATCTCTCCATCCATTCCCTTAACTGAGATATTACGTTTTGCTTTGTCAATCTCCATCACATCAGTAATTACTGTAGTGGTATTGGAAACTGTGCCAGCAGGCTTATCTCCAGCAGGTGCCGTTGTTACAGTAGTGGTTTGTTTTTCGCTACGAATATTTCCTTTTGAGTTCAACAACTCAACAGCTACCCCAATTTCAAAACTTACATTCAATTGATCGCCAACTTTAATTTGCTTAAAGTTCTTTACACCTGGGCCTGCAACAAATTGAGTCTCGCCCTGATCATTTTTTAAGGTAGCCGTACGGTTAGCAGCGTCAATTTTAGTAACGACACCTTCCATAATGGAATACTTCTCAGCCACAACAATTGCATCCTCAACCAAAGGTTTAGTGGTTTGAGCAAAAGCTGCTGAATTGATCAGCAAAAATGCTGAAGTAACTGAAAATAATAACGAACGTTTAAATGACATGTTTTCTTCCTTATGTATTAATAAAACAATAATATGCTTAAGCTTGAATAATTGAGATTTTTACCGAAATTAAAAATATCTACAAACATACTAAAACATTAAGTAAAAATAATCCTAATTTCTAAGATTAGCTAGCTCTTTTTGTTAAAGGCATAAAAAATTAATGAGCTGCTTTGCTTGCGCCAAAGGGGGGCTTAGACAGCCAAATCAACGGCATCAAAATAATCAAAATTAAAGTGGCCATTAGCATTAATTGGTTCGTTGACAACATATAGGCCTGAGAAGTAACTAGGTTATCGATATAACCATTTTTTTGCATTTCCGTCATACCCAATTGGGCTGCCTGATTCGAGAACTGGACATAGGCGGGATTGCCCAACTGGACGTTCTGAACTAGATTTTCATGATGACGAATCGCATTATCTTGCCAAAGTGTTGTGGAAACGGCGGTGCCTACACTTGCGCCGACATTCCTTAAAAAATTGGAGATGCCAGTACCTGACGCAATTTGATGCCCTTTTAACTGCGACATGGAAATAGCCGACATTGGCATAAAAAATCCCGCTATTCCTACGCCCATAATGATGCGAGCCATCATCAAGGTTTTTTCATCAACGCCTGTTGTAAAGCCTGCAGCCATCCAGCAGCCTATAGCCATAGCAAGAAAACCAATGCTAGCAATAATGCGCGCATCTACACGATGAATATTAGCCCCAAAAAGCGGGCCACAAAACAAGGCCAGTATTCCGGTAATCGCCATTACCTTGCCAGCGTTAAATGCTGTATAGCCAAGTTGAGTTTGAAGCCATAAGGGGCCAATCACAATGTAAATATAAAAAGCAAACGATCCCAATCCCAAACAAATTGCAGACATTCGAAAATTAATTAATTTAAATATACGCAGATCGACAATCGGATGCTCTTCCCCAAGTTCCCATAAGATAAAAGCAACCCAGGACACACAAGAAATTACTGCCAAACATGAAATAAACGGTGACGATAACCAATCCAATTCGCTGCCCTTATCTAAGGCCACTTGCATTGATGAAACAGCGGAGATTAGTAAAGCTATACCAAGCAAATCGATCTTCTCTTTTGATCGAGCCGGCTTGGGGGCGCCAAACAGCCAATAGACCAACACGGTACTCAACACGCCAAAAGGCAGGTTGATATAAAAGGCCCAACGCCAGACCAAATTGTCGGTTAACCATCCGCCAATCAATGGACCCAGTACGGGCGCAACCACTGTAGTAGTGGCCCAAATTCCCAATGCCATCCCTCGCTTGGCCGGCGGGAAAGACTTCATTAACAATGCTTGAGACAGGGGGATCATTGAAGCCCCCACTATTCCTTGCAAAATTCGTGCAAGCACTAATATCTCAAAACTCGTTGCTAACCCACACAACATGGAGGCGATGACAAATAAGATTGTGGCAAACAAAAACTGCCGTACTTCGCCAATTCGTTTAGACAAGAATCCTGTTAGCGGCAGAAAAATCGCTTCACTAACTGCATACGAGGTAATCACCCAAGTTCCCTGGGTTGGGCTTACTGCAAAATCCCCAGCAATCGTTGGCAATGCCACATTGGCAATTGACATATCAAGCACATTCATAAATGAACCCAATGCTAGCGCTAAGGTTCCTAGCGCTAGCTTGTATCCATATAAGGGCTTGAGCTCTTGATTTCCCGACATATTCTATTTGAGCTAATTGAACTTATTGAGCTTGCTTTAGCAAGGCTTGAATATGGCTTTGAGCTTGATCAAATTGCTTTTGATAAATTCCCGTCTCCATTACTGGTCCACTTTGCATAGCCTGTAAAGGAAGTCCTTCTAAATTCTCCGTATCCACCTTAACATCCATAGATAGGCCAATGTGCAGTGGGTACTTTTTGAGCTCATCTGAATCCAAGGCAATACGAACGGGCAAACGTTGTACAACTTTCACCCAGTTACCCGTAGCATTTTGCGCAGGTAATAACGCCAGGGTAGAGCCTGTTCCAGGAGCAAGGCCAACTACTTTGCCGTGAAACTCCATCTGATGTCCGTATATGTCTGATTTGAGCTTTGCTGTCTGACCCACTCGAATATTTCTAAGTTGATCTTCCTTAAAGTTGGCATCCACCCAAATTTCACCATCGTCAACAATCAACGCTAGAGGAGTTCCGGGAGCTACTCTCTGACCCACTTGAATATAACGCTTTGCAAGTATCGCGCTTACTGGGCTTTGAATTTCAGCTCTTAATAGATTTACATAAGCCTGTCTTGCATTGGCCACTGCTTTTAATAACGCAAGCTGAGAATGCTCCAATTCTTCCTTAGAAACTGCAGCATCACCACGAAGCGCGTTGCGTTTTTGATAATCCGCATTGGCATTGCGCAGATCAATATCCGCCTTCTCCGAAGCAATTTTCACTTCCGTGGGATCAATTTTAAAAAGAACTTGACCCTCCTTTACGGACTGAGTCTCAGAAACGTTTACGGTAGATACCGCTCCATCAACCAGAGCCACAATTTGCACTTGAGAGCCGGCAACATAAGCATCATCAGTAGATTCCGTATTTCTACTAAAAATGAACCAATAAGCTAAAGAAAGAACGGATACAACAATCAAGGCTATCAGAAAAATTCTGAAGGCCTTAGGACGATTAAATTTTTTATTTTCGGATGAGTTATCCATAAATGAATTCTTTATTTCAATGATTAATGAGATTTATTGTTATCTTGTAGATAGGAGCCACCCAAGGCCTGAACTAACACCACATTTGCCGTTAGCATCTTTGCTTTCGCATCCGCATAGTTTTGACCTTGCTGGAGATAGAATTCTTCCATTGCAAATACAGCTTCTTTAGAGCTAATACCTACATCACTTCTACGTTTAGTGATTTCATAATTGGACTTGGCACTTTGGTAAGCAGAAGCATAGCTTTCGTAATTGGCTTGCGAACTTTTTATCGAGCCCATACCATCAGCGACTTCTCTAAGAGCTTGGACAAGCTGTTCTTGATAATTTGCGACGGCTTGATTTCTACTGGCTTCTTTACCCGTAATATTTGCCGCAATTGCGCCACCATCAAAAATTGGCAAACTGATTGCTGGCCCCAGGCTAAATTGCTGACTCTTACTAGCAAATAATTGCGACAAACCAAACGATTGAACACCAATAAATCCCGCTAAATTTATATCTGGTAAATATTCTAAATTTGCGCCATCTAGCTGAAGTTTTGCAACATCAATTTGACTTAATAAGGCCTGCAAGTCTGGTCTACGTTCAAGCAAATTAGATGGAATGATTGCGGGAAGGTTCAGAGCATTCCCTTTGATTTCTGGCGCCTTAAGAGACTCACCCCAAGATGGGCCCTCTTGAACTAATGCGCCTAGTTGATGTTGGATCATTTTGACACTCAGATTTGCTTGACTCAAATTGACCTGTGCAGTTTCGTACTCAACTTTTCGCTGATTCACCATCATTGCATCTACCAGTCCAACTTTTTGTTTCTCTTGGGCAATTTGATACAGACCCTTTTTAGCTTCTACATCTCTTGAATACAGTGCCTGAGCTTGGACCATGCGATCGTAATCGAAGTACACGCGCACAATCGTTGTAGATAGCAAAAGTTCTGAAGCCTTGTGATTGGCTTTAGCTGCTAACACTTGGTTTTTGGCTGCATCAAAATACTTCTTTTGTTTTCCCCAAATATCCAAAGACCAATTCAAAGAAGCATTCACTAAACCATAGCCTGTATAGACTGGCATACCCGGAACAAAAATATAATTTTGAGATAACTGCTGACGATCTACCTGACCTCCAATGCCAATTTGAGGCAAGAAGCTAGCTTTTTCGGTATCGAGCATTGCTTGGGCCGCAACAATTCTTGCACCAGAAATTTCTAGACTTGGAGAATGACTCATTCCCAAGCTCACCAACTTATCTAATTGTGGATCTCCAAATGCAATCCACCACTGATCTTGAATTTGACTGGCATTCTGATCCAACTGTGGCTCGAGAACCTCCAAAGGCTTGATTGACTGTTCAGGCAGACTGTCTCTTGGAAACAGAGCGCATGAAGATAACAGTAATCCGAAAACCAACATAATAAGAATTTTTGCCATATTCATCATGTAACTCAAAATGCCTCCTGTAGAGAGGTCAAGTTATTCTTTTCTATTCTGGATAAGAAATCTTTGAACTGCTCAAACTCTTTAGGGCTAAAGCCGGCCAAAGATTGGTTTAATAAACCGCATAAACGAAATGGGATTAATTTTGCCAATTTTTTTCCGGCTAGAGTTAAAGACAAATGAATAACCCGTCCATCTTTTTTAGATGGTATTTTTTTTATCAAATCCATAGATTCCAATTTGTGAATCATTCTGACGGTGGCAGCTGCATTACTACCCAGTAGGTGAGAGATAGAGGAAATCGTCGCCCCTTCCGTATGAGCGACCATCATCAATACACTCATTTGAGATGCCGTAATCCCAAGATCAGCCAGCCTCGCATCTGCCAAACGCTGATAGATCGACTTATTTCGCACCATGAGATAAACAACACTACCCTGCAGGCGATAACTATCCGGGGTATAGAACTCAGATATAGGTAGGGATGTGGTTTTCATAGAATTAGTTGACTAGTCAACTAATTCTATAGGATTCCATAAAACTTTGTCAGAACACAAATAAATGCCTAATAATTGACTTCATTGCTTCTCATTGGCACTTATACGCCATCTTTTTAGCCCTCCCTTTAGAAAGGGGAATGGGTAGATCTTTAAACTTGATCTTCCTCAATGACGGCCCATGTGCTATCACCCAATTTTTTGACTGCCATCGAATAGGTCCAATAACTTGGAATGCCACAACTCCAATCTTGAGGTCCATTCTGAATCAGCACATTGACGGCATTACGCTCGTCATAATAAAGATGGTAAGTTTTTCCATGAATGGGGTTAAAGGCGAACTTCGCACTATGAACCATTTCAGTTGCATCAAGCCTAGCTTGCAATGCTCTAGCCTGCCTCATTAAAACCTCAGCCTGCTCCATAATGCGGTCATATTCTAGCTTTGCATTTTGGCGGGCAACATTCACCGCCTTATCCTTCTCCTCTACAACCTTTATTGGAGCAAATACAGGAGCGCCAACCTCCATGGGATATTCAATGCCAGCATGTCTAGCTGGATCTGTATCTTCTATTCTCACAAAGTCTCCTAATATTTTTTAATAATTAAATAGCCTAGGGCTTATAAAAGCTCAGAGTAACCTCACCGAGCTCAATTCCAAATTTACTCATCTTGGCTTTATTCAGCATGACTTTAGGTGTTATCAAATACATCCAATCATCAAACTGCACTTGATAAACAGTGCCATCCACGGGAAGCGCTAGTGTATAAGCCCAATTTAAGGCATTTCCAGCCGACTCTCCTTTTGCCTCGCCGATAACATCATCTGCTTTGCCGCTATATTTTCCAGGGGAAATTTCTGTCAAAGTCCAAATGCGTTTTTGCTTAGTTCCATCTGAATACTCAAAACTCTCATCTAGAGTGCCTACCTTTTGCCCATCAATGACTTTCCAATTGGCATTAATTAAAACGGTAAAGCGCTTTTTTACTACCCCACTTCGATCTGTAAAAATGCCATAAGCATTAATGGTTCCTGAAAAGTATTCACTGAGATCTAAAGCGGGCCTCTGATCAGCGTATTGCACAACTGTAGGCGCTGAACAAGCCCCTAAAGAAAGAGCTATAAAAATACATAAGGCGATATTACGAATGCTTTTATTCATTTAAGCGAATCTCTCTGTAGAAGTATTTAACCTTGGCCGGTTTACAAAAAATGATTACCGCAGATCTATTGAGCTTTTTGAGCCTACCAACCAGAGTGCGCTAGGTCCCAACAGTCTAGAAATCAAATGTCTATTCTTGGCAAATATTCGATAACCAATCTTGAACATAGGCTGTAGAGTATTTCGCGAGAATAGCCAAGCTAAAAATGGCAATCGCGCTCTTCTATAGGCCTCTGCAAAAACCGGTACACCATTAATAAGGGTGCCATCTGCAAATTGCCCATACATCGCAGCCAAAACTTGCTCGCATGAAATACCTATTGCGAGTGGGTCATAGTCTTTGGAATGAATATCTACAAAGCCAATTAAACCAGCCTCATTTCGGCCAGACAAAAAATGAATTTCCGCCTGACATAAGGGGCATGAGCCGTCATAAAACAGGGTCAGCTTCTGTGTATCTCTAGTCATGCAGCAAGTTTAAGACTTTATCGATAAACTGTTTGAAACCTAAAAATGACTCAAAAGCCCTAATGACACTACTCCCTCAATCTTTTCGTGCACTAGTGATTGGCTCCTCAGGAACGATTGGCTCAGCTTTCATGGAGCTTTTGCAAAATAACCCCTCTTGTTCAATGGCGATTGGGATACATCGCCATTCCGAATACCCAATTGACTATCAAGATTCATCATCTATTGAATCTTCAGCCAAAGCCCTTACATTACTGGCACCCTTCCACCTCATCATTAATACGATTGGCCTATTGCATTCACCAAAATGGATGCCAGAAAAGAAATTGGATGACCTTAATGCAGAGCAACTGGGTGAACTCATGAAAATTAATGCCATTGGGCCCGCCCTAACCATTCGATATTTTTCGAAACTTCTAGACCCTAAAAATAGCGTCATGGTTAATCTTTCGGCCAAAGTGGGCAGTATTGAAGATAACCGCCTTGGTGGCTGGTACAGCTATCGAGCTTCAAAAGCTGCCTTGAACATGTTCATTAAAACTGCTGCTATAGAGCTTCGCAGAACAAAACCCAATACAGCACTCATTGCCCTACATCCAGGAACTGTCAATTCAGCACTATCGCAACCCTTTCGTGGCCAGCAAATTGGTAGGCCAGCACTAGAGGCTGCCAGTGATATGTTCAATGTGATCACACGCCTAAGTAAAGAAGATTCTGGCTCTTTCCTATCTTATTCAGGAGAAAAGCTACCGTGGTAGCCTAGCCCCTCTTCAGGGGATGCAATGAATTTCCTTGAAAAATATCACCTAGAGTGGCTATAGTTATTAACATGAGGTATAGAGATATTGACCTCTTTGGCTGGAAATCTCTATCCTCAACCTTCAGGTAAGATGGCCCCCAATGAATAAAATCCTTAAAATTTCTCACCTCTCAAAAACCTATCAATCTGGTTTTGAAGCCCTCAAAGATGTCAATCTAGAAATCTCCAAGGGTGAAATCTTCGCCTTACTGGGCCAAAATGGCGCAGGCAAGACTACCTTGATTAGCATCATTTGCGGAATCATCAATCCAAGCTCTGGAGAAGTATTGGTTGATGGGAAAGACATCATTCATCATTATCGAGAAGCACGATCTTTAATCGGCCTAGTTCCTCAAGAGCTATCGACTGACGCATTTGAAACTGTTTGGAATACCGTCAGCTTTAGCCGAGGTTTGTATGGGAAAGCTCCAAATCCTCAATTTATTGAAAAGATTTTGAAAGAGTTATCTCTTTGGGATAAGCGAGATAATAAGATCATGACCCTCTCTGGAGGAATGAAGCGAAGAGTCATGATTGCTAAAGCACTATCTCATGAGCCGAAAATATTATTTCTAGATGAGCCCACCGCTGGAGTAGATGTGAGCCTTCGTAAAGATATGTGGAATGTCGTTAAAGACTTGAAAGCCAGCGGCACAACCATCATTCTTACGACACACTATATTGAAGAGGCCGAAGAGATGGCCGATCGTATTGGCATCATCAGAAAAGGTGAGCTGATCCTCGTTGATGAAAAATTAGCCCTCATGAAAAAACTTGGGAAGAAAGAGTTAATCCTTCAGCTCTCACTTCCACTCCAATGCATACCTGCCGCACTCGATATTCCTGGGTTAACACTTTCACAAGATAAGTTTGAAATCACATATACCTTTGATTCAAACAGTGAGCAAATCAGTATTGCAGATCTTTTGCAAAAGCTTACCGAGCAGGGTATCACTTTTAAAGACCTTCATACCAAGCAAAGTTCATTAGAAGAAATCTTTGTGAACCTGGTCAATGCAGGAGCAAATACACATGAAGCTTAATTACTATGGTATTCGAGCCATCTTTAGATTTGAAATGGCCAGAACTCGCCGCACATTAATGCAAAGTATTGTTGCACCAGTCATCTCGACCTCTTTGTATTTTATTGTTTTTGGTTCGGCTATTGGATCGCGGATTACAGAGATGGAAGGTGTTTCATATGGTGCATTTATTGTGCCAGGCCTCATCATGCTTTCTTTACTAACTCAAAGTATTTCCAACGCCTCTTTTGGTATTTATTTTCCAAAATTTAGCGGCACAATTTACGAATTGCTATCCGCCCCCATCTCCCCCCTTGAAATCATTATTAGCTATGTCGGTGCCGCCGCCACTAAGTCAATCATTTTGGGTTTAATTATTCTGATGACGGCAACATTTTTCGTACCTTTACAAATAGACCACCCTATTTGGATGTTGATTTATCTGTTACTCACTTCGGTTACTTTTAGTTTGATCGGCTTCATAATTGGCATTTGGGCTGATGGCTTTGAAAAGTTGCAGGTCGTGCCACTCCTGATCATTACCCCACTAACCTTCTTGGGGGGTAGCTTTTACTCCATTTCTGTTCTCCCTCCATTCTGGCAAAAAGTTGCTCTACTTAATCCCGTCGTGTACCTCATTAGCGGATTTCGCTGGAGTTTTTACAGTATTGAAGACGTCAACCTATGGCTTAGCCTTGGCATGACTTTGGCATTTCTGAGCATTTCAGTTGCTACAGTAATCTGGATTTTTAAGACCGGCTATCGCCTCAAGAAATAAAACTTCTAAGCAGCACCAAAAATAAGCCCCTCATCATTTCTGGTGAGAGGCTTTTACTTTCTATTTGTAATATTCTATTGAGAGCTTCAGTCGCTATAGACAAGAAATAAACTCTGCACTAAATATTTTATTTTTCAGGTTTAAAACCACTATCCAAAAAGTCTTGTACACCGGCAAACATCAGCATACGATTTTTTTCCATGATGAGAGTATGAGTACCTTCACTAATCTGCAACATAATTTTATATGGTGCATTTTCTAACTTAGTGAAGTACTCATAAAGCATGTAACTTGGTAGATCAGCATCCCACTCTGCATGAACTAACATCACCGGCACGCGAATATCTTTTGGGTCGTAAACAGGTTTACCAGCTGACCAATATTCACGCGCATCCTGAACGGTGCCATTTGGAGCACGCAACTTTTTAGGGCTTTGGTTTTTCCCCCATGGATCCGTATCAAATGTAGCGTCCGCCCATTTCTCAAACCAACCTTCAGGAATCAAAGTACTTTTCGCATTTTCTGGAACACCAGCTAGCCAACGCTTCTTAGCGTCAGAAACAGAGGCAACTCGATAAGCCCCCAATACACCACCATTATCAGTTAATGCTGGGCCGCCTTGACGAAGCCATTGAGGAGCATATAAAACCAACTTATTCACCTTGTCATTATGTTCGGTTGTATATTTCCCCATAATGGTCGTTCCCCAAGACCATCCAAGTAAATTCATCTTATTAATATTGCGTTTTTTTAAGATGTAATCTACCGCACTGGAGACATCACTCACGGCGACATCCGTTCTGACTAATGGTGAGTTTTGATCAGCCGGCTGATCCATCTCAGGAGGGCGAGTCGACTTTCCATATCCTCGTAAATCCACTAACCACACGTCATAACCTCTTGCGGCCATGTACTCCATCCATGACGTGCCGCCAAGGGATAGATCAAATGCCGTTTCAGATGGGTAGGTAGAGCCATGCACATAAAGCAATGTTTTTTCAGCTGTGAATTTTTTCACTCCAGCCAAATGTTTATTGCGTACATATAGAGAAATTCCAGGGGTATCGCTTTGCACCATGTATTCATTCATCTCAATCTTATCGGCAGCAAATGCCTGATTAAGAAAGCCACAAAAAAATAATGTGCCAATCATTTTGATAATTTTCATTGTCTTTCCAGATAAGCTTTAGCTTATTTATTGATGATCAAAAGCATTCAGGTATGTATAGCCCCACGCACTTAATGGGGGCTATACATTTCTATTGATAAAAATTAAGGATGCAGCAATAGCTTTTGCACGCGCCAATTTAAAAGTTCTCCAACATACAGAGTGTTTTCTGTTGGGCAAGCAATCTCATGGATCCAGCCAAACTGTTTAGGCTGCTTACCCGATTGGCCAAAGACGCCGAGGACTTTACCGTCTAAATTTAGCTTATAGATACGGCCTGGATAGGCATCAGCCATATAGAGAACTTGATTGGGGCCAGGTGTAATACAAAGTGCCCATGGAGCGCCTGGCATCATGAGTTTGTTGCCCAATTGAGGATCATCTTTTTTTGCAACATCTGGCATATTACCAATGGCAGGTCGGATCGATGCATCGTAAGGAACATCTACCTGGATAACACGCAAGACATTTCCGTTGCCATCAAATACTTGAATACGTCGATTACCGCGATCTGCTACATAAATATTTCCCTGGTTATCAGATGCAATACTGTGGGGAGTATGCAGTTCACCTAGAGCCTGACCACGCTCGCCCCAAGATTTCAGCCAATCGCCATTCTTATTAACTTTAGCGACTCTTGAGTTGACATAACCATCGCTAATGAAGGCATTACCAGCAGAATCAAAGGCGACATCAGTAACTTGACGGAATCTTCCGTCTTCTGCTTTTAAGGGAGGCATTGGATGCTCAAGCGGTCCAGTCTCTTTATCTGAAGCCTCTTGCTTTCTACCAAAAAGCATCACCACGTTTCCAGCCGGATTGAATTTAATCACCATATCCGAGCCTTTATCAGTCACCCAAATATTGTCTTCTTTGTCAATTCGAACGGCGTGCGCAAAAGACCAGGCATAAAGATTTTTACCAATCTCGCGAATGTAATTTCCATTGGCATCAAATTCGAGTAACTGTGTAGCAGCCGCAGCGTAAGCTGGGCCCACGGTATTTCCACGATGCAATACAAAAATATGGCCTTTGGAATTTACCGCTACTCCACTCACTTCACCTAAATGCATATCTTTAGGCATCTTGATAGGATTTGGTACCGAATCAAATGCAATGACAGGAACATTTTCTGCTGCAACAGCAATACCAACAGATAGCAAAAGTGCGCACAATAATGCTGATTTCATTTTGTCTCCTAAATTTTATTTTTTATATTTTTTAACTTCTGCATCAGCATAGCATGTGATAAATAAATACGCTGACTTGGAAGACGGTTAAAAATTTTCAAAGAAAATACACTCAGATTTAGGGTTTTCCCGTAAGGCATTTAAGAGAACTTAATGCGGGCCGTTGGCGCTCTTTGTCATATTGGCGCAGGACAAGAAAAAAGCCACTAAACCTAAAAGGTATTAGTGGCTTTATTATTTTTGAGAGGGCCGAGATCTTACTTCGCTTATTTAAACTTCAACTGCTCTCTTCATATCTTGAGACTAGCGGAATTCATCACCAAGAAACCTCTTAGAAATATCGCTACCAACCTGATTAAACGCGCGGCTTTGCGCGGCAACTAGCGCATCAAAACTAGCGCCTGTAATAGGCTCACGTATCAGAGATCGCCCTGTCACAATCCTTGGACTTTGTTTGGTATCAGTATTGGCATTGGCACCAGATAAATTCTTCGTCCTTGATGTTGATGGCCTAATAGTCCACAAAACATCCAACACCACATCCTCACCAGGAGCACTCTCAATACTCTGAACATCTATTAAAACTTGATAATCAAATTGAGCTTGGGTACTTTGAGAAAAGTTCCATACATTTGACGTTCCTAAATTACGAGCTAGGTTTGAGGCAATTACCCTTCCAGCATCGCTTTTAAGCGATCCAGCCCAACGTTGATATTCGTGGATTTGTACTTCATCACGGTTACTGTGTGTAACCAGTTGAGGACGATCCATCGCCGATGGAACCGTCACCGGACCAACCATCAAGCGCATGGTGCTACTTGCATCTGGCATGGAAGGTACAGGCTCTGCAGTAAGCCTGTAATAGGATGTTTTTGGTGAGCTACTACACCCACCAAGTACAAGAGCCACCAATAAAGAGGTGAATAGATATTTCATTACTTTGACTCCTCTTGTGGCTTACCAAATATCAGGGATTGTGGTTGTTGATCTAGCATATCAGTCAATGTTTTTATGGAGCTTGCTGCTTTTGTTAACTCCCGCAAAGAATCGCGCATATCCGTCTGCAACGGAGAATCACTTTGCGTTATTGCATTGATATTTTTTAAGGTTTTATCAAATTCAGGGAGAATTTGATCATCAAGCTTTTTCACTAACTTGTCTGTGTTTTTAATCACATTGGCCATAGTCTTTTCAATATCTTCAAATGCCCCTGGAATAGCTGGTATCTCTAGCGGATACTTAGATACATCCAAAGTATATTTTGGTGAGCCTGGGAAAAAGTCTAGACCAATATATTGCTGACCTGTTAAGTAACTTCCAGTCCGCAATTGCGCGCGAAACCCTTTGGCAATTAAAGTCTTTAAGCGACTAAGCTCATTTTCTGGCGGAGGTAATAATTTTCCACTCTTAAGTGAACGAATTTTCAGGCGGTCAGGGTAAAGGAAAATTTCAACAGGTTGAACGATTTCATAAGTTCTTGGATCCATCGCGGTTTCAATACTGACCACCTCACCCATATTTACACCCCGAAATTCTACTGGCGCGCCTATCGACAAGCCACGTACAGATTGCTTGAAATTGATGACGAAACGTTCGACGCGTGCATCTGGCTGCTTCATTGCTATGATGCGTGTTGAAAATAGTGAGAAAACGGCATCTGGTTGGGCACGTTCCGTTAGAGGTGTGGCCGCCTCTTTAGCGTCAGATGCATTGCCCTGGTTAGGGTGATTAACAAGGCGATCTGATATGTCCTGTGAAGTTTGCGGGGCTTCGAATGCAATACCACCAGCGATAACCGCAACCAAGGATTCTGTTTGCACTTGAATACCTTCGGCGTTCAAACTCACATCAATGCCGCTAGCATTCCAAAAACGGGTATTGTTTGTCACATACTGATCGTAAGGGGCCTCAATAAAGACTCTAATAGAAACATATTTCCCATCTTTATCTAAGTCATACGCCACGACCTGACCAACATTTAAACGACGAAAATAGACTGGTGTTCCAATGTTATGAGAACCTAAAGTCGGGGCTCGCAATATGAACTCCCGGCCTGGGGTACCTCCAGTCAGAATGGGTGGAACTTCAAGAGCCACAAAGCTATCAATCTTTTCAGTAGACTTTCCTATATCAGCAGCAATAAATGGCCCATCAAGTAAGGTGCTTAAACCCGTCACACCACTAGCAGTAATACGTGGTCGAACAATCCAGTAGCGTGTGTCCTTATTGGAAAAATCAGATGCATCTTTATTGAGTTCAATCGTAGCGAGTACCTGCTGATGATCCTCAGATAAAACCACTGTTTTGACCAAGCCGATATCAACCTCTTTATATTTCACATTGGTTTTTCCAGCTATCAGACCATCGCCTGATTTGAAGGCAACGGTAATCGTTGGTCCGTGGTCAACTACCGCTTTGTACATAAGACCTAATCCAACCAAAATAGCCACAATAGGAATAATCCAAATAATCTGTGGTGCCCAACGTCGTTGAGCTTTGGTAATTACAGAGGGAAGATTAGGAAGCTCAGGCCCTTGAGATGTATCAGACATGCAATTCCTCGGCTATATTGTCATTATTCTTTGAAAGATCCGCAGCATCCCAAATGAGCCGGGGATCAAAACTCTTTGCAGCAAAAATCGTTAAAACAACCACAGTAGCAAAAGCAATTGCCCCAGCTCCCGCACGAATGTTCATCAAGTTGCCAAATTGTACGAGGGCTGTGAGCATGGTAGCAACATACACATCAATCATTGACCAACGCCCAATCGCCTCGACCATACGATAAAGTCTTGCACGCACCCTAGGCTTCCAGCTAGAGCGAATTTGTACTGAAATTAATAAAAATGTTAAGGAAATTAACTTGGCAAAAGGAATCACAATACTGGCGCAAAACAAAATAATGGCCAATATTTGCGAGTCTGAGGTCCAAAGGAAGACAACGCCACCAAAAATCGTATCTTTTTCCGTGCCAAAAAGGGATCCAGTTGCCATGACGGGCATCAAATTGGCGGGAATAATCAACACATAAGCCGCGATCACCAAAGCCCAGGTTCGACTAATGCTATTTGGCTTACGGAAATGCATGCCAGATCCACAGCGTGAGCAAACTAGACGCTGCGTTGTTGGTAAAAAACGCTGCGCAAGCCCGCAGGCTTCACATCCAATAATGCCCTTCGAAGCCGCAGTTAACACACAGGCTCCTGCAATTTCTTGAGAATATCAACTTGCTTCCAAAAAGTATGGGTGTCGAAGTTGGCTGCAGCGGCTGTCACAGCAAGCATTAACAATACGAAAGAGCCCAGGGCAATATTAGGCGATACAGAGGCAAAAGCATTTAGCTTGGTAATGGTCACCATAAGCCCCAACATAAATACTTCAATCATGGCCCAGGGTTTAACAAGATGCACCACCCTAAACGCAAGCGGAAAAAACGGTGGTAAACGCCCTAAATTTAGCGGCAACAATAAATAGATCAAAGCCAGAATTTCTAACATTGGCATCAAAAATGTCGTTGCGAAAACAAGTGCCGCGATACTCGGTATGCCGTCACGTACAAGCCTATCGGCAGCATCTAACAAGGTCGTAGAATTTGTTAAGCCCTGTGAATTGATAGTAACGATGGGAAAAGCATTCGAAACCAAGAACAAGGCAGCGGCGGTCAACCCAAAAGCTAGGCTGCGTTGCAAACCATTCGGCTGTAATCGGTACAACTCATTTCCACAGCGACTACAAGACGCCTTAGCGCCAGGCTCTAACTCCACCTCTCGCAATAGCAGATCGCATTGATTGCAGACTATCAGCCCATCTAGTCGCATTGCAGGAAAAATCCAATCATAAAAAAGTTAAATTCCTAGTTTGTGTGGCAAAAGTATGAAATCGCTATTTATATAGGGGGCTGATATATCCCCCTACTTTATCAGGGGTTTCGAATAAAAATTGCCAATTAAATTTATAAACACCAAAAAAGCTATAGTAGGTTTTAATCACCTATTATGTCCACTTTTTAAGGTCTCTAAAATTAAACCCAATGGAGCGGGATCAAGCCTATCCGCCCACTTGTATGGATTGATATAAAGAGTAACCATGCAAAAGCTTATCCACATACTCAGGCAAAATAGCACTAATGCAGTAGCTCCAGTTTTAGCATTGCTTCTATGCACTGCTGCCACAGTAAGCGCAGCAATCAATCCTAAAAAAATCCCTAGAAACCACTTTGTATCAACACTCTCTTGATAGCCTAAAGAAAGCCTTTGCGTACGGGCATTACGTAAATCACCTATTGCTTTAACAATGGCTGAAATGGCGATAGGATCTGTGCAAATAGATGGCTTATTTACGCTTTGATTGCATGCACCAGTCATCTTCCAAACATTCAACTCCAATTTATCGAGAGCATTTTGAGCCTCTAAGCTACTTGACTCATTGTGGTGCTTTGCTGACCACTCGTCTGTTAAAACACTCTCTAGATAAGATTGAACATACTGGTTTGAGCTATTCTCAAACTCTAGTGGCTGCATCGGAATATTTAAGATCTGAGAGATAGCTGAGCTTTCATTAATCAATGCCGTTCTTGCATGTGAAAAGTTTTGCCAGGCTTCTGAAGACATAAAACCCATTAAGAATGCAAACATGATGGCTGGCAACGCTAAAAATGGGGGTGCCAATGGACTTGCAATGAGATGGCTAAACAGCCTTGTCTTAAAAACCAAGTAATACGAACTTAGCCCAATGCCTAGACACCAAGCAAAAGTAGCCAAAATCGGAGCAGCCAGTCCATCAAAGGATTCATAAATCATTTTGCAGTCCAATTAAATTATTCAATTGCCATTGAAATTATGCACATTATAAAAAAACATCTATAAGTCCATCAAATATTTATGCTAAGTACAGCTTTAATGGTTAAATCAAGCACTCTTTAAAAGTTGCGAATATTAAAACTGATTATCCTAATTCCGTTATTGAATTCCCCTTAAAAGGGCGGCATTAAATATTGAGGGATCTTGAATCTGCGGGGCATGACCTAAATCATCAAACTCAATGAGCGTGGCCTGTGGAATTCTTTTTGCAGCATCTTTACCTAATTTTTGATAGATCCCAAGCTGAGGACGTATTTCGGGTGGAGCGAAATCTTTAGCAATAGCGGTGGTATCTTTTAATCCGATCAATAAGAGCGTTGGAACTTTTAATTGTTCTAACTCGTAAAAAACAGGTTGGGTAAATATCATGTCGTAAATCAATGCTGAATTCCAAGCAACAATGTCACGCCCCGAACCTTGATACATTCCAGCATACATCTGTACCGGTTTTTCAAATTCATCACGCCATTGCCCCGCATAGTAGGTAGACTTTTCATAGTTACGAACTCGATCCGCGCTTGTTCCAAGCTCTCGTTGATACCATTGATCAACGGTAGGATAAGGAACTCCTTTGGATTTCCAGTCCTCCAAACCGACTGGATTAACTACAACCAACTCCTTGACTTGCGCTGGATACATTAAGGCATAACGTATTGCCAACATACCGCCCGTAGAGTGCCCCATGATGATGGGGTGATGAATATCCAAATGATCCAATAGTGATTTGGTATTGAAGGCTAATTGCTGGAATGTGTATTGATATTTTTCAGGCTTAGTTGATTTACAAAAACCAATTTGGTCGGGTGCAATAACTCGATAGCCATGATTTACTAAAAATTTAGCCGTACCCTCCCAGGTGGCAGCGCAAAAATTTTTTCCATGCAATAAGACAATGGTGGTGCCATTGGCAGATTCTGGGCGAATATCCATATACGCCATCTGCACGTCCGCGCCTTGAGACTTAAAATTAAAATGTTGAAGGGGATATGGATAAGAGAAGCCCTCAAGCTCGGACCCATAAACAGCATCAGTTGGCAATGATTGTGCAAAAACGACAAAGGGCAGAGTAATACTTGCCAAGAGGGAAATAAGCGCCCATAAAAATGATTTCATATGCGCTCATTCTATCGAAGCTTTGCAAATTGCAGCTGATAGGCCAACTCCTTACATCATGGGAATGATCAACTTGATATCAACCCAATCAAGAGAAGCGCACCTAGATAAAAGACTTCCAAGCCTCCTAGACTAGTTCAATGGCCTTGGTTTTTTAGTTTCTGAAACTGGGATCACCCTTCCACCGAGTACCGTAGCCACAATAGGAACATCTTTAATTTTCGTTGCAGGAACAGTCTGAGGGTCATCACCAAGCACAGTAAAGTCAGCATACTTTCCGGCCTCAATAGTCCCAACCTTATCCTCAACCCCTAGCGTATAGGCAGCATTGATAGTGATCATCTTCAAAGCTTCGGAAACTGGCAATGCCTCTGCAGGTGCCCACTGTTTTGAACCCGTGCCAGCACTGAGTCGGGTTACCGCGGCTCCCGCCTCTCCCAAAGGATCTGGTGAAAACATGGCGGCTGGGTAATCCGAATGGATTGCCGTCACTATACCGCTCCTCATTAAATTACCTATCCGGGTAACGTAAGATGCGCGATCAACACCAATACCAGGCGCCTCTAAATCGGCCCTCTCTGACATATAGGTGATATTGGCGCTAACAACCGCACCAAGAGATTTGACCTTCATCACCATTGCTGTAGTCGGCACTCCAAAATGCTCAATGGTGTAGCGATGATCAAATCTTGGTTTTGAATCTTGTAATAGCTGTAAAGCATTTAGAGAGTTTTGATTGCCGCCATCGCCATTACTATGAATATGGATGTGAAAGCCAGCATCCCACCATGGCTTCATAGTGGCTGCAAACTCTTGAGCGGATTTATAGGTAGACGATCCTAGGTGTCCATCCGTATATCCTGGAGCATTCATATACATCGTTTCTGGTAAAAAACCAGCATCACTGAAAAACTTCACACCCTGAAAAATCTGACGGTCGGTGTTTAGCTTTGATAGATCTGCCACTTTTTGTGGCGCCTGATCACCATATTTTTTTACAAAAGGATCGCCATAAGCAACCTCGACAATACGTATAGAAGTATTTTTAGAGGATGTAAAAGCTTTATTGGCTTCCAGTTCAACATCAATATCGATCGCGCCTAAAGCCATATCGCCAGAAGTCGTCACCCCATGCTGCTGCATGAGGTCGTTACTAAACATAATGGCCCTTGGAAGAGTATTGGGATTAAAGATCTCCTTACCAATAAAACCCATTAAGTATTCCATAGCTGCCATGTCAATAAATTGACCATTAAGCTGCCCATCTTTATCTATACCGACTCCAGGAACTCCTTTTACTGTTTCTGGAGTAATGCCGTAAGCCTTGAGAAGACCACTGTTTACATACATATTGTGACCAGAGTCATTCCATATGGCGATCGGTCTTGTTGCGGATATCCCATCTAATAACTTTCGATCTGGCATGCTGCCCATTGCCTTTTCGTCATATCCCCAAGCAATTAAAATCTTATTTGGATCTTGAATCGATTCTGAATATTGCTTTAGCTGATTCATCGCAGCTTGAAAATTTGGAACACCTGGAAAGCCCTGGCCCCAAGGGCTAGGGACTGGACTTGGAGTCAACAGCGGGAATCCTAAAAATATCGCGCCTAACAAGGGGTGGGCATGAGCCTCCACAAAACCTGGATAGATTACTTGGTTAGCAAACTGACGATTAATCGTCGTTGGATACTTGCTTGTCCAAGGCTTTAGATCCTCTAATGTCCCTACTGAAAGAATTTTTCCATCAGCCACCGCTACCGCTGTAGCGGTTGGTAGGGACGGATCCATAGTAACTACCTTCTTTGCTACAAAAACAGTAATGTCAGTGATCTTAGGGGCTGATGGCGGATCTAAAAGCTGAACTGCATTCGTTGCACCAGTTGCCAACATTCCAAACAAAGCAAGATAAATGGTTTTTTTATTGAGAGTCATATTTTCAAAAGGCTTAATAAGTTATGCAGAAATTGGCAAGCATTGATCATTGCAATAAATTAGGCTCTACCGCTTAGTTCATCGCCAACTAAAATACTTTGTCTAAACAATTTGCTTTTTTATATTATTTTTTACATTCTAATAGAATTAATATATTTGCTAAGAAGGAGGTAGATTGCTTTACTTTGCATCTTTCTTCCTACTTTTAGGGATAGTATTAACCCGTACACCCCAGAATAGATTGAGCCTCTAGCTTGCAGTATCCACAGTGAGCTAACTTATGATTTTTAATCATCGACAAGGGAATATTTTCAGTGGCATTAGATATCAATAGCGTACTTCAACTTTTTCAAGCAGCCTTAACGCCCGCCTTTTTTCTCACAGGAACTGGGGCAATCCTAAGCGTGACCTCATCCCGCCTAGCAACTACCATTGAAAGAGCTCGTCTGGTTTATCAAAAATTAAAGCAAGATGAGAGCGTTGTCGTCTACAAGGAAGAGCTAGTCATTTTGGATAAATGCTGCTCATGGATTTACCGCGCCTTTGTCTTTTGCTCATTGTCAGTACTGTTTACCTGCACGGTCATCACCCTCATCTTTGTAGGGCATTTTTTTCTTAATCCCGATGAAATTGGAACCATCATTAGTTGGCTTTTTGCAGCATCAACATCCAGCCTCACAATCGCAATATTTATCTTGGTTTATGAGACGATTCTTAGCAAAAAACTGATGCATTTCATGACCAAGGCTTGATCACATACCCATATAGACCAGATTCACTCAAAAACCCATCAAAGAGTGGTTTTTGGGGTTTTTCCGAAATAAGTGCTTTTCCCGCCACATTAATTCATCAGTATTTTTAATAAAATCGCCCTTACCGCAGTCAAAATGGCTATATGGGTTAATTCTTTCATCTAATTCCTTGACATGCTGGTAAATAGAGCAAACAATTGACCATAAGGCTTTTATTGAAGTCCTTTTTGGCGTGTTGTAGTGCGAGTCTGATTAAAAAGTATTGCCCCTCATCACGGTTGTTTTAAGTTTATGTAATGGAGTTTGTATGTCTACAGGTATTGTTAAGTGGTTCAATGACGCAAAAGGTTTTGGCTTTATCAAACCGGATGATAGTGAAGAAGAATTGTTCGCGCATTTCAGCGCAATTAATATGGGTGGTTTTAAAACCCTTCAGGAAAACCAAAAGGTAACGTTTGATATTACCCAAGGCCCTAAAGGTAAACAGGCTACCAATATCCAAGCGGCCTAATCGTCCTTAGATCATTATCAAAACCCAGGACTTGCTCCTGGGTTTTTTTTGGCCTTCAGAAATCTTTTGGAGCCAACCAACAACAAATCCAATGCTTCAATTGATTGCGTCAAAGAGGTTGCCGTCAACATTTCCAAAGGGACTTTAAATTTCTAGTGGGTTAGTCGTGACGTGAACCTTAGACTAAATAATTTTAATTTTCGCTACTCTTATTACCTCTCCTTGACTACGCCCAAAACTTTTTCATTTCAGGTAAATCTTGCATCCCTCTCTCGTAACCATACTTGATAGCGGGCTCCATAATTGACGGATCCACAACGCTCATTGTTTTTCTGCCGGGCAACATGCCAACAACCACTAGCTTTGTTTTCGTCCCACCAGCCTCGAGATCTTTTACTTCCTGCAAAATGGTATTGGGCAAGTGATTCAAACGAAGCCCTTCCTTTTCCTGTTCAATAGTATCTGCCAGAGCAACAACTAAAGCCCTTTTAGAGCCAACCACAATGTCGCAATGAGTTTCTGTAGAGCCAATACTGCCATCCATGCAGACGCGATCTTTTACCCAGGTTGGGCCAGTTACACCAGGCGCAGAAGCGCTAGCAGCACATGCCGTAATAACCGATATACCTGAATTTGGGGCAATCACCAAACGCTCAGCGGTGTAGCAATCAATCGTAGTGATGTACATTTTCTCTGGGATGCTCTTCATATTACCCAAGAAAACCTTGATGTTGGTCTCAAATTTCTCGGAGGGGATAGATTTTGCGGCCATTGCAGCATGGCCAATTGCCTGAATGGTATCGGGATTGCCATCTTCAGCAGCAAGCCCCATTTTCATTACCCGCTCTTGACTGGGCGAGAACTTTTTTGTGGGCACTAGCTTAGCCATGATCTTGGGATAATCCGCTAAAAGATTAAACTCTGCGGAAAATAGATCCAAGCGACTACCCAATAAAGCACTTCCCAAAACTGCACCAGCAGATGTGCCTACGACAATATCAGCTAAGCGTAAATTCACGCCGTTCTCGAGCATTGCATGAAAGTAACCCACTAAAAATGAGCTCATATATTCAGAGCCACCACCTAATACGATTGCCCTATCTTTCCCTTTGCCTGGAGGGTTTATATAAGGAATGGGGTGAGCCAAGCCGTCATCCCAATCGGCCGTAGTAGATTGAATTTCTCTAGCTTCTAATGCCCTCACCTGTGCAATAGTCTTCTTAGAAATTTCAGGTGTTTGAGCAAATCCCTGCGTGCTAGCTACAGCAACAACTCCTGCAGCAGAAGTCTTCAAAAAATGACGGCGGGTAGATTGGGACATTTCTATGTCTTTCCTGGAATATTCGTTTTATAGATTTGATTTTGTATAGCAAGCGGCAATGGCTGACTTTCTGACGCAGGGATCATGACTTCAATATAAGAAGCGCCATCGAAAGTATTGGCTTTTTCGATTGCTGCATCTAACTCACCTACCGTACTCACTCTTACACTAAACCAGGTATCACAACCCATTGCACTAGGTATTTGTGAATAGTTCCACTTTGCCAACTCATCATAAGAAGGCCCTATTTCACTAAGAACGTTCTCAACTCCAAATATATTGTTATTCAACACAAAAATAATAGGTTTAATGCCATAGCGCCCCATAACACCAATTTCATTGGCCGTTAACTGATGAGATCCATCGCCTGTAACCAAAATGGTTCTTCCTTTTTTATTGGCCATACATACCCCTTCAGCTGCTGGTGTTGCCCAACCAATCGAACCCCATAATGTTTGCGTCTGAAAGCCAACCCCATCAGGCAAGGTCATCGGAGTTGTGTACATGATGCATGTACCCGTCTCCACTACCAATACATCACCTGATCTCAGCATTTTTTGCAAGCGAGGATAAAAGTTATTGGAAGAAGTTGGGTCATTAGGCACCCCTACCAACGGCAACTGTAGTTGAGTATTTGCATTATTTGGTTTTGGAGCAAGACTAATACGATCGGTGAGACCCATAAGGATGTCGCTTAAAACAACACCAGTAAAAATGGTATTGCCCATTCTGACAAATTGATCACCTAAAGTGAGTAGCCTAGATTGAGCGATGTTATCGGTCCAAAAGGTAGTGTTAAAGTCTTCAAAAACCACGCCACCAATATCCAATACCAAATCAGTACTTTCGACGGTTGCTTTTAAAACAGCAGGGCTAGAGTTCATACCGTTATAGACTCCCAAGTAATTGGGATGCGCCTCTGAAATGACCGCTTTATCCATCGGCGTGGTTGCGTAAGGAATATTAGATTTATTCAAAAACTGCTTTAAATGCTCTATAGCGCCGAAATTACTAGCAAACTGGGTTGGCAACGCAACGATGTTTTTGCTAACCTGAATTTTCCCAACAATAAATTCAATAGCTGCCTTTAATACAGTTGGGTCACTTTGCGCTCTTGTGATCCGAGAAAGGGGCGCACCCTTAACCGGCTTACCAATGATAGGCATTTTGCCCAAGTCCATCGGAACAGTAATATAGGCAGGCGCGCTCAAACGCAGCGCCTCACGAATTACCCGCTCCATTTCTTCAACAACGTTATCAGGCGTTAGATAAGCGAAGATACAACATGCTAATTCAGATGCCGCTCTAAAGTTGTTATACACGCCATCACCTAGAGTGTGATGGGTAATTAAACCTTGCTTTTGAATTTGAGTGCTTGGTGCGCCAACAATATGGAATACAGGCAAACGCTGTGATTTTGCGCCCATGACTCCATTTAAAGCACTCAACTCACCGACACCATAGGTTGTTGATAATATGGATACGCCATTGATTCGCGCATAGCCATCAGCTGCATAAGCAGCATTTAACTCATTGGCACATACAATCCATTCCAGACGATCACAAGCTTCAATGGCATCATCAAATGGGAATGAATAATCGCCAGGAACACCAAAAACTCGATCAATACCTAAATCGGCTAAACGATTGATGACATATTCCGCAATTGTTGGAGTAGTTGAGGCCATGGCTAATCCTTATCAAATTTAAACAATATTCTAATAGGAGCAATAACTAGATTTATCACTCGTTTAATGACGAGTTTTAGCCGCAAAAAACCCCGACTCTTCCATGCCTCATTCTATAAATAGTTCTTTGCTCCAATAGCAGAACCATATATTTATTAGGGTTGCTATAGAGCATCTCTAGAGTCTAATTGCATACTTAGTAGTGCAAAAAGAAAAACGACTTAGGAATCTCTCCCTAAGTCGTTGATTTCATTGGTGGGCCCACCAGGACTTGAACCTGGGACCAAAGGATTCCGGTTTGCAGGATCTACTCTAAATAACTATATCTAGAGGGCAGCTATCGACCCAAAGCAGACTCTAGCGGACGGTACCTCTGCTAACTGACTTTAATTCGTTAGTCACGAATTAGATTCTCGCCCGATCCACAAGCTACATATAAGCATCTAGCCCTTCAATTAAGTCGGGATATTCGCTTTGTACACATGGTTTTGCAGGGCAATTGGTACGGGCTGACTCTCGGATGCAGGAATCATTACCTCAATATAACAAGCGCCATCAAATGTGTTCGCCTTTTCTATTGCGGCATCTAGTTCTGCAACTGTAGAAACCTTGGTACAGAACCAATTGCGGCAACCCATCGCTGCTGGCAACTGAGCATAATTCCAGTTTTGCAGGTCATCATATTTATGACCAAGCTCGCTCACCATGATTTCAACTCCATAGAGAGCGTTATTTAGTACAAAGATAATCGGCTTAATGCCATAACGACCCATGATGCCAATTTCATTAGCCGTCAGTTGATGGGATCCATCACCAGTCACAACAATCGTGCGACCTGCTTTATTAGCCATGCAGATACCCTCGGTAGCAGGGGTTGCCCAGCCAATCGATCCCCATAATGCTTGGGTTTGAAATCCCACCCCTTCTGGTAACAACATGGGTGTCATAAACAGCATGCAGGTGCCCGTCTCCGCCACCAATACATCACCAGAGCGCAACATATTCTGTAGGCGAGGATAAAAATTAGCTGAGGTGGTTGCATCGGTTGCGCTACCAACCATTGGTAATTTTGAGAGCTTTTCTTTGGTTTGAAGTTTTTCAACTGGGCTCATACGCTGAGTCAGTCCAGTCAACATATCCTCTATGCAAACTCCGCTAAAAACTGTTCCGCCGAGTTTGACGAAATGATCCCCAAGAACAATAGTTTTATCTGGAGAAAGTTTATTTGTCCAATTGCCGGTATTGATATCCTCGTTAATCAAACCACCAATGTCAAACACCAAATCGGCACTTTCTACCAAAGTATTTAAACCCGCAGGAACAGAAGTTATACCGGCATAAGTTCCCAGATAGCTTGGATGTGACTCAGTTATCACGCCTTTACCCATTGGCGTTGTCGCATAAGCAATATTGGTTTTATTCAAAAATTCAGTAAATTGATTAGCTAATCCATAGCTTGTAACCAAATTAGATGGCAGTGCAACGATGCTCTTGGCAGCGTTCACTTTTTCCATGACAAAATTTAAGGCTGCCTCAAGGCTAGCAGGGTTACTTTTGGCTCTCTTAATACCAGCCAATGGCAAGCCTTTGATTGGACTGCCATTGATAGGCATCAGAGCGTAATCCATTGGAACAATGATGTAAGCAGGAGCACTTTGATTTAAAGCCTCACGAATGATTCGCTCCATCTCATCAACCACATTATCTGGAGTGAGGTTTGTTGAAACACAACATGCGGCAGTAGAGATGGCTTGAAAATTATTGTAAACACCATCACCCAAAGTGTGGTGCGTCACTAAACCCTGACGCTGAATCTGTGTGCTAGGTGAACCCACTAGAAAAAATACCGGCAAGCGTTGGGACTTAGCACCCATCACACCATTTAGAGCGCTCAACTCTCCAACGCCATAGGTTACCGACAGAATAGATGCACCATAAACTCGTGCATATCCATCAGCCGCATAAGCGGCATTGAGTTCGTTTGCACAATTAACCCACCCTAAGAGATCACACTCTTCAATTGCATCATCAAATGGGAATGCATAGTCACCCGGAACCCCAAATACGCGATCAATGCCCAGATCAGCCAATCGATTAACCACATACTCCACAACAGTTGGCATGCTAGATGACATCATTAATCCTAATATGTTTATAAGGTATTTCTATCTGCGAAAACAAAAATCTACCCGAAGGTATTTAAAGTGACTAGCCCAATAAAGCCATTGACCCATTCTCAGTGAGAGTGCAAACCAGAGATCGATGATTTAACAAGATCCTGATGTTGGCTTGGATCAATAGCATTGGCTTCTTCCATAAACTTTTTAAGATCAATTTTCTTGCCACCAACCCAAGTACCCTGCACTTTTACTTTATCCGTAATTTCCAAAGGGTTTACTTTTGTTAAGTCAGCAGAAAGTTCCACGAAATCAGCATACTTACCAACCTCTAACGAACCGACCTCGTTATCACGCTTAAGTTGATAAGCACCGTTAATGGTTACCGCTTTGAGTGCCTGATCCATTGTGACCGCCTGATTGGCCCCGTGAACTTTTCCAGAATCAGTGGTACGAGTCACCATGCTCTGAATGTTTAAAAGTACATTGGGCGGCGAAACAGGACCGTCATTATGAAATGATGGGCGCACACCTGCGGCAAATGCGCTTCCTAATGCTTGCCATTGCGAACCGATTGATGACTCAAACATAGTGCCATCGAGCAAATCACCCCAATAAATATACTGGAATGGCGCCATAGAGACTGTTACACCCAGACTAGCCGCACGCTTGAACTGATCATCACGTGCCGCACCTAAATGCTCGACCCTCCAACGATGATCGGTGCCCAGTAATTTGTATTTTACCAAGGCACGCTCGTAGGCATCCAATACAACATCAAAACCTACGTCACCGTTACAGTGGAAGGCCATTTGATATCCCAGCGGTACAAATTTATCCAAGACTTGATCCAACTGAACACGGGTATAGTTCATCCCCTTCTCACCAAGAGGCCCAATAATAATTTCAGCATTCTTAGTTCTTGCATTCTCTAAATATGGAAAGCTTTGCGCAACAGTGCCTAACCATGGGGTCCCGTCCGCCCACAATTTGATGCCATTTTTACGAACCATACTTGGATCAGGCCATGTCACTTCCTCTGCCGCATCAGCGTATGTTGACATATGGTAGACACTGATTCGTAGCGGAGAATCAGGAACTGAAGCCAAGGCTAAATAGGCTTTGTATTGACCAGAGTTATAAGTCATTTCAGAGGATGAAGTAATGCCAAATGATGACATGTAAGCATAAAAACTTGCCACCGGAATCAAAGGATGTGGCACCGCTTTAAACATGAAGGGCATTGCGATAGTCATGATTGCTGGCACTTCGAGAGCTACCCCGTTCGATGTTCCATCAGCATTGCGCCCAAAAGTACCGCCAACTGGGTTTTTTGGGGGCTTCGCATTTTTCCAGCCCATTAGTTTAATTGTCGCAGTATTGAAGTAAACGGCATGCCCAGAATTATCAAAAACAATAATCGCACGACCGCTAGGCGTTAGTGAATCCAAAATATCTCGGGTTGGAGTAGGCGCTTGCTGAATGAGCTTATCCACACCATTAAAAATCAATGGGGTTCCTGCTGGCGCTTGCGCATCTTCCTTCTGAATTTTTGCTTTAACCTGATCCCATGTTTTATATCCCAGAGGTGGAGCAATCCAGAATGCCGGAGATTGCGTCATGATGCCGCCAGTCGCAGGGTGACCATGAGGCTCAACAAAACCCGGCATCAATACCGTGGAGCCAAGATCAGTGACATTTGCTTGTGGTGATTTAGCCTGCACATCAGAAAGTGAACCAATTGCTGTAATCTTTTTTGTTACCGTATCAAAAGCAACTGCTTCTGCCCGAGGATTTTTTTCATCCATCGTAATAATGGTGGATGCTTTTAGGATCTGAGTTTCTGCCAATGCAACATTTGAAAGGCAGATTATTAAAAATAAAAGTGAAGCCTTAAAAGGTAATTTATTGGGCATTATCAAATCCTAGTCTTTGGGTTAATTTCTGAACAAAAAAGAAGTAATCATGAAAAGATTTTAGATTTTAAAATTATAGGTAATCTTTGTGACGCGAATCTTAATTATCTCTAGAGGTCAGCTTTTAGCCAAAAACGAGCCATATTTGCCAAAATAAAAGCTACCCCGAAGGATGGCTTAGGTAACGATTTTGGTAACAAGGGTGTTATATCTCTACAAACCCTTGTAATACCTATTGACTTGTCGGAAGGGGTGTTAGAACAACTTAAGAAGGTCTTTTATTGGCCGAAAGCAGACGCCTAACCGTTACTTAGAGTAACGCTCAAAAAAATACCAACCCGAAGGTTGGTATTTTCATTTCTGGTGGGCCCACCAGGACTTGAACCTGGGACCAAAGGATTCCGGTTTGTGTAGCTTTCACTACTCCCTGGACTATGCCTTCACCATATGCTCGCGCACTTAGGTGGGTGCCGTCTAGTCTCTACACGTTCAAAGTAATTTCTTACTAAGCTTCGCTCGGCGTTGACATATTCATTTCTGAACTTAGCTTTCACCGAATTTGACACCATCCCATATACAGTTTCCACGTATATGGCACAACTTACGCCATGAGTCCTCTGCTCTAACCAACTGAGCTATAGGCCCTAAAACTTTACTTTTTAACCCGATAAAACTGGGCTAATACTACTGCTTTACTACTTGCCTCGGTGTGTAAGCGGTGTGTAAGCAAACTTATACACCCTTACCGGGCTAAGACCCTTATGTTTATTAGGTTCTTAGCAAAATACAACGAGGTTATCTCTCTTATGAGTCCTCTGCTCTAACCAACTGAGCTATAGGCCCGTAAGTCTTTAACTTAATCTTCCTCGAGGAAGGTCTTGAGTTTATCGCTACGGCTTGGATGACGCATTTTACGCAAAGCTTTGGCTTCGATTTGACGGATACGCTCACGAGTAACGTCAAATTGTTTTCCAACCTCTTCTAACGTGTGATCAGTACTCATTTCAACACCGAAGCGCATACGCAATACTTTTGCTTCACGTGGTGTTAACGAATCCAGAACATCCTTCACAACATCGCGCATTGAATCATGCAAGGCTGCCTCAGCTGGCGCCAAAGTATTTCCATCTTCAATGAAGTCGCCCAAATGAGAGTCTTCATCGTCACCGATTGGAGTTTCCATGGAAATTGGCTCTTTTGCAATCTTCATGATCTTACGAATCTTGTCCTCAGGAATCTCCATCTTCAGTGCCAAAGTTGCAGCATCCGGCTCATGACCAGTTTCTTGCAAAATTTGACGGCTGATACGGTTCATCTTATTGATAGTCTCAATCATATGAACTGGGATACGGATCGTACGAGCTTGGTCAGCAATAGAACGGGTAATCGCCTGACGAATCCACCAAGTTGCATAAGTAGAAAACTTATAACCACGACGGTATTCAAATTTATCTACCGCCTTCATCAAGCCGATATTGCCTTCTTGGATCAAATCTAAGAACTGCAAACCACGGTTGGTATATTTCTTAGCAATGGAGATTACCAAACGTAAGTTGGCTACAGTCATCTCACGCTTAGCTTCACGTGCACGCTTTTCACCAGCGATCATTTGCTTGTTTACTTCTTTTAATTCTGGCAGTGGCAATACAACACGTGTCTGGATATCAATCAGCTTCTGTTGAAGTTCTTGAATCGCTGGCACGTTACGCTCTAAAAGAGCTGTGTAGGGCTTGTTCTCTTTTAGTAACTTGGCTGTCCACTCTAAGTTCATCGACATCTTAGGGAAATCTTTTAAAACTTCGCCACGATTCACGCCAACTTTATCAACAAGGAGATTAACAATACCGCGCTCCAACTTCCAAACTTGATCAACTTGTGAGCGCATGGTGTCGCACAACTTCTCAACACTCTTAGCCGTCAAACGGAAGCCAAGTAATTCATTACGAATAGCTTCCTGAGCTTTTACATAAGCCGGGCAGTTGTAACCTTCTTTTTCAAAGGCCTTGCGCATTTTTTCTGCTTGAGCACGAACAATTGCAAACTTCTCTAAGGAGATTTGTTTTAACTCTTCAAGCTGCTTCGCGTTAGCTGTACTGGCACCACCGCCGCCACCACCGCCTTCATCTTCCCCAGCATCTTCACCCTCTTCAGCGTCTGGATCTTCTTCTGGCTCTTCTGGTCCTAATTTAATATCTTCTGCATTTGGATCTACCAAGCCATCAACAAATTGATCGATCTCGATTTCACCACTAGTGATCTTGTCGATGTTTGCCAACATTTCAGCAATAGTTACAGGGCAAGCTGACAACGCCATCACCATATCTTTAAGACCGGCTTCAATCTTCTTGGCAATAACGATCTCGCCTTCGCGAGTCAACAAATCAACAGTACCCATTTCACGCATATACATACGCACTGGATCAGTTGTGCGACCGAACTCTGAATCCACTGTTGAAAGCGCTGCTTCAGCTTCTTCCTCAGCTTCTTCCTCAGACGCAGCAGCAGCCGTGTTATCTGACAGAATTAATGTTTCAGCATCGGGAGCTTGTTCGTAAACAGTAATACCAATATCGTTTAACAGGCTGATCAAAGTTTCTAATGCATCGGCATCAGATAACTCATCAGACATCACGTCATTCATTTCGCCATGGGTTAAGTAACCCTTGGACATACCCATTTTGATCAAGGTCTTCAAACGAGCACGACGTAATTCTTGTTGCTCTTCAGAGCCAAGCTGTTGTGCAGCAAATTCTTTTAAGAGGGCCTTCTCTTTAGCTTTACGCTCACGTGCTTTTTGACGATCCGTCAGTACAGGCTCAGCACCCTCCGCAGAAGCATCTGCTTTAGCTTTGCGGGCACGGGCTTTTTTATCATCCTCAGCAACTACTTCAACTTCAACCTCAGCCTCAACCTCAACGGCCTTAGCCTTTTTGACTTTTATTTCCGCTTTTTCCTCGGCAGCAGCCTCAGCTTTAGCTACCTTAACTGGCTCAGACTTAAGCTTTTTAGCAAGCTCAGCTTTAGCAGCAGGAGCGGCTGGCTTAGCGGCTGGCTTAGCTGCAGACTTTGCTACAACCTTCACCGGTGCTTTTGCTACTGTCTTAGCTACGGGTTTGACTTCTGCCTTAGCTGGCTTAACCGGAGTTTTTGCCACTGGCTTTGCTACAGCCTTTACAGGTTTAGCTGGAGCTTTAGCTGGCGCCTTAGCTGCTGGCTTAGCTACAGATTTAGCTACAGGCTTTGCTGGCTTAGCCGGAACTTTTGCTACTGGCTTTGCTGCAACCTTAACCGGTTTTGCTGGCGCTTTTGCCGCTGGCTTAGCTAGAGGTTTAGCTACCACCTTCACAGGCTTAGCTGGAGCTTTTGCTTTAGCAACTGGTTTAGCAGGTTTTTTAGTCTTGGTATTAGGCATCTATTGGCACTTATTCACGTTACTGTTTATTGATATCGACTGATTAAGCACAGCCACGTTGTCTACTTGTCCAAAATTTTATGAAAATAAAGCGCAAGTAGCTGAATTAAATCGGTTTTTTCTTGGGAAGAAAGGATTATAGTCGATTGCAACTTTTTCACCTTCCCCATACATAAGAATATGGGGTAAATTTTGAGCTTTTCTAGAGCTAAATCAGTAAATTCTTAAGAAAATTTAAGGCGCTCGCCTAACTCTCTATATCTCGCTCTATCTTCGTCGGTCGCCACACCCCCTGAAATTTTCTGAGTAATCTCAGTCATCTCCTGTTTTAGGTGAGTTAACTCAAGCTTCTTGAAGGCGCCCTCTAGGTCTGCAGACGCACCCTCTAAATCCAGATCAGAGCCCATCACCCGTTTTCTGAGTACTTCATAAAGCGGGGCAAGCTCACTGCGAGAAAGCTGCTCTTGAAACAAAGCAAATGCGCCAGCTCCAACTGTTGGAGATTTTCCATTTTCACCAGGAATGAGCTCCACCAAATCGCATTGCGCTAACAAGTCTTTCATTAGCTCATATGCTTTAGAAGAGCGCTGTTCAGATGCCTGCAAAGCAAGTCCCCGTTTGTTTTCATCCAAATCTTTGCCCAAATGGGGGTACTGAATTAAAACGCGCAACATTTGTTCAGCTAAGTCCATGGGGGCTTGAGGTGGGGGAATGTTTTGCATTACTGGCTTTTTTCCCGAGCCCTTAAAGTTTTGCCATGGCGCCCCGGGAGCTCTATTTCCCGAAGTTGGATTCGAATTGCTTGGAGCGCGTGGCGCTAAATTTGTGTAAGAAGCTTGCTGGACTGGCGCGGGGGCCACCGTAAGACCACAAAAGGACTCTAGCTCGGTAGGAGTGGAATTTGTCCGAATAGCTACTTCCCTCAAAATTTGCGTTCGCAAAGCAATAGGCGGCATTGATAGCAATAGAGGCTTAGCAGCATGATGTGTTTGCGCTCTACCCTCTGGAGTAGTCAACTCATGGCCTTCGCTAACTAACTTGAAGAAAAAACTGGAAAGCGACATTGCCTCTTTGATCGCCTTCTCAAATGCCGGAGCACCATAAGTACGCACATAGCTATCGGGATCGTGCTCGGTTGGCAAAAATAGAAAGCGAATTTCTTTATCGTCTGACATCAGAGGCAAGCAGGCCTCTAAAGCCCTCTGAGCAGCTCGTTGACCTGCAGAGTCCCCATCAAAAGAAAAGACAATACGATCTGTTTGACGCAAGAGCATGCGCACATGATTTGCAGTGCAGGCAGTACCAAGAGTTGCTACAGCATTAGGAAATCCTAATTGCGCCAGCGCAACAACATCCATATAGCCTTCGCACACCAAAACATATTCTTGTGCACGAATTGCTTGGCGCGCCTCGAATAAACCATACAGAGTATTACCCTTAGAAAAAAGCGGCGTCTCTGGAGAATTTAAATATTTAGGCTCGCCTTGATCTAAGATGCGGCCACCAAAACCAATGGTCTGACCTTTTTGATTGCGAATCGGAAACATAATCCGATCACGGAATCGATCGTAGCGTCTGGCAGTTTGCTGACCTTCACTTTGCTCACTCTGAATGAGTAAGCCACCTTCCAACAAGGTTTTAGCAACTTCATCATTAGAGTAAGAACCAAAAACTGCTTCAAGCCCCTGCCATCCATCGGGAGCATAACCTAGGGCATAACGTTTTGCGATTTCCCCTGTGAGCCCGCGCCCTTTTAAGTATTCAACAGCGCGTGGGGTATTTTTAAGTTGTTGGCGATACCAGTCTGCTGCTGCGCTCATCACTTCGCTAAGTGCCATCGTCTGCTGCTGCCTAGCAACATCATTAGCGGTACGCTCTTCGCGAGGCACCGTTAAACCCGCAGATCGCGCTAATTCTTCTATGGTATCTACATAGCCCAGTCCAGCGTATTCCATTAAGAAGCTTATAGCTGAACCATGGGCTCCACACCCAAAGCAGTGATAAAACTGCTTATTCGGTGAAACTGAAAACGAAGGGGATTTCTCTTGATGAAAGGGGCACAAACCTTGATAGTTTGCGCCAGCCTTTTTTAATTTAACGTGCTGGCCAACCACATCAACGATGTCGATCCGATTTAAAAGATCGGCAATGAAGGATTGGGGGATGAGGGCCATGGTTTGGCAGCGTAATCTCGTTAAGTAAGAATCTTTAGCTTACTTAAAAATTTACTTAGCCAGCGCGGCTTTCACCAAAGTGGAAACTTTGCTCATATCGGCCTTACCCGCTAGCTGCGATTTCAGTGCACCTATAACTTTACCCATATCTTGCGGGCCACTGGCGCCTGTAGCGGCAACCGCAGCTGCCACAGCAGCCTCTACCTCTGCATCCGTGAGTTGCGCAGGCAAATACACCTGCAAGATTTCCATTTCAGCCGCCTCGATCGCAACCAAATCATCACGGCCTGCAGTTGCAAATTGAGAAATAGAATCTTTACGCTGCTTAATTAACTTTTCAACAATTGCCACTACGCCCGCATCGTCCACCACCACACGCTCATCGACTTCACGTTGCTTGATGGCAGCCAACAAAAGACGAATGGCGCCCAAGCGCGTAACTTCTTTTGCGCGCATGGCTGATTTCATATCTTCAGTGATTTGATCTTTAAGACTCATGGAATTATTCCTTTAGTTCAATTAACAGTCGTTAAGCCGCAAATTAAAAAGCAAAAACCCGCTGCGTTTCACCGTCAGCGGGTTCAAAGCTTCTCGGTGAAGAGAGCTTTTAAATTCTATTAGTACAGCTTCTTAGGCAACATCTGGCTGCGGATGCGCTTGTAATGGCGCTTAGCAGCTGCTGCTTTCTTGCGTTTACGTTCAGCTGTTGGCTTCTCGTAAAACTCGCGTGCACGCAAGTCGGTCAATAGACCATTTTTTTCAATAGTGCGCTTGAAACGGCGCAATGCCACTTCAAAGGGTTCGTTTTCGCGTAGGCGGACTGTAGTCATTCTTGTTTAACTCGTATATGCTCGAAAAATATCGAAAAATTAACTGAATCACGGATTCTAGCACGACCAAGTAAAAAAATGATTGTTTTAGGAATAGAAACTTCTTGTGACGAGACCGGAGTGGCTTTATACGACACCTCCGCCTGGGAAAATGGCGCCCCCGCCTCCCAGGGGATCCTTGGTCAAGCCCTGCATTCACAGATTGCCATGCATCGGGATTATGGTGGTGTAGTGCCAGAATTAGCCTCCCGAGACCACATTCGCCGTGTTTTACCCCTTTTGGACCAGGCATTAGCCCAAGCAGCAATGCAACTAAGCGATATAGAGGCTGTAGCCTTCACTCAGGGGCCTGGTTTAGCTGGGGCACTGCTCGTGGGTAGCGCCTTTGCTAAATCCTTGGCACAGGGCCTAAAAATCGCTTCAATTGGCGTTCATCATCTTGAAGGGCACCTGCTTTCTCCGCTTTTGGGTGCTTCTGCCCCCACTTTTCCCTTTATTGCCCTTTTGGTTTCAGGTGGACATACTCAGTTGATGCTGGTTAGCGGGGTTGGCAAGTATGAACTGCTAGGAGAAACCTTAGATGACGCTGCTGGTGAAGCTTTTGATAAAACTGCCAAGTTACTCGGCTTGGACTACCCCGGTGGCGCTGCTATCTCCAAATTGGCAGAACAAGGCACGCCAGGCAGGTTTGAGTTACCCAAACCCATGCTTCACTCGGGAGACTTAGATTTTTCTTTCTCAGGCCTCAAAACAGCGGTGCTCAATCAAGTTAAAAAATTCGAAGAAAAAAAGATTGTCGACCCGAAAGAAATCCAACAATTTCATGCGGATTTAGCCAGGGGGTTTGTAGATTCATTGGTGGGTGTGCTGGTCAGCAAATCTGAGAAAGCGCTCCAGCAAACCGGTTGCAAACACTTAGTACTTGCAGGTGGCGTTGGTGCAAATTCACAACTACGAGCCGCTTTAAATGAAAAATCTAAGAAGGGTAGATTTGAAGTGCACTACCCACCTTTAGATCTTTGTACCGATAACGGCGTCATGATTGCTTTTGCAGGCGCACTAAGAATGCTAGCTGAGAATAATGGCTCCACTACATCAGGAGCCTTTGATATTAAGCCGCGTTGGGATTTGGCAAGCAATAACCTGCCTTAGAAAATAAGTGCTTGTTGCTTAGTTACTAACCTAGGCTAATCTTGGCATAAGCACTGTGGTTATGAATGGACTCAAAGTTCTCAGCCTCCACAACCAGCGAAAGAATCCGAGGATCACTTTTAAGACGCCCCGCTACATCGCGCACCAAATCCTCAACAAACTTGGGATTGTCATAAGCGCGCTCGGTAACCCACTTCTCATCTGGACGTTTGAGCAATCCCCATAGCTCACTAGAAGCCTCGCTTTCTGCGGCAGCCACCAAATCTTCAACAGTCATTTGGGTTTCAGAATCCAACACAACAGACATCGTCACATGGGAGCGTTGATTGTGAGCACCATATTCAGAAATTTCTTTTGAGCAAGGACACAAGCTCATCACTGGCACTAAAGCGCACAAGTTCAATTCAACATTGATGTGACCAGCAACATCTTGCTTAGCCTTTGCGATCCATGTCACTTCATAATCCATCAAGCTTTCAACACCAGAAACAGGAGCCGACTTCTTTACAAAGTGCGTATAGGTAAATTGGATACGACCTTCAGTGGCGTTGAGAAGCGGAAGCATCTCACGCACCATCTTCACTACTACCGTGCTATCAATCGCTTCATCTTGCTTTTGCAAAAGCGCAATAAAACGAGACATATGCGTACCCTTAATATGGGCAGGTAAAGCCACGTCCATTTCAAAATTACCAACCGCTGGAAAGTCTCCACCTTTGGTGCGAACAGTCAAAGGATGACGTAATCCACGTATCCCTACTTGCTCAATTGGCAAAGCGCGCTCATCCCGCGTGGATTGCACATCAGGCATCACTTCAGTTTTCAAAAAAGGGGCTTTGAGATCGTTCATGGCTCTATTTTCAGACAAAACTCACTTATTTGCCCAAAGAGGCCGTATTTGTTGTTAAAGCAGTCGGAAACCGTTCACTGATGGACTTGGTAATACCATCAACATCCAACCCACAATTAGCCATGAGAAGCTTATAGTCGCCATGTTCGACAAACTCATCGGGAATTCCTAATTGCAGTAGTGGTTTACTTAAGCCCAGGCTTGATAAAGCCTCTAAACAAGCGCTACCAGCACCACCTTGAATCGCCCCATCTTCAATAGTGACCAAGTAATCATGATCGTTAGCCAAAGCCTGAACAAGTTCGACATCTAAGGGCTTCACAAATCGCATATTAGCAACGGTGGCATCCAGTTTTTCGGCAACTTCCAATGCAGGGTAAAGCAAGGTACCAAAAGCCAAGATAGCAATACGTTGACCATTAGGCGCATGAGATTGGCGACGAACTTCACCCTTACCAAGAGCAATTGTGCGCAACTCCTTGGAGGGAATAGTACCCACCCCAGCACCACGTGGATAACGCACTGCACTAGGATGCTGTTGATGAAATGCAGTAGTCAGCAAGTCGCGACTCTCCGCCTCATCTGCCGGCGTCATGACCAGCATATTGGGAATGCAACGCAAGAATGGGATGTCATACACACCAGCATGAGTAGCGCCATCAGCACCAACCAAGCCAGCACGGTCTAATGCAAACAGCACAGGCAAATCTTGAATCGCTACATCATGAATTAATTGATCGTAAGCACGTTGCAAGAAAGTCGAGTAAATCGCCACTACAGGCTTCATGCCTTCGCATGCCATACCAGCGGCAAAGGTGACAGCATGTTGCTCTGCAATGCCAACATCGTAGTAACGCTTTGGAAAATTCTTCTCAAATTCCACCAGACCAGAACCCTCACGCATAGCAGGGGTAATACCAATCAATAATGGATCTGCACGAGCCATGTCACATAACCACTCCCCAAATACTTCAGTAAAGGTTTTCTTAGCAGAGGTATTGGAAACAACCCCTTTCTCAGGGTTAAATTTACTAGGACCGTGGTAGAGCACTGGATCAGCTTCAGCCAACTCATAACCTTGCCCTTTGCGGGTCACCACATGTAGGAACTGAGGGCCACGCCCTTCAAGCGCCAGACGTCGGACGTTCTGCAACATCGGAATCAAAGCATCTAAATCATGACCGTCGATCGGCCCAAAATAGTTAAAACCAAATTCTTGAAAAATCGTTGAAGGTGAGACCATCCCCTTGGCATGATCTTCTAAACGTTTTGCAAATTCACGTAAAGGCGGTGCTATCGATAGAACGCTATCAATCCCTTTTTTCGTTGCGGAATAAATATTGCCACTGAGCAATCTTGCAAGATGGCGATTGAGCGCGCCCACCGCAGGAGAAATCGACATGTCATTGTCATTGAGAATAACCACCAAAGGCAGCTCATCACATACCCCTGCATTGTTCATGGCTTCAAAAGCCATGCCACCTGTCATGGCGCTATCACCAATCACTGCAACTGCCACCCGCTTTTCACCCTTGGTTTGGAAAGCCCGCGCCATTCCCATTGCTGCAGAAATACTGGTCGAGGAATGTCCGGTACCAAAAGCATCGTAATCACTTTCAGAACGACGAGGAAAGCCTGATAAGCCATTGAACTGACGCAAGGTGCTCATACGATCACGACGGCCGGTCAATATCTTGTGTGGATAGCTTTGATGACCCACATCCCAAACGATGCGGTCATGCGGAGTATCGAACACATAATGCAAAGCGATGGACAGCTCAACGGTTCCCAAATTTGAGGACAAGTGCCCACCAGTTTTAGAAACGGAGTCCAAAATAAATTGACGCAACTCCTCAGCTAGCGCGGGTAATTCCTCGCGAGGAAGTTTTTTTAAGTCAGCGGGAGTATCGATGGAATTTAAAGTCATTAAATCAAAATAATTATTTATTTGCCTCTGTTAACTACCAAAAGAGCCAAATCTTTGAGGGCCTGCCCTTTACTGCCAAAACCTTCCAAGCTGGCTATTGCCTCATCTTGTAATTGTCTTGCCTGCTTCTGCGCATAGTCTAAACCCATCAAGGTCACATAGGTCGGCTTATCGTTAGCGGCATCCTTACCCGCAGTCTTTCCAAGGGTTTGACTATCTACAGTGGCATCAAGCACATCATCGACGATTTGAAAAGCCAATCCCAAGGCCTGGGAATAGGTTGTCAAACTCTCCATTTGCGAAAAATTCAGGGAAGCAGCAATCCCGCCCATCTCTACAGCGCAGGATAAAAGCGCACCAGTCTTCATGGCATGCATTTGCTTTAAAAGTTCCAGATTTAACTTTTTACCGACACTTTCCAGATCAATCGCCTGGCCACCAGCCATGCCACGAGAGCCTGAGGCTGCCGCCAGCACACTAATAAGAGATAAACGAATATCCGCATCGCAATTGGCACCAGCCAAGATTTCAAATGCGCGTGTTTGCAAAGCATCGCCAACCAATAATGCGGTTGCCTCATCAAAAGCCTTATGTACTGTAGGTCTACCGCGACGAAGATCGTCGTCATCCATACAAGGCAAATCATCGTGAACCAGTGAATAGGCATGAATACATTCAATTGCGGCTGCGGCCGCATCTAAAGCCGCCTCTTGAGGGTTGCCTAACTGACCAGCCGCATAAACCAATAAAGGCCGAATACGCTTACCACCACCCTGGGCCGCGTAACGCATCGCTGTATGCAATCTAACCGGCTCAGTTTGCACTGGGTCCAGCAAGACATCTAAAGCCTGCTCAGCTCGCGCCGAGTGCCTTTGCAGCCATTCTTGAAACTGGAAGGAGGAAGTCATTTGTAGATCGCTTAATGCAAGAACAAGCGCCATTAAGCCTCAAAAACCCGCACCTGCTGCTCTACCTGAGCAAGCATCGCTTGACAATGCTTCAGCAATGCAGCTCCGCGCTGATAGGCCAAAAGCGTCTCCTCCAAGGAGAATTTCCCTGATTCCATGTCAGAAATGAGCTTTTCTAGCTCTTTTACGGCCTGCTCATAACGCAAATTAGGGTCAATCTGGATCTCCAGACCCGGTTTCTGACCTTCAGTTTTTTTTGCTGGCATAGGGAACTTTCTCACTTAAATAGCCCTACATATTAAAGCGAGAAGCCTATTGGATGGGTATAATCCAGCCTTCCTTTCCAATATCGATCCGTCGATGGTTGGATTGGTTATTCCGCTTAGCTTCGGCTGACGTTTTCGGGGGTGGGGAGAATGACTAATCTGGCTACCGCGCAGAAACTTGCGCCGTCCAATCTGCAGCTGCCGGTTTCGGCCTATTTTGACGTTGATTTGTATCAACGCGAACTCGAACTGCTATTTAAGCAGGGTCCGGGCTATGTCGGTCATGAACTCATGGTTCCTGAAGCTGGCTCTTACCGAACCCTAGCAGCAGAAAATGAAGGGCGGATTCTGGTTCGCAATTCAGAAGGTGTAGAACTCCTGTCAAATGTTTGCCGCCATCGTCAAGCATTAATGCTCAACGGCTCCGGTAAAGTCGACAATATTGTGTGCCCCCTCCATCGCTGGACTTACGACCTTGAAGGTCAACTGTTGGGCGCGCCCCATTTCGATGACAAGCCTTGCTTAAATCTGGGCAAGTCCCCTTTGCAAAACTGGCAAGGATTGCTTTTTGAAGGTCCACGCGACGTACGCACCGACCTGGCCAAACTAGGCGTTGCCGATGATTTGAAGTTTGAGGGTTATGTTCTGGATCACGTCGAGGTTCACGAATGCAACTACAACTGGAAAACGTTTATCGAGGTCTACCTCGAGGACTATCACGTTGTTCCATTTCACCCCGGCTTAGGAAAATTTGTTTCCTGTGAAGATCTTCGTTGGGAATTTGGCGAATGGCATAGCGTACAAACCGTTGGTATTCATAAAAACCTCACAACACCAGGTTCACCGATTTACCGTAACTGGCATGAAGCTGTGCTGCGTCACTATGAGGGAAAAACACCACGTCATGGCGCGATCTGGCTGACTTACTACCCTAATGTCATGGTGGAATGGTATCCAGGGGTTTTATGCGTATCAACACTTCACCCGATGGGCCCAAATAAGACAAAAAACATTGTCGAGTTTTACTACCCTGAAGAAATCGCTTTATTCGAACGTGAATTCGTAGAAGCCGAACGTGCTGCCTACATGGAGACCTGTATTGAAGATGATGAGATTGCTGAGCGCATGGATGCAGGTCGTGCAGCCCTCTTAGCTCGTGGTGATAATGAGGTTGGACCTTATCAAAGCCCCATGGAAGATGGCATGCAACACTTTCATGAATGGTACCGTCGCGCCATGAATTATCAGGGCGCATAATTCATTTTTACTGCAGTTCTTCATAGGAAGTTCAGATGACTCCTCTCATTAGCGCAAACCAATTAGAAGAAATCATTAATAGCGGCGAGAATGTCTTGCTTTGTGATTGCCGCTTTGATTTAGCTGATCCTGCCGCAGGTAAAAAAGCCTATGAAGAAAATCATATTCCTGGCGCTATCTATGTAGATTTGGATACAGACCTGTCTTCCGAAAAAACTGGTAAGAATGGTCGCCACCCCTTACCAAGCCCTGAAGCTTGGGCCCAAACCAAGAGTCGCTTAGGCATAGACCCCAATACCCTAGTAGTTGCCTATGATCAGCAAGGCTCGATGTTTGCAAGCCGTTTATGGTGGATGCTAAAAGCCACTGGCCACGCTAAGGTTCAAGTGCTCGATGGCGGGCTTGATGCTTGGAATGGCCCAATGGGTAGCATTCCCCGCAAGCCAACTCCTACAGCTCAAACAATCAAGCCTATGCCTTATGTAGGTCTGGTTTTAGCAAGTGAAGTTGAAGCTAACCTAGAACACCAGAAAAAATTGGTCATTGATGCACGTGCCAATGATCGCTTTCATGGTCAGAATGAAACGATGGATCCTGTGGGCGGCCATATTCCCGGCGCTATCAATCACTTTTTTAAACAGAATTTGTCAGCAACGCTTTTTAAATCGCCTGAACAGCTTTTTAATCATTTTTTAGCGTTGCTCGGACCACGTAAAGCATCAGAAGTGATCCACCAGTGTGGCTCAGGCGTAACCGCCTGTCACAACTTGTTGGCCATGGAAATTGCAGGCCTGAAGGGCTCGCAACTTTACGCAGGTAGTTGGAGCGAATGGTGCTCCGATCCCGCAAGACCCATCGAGATCTAGACAGAAAAGTCTTACAACTTCCTTCTCCCTGTCTTTTAATGTGAAAAAGACAGGAGAACTACAAACCCTACGCCACAGGCAATTAAAACTGTTTGACGCAAAGACTCTGCCCAATGTGGTTTGCGATGCATTTGGGGAATGAGGTCACTTACAGCGATGTAAATAAAACTACTAGAGGCAATGACCAATAAGTAAGGCATTACAGCATGGGCTTTTTCTAAAAAGAAATAGGCCAAGATTCCGCCCACTACCGCAGATAAACCACAATAAAAGTTGTAAAGCAAAGCACGAGTGCGCGTAAAGCCCGCATTAATCAACACAATGTAATCGCCAATCTCCTGCGGAATTTCATGTGCGATGATGGCTAGCGCGGTGAAGATGCCAACGTGATAGTCGGCCATAAAAGCGGCTGCGATCAGAACACCATCTACGAAATTGTGCAGACCATCGCCAACCAAGATCATCCAACCGCTACGACCCGCCTCTTCAGCATCATGACCATGGTGATGATCGTGTCCATCTCCCTCGTGATGATGGCTATGACGCAAAAGTGCAATTTTTTCAAGCAAAAAGAAGCCCAGCAAACCCGCTAACAAAGTGGCAAAGAGTATCTGAGGGCTAGTTCCTTCCATACTGAAAGCTTCAGGCAAAGAATGTAGCAATGCAGTCGAGAGCAATATCCCCACAGACACACTCACCATGCTATTGACCATCTTAGAAAGCGAAGTGGTGGAGAAGCTAGCGGCAATTAATACACTAACAGTGCCAGCTAAAGCCGTGACCAATAAAATACTTTGCAGAACAGTCATGGTGATTAACAAATCCCCATCTGAATCAGTGCAATAGAAGAAAAGCTCGCGAAGTACTCAAAATATTTGAAGTATTTTTGGTGATTTGTGTATTTGATAGATGTCGTCATTAATGGGCCTCTTCCCAATTATCACCAATTCCGATACTGACAAGCAACGGAACTTTGAGCTGCGCAACCGAACACATGAGTCCAGGCAACTTCTCTTGTAAAAGAGTGATTTCATCTAAAGGCACATCAAACACCAATTCATCATGCACTTGCAGCAACATGCGCGTTTTCAACTGCTCTTTTTCCAGCCAATTCTCTACTGCGATCATCGCCAATTTAATTAAATCAGCTGCAGTTCCTTGCATAGGTGCATTGATCGCAGCTCGCTCAGCCCCCTGACGACGAGGCCCATTAGAGCCTTTAATTTCTGGAAGCCAAAGTCGTCTGCCAAAGACGGTTTCCACATAACCATGTTCGCGAGCCTCGCCACGAGTACGCTCCATATATTGCGCCACCCCAGGGTAACGATCAAAATATTTAGCAATATAGTTTTGTGCTGCAGCGCGCTCAATACCTAAATTGCTAGCCAAACCGAATGCACTCATGCCATAGATCAATCCAAAGTTAATCACCTTGGCGTAACGTCTCTGCTCAGAGGTAACCGCCTCAAGCGGAACACTAAAGATCTCTGCAGCAGTGGCTTGGTGCACATCCTTGCCAGCAGCAAAGGCAGCAAGTAAATTCTCATCCTCTGCAATATGCGCCATGATGCGCAACTCAATCTGAGAGTAGTCGGCTGAAAGCAATTTACAGCCATCTGCTGGAATAAATGCTTCACGAATGCGCCTACCCTCTTCAGTACGCACTGGAATGTTTTGCAAATTTGGATCGCTAGATGCCAGGCGCCCTGTAACAGCAGTTGCTTGTGAAAAATTCGTATGCACACGCCCAGTTTTGGGATCAGCCATACGGGGTAACTTTTCAATATACGTCGACATTAATTTGGCTAGGCTGCGATAGTCCAAAATTCGGGCTGGCAGTGGATAGTCTTCTGCAAGTTTTTGTAGAACCTCTTCATCAGTAGAAGGAGCGCCTGAAGGCGTCTTTTTGACAACGGGTAATTCCAACTGCACAAATAAAATTTCCGCAATTTGTTTAGGGGATTGGATGTTAAATGGCTGACCCGCTAACTGATGTATCTCTCCTTCAAGTGCAAGCAAGCGTTTGCCAACTTCTTGACCCTGTTTAGACAATAACGCTGAATCAATCCGAATACCATTACGCTCCATAATGCCAAGCACTCGCATCGCTGGCATTTCAATCTTTTCATAAACATATAACAGGCCAGGATTCGCCTGGATCTGTGGCCAAAGCTCGAGATGTAAACGCAGAGTGATATCTGCATCCTCAGCTGCATAGTCCGTGGCGATCTTGAGATCCACTTGATCAAAGCCAATCTGATGTACGCCTTTGCCACAGACCTCTTCATAGCGAATAGTCTTCATCCCCAAATGGCGCTCAGCCAAGCTGTCCATATTGTGAGGAAGATGGGATTCCAAAACATATGACTCCAACATGGTGTCAAAACGAATCCCCTGAAGCGTAATTCCATAATTGGCAAAAATATGGGCGTCATACTTTAAGTTCTGCCCAACTTTTAAGTGAGCGCTACTTTCTAACCATGGCTTAAAGCGCGTAAGAACTAGGTCTCGACTTAACTGCGTTTCGCCATGCCGATGCGCAACTGGAATGTAACAAGCTTCTCCAGGAGTAACTGATAGGGAAATACCTACCAATTCTGCAGCTAATGCATCTAGGCCAGTAGTCTCGGTATCGACCGCGACTAACTGAGCGTTCTCAATTTTTTTGAGCCACCTATCTAGACCCGCTTCATCAACCACGCACTCATAGTTACGCCCAATAGCATCTTGAAGATCAGTTACTTCTTGAGTCAATACTTTAGTGGGTGCACTGGCTTTCTTGGCATCAGTGCTATGAGCAGATGATGTGGCCGAAGGTAATGGGCTGCCAGCCAAATCAAAGGCTAGCTCTTCTACAACCCCATCAGAGCCACTCAGTTTTTTCTCAACATCGCGTAGCCAAGTTTTAAATGCATAGCGCTCAAATAATTCTCGTAGAAGCGGAGCATCTTCCGGTTTTGCATGCAGATCTTCCAGTCCAGGAAGATGTGGCGATAAATCACAATCTGTTTTCACTGTGATGAGTTGTCGTGCTTGGGGCAACCAATGCAAAGTAGCTCGCAAGTTCTCACCAACCACACCCTTTACTTGATTGGCATTAGCCATCAAGTTATCTAAATCACCAAATTCTGTAAGCCACTTATTGGCCGTCTTTGGACCAGCTTTTGGTACACCTGGTACGTTATCTACTGCATCACCAATGATGGAGAGATAGTCAACAATGCGTTCAGGCGGAACTCCAAATTTAGCAATCACCCCTTCGATATCTAACTTTTCATTGGTCATCGTATTAATGAGCGTGACCGAAGGATTGACTAACTGAGCAAGATCTTTGTCACCAGTAGAGATGATGGTTTCCCAACCAGCCTGAGTCGCCTGACAAGCCAAGGTGGCAATGACGTCATCCGCCTCAACACCAGTGACCATTAGAACGGGCCAGCCTAAAGCCTTCACCATGGCGTGAATAGGTTCAATTTGCTTGACCAAGTCTTCTGGCATGGGTGAGCGATGGGCTTTGTATTCGGAATACATTTCATCGCGGAAAGTCTTGCCTTTGGCATCAAAGATGCAGGCGATGTAATCCGCCTTGAGCTCTGATCTAGCCCGGCGCATCATATTGACCATTCCATAAATCGCCCCAGTGGGCTCACCCGCCCCATTTCTAAGATCTGGCATGGCATGAAAGGCACGATACAGGTAGCTAGAGCCGTCTACCAACAAGAGTCTATGTTTAGTCATACCGCAATCGTACAATCTAGTTGCAAACTTCCCACAGTTAAGGCTAATGAACTGCCCGAGAGTGGGCTTTAAAAGGTGAAAATGATGCATCTAACAACAAATTTATTAACCCAATTAACTCGCCAAGCCCTTGGTTTAACTGGGATTTTCATGATTTTGAGTGCTTTTCTCTCGCCTGCCGCTCAAGCCCAGGCAACTAGCCAGGCTTTAAGCCCTGCAGAATTGCAACAAATCAATAATCAGCCACTTGCTCCTGAAGTGAGTGCTTCTGGCGTAACCAATACCCCTGGAACCCGTAAGCCGAGCTTTCAACATAAGGAAGCTACTGGCACCGAAGTAACTGAATATAAAGATGCTAATAGCCCTACCCAAGTGCAGGTAAAGACCAAGTACACCACTTATGAAATGTCTCCTCCTGACTCTGTAAAGCCTGGACCGCCCTCTGGAGAAGGTGACCTTCTGAGCGTTCCTAGCATTAGCATTCCTTTTTAAGTTAAACGACTCACTGACTGACTGATTCATGGCTGTTTTTACTCCGCTCAAACTTGGCGATATCTCTACCTGGATAGCACAGGACTTCAATATTGGCAAAGCTAGCGAAATTCGTGGCATCCATGGCGGTATTGAAAACTCCAACTTTTTTCTAGATACCATCCTTGATGGGAAAAAACAGGAATATGTTTTAACGATTTTTGAAAGATTGTCAGCAGAACAGCTTCCTTACTACTTGGAGCTAATGCGTCATTTAGCAGATAAAGGGATCCCAGTACCCAAACCTCTTGAAAATAAACAGGGGGAGATTCTGTTTTCCCTCAAAGGCAAGCCAGCTGCGATCGTCTCCAAATTGCCAGGCGTTTCCAGACTTAGTCCAGAGGCAAAGCATTGCGCGTTAGTTGGCGAGATGTTGGCCAAAATGCATTTAGCTAGCGCAGACTATTTAAAGTCACAAGCCAATTTGCGCAGCCTTCCTTGGTGGCAAAAAACAGTTCCACAGGTTTTGCCACATTTAAATGATCTACAAAAAGATTTGCTTACTAGTGAACTTGCAGCACAAGAAGATTTCTTTGGCTCATCTGAATATTCAAAGCTTCCAGAAGGCGCGAGCCACTGCGATCTCTTCAGGGATAACGTGCTCTTTGACCCTAGGGGCGCAAGCGATACTTCGCAAGATCAACTAGGCGGCTTCTTTGATTTTTATTTTGCTGGAACTGATAAGTGGTTATTCGACTTGGCAGTAACGGTAAATGATTGGTGTCTTGCTGAGAATAAACAGGATTTGGATCCCGTACGCTTTGCCGCACTAATGGATGCTTACCAATCCGTGCGTCCTCTTACAGCAGAAGAAAAAGTCAGTTGGCCGTTGATGATCCGCGCGGCGGCATTACGCTTTTGGATTTCCCGTTTATGGGATTTCTATTTGCCACGGAATGCCCAAATGCTAACCCCACATGACCCTACTCATTTTGAGAACATTCTCTTAAGTCGCAGAGAAATATGAAACTCATTTCCGTTGCCCCTAAAGATGGATACACTTGGATTAGACAAGGTGTTTGGCTATTTAAACAAAACCCACTAGGCTTTTTTATGTTGGTGTTTATGTATGTTTTTGCCGCTCAACTCGCGGTGTTAGTGCCAGTAGTTGGCGTTCTTGCAGTTTTAATTTTGACACCTACTTTATCAGTCGGTTTTATGACTGCCTGCCGTCAAGCCATCCAGAAAGAACGTATTCGTCCGATGGTTTACCTGATTGCGTTGCAATCAACCCCTCTTATTCGCAAAAGAATTTTGCAATTAGGCCTTGTCTATGCCTCATTCATTTTGGTATTGAGTTTTATCTTAAGTCTGTTGGTGGACTTTGAACTACTCATTCCAATCATGACGGGTGACAAACCCATGACGCCAGAAGCCCTGCAAGAAATTTATATGATTTTATTGTTTGGTGGACTGCTATACATTCCGATTGCAATGTTGATGTGGTTTTCACCGATCCTCATTGCTTGGGCCAATATGTCAGTGCCGCAAGCCCTCTTTTCAAGTTGTATTGCATGCTGGACTAACCGTGGCGCCTTCTTTCTATACATTGCCGCCTGGAGTGTATTTCTGATTGCTCTGCCTTTAGGGATAGGCGCGGTCTTAGATTCGCTTGACTTAGGTCAGGCAGCTTCTTTCATCATTGCTCCGCTTTCCATGGCCGGCCTTACAGTGATGCACTGCTCTTTCTTTGCTACTTGGAAAGCTTGCTTTAGCGATGATGAGCCAGCGATTCTCTTGGCCTAAGCCAAGAGTTTCATTACTCAATGGCCGCTAACTTAGCAATGCTCAGCTGTAGCCACTTCACGCCATTACGCTTGAAATTCACCTGAGCGCGCGCATCAGCATCATTCCCCTCTAAGGCAGTTACACGCCCTTCGCCAAACTTTGTATGAAAAACATTTTGACCGATCGTGAAGGGATAATTTCCGCGAGGTGGCGCAGCCATCCGTCTAATTTCAGTCGATGCTGAGCCAATCCGTTTGGCAGGTTGCTGACGGGAGCTTCCAGAATCAAAGAAATCATTAGATTCATATTCGCGTTGGCGTGTATAACCATCTTGCCAAGTAGATCCTGAACTTCGACTATTGCTATTACCGCCCCAGCGCGCATCTTTTGCTTTGGGCGTAAGCCATTTGAGAGAATCCGATGGCAGCTCTTCTAAGAAACGAGAAGGCATGTTGTAGCGCACCTGACCATGCAACATGCGTGACTGTGTATGAGACAGGTAGAGTCGCTCTTTGGCTCGTGTAATGGCCACGTACATTAAACGTCGTTCTTCCTCTAGACCATTTAATTCATTCACACTGTTTTCATGAGGAAATAAACCCTCCTCCAAACCAGTGATAAATACTGCGGTGAACTCCAGACCTTTTGCCGAATGCACTGTCATCAGCTGCACTGCATCTTGACCTGCTTGAGCCTGGTTATCACCCGCCTCTAATGACGCATGAGATAAGAAGGCGGCTAAAGGAGAAACTTCAACTACACCAGGAGCATTTTCTCCGGGCAACACTGCTGCTGCAGCATCTTGCCCATAACCCTCTTCTGCAATAAAGGCAGTTGCGGCATTAATTAATTCTTGTAAGTTTTCAACGCGATCTTGTCCTTCGCGTTCGGTCATATAGTGCTGAATCAAGCCACTATGCTGAATCACAAACTCTACAGTCTCAGGCAAAGTGTTGTGACGTGTGGCTTCCCGCATATGATCGACCAGCCTAATAAATCCTGCAAGCGTCGCGCCCGCTTTGCCGTCCAAAGAAGATGCGGCGAGATAGAGTGAAGACTGTTGAGTACGAGCGGCATCTTGTAATGCCTCGATGGATCGAGCACCAATTCCGCGGGTTGGAAAATTCACAACTCTTGAAAATGAGGTGTCGTCATTGGGGTTTTCAAGAAGGCGTAAATAGGCGAGCGCATGTTTAATTTCAGCGCGCTCGAAAAAGCGTAAGCCACCATATACACGATAGGCAATACCTGCAGAGAATAGAGCGTGCTCAATAATTCGTGACTGAGCGTTACTTCTATAAAGCAAGGCAATCTCGGCACGCTTAATTCCGCTATTAACAAGTGCTTTGATTTCATCGACTAACCAAGCGGCTTCAGCATGATCACTAGGGGCATCATAAATACGGACTGGTTCACCATGACCCGCATCAGTACGTAAGTTTTTTCCTAAACGCTCTGAGTTATTTGCAATTAAATGATTGGCTGTATCCAGAATATGGCCGTGCGAGCGATAGTTCTGCTCTAGCTTCACCATCATTGGGTGGAACTGCTTTTCATAAAGACGCATGTTCTCGACATCAGCGCCACGGAAGGCGTAAATACTTTGATCATCATCGCCGACGGCAAAGACTGCGCTAGTTCCAGCACCACTAACATTTACCGAACTAGCATCATGTCCAGATAACAACTTGAGCCATGCATACTGCAAAGCATTGGTGTCTTGAAACTCGTCAATCAAAATATGACGAAAACGCTCTTGATAGTGCGTGCGAATAGATTCATTGTGCTTAAGCAGCTCATAACTACGCAATAAGAGCTCTGCAAAGTCCACAACCCCTTCGCGTTGGCATTGCTCGTCGTAGGCGGCATATAACTGCGCCATCTTGGCCTGAAAGTCATCCCCAACAGCGAGGTCACGCGCTCTTTGGCCGCGCTCTTTGGCATGCGCAATGAAATACTGCAATTGTTTAGCGGGATATTTCTCATCATCGACCTTTAAACCCTTTAAAAGGCGCTTAATGGCAGAAAGCTGGTCCTGAGTGTCCAATATCTGGAAAGTGGACGGTAAACCCGCCTCTTTATGGTGTGCGCGCAATAAACGGTTACAAAGACCATGAAAAGTGCCAATCCACATACCGCGGGTATTAATCGGCAACATCGCCCCCAAGCGAACCATCATCTCCTTGGCAGCCTTATTGGTAAAGGTTACAGCAAGAACTCCAATGGGCGATACCTGCCCCGTCTGGATTAACCAAGCGATGCGGGTAGTGAGAACACGGGTTTTACCGCTTCCCGCCCCCGCTAAGATTAAGCCGGATTGAGCTTGGCCATTTTGGTTTACGGGCGGGAGCGTTACTGCCTCGCGCTGTTCTGGGTTGAGGTTCGCGAGCAAGTCTGAGTACATCGCCCCAATTATAATTTGCCTCTTATGCCAAATGCTTCGAATACCCCCAATTTTCCAACGACCAGTCCAGCGGACGAACTCGCCAAATCCTACGAACCAGCCCCGATTGAGGCCTACTGGGGCCCAGAATGGGAGCGTAGAGGTATTGCTAATGCCAGCATGGATGATGGGAAGGCTGATTTCAGCATTCAACTGCCCCCACCTAATGTCACTGGCACCCTACATATGGGGCACGCTTTTAACCAAACCATCATGGATGGCTTGGTTCGCCATGCGCGCATGTCCGGCAAAAACACCTTATGGGTGCCCGGTACCGACCATGCTGGCATAGCCACACAAATTGTGGTTGAGCGCCAATTGGACGCGCAAAAGGTTTCTCGTCATGATTTAGGACGTGAGAAGTTCCTGGAAAAAGTTTGGGAATGGAAAGAAACCTCCGGATCCACCATTACCCGTCAAATCCGCCGTTTGGGCGCATCAATAGACTGGGGTAAAGAGTATTTCACCATGGACAGCAAAATGTCCAAGGCAGTCGTTGAAGTATTTGTTCGTCTACACGAACAAGGCTTGATCTATCGCGGCAAACGCTTAGTGAACTGGGATCCAGTTTTATGTACCGCCGTCTCAGATCTTGAGGTAGTTAGCGAAGAAGAAGATGGTTCAATGTGGCATATCCGCTACCCACTCACCGATGGGTCAGGTCATTTGACTGTTGCTACGACACGTCCAGAAACTTTACTCGGTGACGTTGCTGTCATGGTGAACCCAGAAGATGAGCGCTATAAACATCTGATTGGTAAATTCGTGAATCTGCCATTGTGCGACCGTCAAATTCCGATCATTGCAGATGATTATGTAGATCTGAACTTTGGTACGGGTGTAGTGAAAGTAACCCCTGCACACGACTTTAATGACTATGCAGTTGGCCAACGCCATCAACTCCCGCTTATTAACATCCTCACCCTTGATGCCAAGGTTAATGAAAATGCCCCGGTTATCTACCAAGGTATGGAGCGTTTTGCTGCTCGTAAACAAATAGTAAGTGATTTGGATGCAGCAGGCCTTTTGGAAAAAGTTCAACCGCATAAATTGATGGTGCCACGCGGTGATCGCACTCAGACAATTATTGAGCCTATGCTCACCGATCAATGGTTTGTAGCTGTTTCCAAGCCTAGTCCGGATAACAAATACCAGCCCGGCTCTTCAATTGCTGGCGCAGCATTGGATGCAGTCACTAAGGGTGATATCAAACTTGTTCCTGAAAACTGGATCAGCACGTATACGCAATGGCTTGAAAATATCCAAGACTGGTGTATTTCTCGTCAACTCTGGTGGGGCCATCAAATCCCAGCTTGGTACGGTGACAATGGAGAAATTTTTGTAGCCCGCTCTGAGGAAAAAGCAAAAGCTAAAGCTACTGCTGCAGGCTATAAAGGGGATCTAAATCGTGACCCCGATGTATTGGATACCTGGTTCAGCTCTGCCCTGGTCCCATTTAGCTCATTGGGTTGGCCAGAAGAAACACCGGCCCTCAATCACTTCTTACCGTCCTCAGTATTGGTAACGGGGTTTGACATCATTTTCTTCTGGGTAGCGCGCATGGTCATGATGACCTGCCACTTCACTGGAAAAGTACCGTTTCATACGGTATATGTTCACGGCTTAGTACGTGATGCTGAAGGCCAAAAGATGAGCAAATCCAAAGGTAATACCTTGGATCCTATCGATCTGATTGATGGCATCAAAATTGAAGAGCTCGTTGCCAAAAGAACTTCTGGCTTGATGAATCCTAAACAAGCAGAGAGCATTGGCAAGAAAACCAAAAAAGAATTTCCGGATGGTATTCCGGCATTTGGTACAGATGCGCTGCGTTTTACCTTCGCCTCTCTTGCTTCATTGGGTCGCAATATTAATTTCGACCAGAAACGTTGTGAAGGCTATCGCAACTTCTGCAACAAGCTTTGGAATGCCACTCGCTTTGTTCTCATGAACTGCCCAGGCAATGATGAAGAAAATGGCTTTGCACCTTGTGATAATCAATGCGGTCCTGATGGCTATTTAGATTTTTCACCAGCAGACAAATGGATTGTTTCTTTATTACAAAGAACTGAGGCTGAAGTCGATAAAGGCTTTCAGAACTACCGCTTCGATAATATTGCCACCAATATTTATCAGTTCGTTTGGGATGAATATTGCGACTGGTATTTAGAATTAGCAAAGGTTCAACTGCAAACAGGCACTCCAGCACAGCAGCGCGCAACACGTCGCACTTTATTGCGCGTGCTCGAAACTATCTTGCGCATGGCTCATCCCTTGATTCCATTCATCACTGAAACACTATGGCAAACAGTTGGGCCAAAAACTGGCAAAGCACTCGCTAATCAAGAAAAGCAAACGATTGCCTTGCAACCCTATCCAATTTCTCAACCAGAGAAGATTGATGAGAAGAGTGAAGCCTGGGTTGCTCAAATTAAAGCCATTGTTGATGCCTGCAGAAATCTGCGCGGTGAAATGCAAGTCTCGCCAGCACTCAGAGTTCCACTCTGGATTTACGGTCCAGAAGCCTTCTTAAAGCAAGCCAGCTCTTACATCACTGCTTTAGCCAAACTATCAGAGGTGAAAATCTACGGCGATGAATCTGCCTTGGAAAAAGATGCTCCCGATTCTCCAATTGCTTTGATTGGAGATCTCAAGCTCTTGTTGAAGATTGAAGTTGATGTTGCCGCGGAAAGAATTCGTCTCAGTAAAGAGATTGACCGTCTGGCTAATGAAATTCAAAAAGCGCGCGGTAAACTGACTAACGAAAGCTTTGTAGCTCGCGCCCCAGAAGAAGTCGTTGCTCAGGAAAAGCAACGTTTAGCAGGTTTTGAGCAAAATCATGAGAAGCTTGTTGCGCAATTAGAGCGTCTCAAGTAATCAGCTATAAAATATATAAGTTAATTAAAGCGGAAGCGAAATGTCAATGTCCACCAAAGCGGTTACCAAAGCAGTTTTTCCAGTCGCGGGTTTGGGCACACGCTTCTTGCCAGCCACCAAGGCAAGTCCAAAGGAGATGCTGAACGTAGTGGATAAACCCCTCATTCAGTATGCTGTTGAGGAAGCGGTGGCAGCTGGCATTACAGAAATGATTTTCGTAACTGGTCGTAGTAAGCGGGCTATTGAAGATCACTTTGACAAAGCCTATGAGCTTGAGGCAGAACTCGAGGCTAAAAATAAACAAGCTTTACTTGAAATTGTTCGCAATGTAAAACCAAGTCATGTGAACTGCGTTTATGTTCGCCAATCTGAAGCCTTAGGCCTTGGTCATGCAGTTCTATGTGCTGAAAAATTAGTTAGAGATGAGCCTTTTGCAATCATCCTGGCAGATGACTTACTTGATGGAAATCCACCTGTACTAAAACAGATGCTCAAAGTCTTTGAAGAACAAAACGGTTCAGTATTGGCAGTAGAAAAAATAGATCCCGCTAAAAGCAGCTCTTATGGAATCATTTCTGGATCCGAAGTCACTAAAGGCATTTATCGCCTCAATGGCATTGTTGAAAAACCGCAACCTGAGGATGCACCTTCAAACTTGGCGGTAGTAGGTCGCTATGTATTGTCTTCGGACATCTTCAATCACATCCGTAATTTAAAGCCAGGTGCTGGCGGTGAAATTCAACTCACCGATGCCATTGCCTCGCTCCTCAAGGATGAGCCTGTATTTGCTTACGAATATGATGGCGTACGTTATGACTGCGGTAGCAAACTGGGTTACCTCAAGGCATCGGTCGAATTTGCTCTGCGTCACCCAGAAGTGAGCGCAGAATTTGCGGCCTATCTTAAAAGTCGTCCAATAATTTAAGCTAAGCTAATCCTTACCTTCTTTTTAAAAAGAAGACCAACACATTTCCTTCGGTAGTGCTGGCAACAAGCTCATTGCCAGTCTGTTTGGCAAACGCAGGGAAATCATGAGCAGCGCCAGCATCTGTCGCTCTCACCTTGACCACTTCACCTGATTGCATCGTTGCAAGCATTTTCTTGGTGCGCAGAATGGGAAGTGGGCAATTGAGACCAACTGCATCCACTTCAACATTAAAAGCTATCTTGTCGCTCATTTGCTAGCAACCCATTCTTGAACGCCTGCCAAAGCAGCATTTAAAGCGGCAGGATTATTTCCCCCGGCCATAGCCATTTCTGGTTTACCACCACCTTTACCGCCTACCTGCAAGGCAACAAAATTCACGAGGTCACCTGCTTTGACTTTAGCAATGGAGTCAGCAGTAACACCAGCGACCAAACTGACTTTATCGCCCTGAACGGATGCCAAAATAATTGCGGCTGTTTTTAGTTTAGCCTTCAAAGCATCCATTGTTTCACGCAATACTTGCGCATCAGCACCATCTAAACGTGCAGCCAAAACTTTGATGCCGTTAATCTCGACAGCCTGTGTTGCCAACTCATCGCCTTGGCTTGCCGCAAATTTGGAATTTACTTTCTCCAATTCACGTTCAGCTTGACGCAAACTTTCTTGAAGTTGAGAAACACGAGCTACCAAATCCCCAGGATGGGTTTTGAGTACAGCAGCAGCTTCATTGATTTTGTCTTCAAGGCCTTGCAAGAAATGCAGTGCATTTTGACCAGTTACCGCTTCCACGCGACGGATGCCTGCAGCGACGCCGCCTTCAGAAACAATCTTCAAACTACCTATGTCCCCAGTGCGGGTCACATGAGTACCACCACATAATTCTTTAGAGCTACCGATTTCTAAAACACGCACCTCATCACCATACTTCTCACCAAAGAGCATCATGGCGCCGGTCTTTTGCGCATCATCCAATGACATCACTTTTGCAGAAGTAGCCGCATTAGTCAAAATCTCACGATTCACAATATTTTCTATTTGGCGAATTTGAGCGGCAGTAATAGGGGCATTGTGAGTAAAGTCGAAACGGGTCTTACTGGCATCAACCAAAGAACCTTTTTGCTGAACATGGTCACCCAATATTTCACGCAAAGCTTTATGAAGAATATGGGTAGCGCTATGATTTCGCATGATGTCAGAGCGCTTCTCAATATCCACCATCGCATTTAAGGTATCCCCAACCTTCAATTCACCTTCAGAAACCTCACCTTGATGACCAAACACATCAGCCTGAATCTTAAAAGTATCATCAACTGTAAATCGAGCGCCTTCATTGCGTAACTCACCGCTGTCACCAATCTGACCGCCTGATTCTGCATAGAACGGGGTGTTATCCAATACAACTACTGCAGCATCACCCGCTTTAACGGATTGCACTGAAGTACCATCCATATATAAAGCTGTTACTTTTGCACCTTCATGCTTTAAGGTGTCATAGCCATGAAATTGCGTTGGTTTGCCAGAGTATTCCAAACCTTGAGCAACCTTAAACTTACCCGCAGCTCTAGCTTGATCGCGTTGCTTTTGCATCGCCGCTTCAAAGCCTTCGCTATCAACAGTGACATTACGCTCACGGCAAACGTCAGCCGTAAGATCCAAAGGAAAGCCAAAGGTATCGTGTAAACGAAATGCCGTTTCGCCATCAACGGTCTTCGCGCCATTAGCAAGAGCCCCTTCAAGGATCTCCATGCCATTAGCAATCGTTTGGAAGAAGCGCTCTTCTTCTTGCTTTAATACTTCACTGACCTTATCTTGCGCAGCACGTAGCTCAGGATAGGCATCGCCCATCTCTTTCACTAAAGCTGGAACCAATTGGTAAAAGAAAGGTTTGCGAGCGCCTAACTTATAGCCATGTCGAATTGCCCGACGTGCAATACGACGCAATACATAACCGCGCCCAGCATTACCTGGAATCACACCATCCACCACAATAAAACTACAGGCACGAATATGGTCTGCAATCACCTTCAATGAAGGACTAGTAGCATCACAATTTTCACCGCCGGCTCCGTCCACCACTTCTTTCGCAGCCTTTAATAAATTGACAAAAAGATCAATTTCATAATTGGAGTGAACGTGTTGCAAGACGGCAGCAATACGCTCTAAACCCATACCCGTATCAACACTAGGTTTTGGCAATGGATGCATATTGCCCGCTTCATCGCGGTTATATTGCATGAACACATTATTCCAAATCTCAATAAAGCGATCGCCATCCTCATCAGGACTACCGGGCGGGCCTCCGGGAATATGATCACCGTGATCGTAGAAGATCTCAGTACAAGGACCGCAAGGGCCCGTATCACCCATCATCCAGAAATTATCTGAAGCGTAACGCGCGCCCTTGTTATCACCAATCCGAATAATGCGATCTGCCGGCACACCGATTTGGTCTTTCCAAATAGCATAGGCTTCGTCATCTTCCGCATAAACGGTAACCAACAGTCTATCTTTTGGAAGCTGGAAAACTTGGGTCAATAAATCCCAAGCAAACTGAATGGCATCCTTTTTGAAATAATCACCAAAGGAGAAATTGCCAAGCATTTCAAAAAAGGTATGGTGACGCGCGGTATAGCCAACGTTATCCAAATCGTTATGCTTGCCGCCCGCACGAATACACTTTTGCGCAGTTGTAGCTCGGGAATAAGGACGCTTATCAAAGCCCAAAAAAACATCCTTAAATTGATTCATCCCAGCATTCGTAAATAGCAAGGTTGGATCATCTCCAGGAACTACTGGGCTAGAGGGAACAATTTGGTGGCCTTTTTCGGCGAAGAAGTCCAGGTATGCCTGGCGAATTTGGGTGACTTTCATGCGAATAATTATCGCATTGGCATGTAGCTAGGGCAAACAAGTCCAAGACCCTTCTTTCCTGTCATACAATCAATTGGAATTCATAAATAAATCGGCACTCATGTCGGTAAACAAGGAGCACAGCTTGCAGATCCGCAATCAAAAAGATTTTGGTGCCGGCCTGATGTATATGGTCATTGGCTTATTTTTTACCTATATGGCCACCCAGTATTCAATGGGCACCCCAGCCAAAATGGGGCCGGGGTATTTTCCGTTCTGGCTTGGATTAGTAATGACGGTCCTCGGATTGGTGATTTTGATTAAATCCTTAGGCGCCAAAGCAGCTATCGAGAAGGTTCCCCCTTTTAATTGGAGGGTAATTGGCTTGATTACTGGCTCGGTAGTCCTATATGGCGTTCTTTTGCCAATTATGGGCTTTATCGTTGCGGTCTTTGTGCTGGTCTTCCTATCTGCCAGCGCTAGCCATGAATTTCACTGGAAAGGCACTTTAATCAATGCCATTTTTCTGATTGCCTTCACTTACCTAGTCTTTGTGGTGGGCTTGAAGCTTCAATTTCCTTTATTGCCCTTCTTTTTGCAATAAGTAACAGCACCCGGGATACAGAAAAATGGATTTATTTGCTAATTTAGCCCTCGGTTTCGATACAGCGTTTACGCTGCAAAACCTCCTTTATTGCTTAATCGGTTGCGTGCTGGGCACCTTAATCGGTGTTTTGCCAGGCCTTGGACCTATTGCGACCATCGCAATGCTTTTGCCTGCTACCTACGCGCTACCCCCGATCGCCGCCCTAATTATGTTGGCTGGTATTTACTATGGATCTCAATATGGAGGCTCTACAACAGCCATTTTGCTCAACATTCCTGGGGAGACCTCTTCGGTAGTGACAGCAATTGATGGTTACCAAATGGCCCGAAACGGTCGAGCGGGCGTTGCACTCTTCACTGCAGGGATGGGATCTTTTTTTGCAGGTTGCGTGGCGACTCTTGTATTGGCTGCGTTTGCTGCACCCCTATCCCAATTAGCCTTTAAGTTTGGACCTGCCGAATACTTTTCCCTAATGGTTTTAGGCCTAATCGGCGCGGTGGTATTGGCCTCTGGCTCACTCATCAAGGCCATTGGCATGATAGTTTTGGGTCTGTTAATGGGTCTGATTGGCACCGATGTGAACTCTGGAGTCTCTCGTTACGCATTTGATATACCTGAGCTTAGCGATGGCATTGGTTTTGTCGCAGTAGCCATGGGGGTTTTTGGCTTTGCCGAAATCATGAGCAATCTTGAAAAAAAGGATGAGGATGAGGGCTTCTTAAACAAGATGACCACCATGATTCCTACCAAACAAGATGTCAAACGCATGATTCCTTCGATCCTGCGTGGCACCGCGATTGGCTCAATTTTAGGAATCCTGCCTGGTGGTGGCGCCGCATTAGCCTCTTTTGGCGCTTACTCTGTTGAGAAAAAAGCCTCCAAATACAGTGCAGAATTCGGACATGGCGCCATCGAAGGTGTTGCCGGCCCTGAATCCGCCAATAATGCCGCAGCCCAAACTTCCTTTATTCCTCTGCTCACCTTAGGTATCCCACCTAATGCTGTCATGGCTTTGATGGTTGGAGCAATGACCATTCATAACATTCAACCCGGTCCTCAGGTCATGACCAGCAATCCTGCCTTATTCTGGGGCTTAATCGCCTCCATGTGGATTGGTAATGTCATGTTGATTCTTTTGAATCTCCCGCTCATTGGCATTTGGGTCAAGCTATTAAAGATCCCTTATCGCTTTATGTATCCAGCAATATTGGTTTTTTGCTGTATTGGCGTGTACACAGTGAACAATACCGTTTTTGACGTCTATGTAACTGCTGCTTTTGGCTTAATTGGCTACCTCTTCCTTAAGCTGGGTTGCGAACCCCCTCCGCTGCTTCTGGGTTTCGTCCTCGGGCCCATGATGGAAGAAAATTTCCGCCGAGCACTACTTTTATCCCGTGGCAACTTCTCCACCTTTGTTACCCGCCCCCTCTCCTTGGGATTGCTGATTGCTGCAGCACTATTAGTCGTGATCGTGGCATTGCCAGCTGTCAAGAAAACGCGTGAAGAGGCCTTCGTAGAGGAATAAATACCCTTTCGCTTTCAAAAATAAGCCCGCTAGCAATTTGCGGGCTTTTTCTTTACAGGCAGGGGTTTTCTCTACAATGGAGAAATGTCCCAAGATAGCAAATCCTCCAAGGCCGTAGCCAGCACCGTTGCTGAGCCCTCCAACTTTTTGCGCCAGATCATCGACCATGATTTGGCGAGTGGCGCCTATCAGCAACGCACTAATGCATCTGGACAAGCTATCCCTGCCATCATTACCCGTTTTCCTCCAGAACCAAATGGTTACTTGCACATTGGTCACGCCAAAAGTATCTGCTTAAATTTTGGCCTAGCTGCCGACTACAACGCTTTACCTGGTGGCGCGCGTTGCAATATGCGCTTAGATGACACCAATCCCGTCAAAGAGGATGTGGAATACGCCGACAGCATTTTGGATGCCGTGAAATGGTTGGGATTTAATTGGGAAAGCGGTGGTCAAACCCATCTTTACCATGCAAGTGATTACTTTGATCGTCTTTATGAGTTTGCAGAAATTCTGATACAGAATGGTAAAGCTTACGTGGACAGCCAAAGCGCCGAGGACATTCACACCAATCGCGGTAACTTTGGCCAAGCCGGTAAAAATAGCCCTTATCGCGATAGAAGTGCCGAGGAAAATCTCCAGCTCTTTAGGGATATGCGTGATGGTAAGTTCAAGGATGGCGAACATGTCCTGCGCTTAAAAATTGATATGGCGCATCCAAATATCGTGATGCGCGATCCAGTGGTTTATCGCATTCGACACACCGATCATCATCGCACCGGTAGCAAGTGGTGTATCTACCCTTTATATGACTTCACCCATTGCATCTCCGATGCCTTGGAAAATGTTTCCCACTCTATTTGCACTTTAGAGTTTGAAAACAATCGCCCTTTATATGACTGGGTCTTAAATGCCCTTAAAGAAGCGGGTGTCTTTAAAGATCCATTACCGCATCAATATGAGTTTGCCCGCCTCAATCTGACCTACACCATCACCAGCAAGCGCAAGTTACTGCAACTGGTTGAAGAAAAACATGTAGATGGGTGGGATGATCCGCGTATGCCAACCATTGTGGGTATACGTCGTCGTGGTTATACGCCAGAAAGTATTCGCCTATTTTGTGAGCGCATCGGTGTTTCCAAAGCCGATAGCTGGATTGATATGAGTACCCTCGATCAGGCCTTGCGCGATGATCTTGAAGCAAAAGCACCGCGCGCTACTGCCGTTCTCAAGCCCCTTAAGCTTGTCATCGAAAACTTTGATGCCTCTGCTAGCGAACCCTGTTCAGCACCACGTCACCCCCAGCATCCAGAGCTAGGTAATCGCGAATTTCATTTCACGCGTGAGCTCTGGATTGAAGTAGATGATTTTATGAAAGAGCCGATTAAAGGCTTTTTCAGGCTATACCCACCGATTGGCGATCAACCTGGTAGTCGCGTGCGCTTGCGCCATGGCTTTGTGATCGAGTGCACTGGGTTTGATGTAGATGCCGACGGCAATGTCACTCAAGTTCGCGCTACTCACTTCTCAGATAGCAAGAGTGGCACACCGGGATCAAACAACTACAAAGTAAAAGGCAACATTCATTGGATTAGCGCTGCTGAAGCGATTCCTACTGAAGTGCGCCTCTATGATCACCTCTTCAATGACCCACACCCAGATAGTGGTGATAAAAATTTCTTAGCAGCCATCAATCCTCATTCCAAGCAAACTATTGCCGCCTATTTAGAGCCTTGCATGAAAGATGTCCAAGCTGGCGAGCGCTTTCAGTTTGAACGTCACGGCTACTTTATTGCCGACCAATTCGATTCGAAAGCTGGTAAGCCGGTATTTAACCGTACAGTAGGTCTTAAGGATTCTTGGAAATAGTTTTCAGAAACTCCGCCACGCTGGGATAGCGTAACGGGGTTTTTAACTCCTTAAGGCGGTCATTGGTTACCCGCCTGGATTCCCGCATAAATGACCACAACATCGGACTAACGATCTTCTGCAACTGGGCTGCGGGCATTCTTGGAGCTCGCTCGATACCAAAGGCGTCAGCTACTTGATCAAAGTAGTCCCCCATTTTGGTTTCACCACCATCACAAGCATTAATTACCCTTTGTGGTTTACCGTGATACACCGCTGCGCAAACTAAACGCGCCAAATCATCGCTTTGAATGTGGTTTGAGTAGGCATCTTCTGCAGGCAATAAGGCTGGCGTTTTTGATTGCAAGCGCTCAACTGGTAATCGATCTAGGGCGTAAATGCCTGGGACACGCAGTATGGTGAGTGTGACACCTTGGGTAAGCGCCCAATAGCGCAATGACTGCTCAGCAGCCACCCTTCTTTTGGCTCGATCACTCTGCGGGTTAACCGGGGTCGCTTCACTGACCTTTGCGCCCTGATGATCCCCATATACCCCTGTAGTGCTGACATAAATGAGTCGCCGAACACGATGGGGTCCTTGAGATAAAATTCGCAAGAGGTGGCGAGTTCGAAGATCGCAAGTACCGACAGTTTGGGGCGGGGCTAAATGAATCACGGTTTGAGCCAAACCGTGTAAGCGCCACAAAGTATCTGGTTGATCCAGATTACCCAAAATCGGTGTTGCCCCAGACTCCCTCAGTGCAGCAAAGCGACTTTGCTGAGAAGTAAGAGCAAACACTCTATAGTTTTTTGAAAGCTGTCTGGCCACGCGAAGACCAATGTCACCGCAGCCAATGATCAAAATTCGAGATTTACCAAAAGATTGCATAAGTCACATCGTAACGATTTATTGAAAGGAATGAGAGTGTCTTATCAAGTCACGCTCAAAGCGAGCGGCAAACAATTTCATGTCAATCCAGATGAAAGTCTCCTGGAGGCAGCTCTGCGCCAAGGCATCAACCTGCCCTATGGATGCAAAAACGGCGCCTGCGGATCCTGCAAAGGAAAGATTCTAGAAGGCCAAGTGACCCACGGTCAGCATAGCGAAAATGCCATGAGTCAGGCAGATAAAACTGCGGGAGCGCTACTGTTTTGTTGTGCACAGCCGCAAAGTGACCTATTAATAGAAGCACGCGAAGTACAAGGCGCAGGAGATATCGTCATCCGGAAGGTGCCTTGCCGAGTTAATGCCATCATCAAACCTAGTGACGATGTGGTTATTCTGAAACTGCAATTGCCGGCCGCAGAACGTTTTCAATTCCTGGCTGGTCAATATATTGAATTTCTTCTTAAAGATGGGCAACGTCGTGCCTACTCGATTGCTAATGCCCCAGAACAAGAAGGTCCACTCGAGCTTCATATACGCCACTTACCTGGAGGCCTTTTTACCGATACGGTATTTGGAACTAAAGAACCAGCTTTAAAAGAAAAAGATATCTTGCGCTTTGAAGGTCCGTTAGGGAGCTTCTTTCTCAGGGAGGACTCTTCAAAACCGATCATTTTCGTTGCTGCCGGTACCGGTTTTGCCCCGATCAAGTCCATCATCGAGCAAATGCACGCCAAAAAAATGGATAGACCGATCCACCTCTACTGGGGTGGACGACGCCCAAATGACCTGTATTTAGAGAGTCTATGCAAAACCTGGGAACAAGACATTCCCAACTTTACCTATATTCCCGTCATTTCAGATGCGCTGCCTGAGGATGCCTGGACGGGTCGTACAGGCTTTGTTCATCAAGCAGTGATGGTAGACCATCCCAATATGGAAAACTTTCAGGTATACGCCTGTGGTGCCCCCATCATGGTCAACTCCGCTCGTCAGGATTTTTCCTCTAAGTGCCAATTACCTGAAGAAGAGTTTTATGCAGACTCATTTACCAGTGCTGCGGATACAGCCAAAACGGCAACACTGTCATAAACAAAATACGATAATAGAAACCTTACTTTAGTCACCATTAGCCCAAGACAAACAAATGCATAAGCCAGCCCAAACCATTGATGCTCACTCAGTCATGTTCATCACCCAAAGACCTGAATTGGTAATGGTAGAGGGAAAAGGGTCATGGCTGACGGATAACAATGGCAAGCGCTATTTAGACTTTTTACAAGGCTGGGCTGTGAACTGCTTAGGTCACGGCAATCCCGGCATGATTGAGGCGCTCAATACGCAATCTAAGAAACTGATTAACCCTAGTCCGGCGTTCTACAACGAACCCATGATTGGTTTATCCAATTTACTCACTGCAAACAGTTGCTTTAATAAAGTATTCTTTGCCAATAGCGGTGCTGAAGCAAATGAGGGCGCTATCAAATTGGCACGCAAATGGGGTCAACTCAATAAATCTGGCGCCTTTGAAATTATCACTTTTGACCACAGTTTCCATGGTCGCACATTAGCCACCATGAGTGCCTCCGGGAAGCCCGGCTGGGATACGATGTTTGCGCCTCAAGTGCCTGGATTTTTTAAAGCAGATTTGAACGACTTAGATTCAGTAAAAAAACTGGTTACCAAAAACACTGTTGCAGTAATGCTTGAGCCCGTTCAAGGTGAAGGCGGCGTTATTCCAGTAACTGCAGAATTCATGCAAAGTCTGCGTAAGTTCACTAAAGAAAATAATATTCTTTTGATCGTGGATGAAGTTCAAGCAGGCTGTGGTCGCACTGGTACTTTATTTGCTTACCAACACTATGGCATCGAACCAGACATCATGACTTTAGGCAAAGGTATTGGTGGTGGAGTTCCGCTCGCAGCTTTATTGGCGACTGATGCGGTTGCTTGCTTTGTGCCTGGTGATCAAGGGGGAACCTATAACGGCAACCCACTCATGACTGCCGTGGGGATCAGCGTTATTGAGCAACTTTTGGCTCCTGGATTTTTAGATTCAGTCAAAAAGAAAGGGGAGTTATTGAGCTCAGAACTCCTCTCCCTTTCAGAAGAATTTCATCTTGGTGGCGAGCGTGGCCAAGGTTTATTGCGCGCCCTGATTTTAGGCAAAGATATTGGGGGTAAATTAGTAGATCTGGCGCGTGATCGTGCTCCTGAAGGCCTATTAATTAATTCACCAAGGCCAAACCTATTACGCTTTATGCCAGCCTTAAATGTTGCTGATGATGAAATTCGTCAAATGTGCAATATCTTGCGCGAACTTTTAAAGCAAGTTGCTTAATCTGCTAGGTTGACTCACTAGCTTAGTCTACTAAGTTTTTCGGCAAAGAAAAGGTGACATCTTCCACAACCCCTGGAAGATTGCGAACCTGACGTACGCCAAACTCCTGAATACGATCAACAATCGACTGCGCAAGGCTTTCAGGAGCTGATGCGCCGGCTGTCAAGCCAATGCGTTTTTTTCCGACAAACCATTCTGGCTTGAGTTGTTCGGGTGCATCGACCATGTAGGACGGTACACCGAGTTTTTCAGATAATTCACGCAAGCGATTAGAGTTTGAACTTGCTTGGCTACCCACGACAATAACAAGCTCTACTTGCGGCGCCATAAACTTCACTGCATCTTGTCGGTTTTGAGTGGCATAACAAATATCTTGTTTACGAGGTTGAACAATGTTGGGAAACCTCATAGTTAAGGCATCAACAATTTCTTTTGTCTCATCCACGGAGAGAGTTGTTTGGGTTACGAAAGCGATTTTGGTTTCCGGTAAAAAAGTGAGACCCTCAACATCGCTGGTTTTTTCAATTAAGAAAACACCTTCCTTAACTTGACCCATCGTACCTTCGACTTCTGGATGTCCTGGATGCCCAATCATCAAAACAGTAAAGCCTTCTTTGCACATCTTCACCACTTCAAGATGTACTTTTGTCACCAAAGGACAGGTAGCGTCATACACCTGGAGCCCACGGTCTTGAGCATCCTTACGCACTTCTTGAGAAACACCATGCGCACTAAACACCACAATTCCGCCTTTAGGAACTTCATGCAACTCATCAACAAATATCGCACCCTTGTTGCGCAATTCATTAACAACGTATGCGTTGTGCACAATTTCATGACGGACATAAATAGGTGCGCCAAAACGAGCGAGGGCCTCATTCACAATATTGATAGCCCTATCCACACCAGCGCAAAAGCCGCGCGGTTGAGCCATCAAAATTTCTGGGTTGCCCTGATCGGTCATATGTATCTTTTTAATGTCATATTAAGAGTTCAATCACCCTTAAAGAATAGCGACGATTTCTGCTTCAAACGTCACAGAGCGTCCAGCCAAGGGGTGGTTGAAATCAAACCAGGCACCCTCTTCATTAATGGATTGCAATACGCCAGCGTATTGGGCGCCACCAGGGGCATTAAATTCAATGACATCTCCAGGATTAAATTCCACATCGTCATCGCGCCCTTCTTTCAGTGCCGCTAAAGAAACCCACTGCACCAACTCGTCTTTGCGCTCACCAAAACTTTCCTCAGGAGGAAGCAAGGCGCTTTTTTTCTCACCAACACCAAGTCCTAACAACACCCCCTCAAAACAAGGAGCAAATTGTCCAGATCCCATAAGCACGGTAGCAGGCCTGTCAATAAAGGTATTAATGTAATCCTCCCCATTGGGCAAGGTGAGCCGATAGTTGAGAGTCAAATAGGAGTTAGGCAAAACAGTAAGCTTAGTCATGAGGTAATTGTATCTAGGCTCGCACCTAGTGTGCATTCTCCAATTTCTAGCTGGGCAAAAGCAGACCAGCCCCGTGAAAAACTCCTCACCTTAGGAGCCAAGGCATTGGCCGATGCTGAGCTACTGGCTATTTTTCTCAGGGTTGGCGTCAAGGGAAAATCTGCCATTACCTTGGCTCAAGAACTTCTAGACCAATTTGGCGGTCTGCCACGCCTTTTAAGCTGCCCTCCTGAAGACTTTATGCGGGTACATGGCATGGGCCTCGCTAAATGGTCCCAAATCCAGGCAGCTTATGAATTGGTAAAGCGCAGTCTTGAGAAGGAGCTTACTGAAACCTCAGTTTTATCCTCCCCATTGCAGGTGAGGGAATTTTTACAAGCCAAATTTGGCAGGCTTCCACATGAGGTTTTTGTTTGCCTGCATCTTGACTCTTGCTGTCGCCTGATTGAGTGCCAAGAGCTATTTCGGGGGTCTATTACCCAAACTGCGGTCTATCCTCGCGAAATTCTCAAAGAGGCAATTTCTAGAAATGCTAGCGCCCTAATCGTGGCTCACAATCACCCCAGCGGGAACCCAGATCCAAGCGATGCCGATAAAGAACTCACGAAAATTCTCATAAAAGCACTGGAATTGGTGGATATTCCTCTTTTAGATCACCTCATTATCAGTAATAGTGGTTTTTTCTCATTTTCTGATAAAGGCCTTATATAAATTACTTAATTACCATAGTACTCGCTAACTTATAAAGGGCTTTAGCACCCTTAGAGGCTTAAATTGAATGAATCATCCAAACTAAAGCGATTTAGGGCTAGATCAAACTGGGTTCTGCCTGATACAATCTTCTTTTTTCGCAATTATGGAGTCACGTCATGGCAAAAGTTTGCCAAGTCACTGGGAAGAAGCCGATGGTTGGCAACAATGTTTCCCATGCAAACAATAAAACGAAGCGTCGCTTTTTGCCTAATCTGCAAAACCGTCGTTTCTGGGTTGAATCTGAAAACCGTTGGATCAGCTTGCGCTTGACCAACGCTGGTTTGCGCGTAATCGACAAAAACGGCATCGACGCTGTTTTGACTGATCTACGTGCACGTGGCGAAATTTAAGGAGCGCACAAATGGCTAAAGGCGGTAGAGAAAAAATCAAGTTAGAGTCATCAGCTGGTACTGGTCACTTCTATACAACTTCAAAAAACAAGCGTACAAAGCCTGAGAAAATGGAAATCATGAAGTTTGATCCAACCATTCGCAAGCACGTTGCTTACAAAGAAACAAAGCTGAAGTAATTTATTACTTCGAGCAATAAAAAACCCGCTACTTAAGCGGGTTTTTTATTGGCTGATTACTTGTCTTCATCACCAGCGCATCACTGCTCAACAACTATGCGTAACGACGCAGTCTTAGTGAGAAGTCTCTCAAGTTGGACAAGCCGCTATTCTCGGCACGCTGACACCAAGAATGCAATTGCGATAACAATTGGTCGCCAGTCGCGTTAGAACGGCTCCAGATCGCCTGTAACTCCCGACGCATCTCGATCATCTTCCGTAATTGCGCATTACTGGCAATGAGTTCTTCCAGTTTAGTTTTTTCTTCTTCGGTTAAACGAGATTCGTCCTTGCAGATCCAGGTACGCGCATCATTTAAATGCAGCGCTAAAACCTGCATATGCTGAACCTCATTCATAAAGAAGCCACGCAAAGTCTTGCTGTATCGAGCCATGATTTCATAGCGATTGGCAATGATAGCCTCGAGCGTTCCCTTGTCAGCAGGGCGCAAATCACTTAATACTGGCTTAGGCGGGGTCTTTTTAACCTTAGCCAAACCAACTGCACTCATCATCTGAATATAAAGCCAGCCAATATCAAATTCATACCATTTGTTAGAAAGCTTAGCGCTCGTGGCATAGGTATGGTGATTGTTATGCAACTCTTCACCCCCAATTAAGATTCCCCAAGGAAAAATATTGGTCGATGCATCTTCACAATCGTAATTGCGATAACCCCAGTAGTGACCAATGCCGTTAATGATGCCAGCGGCGGTAATAGGAATCCATAGCATTTGAACAGCCCAAACTGTGAGGCCAATAGCGCCGAACAAAACCACATCAATAATGAGCATTAGGGCAACACCCTGCCATGAAAATTTTGAATAGATGTTGTGCTCGATCCAATCATCAGGAGTGCCGTGACCAAACTTCATCAAGGTCTCTTGATTAGCCGTCTCTTTTTTATAGAGTTCAGCGCCACGAGAAAGCACGGTATTGATTCCAAGAACCTGCGGGCTATGAGGATCGTCAACTGTTTCGCATTTAGCGTGATGCTTGCGATGCACGGCTGCCCACTCTTTGGTCACCATCCCCGTTGTTAGCCAAAGCCAAAAACGGAAAAAATGGGACATGATGGGATGCAACTCTAAAGCGCGGTGCGCTTGGCAGCGATGCAAGAAAATGGTTACACCAGCAATGGTGACATGAGTAACCACTAAGGTGAAGATAGCGATTTGCCACCAAGCCCAATTTAAATAGCCATTGGAAAGCCAGTTAAGGAACAAATCAAAACCAGAAGCTGTATTCAAGGGGGATCCCTAAGTTGTGATAACCCCCCATTTTAGAGCTTTCTAGTCTTTTTTAGTTTCCTTCTTTTTTGGCACTTCTTTGAGAGCTTCTTTAGACTCTTTTAACTCCTTAGTAGCTGCTTTTTTCTGGAAAACTGCTCCAAAAAAGCCATCTGTACCATGAATATGAGGCCATAACTGCCACCAAGGATTATCTGGACTGCACCCGAGCGGCATCTTATCTTTAGGGAAGAGGGACTGAAGTACTTGGGCCGCTGGAACAGCCTCAAAATCAGAGTGCTTAGCCAAGAAATCTTCTGCAATATCTTGATTTTCCTGAGGTAACAAGCTGCAAGTGGCATAAACCAAGCGACCGCCTGGCTTCAACAGGCGGCTAGCAGACGCCAAAATATTGGCCTGCTTCTGATTGAGCTCCAAGACCCCAGCAGGGGTTTGGCGCCATTTGAGGTCCGGGTTGCGACGCAAAGTACCCATACCAGTACAAGGGGCATCCACCAAGACTCTATCAATCTTGCCCGCTAAACGCTTGATCTTGGCATCATTTTCGCTATCAATCCACACAGGATGTACATTTGAGAGACCGCTACGAGCTTGTCGTGGCTTTAAATTGGCTAAACGACGCTCTGATGTATCCAAGGCATATAAACGCCCTGTAGAGCGCATAAGAGCACCAATCGCTAAAGTTTTGCCACCGGCACCAGCGCAGAAGTCCACCACCATCTCACCCCGTTTAGGCGCAAGTAAATAGGCTAAAAGCTGACTTCCTTCATCTTGAACCTCAAACATCCCCGCTTTAAAGCCAACGGTATTTTGTAAGGCAGGCTTACCCATAATTCGCACACCATCGGGTGCATATGGCGTAGGTATAGCTTGATAACGTCCACCAAGAGCGTTCATCTCAGCAAGCAACTGCTCACGAGTAGTTTTCATGGTGTTGGCACGCAAATCCAAAAGCGCCGGATGCATTAAAGATTTTGCTAATGCCTCGCGGGTTTCTACGCCAGGATATTTTCCAAATGCATCCCATAACCACTCAGGTAAATTATTTCTCACTAATGGATTAAGGGATTCTGGATCTACCTTGGTCACATGCTGAAGCCATTCATATTCGCCGGGCTTGAGAACGTGCGCCAAGTCAGCGATAGCGCTCTCTGCGCGGTTAGCAGAACCAAGTCCGCCTTCAGACAAAGCAGACATCAAACCCAATAGCGCTAAGCGTCTAGCTTGAGAGCCTTCGCCACTTACCGCTAGCTGGGACATTTCATTTTTACGACGCAAGATGGCAAAAGCGCTCTCGGCAATTAAAGCCCGATCGCGATTGCCAAGCTGTGGTTCAGAGCGGAAATAGCGACTCACTACACGATCTGCTGGCTGCTCAAAACTGAGTAACTCGGGAAGTAGACGCTCTAAATGAATAGCATGCTGTGGCAATGCCTTGGCATTAGAGAAATTCTTTTGGCCAACTGGCGCAATCAGGTTGCCGCCGGCATTGCGTCGCTCTGGACGGCGCAAAGGATCTTTTGTTTTCGCGGCATAACTTTTATGGGGGGCTAATCTGGTACCAGATTTGGAGCCAGCAAAGGCTCCGCGGGATGAACGTTCTTTACTCATAATTTAAATAATTGCGACTCTGGGGGTTGTAACTTCACTTGATTACCTTCTATTCGCAATCGTCCATCAAGGAACCATTTTACGGCTCTTGGGTAAATTTGATGTTCAATCGCTAAAACACGGGCTGCTAAGGCCTCTACATCATCATCTTTAAGCACCGGAACAGTCCCCTGGCAGATGATTGGACCCTCATCAACGCCCTCAGTAACAAAATGGACTGTTGCCCCATGTTCGGTCACGCCAGCATCTAAAGCGCGTTTATGGGTATGAAGACCGGGAAATGCGGGGAGCAAAGCGGGGTGGATATTGATTAAACGACCCTCAAAATGGCGAATAAAGCCTGCGGTCAAAATTCTCATAAATCCCGCTAAAACCACTAAATCCGCCCCTAGGGCATCTATTCGCTCAATGAGGGCAGCATCAAAGGATTCCCGAGTAGGGTGCCCTAGATGCTCAATCACGTAGGTAGGAATACCTTCAGACCTAGCAAAATCAAGGCCTTTGGCCGTTGAATGGTTGGCAATGACCCCAGCAAATTGGACTGGCCACTGCTCATTTTGAGCTGTTTTGACGATGGCCTCGAAATTTGAGCCACGGTCTGAGATTAAGGTGACGATGTTGAGCATGCCCACAATATAATTCAAGGCTACCCTGAAAGCGATTAGTGAACGTATTCCGAGGCCCCACCCAGTTTTCTGCAGGACCAGCTTGTGCCTTAACCATCGGCAACTTCGATGGCGTGCACAGGGGTCATCACGCCCTACTCAAACAACTTCAGGATGGCGCAAAAGTACGTGGCTTAGTAAGTTGCGTAATGACTTTTGAGCCCCACCCCAAGGAATTTTTCTCACCAGAGCAAGCGCCACCACGCATCTTAAATCTTCGCGATAAATTAGCTGCCTTTGCAAAAATTGGGATTGATCGCATCGTTGTCGAGCACTTTAATGCTGCATTTGCTCGCCTCTCACCAGAAGAGTTTGTTTCTGAGATTCTGGTAAAGCGCCTTAACGCAAAATGGATTTTAATTGGTGATGATTTTTGTTACGGCGCGAAACGCGCTGGCAATTTTGCAAGTCTGCAAGCTGCCGGCAAAAAGTATGGCTTTGAAGTTTCTAGTATTCAAACCGTTTTAGAGGATGGTGAGCGCATCTCCAGTTCAGCATTGCGTGCTGCACTTGCAAAAGGAAATATGACGCAAGCGAGCAAATTACTTGGACGGCCTTATGGAATTTCAGGACACGTCATTCATGGGCAAAAACTAGGTCGTGAACTGGGCTTTCCGACGTTGAACTTAGCAGTTGCAAATCACCTTCATCATCGCAAGCCTGCCACCAGCGGTATTTTTACGGCGCAAGTCATCGGCTTAAGCGAGCGCCCACTACCAGCGGTAGCCAGTCTTGGCGTTAGACCAACAGTAGAAGATGCAGGACGCGTATTACTTGAAACACATATCTTCGATTACAAGCAAGAAGTCTACGGAAAAATTATTACCGTAGAACTTTTAGAAAAAATTCGTGACGAGGAGAAATACTCAAACCTCGACACGCTCACACAAGCTATTGCAGCAGATGCAAAGCATGCCAGAAATTATTTCCAGAAAAAAGTCTATGTCTGAAAAATTAAACTCATACCCCGTCAATCTTTTAGAGACATCGTTCCCGATGCGGGGGGACCTACCTAAACGTGAACCAAAATGGGTAGAAGAATGGCAAAAAAATAAACTCTACGAAAAAATTCGTGAAGCGCATGCCAATAAACCAAAATTCATTTTGCATGATGGTCCTCCTTATGCAAATGGAGATATCCATATTGGGCACGCGGTAAATAAAATTCTGAAGGACATGATTGTGAAATCCCGCTGGTTCATGGGCTTTGATTCAGTTTATGTTCCTGGCTGGGATTGCCATGGCATGCCAATTGAAATTCAAATTGAGAAACAATTTGGCAAAAATCTTGCAACCGCTGAAGTACAAGCAAAAGCTCGTGCATATGCCCAGGTACAAGTTGATAAACAGAAAAAAGATTTTGAGCGTCTAGGTGTTTTAGGTGACTGGAACAATCCCTACCTCACCATGAACTTTCGCAACGAAGCAGACGAGATTCGCGCACTTGGAAAAATTTGGGAGAAGGGCTATGTTTTCCGTGGCTTAAAACCCGTCAATTGGTGCTTTGATTGCGGTTCTGCTTTGGCTGAAGCCGAAGTCGAGTATCAAGATAAAACTGACCCTACTGTTGATGTTGGTTTTCAATTTGATGATGCGCAACGCCCACAATTAGCTACCGCATTTGGTTTGAGCGAAATTCCAAACAAGCCTGGAATGATTGTCATCTGGACAACGACTCCATGGACCATACCTGCCAATCAAGCATTGAATGTAAACCCCGAACTCAGCTATGCCTTAGTAGATACCGGCGAAAAATTACTCATCCTTGCAAAGGATCGCGTAGAAACTTGTCTCGAAGATTACGGTTTAAAGGGCAAAGTTATCGCCACCTGCCAAGGTAGTAAACTCGCCAATATCTCCTTCTGGCACCCCCTAGCAAATCTGGATGAAGGCTATCGTCGCCTCTCACCAATTTATCCAGCTGAATACGTCACGCTTGATACCGGTACAGGTGTAGTTCACTCAGCACCAGCCTATGGTGAGGAAGACTTTAAGTCTTGCAAAGCACATCAATTAGCTGACAAAGACATCCTCAACCCTGTTATGGGTAATGGCGTATATGCATCTTGGTTGCCTTTATTTGCCAACGAGTACATCTGGAAAGCCAATCCAAAAATTGTTGAAGCAATGCGTGAGGCAGGTAGCTTATTAAGAGATAAAACATATACCCACTCTTACATGCATTGCTGGCGGCATAAATCACCCATCATTTATCGCGCCACTTCACAATGGTTTGCCAGTATGGACAAAAAACCAAATGATGGCAAAGCTAGCCTTCGCGAAACTGCGCTGGCCGGAATTGAAAACACCGAATTTTTTCCTGCATGGGGCAAACAGCGCTTACACAGCATGATCGCCAATCGTCCCGACTGGACTCTCTCGCGCCAACGCCAATGGGGTGTACCAATGGCCTTCTTGGTTCACAAGGAAAGTGGTGAACCTCATCCGCGCACAGTTGAACTATTAGAAGAAGTTGCCAAGCGTGTTGAAACAAATGGCATTGAAGCTTGGCAAAAATTAGAAGTGAGTGAATTGGTCGGTGATGAAGCATCTCAATACGAAAAAAATCGGGATACCCTGGATGTTTGGTTTGATTCCGGCACAACACATTGGCATGTTATTCGCGGATCACACCGCAATGAACTTTTCACTGCGGAATCCGAAACTCCCAACGGTCGATTGGCCGACTTGTATCTTGAAGGTTCAGATCAACATCGCGGTTGGTTCCACTCCTCTTTATTAACCGGCTCTATGCTCGATGGCAAACCGCCATACAAGGCGCTCCTTACCCACGGCTTTACTGTGGATGGTCAAGGACGCAAGATGAGTAAATCTGTGGGTAATGTCATTGCCCCACAACAAGTGGCCGATAAGTTAGGGGCTGAAATTATTCGCCTATGGGTTGCCTCAACCGACTACTCGGGTGAGATGACCATTTCAGATGAAATCTTGAAACGTGTTGTAGAAAGCTATCGTCGCATTAGAAATACCTTGCGCTTTCTGTTGGCAAATCTTTCTGATTTTGATCCAAGCAAACATACTCTGCCTACAGATCAGTGGCTTGAAATTGACCGCTACGCTGTGGCATTGGCAAATCAATTGCAAGGCGAGATTGAAGCGCATTACAAGACTTATGAATTTCATCCTGCCGTTTCTCGTATGCTAACTTTTTGCTCCGAAGATTTGGGTGGCTTCTATTTGGATATCCTAAAAGATCGCCTCTACACCAGCGCGCCAGACTCAGCGGATCGTCGCGCTGCGCAAAACGCACTCTTTCACATTACTCGCAATCTTTTGAAATGGCTGGCTCCTTTCCTATCCTTTACTGCAGAGGAAGCATGGCAATCCCTCCCACATGGCGCTCAAGCGGTAGCTCCTTCCATCTTTATGGAAGAATTTGGTACTTTCCCAGAAATCGCTCAAGCACAAAAGTTAATTGCAAACTGGGATCGTATTAGAGAAATTCGCTCGGAAGTGACCAAAGCTATTGAGGTCGAACGCGCAGCTGGCAATGTAGGCTCATCTCTTCAGGCTGAACTGACCCTCAAATTACCTGAATCTGACTTTGCCTTGCTCAATGCCCTAGGTAATGACTTACGATTTGTAACGATTACCTCCAGCGCTAAAGTTGAACTTAGCAAAGAGGGATTGGAGGTGCTTGTACGTGGCAGCCAGTTTAAAAAATGCGGTCGCTGCTGGCATCACACAGAAGATGTTGGAGTTAACGCTGATCACCCAGAGTTATGTGGTCGCTGCATTGGCAATCTTTTTGGCGCCCCTGAAAAGCGTTCATTTGCATAATGAATACATCGCGTAATCTCTCATTTATGAGATCAATGTCTATCGCAACTGTAGTTCTCTTACTTGATCAATTAAGTAAGTGGTCTGCCTTAAAAAATTTACAGCTAGGGATGCCTGATGAAGTATTCCCTTTTATGAATTGGTTGCTTCTATTTAATCCAGGTGCTGCTTTTTCTTTTTTAGCACAGGGATCTGGATGGCAACGCTGGTTCTTTACTGTTTTAGGGCTTGGGGCAGCCGGCTATATTGTTTGGCTACTTCGCAAAAACCAAACCGATAAATTACTTTCCTGTGCTTTGAGTTTAATTCTCGGTGGAGCCTTAGGTAATGTTTTAGATCGGATCATGTATGGCGCTGTGGTCGACTTTATTGATCTCCACTATGGGAAATGGCACTGGCCAGCATTCAATCTTGCAGATAGCGCTATTTGCCTTGGAGCAGCTCTGATTATCTTTGGAGAATTGCGAAAGTCATTTGGCAAATCCACCTAACCCCGTTAAGCTTTGGCCATGCAATCACTTTTAAATAAGAAAATCGTTCTGGGTGTTTCTGGTGGAATAGCTGCTTATAAAACCCCTGAATTGGCGCGCCTCTTGATGCAAGAAGGTGCTTCAGTACAAGTGGTAATGACTGGGGCAGCTCAACAATTTGTTACGCCCGTAACCATGCAAGCTTTGACCGGAAACCCTGTTTATGTAAGCCAGTGGGATGCCAGAATACCCAACAACATGGCGCATATTGATCTCTCAAGATCTGCCGATGCGATTCTGATTGCGCCCGCAAGCGCTGATTTAATGGCAAAACTTTCTTTAGGTTTAGCAGATGATTTGCTAAGCACCCTATGCTTAGCTCGCGACTGCCCATTGCTTCTCGCACCCGCCATGAATCGACAGATGTGGGAGCATGCGGCAACTCAGCGCAGTGCAATACGACTTCAAGAAGATGGGGTTGGGTTACTTGGCCCTGCCAGCGGCTTTCAGGCTTGTGGTGAAACTGGTATGGGCAGAATGCTTGAACCAACAGAAATAACCGATCAGTTAATTGCCTTCTTTCAGAAAAAGCTATTAGCTGGCAAAAAAGTCTTAATTACTGCAGGACCAACCTTCGAAGCTATTGACCCTGTGCGAGGTATCACCAATCATAGCTCTGGCAAGATGGGATTTGCCATTGCGCGAGCCGCAATTGAAGCCGGCGCAGAAGTTCAATTAATAGCAGGACCATGTCATTTAGAGACCCCTTTAGCCGCAACCGGAAAAATTACTCGTACGAATGTTGTCAGTGCTAAAGAGATGCATGCTGCAACTTTGCAATCTACTGATTACGATATTTTCTTTGCGGTAGCTGCTGTTGCTGACTGGGGTATTGCTAAACCCTCTAAAGAAAAAATTAAGCGTCAAGGTAATAAAACTCCCGCTCTGGAATTTATTGCCAACCCAGATATCTTGCTTGACGTTGCCAAAACCGTAAAGACAAAAGCCGGAAAACCCATTCCTTATTGTGTTGGTTTTGCCGCTGAATCTACCGATTTAGAAGTTCACGCAAATGAGAAGCGTAAACGTAAAGGCATTCCCATGATCGTAGGCAATATTGGTCATGAAACATTTGGTAGCGACCTCAATCAACTTTTAATTATCGATGAGCGTGGCAGCAAAAAAACTGCCAAGGCTGAAAAACTACAGCTAGCACGTCAACTCATTCAGATCGTCGCTAAAAAGATCTAAATATTTTTGCCATAGGAAACCCGATGCAATCACTACAAGTCAAGATTCTCGATGAACGTATGCGTTCACAGCTACCAGCTTATGGCACACCAGGAAGTGCAGGCCTAGATTTACGCGCCTGCATTGATCAAGCTCTAGAGATTGCACCAGGACAAACAGTATTGGTACCAACAGGCTTGGCAATTTACGTAGAAGATCCACGTTATGCCGCATTCATATTGCCCCGCTCTGGCTTAGGCCATAAGCATGGGATCGTTCTTGGTAACTTAGTGGGGCTAATAGATTCCGATTACCAAGGTCAATTGATGGTGAGCACATGGAACCGCGGTAGCACCCCATTTAAACTCGAGCCGATGGAACGTTTGGCGCAGCTAGTAGTGATGCCAATTCAACAAGTAGAACTCAAGGTCGTTGAAGAGTTTACGGAAAGCAGCCGTGGTGCAGGAGGCTTCGGAAGTACCGGCCGCCGTTAAAAAACTCAACCGCAACTAAGATTGCGGTAGTCTTTTTCGATTAAGAACCAAGGGTAAAAAGCCAAGCAATAAACCACCCACCCCCATCATGATCGTAAAAGAATCAAAAGTGGGGATGCTGTACACGGCAACAAATACCATAAATGCTCCAGAGAATGCCGGCCAAACCACATAACCCAAGGCCGCACTAAGACCACTTTTAAGCTTGTACCGATAATGCCATGCGCATGCAAATCCCGCCAAGCTCATATAAAAACAAATCTGAAATCCAATAGCCAATATTGAGCTTGAAAGAATCGCTTTTACTGAAGGCATAAAGGAAGAGCTAAATAGCAAAAATACTCCCAAAAACCAAATGACAAAAGTGGCTACCCAAGGGGTTTTCCATTCATCATGCACTCGCGCATAAATCGGGTGCAACATACCGTCACGCGCCATCGCAAACATGCTGCGGCTGAACTGAAGAATCTGAGTCTCTATCGTACCCACAGTGCTAAATATTGTGCAAAAGACAGCCAAGTAATTCCAGGGGGCTGGAAATAATTTATTAGCAATCGCGAATAGAACATTGGTGCCTGAATCAGCAATTTCACTATCGCTCAATACCATCAAGACAACCACCATCATCAATACAAAGAACAGCATCATATTTAGTACTGACCAAAAGGCACCCTGACCCGCAGCACCTGCGGCATTTTTTACATCACCCTTGCTTTCCTCACTTAAATTCATGGTGACATCCCATCCCCAAAAAAAGAAGATGGCAGTAAGAGCACCGGTGGCAAATAATTGCGGAGAAAAGGAAAGTGGCGAAACCCAAACAATAGATGGTGAATGAGCTGGGTGAGTCCAATAACTGATCAAACCTGCAACAATCAGCACCATCAAAATGACAGATTCAAAAAGTGTCAAGGTGAGCTGCATGAAGCTGGAATGCTTAATTCCGCGACCTACGATCAAAGAAACTGCGGTTAACCATAAAGCGGCAATCGCAGTAATAAGGCGAGTATCGTCAACCCGGTCGGGTGCAAACAAAATCAAAGTGGAGCTTGCTGCTGGAATCGTAGCGGACACCATAAAAAAAATCGAGGCCACTAGCAAACCCCACCCAGCAAAAAAACCCCAATAGGGACCAAAAACATGGCCAACCCAAGCATAAGCGGCTCCAGCATTAGGTCGAATCTTGCTGAGGTGAATAAAGGCCAGCGTTATGCCAAACATAATCAGGCCGCAATAAAAAATACTTCCCACTGACAACACCCCAACCGAGGCAACAATAGCGGCACTTGTGACAGCTACGCTAAAAGCAGGCGCCGTTCCAGCAATACCCATAATGATGGATTCAAAAACACCCAAGGTATCTTTTGCTAGTTCGTTTGATGATGAGGACATGCTAATTAGGGATTAAGGGCAATAAAATTTCTTGAATAAATGGAAACATAACTTGAGAGGGAATTTTATTATTAAATGACCCCCTTTGGGGGTTTACGCCATCCTCAAGCAAACTGAAGGCAAAAAATAAACCACCAAAAAAGGTGGTTTATTTTTCCAGAATAGAAGAAATACTCTGGAAGCATCATTGATGCTCGAGCTCTCCTTCCCATTTAGAAATGACTGCGGTAGCCAGACCATTTCCCAATACATTGGTAGCTGAGCGAGCCATATCCAAGAAATGGTCGACACCCAAAATTAATAGAACTCCCGCTTCAGGCAAATTAAATTGGGAGAGGGTTGCTGCAATCACCACCAATGAGGCGCGAGGAACACCAGCAATACCCTTAGAAGTAATCATCAAAACCAATAGCATTAATAATTGCTGAGATATCGGCATTTCAATTGAATACACCTGAGCAATGAAGATAGTGGCAAAAGAGCAGTACATCATGGAACCATCAAGATTAAATGAATACCCAACTGGCAACACAAATGAAGCAATCTTGTTTTTGCAGCCAAATCGCTCTACCTGCTCAAGCGTCATTGGATAAGCAGCTTCAGAACTGGCGGTAGTGAATGCCAGCAAGATAGGTTGACGCAACATCGACACTAAATGGAAGGCCCGTTTTTTGAGAACGAGAGAACTTATCAAAATGATAACGAGCCACAACGTCAAGATCGATCCATAAAAGGCCAGCATAAACTTGCCATAGGTAAGCAAGATAGCCAGGCCATTTTCAGCGATGACGGAAGAGACTGCGGCAAATACTGCTACTGGGGCAAACTTCATCACTGCCGTTGTAATCTTGAGCATGATATGGGACAACATATCGAGATTTCGAATGAGCTCTTCAGCACGCTGACCAAAACTGCCGGCGGCAACACCAAAAAATATTGCAAATACTACGATCTGAAGAATCTCATTTTTTCCCATGGCATCCACAATGCTGCTCGGGAAAATATGGCGAACAAAATCTGGCAGATTGAGGCCGCTCTTACTTAGCCCTGTATTGGCTGTGAGCTCTGGTAATGGCAAATTAATACCGACCCCTGGATGCAGGACATTTACCATCAATAAGCCTAGCAATAAAGACACTACTGACATTGCTATAAACCAACCAAAGGTTTTCAATCCCACACGCCCAATGGTGGAAGCATCTCCCATACGAGAAATTCCCACCACCAAGGTCGTGAATACCAAGGGGGCAATGATCATCTTAATCAAACGCAAGAAGATATCGGTCAATAGGGATATGTAACTGACATACTCGGCTGCAAATCCTGATTCAGCGCCAAAAGCATAAACAAAATAGCCGCTCACGATCCCCAGAATCATTGCACCAAGGATAAAGTTTGTTAATTTTTTAGAGTTCATATTAATCCTTGTTTACTTCGACAAAATACCAGGGGTAGTGAGAACTTCAGGACTTAGGATTTTATCCAAAGTTTCTTTGTCCATTAACCCAAGCTCTAAAACTAAATCTGCGACCGAACAATTCTCTTGGAGCGCCCTCTTGGCAATCATGGTTGCATTCTCATAGCCAAGATAAGGATTTAAGGCAGTTGCCAGTCCAGCTGAGGTCCTGACACGCTCAGCTAGAACCTCTCGGTTAGCGGTAATACCAACAACGCAATGGGTTTTTAATGTTTTACAGCCGGCCGTGAGGTGCTCAATACTCTTAAATAGACTATGGGCAATGATGGGCTCAAAGGCATTGAGTTGCAATTGCCCACCTTCGGCAGCCATCGTAATTGTCACGTCATTTCCGATAACCTCAAAAGCAATTTGGTTCACAACCTCGGGAATGACAGGATTGACCTTCCCAGGCATGATGGAAGACCCAGCAGCACGAGCAGGAAGACGAATTTCATTTAAGCCCGCCTGAGGACCGCTCGATAAAAGGCGAAGATCATTACAGATCTTAGAAAGCTTCACTGCAACCCTCTTTAAGACCCCAGATAGCTGTACAAAAGCACCACAGTCCTGGGTAGCTTCAATAAGATTTGGGGAGGCAATCAATTCAATTCCAGAAATATCCTGCAGATACTTAATAGCGCATTTTGAATACCGTACATCCGTATTGATACCAGTACCAATTGCAGTGGCGCCCAAATTAATTTCAGCAATAAGTGAGATCGCCTCTCTAAGACGATCTTCATCCTCTTTAATCATCACTGCATAAGTGGAAAACTCTTGACCCAAAGTCATGGGTACCGCGTCTTGTAATTGGGTTCTACCAATTTTGAGAATATCTTTAAATTCTTCAGCCTTATCAGCAAAAGATTTTCTTAAGGATGCCATCGCCTCCAATAAAGCAGGGATTGCAAGGCAAGTTGCTAGTCGCAAAGATGTTGGGTACACATCATTGGTACTTTGAGACATATTGACATCATTAATAGGATGTAATTTTGAGTAATCACCCTTCTCATAACCCATGAGCTCTAAAGCACGATTAGCAATTACTTCATTGGCATTCATATTGGTAGAGGTACCAGCACCGCCCTGGATGACATCAACAACAAATTGATCATGAAGTTTTCCAGATTCAATCTCATGGCAAGCAGCAATAATGGCTTCTGCTTTTTTGGGTTCTAAGTGACCCAACTCTAAATTTGCCTTAGCAGCCGCCTCTTTAACGTAAGCTAAGGCTTTAATAAGATCTTCGTAATTACCAATAACCATTCCTGTTATCGGATAATTTTCAATTGCTCGCAAGGTGTGTATCCCCCAATAAGCATCTGAGGGCACTTCTGAGTCTCCTAATAAATCATGCTCTAAACGATTGAATTTAGTCATTTTTTTCTCCGTGAATTGTGCCTTAAATTTAGCACTAATTTTCATTAGTCATTGCAATTGTGCAAGAAAAAACCACCCGAAGGTGGTGATCTCTTTAAAACGCGATTATTAAAGTCAAAATTGAGTCTTTATATTTCTTCAACAGGCAAGACATCTGCTTTAAGCGCCTTACCTGGCGTCGTAGATACATCAAACTCCAACACCACTTTGCCGTCAGCATCAATATCGACAGCCACATGCCCACCATGAGCCAAGCGCCCGAAAAGCAATTCATCAGCAAGAGCCTTACGAACAGTATCTTGAATAATTCGCTGCATTGGACGTGCGCCCATTAAAGGATCAAAACCATGCTTAGCCAAATGCGCACGCAAGGCAGCGCTGAAAGTAGCATCAACCTTCTTCTCATGCAGCTGCTCTTCCAGTTGCATTAAAAATTTATCTACCACACGCATGATGACAGTTTCATCAAGTGCCTTGAAAGAAACGATTGCATCTAAACGATTCCGGAACTCGGGCGTAAAGAACTTCTTAATATCAGCCATCTCATCGCCAGATTCACGCGCATTGGTAAAGCCAATCGTTGACTTTTGCATGGCCTCAGCACCAGCATTCGTGGTCATAATGATGATGACATTTCGAAAGTCCGTCTTACGACCATTGTTATCGGTTAGAGTGCCATGGTCCATCACCTGCAACAAGATATTAAAAATATCCGGGTGAGCCTTTTCGATTTCATCGAGCAAAAGGACGCAATGTGGCTTCTTATTTACCGCTTCCGTTAGCAATCCACCTTGATCAAAGCCCACATAACCCGGAGGGGCTCCAATTAAGCGACTAACAGCGTGACGCTCCATGTATTCGGACATATCAAAGCGTAATAACTCAATCCCTAAAATATAGGCAAGCTGTTTAGCCACCTCGGTCTTGCCTACTCCAGTTGGACCGGAGAATAAAAAAGAACCAATTGGACGATCTATCTTACCTAAGCCCGCACGCGTCATTTTGATAGCGCTAGCCAATGCCTCAATAGCAGGGTCTTGACCAAACACCACACTCTTAATATCACGATCTAAGGTTTGCAATTTACTACGATCATCAACAGTGACTGACTGTGGCGGTATGCGAGCAATCTTCGCAACAATTTCCTCAATTTCTGGGCGACCAATCGTTTTCTTTTGCTTAGACTTAGGCAAAATACGTTGCGCTGCCCCTGCCTCGTCAATTACGTCAATAGCCTTATCAGGCAAGTGGCGATCATTGATGTAGCGCGCAGAAAGTTCTGCAGCAGCAACTAAAGCGGCTGCCGCATATTTAACGCTGTGGTGCTCCTCAAAACGTGATTTAAGACCTCGCAAAATTTGCACGGTCTGATCAACAGTGGGCTCAACTACGTCTACCTTCTGGAAACGACGAGATAAAGCAGCATCTTTCTCAAAGATGCCGCGATACTCTGTAAAGGTCGTTGCACCAATGCATTTAAGCTGCCCATTAGATAAGGCTGGCTTTAAAAGATTGCTGGCATCCAAGGTACCGCCAGAGGCTGCACCCGCTCCAATAAGCGTATGAATCTCGTCAATAAACAGCACACCGTGTGCGCTATCTTTTAAAGACTTCAGAACACCCTTTAAGCGCTGCTCAAAATCACCACGATATTTTGTTCCAGCCAAAAGCGCGCCCATATCCAATGAGTACACAGTTGCATCAGCCAAAATTTCTGGTACATCACCTTTAACAATTCGCCATGCAAGGCCCTCTGCAATGGCTGTCTTACCCACGCCCGCTTCACCTACCAACAGAGGATTGTTTTTGCGGCGACGACATAAAACTTGAATAACGCGCTCTACTTCACTCTCACGACCGATAAGTGGATCAATCTTTCCTTGACGAGCTAAGGCATTGAGATTCTGAGTGTATTGCTCTAAGGGACTTTCTTTGCCACCAGATGCAGACTCTTCAGACTCTTGAGCAGGATCAGCTGGCTTAACATGCTCTACTTGATCCTTACGCACACCATGGCTAATAAAGTTCACTACATCTAAACGCGTGACGCCTTGCTGCTGCAAGAAATACACAGCATGTGAATCTTTCTCGCCAAAGATCGCAACCAATACATTTGCGCCAGTGACTTCTTTTTTTCCATTCGACGTCGACTGGACATGCATGATGGCGCGTTGGATAACCCGCTGAAATCCAAGCGTAGGTTGAGTGTCTACCTCATCATTGCCAGGCACGATGGGCGTATTGTCATTAATGAAATTTTTAAGTTGAACACGTAGTTCAGCAATATTGACGGCGCAGGCTTTCAGAACTTCTACTGCCGTAGCGTTATCTAAAAGCGCTGCAAGTAAATGCTCAACCGTAATGAATTCATGTCGAGCTGCCCTTGCGTCTACAAACGCCATATGCAAACTTACTTCTAATTCTTGGGCAATCATGCTTCCTCCATAGTGCACTGTAGTGGGTGACCCGCTTCGCGCGAGAGCTCTATAACTTGATGCACCTTGGTGGCAGCAACGTCACGAGTAAAAACCCCGCAAACGCCCTTACCAACCAAATGAACCTGGAGCATGATCCGCGTTGCGGTTTCATGATCCTTATTAAAATATTCTTGAATCACCATCACGACAAACTCCATTGGCGTGTAATCATCATTCAATAGTAAAACTTTATACATCGAAGGGGCTTTTATTTTCTCGGCCTGCTTTTCGAGAAGAATGATGTCTTCAATGTGGGGGCTGCCTGGATTACCAACCGTTGGGTTTTTTGTTGTACGACTCATAAGAAACATTCTAAACATAGATACCTAAACTTGAATTTATAGGGGCGTTGTTGCAAAAACCCCCTCAATAAACCCTACTCACACCATATTGGGGCATTTTTTAATAAGAAAAGGGGTATTTCCCAATAACTATCTGCATATAACCCCTTGACACCCCACCATAAAGGGCAAACAATCAAGGGGTAGGCTTCAATTGAGGTCCTATTAGGCGTGTTGTAGAGCGAGACTGATTAAAAAGTATTCACCCTCATCACGGTTGTTTTAAGTTTATGTAATGGAGTTCGCATGGCGACCGGAATTGTTAAGTGGTTCAATGATGCAAAAGGTTTTGGCTTTATCAAACCTGATGATGGTGAAGAAGAGTTGTTTGCGCATTTCAGCGCAATTACAATGCCTGGTTTCAAAACCTTGAAAGAAGGTCAAAAGGTAACGTTTGACATTACCCAAGGTCCTAAGGGCAAACAAGCTACCAATATCCAAGGCGGCTGATCTTTCCAAGATCACATAAAACCCAGGACGCGTTCCTGGGTTTTTTTTCGTCTGTTATTTAAGCTGCCTTAGAATTCACCCAACTTCATTAACCAAGAACATCATGTCTGAAACCATCTTTAAACTTGTACGCCCTTTATTTACGGCGATCCTTTTTGGATTCTTTTCTTTAACTGCATTTGCACAAGTAAATGTTGGGCTACCAACGATTGATCTCAAGACTGGCATCTACCGTATCCAAGCCGAATTGGCCGACACCGCCAACGCAAGAGAGATTGGTTTAATGAATCGCTCGAGCATGCCGACAAACTCAGGAATGCTATTTGTCTTTGAAGAAAAAGCTGGTCATTGCTTCTGGATGAGCAATACCAAAATACCTCTTTCGATTGCCTTCATTGCGGATGATGGCAAGATTGTGAATATTGAAGAGATGCAAGCGGAAACTACCACCAACCATTGCCCCAGGGCAAACATCCGCTATGCTCTTGAGATGAATAAGGGATGGTTTGCCGAGCGTGTACTCGTCCCAGGCGCAATAATTCAGGGATTGCCAAAGAGGTAAGTCCTGATGATCCCTTGGCAATGCTTGGGGATCGATATTAAAAAACGCAGACCTCAGTCTGCGTTTTGTTTTTTGCTATTTTTTTTGCTATTTACTATTTACTGATCACTTCTTTATTCAAAGTGGCAAACATAGTGCACAGGCTCTTCTGCGCGAATAATAAAGTAACCACCTTTTTCTACTTCCCAACTTTGGCCAGCCTTAAATTCTTGTTCAGGGGCGCCATTAATGCTCACAAATGCATTCCCATCCACAACTTCCATAACTTCTTTAGTACTTAGGTCAAAACGCAAAGTACTTGGAAGCACAACTCCAACAGACTTGCGAATGCCATTAGGCAAAGTGACGGTATGAGAAACGCATTTACCATCAAAAAATACATTGGCTTTTTTACCTACGGAAACTTGTTCAAATTGCATCTTGATTCTCTCCAATCTCAATTGATTTTTCTTAACCCGACTTACTTCGCAGCGCGCTTACGCTTAGCTGTTTCAGCAATTCGCATGCGTAACGCATTGAGCTTAATAAAGCCACCAGCATCAGCTTGGTTATAGGCACCACCATCGTCATCAAATGTTGCAATAGTTTGATCAAACAAAGTATTGGCAGAATCACGAGAAATAACGGAGACAGAACCTTTATAGAGCTTCAAACGCACTACGCCATTTACCATTTGTTGAGTGTGGTCAATCAGCGTTTGCAAGGCAATACGCTCTGGAGCCCACCACAAACCGTTATAAATTAAGCTGGCATAACGTGGCATTAAATCATCTTTCAGATGAGCCACTTCACGATCTAAAGTAATACTCTCGATACCACGGTGAGCTTTGAGCAAAATAGTGCCGCCAGGAGTTTCATAGCAACCACGACTCTTCATACCAACAAAGCGGTTTTCCACCAAGTCTAAGCGACCAATACCATGCTTGCCGCCGATACGATTGAGCTCAGCCAATAGATCATGAGGCTTGTATTGCTTGCCATCAATTGCCACTGGGTCACCAGCGCGGAATTCAATTTCAATAATTTCTGGCGCGTCGGGAGCTTTCTCAGGAGAAACTGTCCAACGCCACATAGACTCTTCAGCCTCTGCATTAGGGTTTTCCAAATGACGGCCTTCATAGCTGATGTGCAAGAGGTTCGCATCCATCGAATAAGGTGAACCGCCTTGCTTATGCTTCATCTCAACTGGAATACCATGCTTCTCCGCATAGGCCATCAATTTTTCACGAGAAAGGAGATCCCATTCGCGCCATGGGGCGATAACCTTAATTCCCGGCTCTAAAGCGTAGTAACCCAACTCAAAGCGAACCTGGTCATTACCTTTTCCAGTGGCGCCATGAGAAACAGCATCAGCGCCCGTCTGACGAGCAATTTCAATTTGACGCTTAGCGATTAAAGGACGAGCGATGGAGGTACCCAATAAGTACTCTCCCTCATAAATCGTATTGGCGCGGAACATGGGAAATACAAAATCACGCACAAACTCTTCACGCAAATCGTCGATAAAAATATTCTCTGGCTTAATCCCAAATTGCAAGGCCTTAGCACGTGCAGGCTCTAACTCTTCTCCCTGACCCAGATCAGCGGTAAAAGTGACAATCTCACATTGATAAGTATCTTGAAGCCATTTCAAAATAACGCTGGTATCAAGACCACCGGAATACGCTAAAACCACTTTTTTAATATCTGACATGATTTCTATTCAATAAAAATTAACTAAAACTACTTCATAAAATTTGATGACGTGGTGCTTACGCTAATCGTCCACAGAGCAAATACTCCATCAAAGCTTTTTGTACATGCAAGCGATTCTCCGCCTCTTCCCACACAATACTTTGGGACCCATCAATCACTTCAGCAGAAACTTCTTCACCTCGGTGCGCTGGCAAACAATGCATAAACAAAGCATCTGGCTTAGCCAAAGACATTAATTCTGAAGAGACCATCCAGTCCTTAAATGCAACCATACGTGAAGCATTTTCATCTTCATACCCCATACTGGTCCACACATCTGTTGTCACCAAATCAGCATCCTTGCAAGCATCCCTAGGATCAGCACATACTGTCAAATGATTTAAGGCCGCACCCGTCAAACGAGAGCTTTCAAGTTGATACCCCTCAGGAGCCGAGAAACGCAGTTGGAAGTCCAAACACTCCGCCGCCTGAATCCAGGTATAAGCCATATTGTTGGCATCACCCACCCATGCCACAGTCTTTCCTTGAATGGGGCCACGCGCCTCTACAAAAGTAAAGATATCGGCCAAAACTTGGCAAGGATGATATTCATTGGTTAAACCGTTCACTACAGGCACGCGAGAGTTTGCGGCAAAACGCTCAATAATCTCCTGGCCAAAGGTTCGGATCATGATGATGTCAGTCATTCTGGAAATCACTTGCGCAGCATCTTCTACAGGCTCACCGCGACCTAACTGGGTATCACGGGTATTGAGATAGACGGCATGACCGCCTAACTGATGAATGCCTGCCTCAAAAGAAAGGCGAGTGCGTGTTGAATGCTTCTCAAAAATCATGGCCAAAGTACGATCATGAAGTGGATGCCAGGTCTCATAACTCTTGAACTTGGCCTTAAGCCAAGCAGAGCGCTCTAAAAGATAGTCATATTCCTCACGCGTGAGGTCGGAGAACTGTAAGTAATGCTTTACCTGACCGGGCACTTGGGGTTTTGCCAGAGATGGCATCGTTGAGCTTTCTACTAAAGTTTTAGCTTGCATTTTTTTCTTTGGGCATTCAACTGCACGAAAATAGTTCCTAAAGTCATCATAAGTGTCTCTCACGCTGTTAAGCTAGAGGACTTAGCATTACTTATTTCTCACAACAATTTTTACGTCAACTTGAACCACAAAAAGCTTTTTATTCAAGGCATCACTGCCTCTGGTCAGCCATTTCGACCCAGCGACTGGGCCGAACGTCTATGCGGAGTGATGGCCACATTCCGACCACCAGGCGACGCTGGAGACCCCCGCTTCACTTATTCGCCCTATGTCAGACCGGTCGTTATTGCAAAAGTGAAATGCGTTGTTATTGACACCAGACTGGGTGATCTTGATCCTAGGGCGCTGGACTTTGTCGTGAACTTTGCCAAAGACAATAGCCTCCCCATCGAAGAAGCTTGCGAGTTTGAACCCGCATCGCAAGCCCAGTCTTAAAAACAAAAACCCGCTCTGATAAGGAGCGGGCTTAGGCTAGACAATTTTCTCTAGCCAGCCTAAAACTAAAACTGTATTACGCTGCCATCGCCTTAATAGCGGCGGACAAACGTGACTTCTGACGTGCTGCAGTATTTTTATGAGCAATCTTTTTGTCAGCAATCTTGTCGATTGTTGCTTGAGTAGCTGCGAATACTTTAGCTGCTGCTGCTTTGTCACCAGTTTCAATTGCTTTACGAACTGACTTAATGGAAGTACGCAGCTTTGAACGCAAACTAGAGTTGTGCTCATTCTGTTTTACTGCCTGCCGTGCGCGTTTACGCGCTTGTGCGGTATTGGCCATCTTTAAACCTTGCTATATATAAAAATTACAAAATACGGTTAACTGAAAATCTGCATGGGTGTGCCGCTTTTATAAGCCGACTCACCAAAACCCAAGATTTTACATTAAAGGGCCAAAAAAGCCCAGTCACATGATAAATAGGGGAAAATTAGGCCATGAATCTGCTCTCCGCCGCTGCCAAGGTTAGTGCCCTAACCATGCTTTCCCGCATTACGGGGCTCCTCCGAGAGACCTTAATTGCCCGCAGTTTCGGGGCCTCCGAGTGGACAGATGCCTTTAATGTGGCCTTTAGGCTCCCCAATTTACTCCGCAGGCTCTTTGCCGAAGGGGCCTTTTCTCAGGCATTTGTGCCAATTTTGGGGGAAATTTCTAGTAAAGGCGACCAAAAACAGGCCCAGATACTTGTCAATGCTGTTGCCACGCTCTTATTTTGGGCTTTACTACTCACAGTACTGCTTGGGGTCATTGGCGCACCACTGCTAATCCTGGTGATTGCTACGGGCTTTAAAGGCGGTCCAGCCTATGATGCCAGCGTTGTAATGACCAGAATCATGTTTCCTTACATTGGGCTGATTTCTTTAGTTTCCTTATCTGCTGGCATTTTGAACACCTTCCAGCGCTTTGCCATTCCCGCTTTCACCCCAGTTTTACTCAATGTTGCACTCATTGGATGCGCTGTCTTTTTGGCGCCACATCTTGACCAGCCCATTTATGCCTTGAGCATTGGCGTCCTTTTGGGAGGCGTTTTACAGCTCGGAATTCAGGTTCCAGCACTTCTTCGTCTAGGGCTGCTACCTCGCATTGGATTGCTTCCTGGAGCCATTAAGGCAGCCGTTAGTAATCCAGATGGAAGACGTGTTTTAAGGCTGATGGGACCAGCAGTTTTTGCAGTATCCGTGGCTCAAATCTCCCTCATCATTAACACCAATATTGCCTCTCGCTTGCCGGCAGGTAGCGTATCTTGGCTTTCCTACGCTGATCGCTTAATGGAATTTCCTACCGCATTACTCGGTGTAGCACTGGGAACCGTGCTGTTACCAAGCTTAAGTAAAGCGAATGCCAAAAATGATTTGGAGCACGCAGGTGAATTATTGATTTGGGGCCTACAGCTGACTTTTTTATTAGCAGCGCCATGCGCTATAGCCCTCTTTATATTTGGAGAGCCCCTTGCTGCAGCTCTATATCACTACGGTAAATTTAGCGCCCTCGATGTTGCAATGACTCAACGTGCTTTGGCGGCTTATGGGGTGGGTCTGATTGGCCTGATCTTAGTAAAAATATTGGCGCCAGGTTTTTATTCACGCCAAGATATCCGTACACCCGTAAAAATTGGCCTTTTAGTTTTAGTGGCTACCCAAGTGGCGAATCTTGTTTTTGTCCCATGGCTAGGCCACGCAGGCTTGGCCCTCTCAATTGGAATGGGCGCCTGCCTGAATGCAACCTTACTTTGGGTGGGTCTCAGTAAGCGCGGAGCCCTCCCAAATGCATCGTGGATCAAATATTTAAGTCAACTCTTTCTAGCCCTCATTCCGTTTTCGGGTGTTCTGTATTACGCCGCTCAAGCACACAACTGGATTGCGCTTCAAGCCACACCTTGGCTAAGAATTGGCTTATTGAGCGTATGGTTATGTTTGGCCGCAGGTGTTTACTTTGCAGCGCTAGGTTTAGTAGGAATTCGCTGGCAAAAATTTCTGCGTCATGCAAAATAGGCATATGCCAACACAACAACTTGACTACTTCACATCCCTAGTTGCGGAAGACGAGCACTTCCCTCTAACTGAAGCAACCATTGCGGTTGCTCAACATGCCTATCCAGACTTAGATGTGCAAGGGGTTCTAGATCAAATTGATCAATTAGCCAACAAGTTAAAGAGTCGAATTACTGCAGACACTCCACCTATCCAGCGCCTACAGATTCTGAAGCACTTTTTTTATACCGAGCTGGGTTTTGGCCCCAACCCCAATGACTTTTATGCTCCTGAGAATTCTTATTTGCATCAGATCATTGAGAACCGCCGTGGGATTCCGATTTCATTAGCCATCCTCATGATGGAGTTTGGTCAACAAATTGGGTTAAATATTCGCGGGGTATCTTTCCCGAACCACTTCATGATGCGCATCTCCTTACAGCAGGGAGAAGTCATGATGGATCCCTTAACAGGAGATTCCCTCTCGAAACACCAATTGCAGGATATGCTCGATCCTTATCTTGATGCCAAAGGTTATCGCGGTGAACTGAGTCTGCCTTTGAACCTATTCTTACGCGCCTCAAGCCCTCGAGAAATTCTGTCGCGCTTTCTGAAAAATCTGAAAGTCATTTATTCAGAGCATGAGCGCTGGGAACGCTTGCTGGGCATTCAAGAGCGCTTAGTGATTCTGCTGCCTGATTCTATAGAAGAGGTACGAGATCGCGGCCTCATCTTTGCCCAGCTAGAATATGTCAGACCCGCATTGGTAGACATGCATCGCTATATCAATGAGTCCCCCGAGGCAGAGGATGTTCCAGAAATTCGGGAGCATATTGCCACTCTTGAGAGTCAAACAAAGCTACATTGAAGAGGCTTTAAAGCCTTACTTCTTTTGAGCTTGAAATACTTTGTACATTCCAGCAAAGGCTACTGGCACTGCTGCGGCACCAACGCCAATGAGAACGATGACGTTTAAATTCTGGCGAATTACTGGAATGTTTCCAAAGAAATACCCCGCTGCTACCAAGCCTATGACCCACAAAGCGGCACCAACGATATTGAAAAGCTGAAAGCGGGAGAAATTCATCTCTGAAACCCCGGCAATAAATGGGGCAAACGTACGAATAATCGGCAAGAAACGCGCCAAAATAATCGTTTTACCGCCGTGCTTCTCGTAAAAAGAGTGGGTCTTACGTAAAGCATTTTGATCAATCCAGCGGGATTGACTGCTAAATACACGGTGGCCAATCCAGCGACCAATCAAGTAATTCAGGGTATTACCAGCAACAGCAGAAACCAATAGGCCGGTACATAAAGTCCATATATTGAAGTTCTCTGTCGCGCAATAAGCGCCAGCAATAAATAAAAGCGAGTCGCCTGGTAAAAAAGGGGCAACTACTAAACCAGTCTCAGCAAACACAATTGCAAACAAAAAAGCATAAGCCCAAAAACCATATTGCTGAATGATCACATCCAAATGTCGGTCTATGTGCAGCAACAAGTCGCTTAATTGCAAAAGGGTGTCCATCAATGTACGCTCCGAGCTAGGGTTTGATGCGGATATTAACAGGCTCAATTAAACCCTACCCTTTTTTAGTTTCTATAATGAGTAATGCTTACTGAACCCCACATTCAGCCTACGCATTTATCTGTACGCCCAACAACTCTTTGTATCGTTGGTCCTACAGGCGCAGGCAAGACGAATCTCACCATGTCCCTTGCTGAGTATGCCAAGACTATTGGCACTACGATTGAACTCATCAGCATGGACTCCGCTTTGGTCTATCGGAGACTAGACATCGGAAGCGCCAAGCCCACTAAAGCAGAACAAGCGGCGGTCACTCATCACCTCATTGATATTCTTGAGCCCACGGAAGTCTATTCAGCCGCGCGATTTGCAAAAGATGTCACTGAGCTCTGCAATGCAATTCGTGCTCGGGGAAATATTCCAGTAGTCGTTGGTGGAACGATGCTCTACTGGAGAGCTTGGGCGCATGGCCTTTCATCTCTACCGCCTGCAAATCCTGAAATTCGTGCTCGCTTAGACGCTCGAGGCAAGGAGATTGGGTGGCCTGGCATGCACGCAGAACTTGCTCTTATTGACTCCATCACTGCGGCCCGTTTAGAACCTAACGACTCTCAGCGTGTTCAGCGCGCCCTCGAGGTCTATGAAGCAACCGGTAAACCGATGTCGCTATTGCTAGCTGATTCTCCAAGCCAAGATGGCAGGGAGGGCTCTGCCATTCCCGATTGGATTGATTTGGTTTCTCTGGAGCCAAGCGATCGATCAAGACTACATGCCAATCTTGAAAAACGGTTTGATGAAATGCTCTTGGCGGGTTTGATTGAAGAAGTGGCCACTCTTCGCGCTAATCCAGAGCTTCACCCCGATTTGCCCGCTATCCGCTCGGTTGGCTATCGCCAAGTCTGGGAGCACTTGGCAGGTGAAACGACTTTAGAAGAAATGCGCTACAAAGCGCTAGCCGCAACGCGTCAGCTCGGAAAACGTCAACTTACCTGGTTACGAGCAATTGCAGGAAGAAATACTTTTGACCCGTTCAACCCCAATGGGTTGAAGGCAGCACTAGAGCACTGCAAATGCAGGCTGGATCAGAGTTTTTAAATAACGATGGTTTGAGGGGCGTCTTTTGGACGTTCAACGACATCACCAACAACCCATGCACTTAAACCTTCGGCCTTAAGAGATTCAATAGCAGTGTCGGCTTGATCAGCAGACACAATCACCACCATACCAATTCCGCAGTTAAAGACGCGAACCATCTCTGCATCAGCAACGCCACCCTTCATCTGCAACCAGCGAAAGAGTTCAGGCATTTGCCAGCTATCACGATGCAGGACTGCCTGAATATTCTCAGGCAGAACACGTGGAACGTTATCCACTAATCCGCCGCCGGTAATGTGCGCCATTCCCTTGACATCAATTTGCGAGATCAATTTCAGCAAAGGCTTTACATAAATCTCCGTTGGAGCCATCACTACATCACCCAGTGAACGACCGCCCAAATCATCGCTTGGCTTCGCGCCAGCACGCTCAATAATTTTTCTCACCAATGAATAGCCGTTGGAATGAGCACCACTCGAAGCAATTGCCAACACCACATCGCCAGGGGCAATGCGTGAACCAGTAATAATTTTGGATTTTTCTACTGCTCCGACCGCAAATCCTGCTAAGTCATACTCACCTGGAGGGTACATACCAGGCATTTCAGCGGTTTCTCCGCCAATTAGCGCGCACCCAGACAGTTCACAACCCTTAGCGATACCAGCCACTACGGTAGCAGCCGTATCCACAGTCAATTTGCCACAGGCAAAGTAATCCAAGAAAAATAGAGGCTCGGCACCTTGAACCAAGATGTCGTTTACGCTCATAGCCACCAAATCCTGACCGATCGTGTCATGACGATTCCACTCAAAAGCCAATCTCAGCTTAGTACCGACACCATCGGTACCCGAGACCAACACAGGCTCTTTGTAGCGCTTAGGCACCTCAAAAAGGGCTCCAAAGCCTCCTATACCTGCCAACACACCTTCACGCATGGTTTTCTTGGCCAGAGGCTTGATGCGATCAACTAAAGCATCTCCAGCGTCAATATCGACTCCAGCGTCACGATAGGAAAGGCCTTGGGAGGCAGAATTAGAAGATGAGGTCATGGCAGATTTGGAAGATTAGTAAAAACAGGGCTTGATCAGTAGAATCATTGAATTCTAGAGGATTCGAGCACGATGGCTGAAATTTTTACCCCTTTTTTGACGGCATTTATTCTGGCTTATGCCCTACGCCCAGTTTGTCTATGGCTTGAAGGGCGACGACTGCCCCGGCCATTAGCTGCCGCATTGGCCATGTTTATTGGTTTGGGAGTCATTTTTTGCATTCTGAGCCTCTTTATTGGCCTCCTTAAAAATGAAATCCCTCTGATAAAGCAGCAACTTCCAGAGTGGATTCAAAATACCCAGACCTGGCTTGGACCAAAGTTGAGTGAATTTCATGTCAATTTTGATTGGGCTACCCTCAAAAACAGCATTACCGAAAAAGTTACAGAGCATATTAGCGATAACGCTGATGTTTTGATGAGCACCACCCTCGATACAGTGCTTATGTCCAGCACTTCAGTTATCGCAGGCTTTGTAAACGCCGTCCTAATTCTTTTTGTGATGTTTTATCTACTCATGGATTGGGACCATTTTTTCAATCTAGTCCAAAGCCTTGTTCCGATCAGGGCCCAAGAAACCGTCCATCATCTGGCCATGCATACCGATGGCTTGCTTTCGCAGTACCTCAGAGGGATGCTGATCGTCATCTCCATCATGTCTGTTTTTTATAGTGTTGGATTAAGTCTACTGGGAGTCAAGGGGGCCGTTGCCTTAGGGGTGTTTACTGCACTCATGATCGTTATTCCTTATATTGGTATTACCCTGGGATTTTCACTAGCAGCTCTTTCGACGCTCTTGCAATTTGGCCCTGGTAGCGAAATCATCGGTATTCTTATTTTGTACGGCTTAGGTCAATTCTTAGAAGGCTTTTTCTTGACTCCACGCTTAGTGGGGGAGCGCATTGGTTTACACCCTGTTGCTGTCCTATTTGCATTACTGCTATTCGGAAAACTTTTTGGCTTTTTTGGTGTTTTACTAGCGCTCCCAATCAGCGCAGTAAGTCTGGTGCTTGTAAAGTATGTTTGGGGTCGCTATGTCCAAAGCGACTGGTACAAAAAGTAAAACAAAGAAGTAATGAATAAAACCCCGCTTCCACGTCAGTTTGCACTGGATCTCAGTCATACTCCGCCAGCCAGTCTTGATAACTTCCTACCTGGAAAAGATTTAGCCCTGCTAGGGACTTTGCGAAAGCTCACTCAAGCATGGCAAAGTAAAACCGGCGAGAGACTGGAAGCTAACCCTCTTAACGAACGCTGGATCTATTGGTGGGGACCTGAGGGATCGGGACGCAGCCATTTACTCAAAGCATTAAGTAATGCGGCGCAAATATCTGGTTTAGAGCATTTTCACCTTACCCCCAATGAACCACTATCCTGGGTACGACTAGAAGAAAAAATGCCTTTTCTCAGTCAAAGCAAACTACCTGCAGTAATTACGGTCGATGATGTGGATCGCCTAGATGAGCGCTCAGTGAGCTCTTTGTTTCGCATACTCAATGTGGTGCAGGCAAGCAAAGCCATTCATATCTTTATGACGGGGAATGCTGCGCCGGGTTCATTACGCCTTCGGGAAGATCTTAGAACACGCTTAGGGTGGGGTTTAATCTTTCAAACCTACCTTTTGGATGATGATGAGAAAATACAAGCTCTGGAACAAGCAGCCCAGGCTCGCGGACTGGTTTTATCGCCCGATGTTTTACCTTGGCTGCTCAGTCGCTTTTATCGGGATATGCCAAATTTAATGGCTTTAATTGATGCTTTGGATGCTTATTCTCTAGAAACGAAACGTGCTGTTACCTTGCCACTTGTGCGCGAGCTTTTGCTGCCTAAATAAAACTTCATGACCCAACTTGCCCTCTTCGACTTAGATCACACACTATTACCTTGCGATAGCGACTATGAATGGGGTCAGTTCCTGGCTCGTATTGGCGCTGTGGATTCTCAATACTATGCGCAGCAAAATGAACGTTTTTACCAAGACTACAAAAATGGTAAGCTGGACATTCAAGAATTTTTGCGCTTTGCTCTTAAGCCACTTTCACAACACTCACGTGCGCAACTGAAAGATTGGCACGATGCATTTATGCAAGAAGTGATTACAGGTCAATTACGCCAAAAGGCAATTGATTTGGTTAAGCGCCATCAAGATGCTGGAGATCTTTGTTGCGTTGTTACCGCAACAAATAGTTTTGTTACGCGCCCCATCGTAGCGAGTTTTGGAATTGAACATTTGGTTGCAACCGAGCCCGCAACGATTGGCGATGACCCATTAGCAAGTTATACCGGCGAAGTAAAAGGCATCCCCAGCTTTCGTGAAGGAAAAATACAACGCGTGCACGATTGGCTATTGAGTCAAAATCTCTCCTTAGACAAGTTACCTTACAGCTACTTTTATTCGGATTCCATGAATGATCTACCCCTGCTAGAGCAGGTTAGCAACCCAGTTGCCACCAATCCTGATGCGCGCCTTCGTATTGAAGCGGAAAAACGTCACTGGCCTATTTTGGAATTATTTGCATGATCACTAAATTTATCAAGCGTATTTTGCGACGCGACCCTATGGTCCGCCCTACACACGCTAACAATTCTGGAGCCCCTAAGCGGATTCCTAAAAAAACCCATCGCATTGATCCCCATCTGCTTTCTAAGAATGCAGTCAAGGTAACTCACACCCTTCAGCAAGCAGGCTATGAAGCTTTTATTGTCGGCGGCGCTGTGCGCGACTTGGTTCTAGGAATTGGTCCAAAAGATTTTGATGTAGCCACCAATGCAACCCCTGAACAAGTACAAAAACTTTTTCGTAAAGCCCGTTTAATTGGTCGCCGCTTTCAGATTGTGCACGTTACCTTCTTTGGCAAAGGACACCCTGAGATCATTGAAGTCTCGACCTTCAGAGCGTTGCTAGAAAACGCTGGGGATCACCTCGCTGAAAGTGGCAGAATTTTGCACGATAACGTTTGGGGCTCGCAAGGCGAAGATGCTGCACGTCGTGATTTGAGTATTAATGCAATGTATTACGACCCCTCTACTGAAACCGTCTTGGATTACCACGGCGGTATGGCAGATATCCAAAAAAAGACCTTGCGAATGATTGGTGATGCCGCTAAGCGCTATCGCGAAGATCCTATTCGTATGTTGCGAGCAATTCGCTTTGCTGCAAAAACAGGATTTACCTTAGACGAAGCTACTCGCGCGCCAATAGCGAAATTGGGCAAGCTCATACATGACGTTCCGCAAGCACGCTTGTTTGATGAAATTCTAAAGCTACTGATGTCAGGTTATTCATGGGCAGCAATTCAAGGTCTTCGTGATGCAGGTTTGCACCATGGCCTGCTTCCATTGCTTGATCATATTTTGGATGAGAAAGCGACCTCCAAAGAAGCTAATGAGTTTGTTCATCTCGCTTTAGACAGCACGGATAAACGCATTCAATCCGGAAAAAGCGTGTCTGCAGGATTCCTATTTGCCACCCTCTTATGGCCAGAGCTTTTGAAGAATTGGAAAAAGAATATCGCAGGAGGCATGGCCAATATTCCGGCTTTACATGAGGCAATGGACGAAACAATTGCCAAACAGAGTAATGGCATGACGATTCAGCGTCGGTTTGAAAGTGATATGCGAGAAATTTGGGCTATGCAGCCCCGTTTTGAAAAACGCGTTGGCCGCTATCCTTATCGTTTGATTGAATCTCCAAGATTTAGAGCGGGTTATGACTTCTTGCTATTGCGCTGTGCGGCTGGGGAACAAAACTCAAGCTTAGGAGATTGGTGGACAAGTTTTATTGCCACTGATGCAGTCGGGCAAGATGAATTGATGGCATCAGCCAAAAATGAGTCTGGAAACGCCTCCTCTGCCCCTAGAAAGCGTCGTCGTAGAAAAGCCAAAATTAATACACCTGCTGAAAGTGCACCAGAGTCAGCAAATTAATAAAAAATTCTGTAAAGTAGTTTCATCTCATTTTTGGAATCTGTATGCCTCGGGCTTTTATTGGATTTGGCGGAAATATAGGCGATACGCGGCAGCTCATTACTGATGCGATCGTTTGCCTTGCCTTGCGTTGCGAGTTACAGGTCATCGCAAAAAGCTGTTTCTATCAAAGCGCACCTGTAGAGGCGACTGGTGGCGATTACATTAATGCCGTTATTGAGATCGAAACACAACTCAGTCCTTACGGTCTTCTACACATCTGCCAAGCCATTGAACAAGAATTTGGTCGTGAGCGACCATACCTCAATGCGCCGCGTACTTTAGATTTGGATATCCTATTTTTTGAAGGCATATCTCAAAATGATTCCGAATTAACCCTTCCCCATCCCCGGATTATTGAGCGCTCTTTTGTACTGCTGCCGCTGCTGGAGATTGCACCGGATATTTTTTTACCCCATCTTGGCGAGCTAAAGACTTACCTGCCCAAAGTGGCACACCAACGCATTGAAAAACTCCCCTGCCGGAACTGTAGTTGTGGGGAAAAAGCTATTTATAGTCCGGCTTCTCATTAATTCATTAAACTCACGCCATGGGTTACCTACAAGGCGATAAGCCAATCTCTATTTCTAAGCTCCTCTCAATGCATGCCGAGGGGGAGAAGATTTCTATGTTGACAGCATATGATTCAACGATGTCAGCCCTTCTTAATCGCTGTGGCGTTGAAACGATTTTGATTGGCGACTCCTTAGGCAATGTCATTCAGGGACAAACGAGTACTACACCGGTCACCATTGAACACATTGCGTATCACACTGAATGTGTTGCACGTGCCAATACGCACGCTTTTATCATTGCTGATTTACCTTTTGCTAGTTACGGAAATCCCGTTAAAGCATTGGAATCAGCAGCTCAATTAATGCGCGCTGGTGCCGATATGGTCAAGCTTGAAGGTGGTGGCCACTGGCAAGTCGAAATTATTGCGTACCTAGTAGAACGTAGCGTACCAGTTTGCGCCCATCTAGGTTTACTACCCCAATCAGTCCATCTATTGGGTGGCTATAAAGTTCAAGGCAAATCGAAAGATGCTGCAAGCCTGATGCTTGAACAAGCGCATGCTTGTGAGCAAGCAGGAGCACAGATGGTGGTACTTGAAGCCATCCCCTCTTCACTTGGAAAACACATCACTGAAGCTCTTTCCATTCCCACTATTGGGATAGGTGCAGGTCCAGATTGCTCTGGTCAAGTTTTGGTATTACAAGATATGCTGGGCATTAGCCCCGGAAGGCCGCCAAAGTTTGTCAAAAACTTTATGCATGGGCACCCCTCTATTGAGGCGGCAGTCAAAGCCTATGTTCGGGATGTGAAATCCGGGAACTTCCCCGGATCCGAACACGGCTTTGCTGGTTAAGCCTAGGTATTTTGGCAATTAACTAAAAAAACTTTTTACACCATCAAACCAACCCTTTTGATGAGGGTTATGTTTATCGCCACCAGTTTTTAAGCTGTCATCGAATTTTTTGAGCAGTTTCTTCTGCTCATCAGACAGTTTAATAGGCGTCTCCACAATTACGTGAACAAAGAGGTCGCCAACGATAGATGAACGCAGACCCTTAATTCCCTTATTGCGCAAACGGAAAGTTTTCCCGGTTTGCGTACCTTCAGGAATCGGAAACTCAACACGCCCAGAAAGCGTAGGCACTTCAATCTCTCCACCGATGGTGGCAGCCGCGAAAGAGATAGGCATTTGGACATGCAAATCACTACCATCGCGCTCAAATACCTTATGAGGTTTAACTCTAACTTCTACATAAAGATCGCCAGCGGGCCCACCATTAATACCTGGCTCGCCATTACCAACAGAACGCACACGCATTCCATCATCGATGCCGGCAGGGATTTTTATCTCTAGTGTTTTTTGTTCTTTAAGCTTTCCACTACCGTGGCAAGTTTTGCAAGGCTTAGGAATGTACTCGCCAGTTCCACGGCACTTAGGGCAAGTTTGTTGCATTGAGAAGAAGCCCTGTTGTACCCGTACCTGGCCATGACCATCGCAAGTTGTACATTTTTCTGCTTTACTGCCAGGCTCCGCACCAGTACCGTGACATGGTTTGCAATTACTCCAGCTAGGTACGCGAATTTGAGTGGTATACCCTTCAGCAGCCTGCTCAAGGGTTATATCCATGTTGTAACGAAGATCTGCGCCTTTGTATACCTGTGGGCCTGAGTGGCGTCCACCACCTTGACCGAAGATATCGCCAAAAATATCGCCAAAGGCATCAGCAAATCCACCGCCACCACCACCTCCGAAGCCCCCACCACCAAAACCACCCATGGATGGATCTACGCCTGCGTGGCCATACTGATCATAAGCAGCTCGCTTATTCGGATCTGTCAGCGTTTCATACGCTTCTTTCACCTCTTTAAACTGCGCACCAGCATCTTTGCTATCGGGATTACGATCAGGGTGATGCTTCATCGCCAGCTTACGGTAAGCCTTTTTTAGCTCTTCATCGCTAGCACTTCTTGCAACACCAAGGACTTCGTAATAATCGCGTTTACTTTTAGGCACAACTGTTCCTCTCAACAACCTGAATGGCACAAGTCGGCACGAGGCCGACTTGTTATTGGTTTACTTCTGAATGACGTTAAATTACTTCTTGTCATCAACTTCTTTAAAGTCAGCATCGACAACATCAGCATCAGGAGCTGCCCCTTGTGCGCCACTAGGGGCTGCACCCGGAGCGGCACCACCAGCTTTAGCTTGTTCAGCAGCCATGGCCGTTTCTCCCAACTTCTGACTTGCCTTACCCAAAGCCTCAGTTTTAGCTTCAATTGCAGCTTTATCGCTACCCTTGATTGCTTCATCTAGCTCTTTCAAGGCAGCTTCAATCGCTTCCTTCTCAGCAGCTTCCAAAGCCGCGCCATGCTCTTCCAAAGCCTTCTTGGTAGAGTGCGCCAAAGCATCAGCTGTATTGCGCGCAGTAACTAACTCAAGCACTTTTTTATCTTCAGCAGCATTGGCTTCAGCATCTTTCACCATGCGTTGAATTTCATCTTCAGTAAGACCAGAGTTCGCCTTGATGGTGATCTTGTTCTCTTTGCCTGAAGCTTTGTCTTTTGCGGTTACATGCAAAATACCGTTCGCATCAATATCAAAGGTCACTTCAATTTGTGGCATGCCACGTTGTGCAGGTGGAATACCTTCTAAATTAAATTCACCAAGCAATTTGTTAGCAGCCGCCAACTCACGCTCACCCTGGAAACACTTAATCGTTACAGCAGGTTGATTGTCTTCCGCTGTGGAATAAACCTGCGAATGCTTAGTAGGAATAGTGGTGTTCTTAGGAATCATTTTGGTCATAACGCCACCCAAGGTTTCGATACCCAAAGATAATGGGGTAACGTCCAAGAGCAATACGTCTTTACGATCACCAGACAATACAGAACCTTGAATGGCAGCACCAACAGCTACCGCTTCATCAGGGTTGACGTCTTTGCGTGGCTCTTTACCAAAAATTTCTTTTACCTTGTCTTGAACAGCGGGCATACGAGTTTGACCACCGACCAAGATCACATCATCGATATCAGCAACATTCACGCCAGCATCTTTAATAGCAGTGAGGCAAGGACCAGCCGTACGGTTGATCAATTCTTCTACCAAAGACTCTAACTTGGCGCGAGTTAATTTCAAATTTAAATGCTTAGGGCCGCTTGCATCAGCAGTAACGTAAGGCAAGTTGATTTCGGTTTGCTGTGCGGATGACAATTCGATCTTAGCTTTTTCAGCAGCATCTTTTAAACGCTGTAACGCTAGTACATCTTTACTCAAATCAACGCCTTGTTCTTTTTTGAACTCAGCAATGATCCAGTCGATGATGCGTTGATCAAAGTCTTCACCACCTAAGAAAGTGTCGCCGTTAGTGGAGAGCACCTCGAATTGCTTCTCGCCATCAACGTTAGCAATTTCGATAATAGATACGTCGAATGTACCGCCGCCCAAGTCGTAAACCGCAATCTTGCGATCCACTTTATCTTGCTTGTCTAAGCCAAAAGCTAAAGCAGCTGCAGTAGGCTCGTTAATAATGCGCTTTACATCTAAGCCAGCAATACGGCCAGCATCTTTGGTTGCTTGACGTTGACTGTCGTTGAAATAAGCAGGCACTGTAATTACAGCCTCAGTTACCTCTTCTCCAAGGTAGTCCTCAGCAGTCTTTTTCATTTTGCGCAAAATTTCAGCAGAAACTTGCTGTGGTGCCATTTTTTTATCGCGTGCTTCAACCCAAGCATCACCGTTGTCTGCTTGAATAATTTTGTAAGGCATTAAACCGATATCTTTTTGTACTTCAGCATCAGTAAATTTACGACCCATCAAACGCTTAACCGCGTAAATAGTATTGCGTGGGTTTGTTACTGACTGACGTTTAGCGGGAGCACCAACCAATACTTCACCATCTTCCACGTAGGCGATGATGGATGGAGTTGTGCGAGCCCCTTCTGCATTCTCGACAACCTTAGGTGCGTTGTTTTCAACGACTGAAACGCACGAATTAGTGGTTCCTAAGTCGATTCCGATAATCTTTCCCATAATTGCTCCAAAAAATTAAGTTGTGTAATTTCTGATTTACTACTGCGAATAATTCGATACCCATTAAATGGGGTCAAAAAAGATGAATTCAAGGGGTAAAAGTGGCAAAAAAGGCAGAAATCTGCCTTTTTTAAGCTTTTCTCAAAAAATTTGAGAAAAAATCCTTATTTTGGAGCGCTAACCGTCACCAAGGCGGGCCTCAAAATTCGGTCGGCGATGGAATACCCCCTCTGGAGCACTGAAACTACGGTATTCGCATCTTGCTCGGACGGCACAGAAGCAATTGCCTGATGAAGATTGGGATCAAACTTATCCGCAATGGCAGGATTAATTTCAGCCATTCGACCCTTTTCAAAGGCAGATATGAGTTGTTTTAGGGTAATTTCCAAGCCTTCTTTAAAAGCTTTGGCATCTACAGCCTCTGCATTGAGGGCGGCATACAAACTATCAGCCACAGGCACCAAATGCTCAGCAAAGCTTTCAATGGCAAATTTATGGGCCTTAGCAACATCTTCGGTAGCGCGACGGCGAATGTTTTCACCCTCCGCTTTAGCGCGCATAAAGCTGTCTTGCATGTCGGCAAGCTTTTGATTTAATTCATCAATAAGTTGCGTATTGGACTCCATGGTGAGCTCTGGCTCTAGCCCAGCGCTGGCTCCCGCATCTATTACCTGCTCAGATTCTAGGTTTTCTTGGGGCTGCTCAGCAGATGGATTTTGGTTCTCTTGTGTCATGGGTATTCATTCACTTTTCTATAAGAATATCTATATCAATGCAATATGGGGCTAATCAAAGTAATTTCAAGCCAATGGATATCGCGACAATTTAAGCAATTCTAGGCTTAGCCAATTCTGCACGCTGGTTGCGCTCGGCAATCAGGAGCTCAGATTGATCATTTAAGGGCCAGCCAGATAAATGTTCTTGAGCAATTCCATACAAAGCCTCAATCCACTGAGCATTATTGTTTAAACAAGGGATATAGCGGTAATCTTTCCCGCCATGCTCCAAGAAACTCTCACGAGCCTCCATGGCTATCTCCTCCAAAGTCTCCAAGCAGTCTGCCGGAAAGCCTGGGCAAAACACATCGATTCGTCGACAAGCCTCTTTGGCCAAATTCTCAATAGTGGCTGCAGTGTAGGGCTTGAGCCACTCTGCCTTACCAAAGCGAGACTGAAAGGTCACCAAATATTGCCCTGGCTCCAAACCCAGAGACTCACCCAATAGGCGACCCGTTTTTAAGCACTCACAATGGTAGGGATCGCCCTTCATTAAATTGCGTTTAGGCAGCCCATGAAATGACATGACAAAACGGTCGCCTTGTAAAAAATCAGGGCGTCCATCTTTATCCCATGCTTCCAAAACTTGATCACGAAGCGCGGCTATGTAAGCGGGGTTATCGTGATAATGCTTTACTAATCTGAGCTCTGGTTGATCACGCCAGCCCTTGAGTACCCTAAATACCTCATCAAAACTAGAAGCTGTAGTCGTGGCTGAATATTGGGGATACAAAGGCAACAACAGCAAGCGTTCCATCCCCTGCTCTTTTAATGCAAGCATGATCTCTTCGGTTGAGGGTTCGCCATACCGCATTGCCAAATCTACCAATACCGTCTGTCCACTTTCAGAAAACTTTTTACTTAATGCTTTAGCCTGAAGTCGAGAGTAGTGCAACAAAGGCGAGCCCAATTTTGGCAGCCAAATAGAGGCGTATTTTTTCGCGGAAGCTCCACTTCGAATTGGCAAAATAATGCCATTCAAAATGCACCACCAAACTGCCCGTGGAATCTCCACTACGCGCGGGTCTGAGAGAAATTCTTTTAAATAGGTACGCACTGCTTTTGCGCTTGGCTCGGATGGCGTACCCAAATTGAGTAACAACACTACTGTCTTTGCACTACGTAGATGTGGGTTTTGATTCAAAACTAATCCGTCTTCTATGAAATAAAAATGGTTGGCATCTAAGTCTAAAAACTTAAGGCGCCAGAGAGTAATTTGGAGGTGATATCGACAATAGGGATGACGCGATCGTATGCCATCCTGGTTGGGCCAATCACTCCAAGGGTTCCAACGATCTGGCCATCAACACTATATGGCGCACTAATCACCGTCAAATCTTCATAAGGCAAAAGATCACTCTCTCCACCAATGAAAATTTGAACGCCATCTGCATGGCTTGAAACATCTAACAACTGCATTAGCACTGACTTTTGTTCGAGCATGTCAAACATCTTGCGCAATTTATCTAAATTGGCACTAAGGTCACCCACGTTCAGCAATCGACGCTCTCCAGATAAAACGACTTCGCCCTGACCCATGCCGTAATCGGTTACGCCACTTTGCAAAGCCAAGGTCATCAGACCTGAGATATCTGTCCGCAAGCTGTCCAGATCAGATTTGAGATGCAAGCGCACCTCCGCAAAACTCTTGCCAGCAAATTGAGCATTAATGTAATTCCCCGCCTCAACAAGCTGACTAGGCGAGTAATCCTGCGTAGTTGGCAAAATCCGGTTTTGCACATCACCCTCGGGCGTAACCATGATCAACAATATCTTGCCTTCGCCAAGACGCAAGAATTCAATATGCTTAAAAACTTGTGCTCGCTTAGGTGTCATTACAACACCAGCAAAATGCGTCAAGTTAGACAAAATCTGTGCGGCATTAGCCAAGACTTTTTGAGGAGAATCAGGCAAAAGTCCTTTTTCAACCTCTCTGGCAGCCATCTCCTCCATCGGCCGAACCGTGACCATGGTATCTACAAATAAACGGTAACCCCTAGGAGTAGGAATGCGACCGGCTGAAGTATGGGGGCTAGTAACCAAGCCCATATCCTCCAAATCCGCCATTACATTGCGAATAGTAGCGGCAGAAAGATCTAAACCCGAGTACTGCGAAAGGGTACGTGAGCCAATAGGCTGACCCTCTTCGATATAACGCTCGATGAGGGTTTTCAGTAAAGCGCGGGAACGATCATCCATGATGGAAGGGATTTTATGCCTATGGTTTAATCGTTATATGTTAAGCCCATCCCAAAATTCCTCCAAAAAGGCCTTTAGCCGGGTCGCACTTGTCGGCAAATACCAAGCTGATGGCATAGAAGGGCACCTGAATGCTCTAGCCAAGCTGGTTTCTGACATGGGCTGCGAGGTTTTTATCGAAACCGCTACCGCCACGCATTTAGGGCTCGAGAACTATCCAACTAAAAGCGTTGAAGAATTTGCTGGATCCATTGATTTAGCAGTGGTTCTTGGGGGTGATGGGACGATGTTGGGCATTGGTCGCCAATTGGCTGGGGAAAAGGTGCCTTTAGTGGGGATCAATATGGGACGCCTAGGTTACATGACCGACATTCCCTTTCAGGATGTGCAAGCGGTTCTTCCTCCAATCATTTTTGGTGAATACGAACCCGATACAAGAACCCTTTTAGATGCAGTTGTTTTACGAAAGGGAGTGGAAATTAACCGCGCCCTAGCCCTAAATGATGTTGTCGTTAATCGTTCGGGTATTTCTGGGATGGTCGAATTGGCTGTCCGAGTGAACGGCTCATTTATGTACAACCAGCGCTCTGATGGTCTGATTGTCTCTACCCCTACTGGCTCTACCGCCTATGCATTGTCTGCTGGTGGCCCCATATTGCATCCACGGGTTCAAGGGGTCCTGTTGGCACCTATTGCCCCCCATTCTCTATCCAATCGCCCCATCGTGTTACCAGTAGATTGCATTATTAGCATCGAAGTAGTCGATGGGCGCGAAGTGATTGTGAATTTTGATATGCAATCACAAACCGATCTGCACACAGGCGATGTGATTGAAGTACGACCATCTGAAAAATCCATCACCCTACTTCACCCACGCAGTCACAGTGACTACAAGACTTTGCGTGAAAAGCTCCATTGGAATGAGTATCCCTCGACATTTTGATGTCGGATTGCCGAGTACGCTAATACCATGCTTCAAACCCTCGCCCTTCGTGATTTCGTCATTGTTGACCAACTTGAGCTTGATTTTGTCTCAGGCTTCACGGTCTTAACCGGCGAAACGGGTGCGGGCAAATCTATCCTTTTGGATGCCTTAAGTTTGGTCTTGGGTGAGCGGGCAGATAGCAGCCAAATTCGTGAAGGCAGTAATCGAGCGGAAATTAGCGCGCTCTTTCGTATAGATAACTCACAAATCAGCAGATTCGCAGAATGGCTTGATGAGCAGGGTTTCCCACTTGAAGATGGGGGACAGAGCCTCTTATTAAAGCGAACTATTGAAAACAATGGTCGCAGTCGCGCCTTTATCAATGGCAGTGTTGCGACACTTGCCCAATTGCGAGAAGCTGGCGATCAACTGGTAGATATTCACGGACAACATGCGCACCAACTGTTGTTAAAGGGTGGCGCGCAACGCGAACTATTAGATCGTCATGCCAATTTATTGCCCCTTGCATCTGAGGTAGCTAATGCCTTTAAAGAACTCAATCAATCTCGCCGCCTTCTAGAGCAAGCAGAAAATGCTGGCCAAGATATTGAGCGTGAGCGCGAAAGACTGGAGTGGCAACTAGAGGAATTGACAGAGCTATCACCACAAGAAGGTGAATGGTCCAACATTCAAAGTGAACATGACCGTCTTGCAAATGGCGCGAAAATTATTAGCGGATGTCAGGAAGCAATTGATGCTTTAAGCGATTCAGATAATTCTGTTGAATCAACACTCTCTAAAGCCAGTGCCAGCATCAGCACTTTAGCCGGGCATGATCCGCTCTTAGGCGACATCAGCCAAGTTTTAGAATCTGCCCAAATTCAAATTGATGAGGCCGTCCATGGCCTTAATCGTTATTTACAAAAATTAGACTTAGACCCTGAACGTTTAGTTCATGTGGAACAGAGGATGCAAGCATTGCATTCAGCTGCGAGAAAATTTCGCACTGAAGCTGATGCGCTTCCAGCCCTTTTTCAGGAAACTGCTGATCGCTTAGAGGCATTAACCGCCTCTCAAAATATGGAAGCCCTTCGCGCAAAAGTCAACGCTGAAGAAGTGGCTTATCTTAAATTAGCTAAACAGCTTTCGCTAAAGCGATCCAAAGCGGCGATCGAACTTGGCAAATTGGTAACGCAAGCAATGCAAAACCTTTCTATGGCTGGGGGTCAACTAGAAATCTCACTAGTTTCCCTGCCCGAAGGAGGCGCAAATGGTTTAGAGCAGATTGAGTTTTTAGTTGCGGGGCACGCTGGAAGTAGGCCACGCTCACTAGCAAAAGTCGCTTCAGGTGGAGAGCTTGCAAGAATTAGCTTGGCTATCAGCGTTATCACCAGCAAAGCCTCTTTTACGCCCACCTTAATTTTTGATGAGGTTGATGCGGGGATTGGTGGAGCCGTAGCGGAGACTGTTGGCAATTTATTGCGCCAACTTGGAGAGACTCATCAGATTCTGTGCGTTACTCATCTTCCTCAAGTAGCCGCACAAGGTAATCAACACCTTAAAGTAAGCAAAACTCAATCTGAAGAAAAAACGGTTTCTCAAGTCGCAGCCCTAGGAAGGGTCGAACGGGTAGAAGAAGTTGCACGGATGCTTGGTGGCGCAACGATTACTGATACGACCCGTCGCCATGCTCGAGAACTGCTCGAGCAGAATTAGCCTTCAAAATTTGACGGCGCGGCAAAAATCTCTTGCCATAAATTAGAGACAGCTAATTTTGCCCCAATCAGAGCGGGCTCATACCCTAAAGAAACGCGAGTTTTTTCAACACCATCTAAGCGCAGGCGATGTTGTCTGGCCCTCAGCAATCGATAGGCGTTAGCGACTTCATTAGCCAAGGGTTGATTGATTAATCCTAAATCAGCCGCAATTTTTAGCAATGCAATATTCCCCACATTTCCTAGCAATTCTGAAAATTGATGGGCATAAGCCAAGACTAAAAACTGGACGATAAATTCAATATCCACCATCCCCCCTGCATCATGCTTTAAGTCAAAGAGCTTGGAGGGATTGGGGTGGCCTGCATGCACTTTACGGCGCATCCCAAGGATCTCCGCTCGTAATTGATCAATATTGCGTGGCTGACTCAAAACTTCAGAGCGTACCCCATCAAAAAATTGACCCAATTCAATACTTCCCGCAGAAAAACGCGCCCTTGTAAGAGCCTGGTGCTCCCATACCCAAGCAGTATTACCCCCCTCACGCAATTGATATTTTTTAAATGCCTCAGCATTAGTTACCAAGAAACCTGCAGATCCATTAGGGCGCAAGCGTGTATCAATCTCAAATAAATTTCCGGCGGATGTGTAGGCGGTGAGCCAGTTAATCATGCGCTTAGCCAAAAGGGCGTAAACCTCTTGAGCTACATAATCTGAATCTTTTGCCTCATAAATAAACACAAGATCGAGATCGGAGGCATAACCCAATTCTTTACCACCTAACTTCCCATAGGAAATTACAGCAAATGGAGGCAATAGCTCCGCAGATAGATCAAATTTTCTCGCGACATTAGGCCAAACGCGTTCAAAGGTTGTTTGTAATATCAAATCTGCAAGGGCAGAAAGATGGTCGCTTACCCTCTCCAAAGGAAGTGCGTTTGGAACCCCGATTCCGAGATCAGCCAAAAGAGTGATGAAGGTCTCATTGTGATGAGTCACGCGCAAAATATCCATGGCGCGTTCAGCACCATCACCAGTACTCAAGACATCATCCAAATGCATGTCCAATGTAGTCTTCACTTCTTTCCAGTACTGCTCTGGATGTTTGATGAGCATCATTTCTGCACGCGAATTCAGTAAATGATCCAACAAATGGGGGTGTGTAGCGAGATATTGCGCACCCCATTTTGACTGACTCAGCAGGACCATAACATTGCGAAGAGCTTTTGGATACTCTGCCAATATGGCTAAGTAAGCACCCCTACGGGAAATCGCCTCCAGCAAATCGAAAAAGCGCAGAAGTGCAACATCGGCATCTAGTGATTCCGACCAACTTTTCAGCAAATCTTCCGCCGCATGCTCAATCAGATTGCCGATAATTAAGCGACTTTTCTCTGGAAGTTGTTTATGTTTTGCACTCTCGCTCCATAAGCGCCAACGAGCCAATGCTTGAGGAAAGACTTGAGGATCGAGCTCCCATTCAGGAGATAAAGGAGCAAGCGTTAAACGAGCCTGCTCATCCAAAATAAAAGCCTTCTCAAACAATTGGGCAACTGCTGTCTGATGCTTTTCAAGCTCAATTAGAAATTGATCAATTGCAATGGGATCACTGGGATTGGACATGCTTGCAGCCAAACGGGTTCGCGCGGCTATTTCATCGGGAAAATAGTGCGTCTGCTGATCATCCCAAACCTGAATACGATGTTCTAGACGACGCAGAAAAACATAGGCCGCTTTTAAAGCTTCCACCTCTTCAGGCTGCAAAAGCCCCTGCTGCCCAATGCAATCTAGCACCTCAAGCGTTGGGCGCACACGAAACCGAGAATCAATCCCACCACGCATTAACTGGAACATTTGCGCTAAAAATTCTATTTCTCGAATACCGCCACGACCCAATTTAATATCGTGGGATCGTCCCTGATGACCAGAGGACCGTTTTTCCGCCTCAATCTGAATTTGGGCGTGTAAATCGCGAATTGCTGCGATGACGCCATAATCCAAATGACGACGGTAAACAAAAGGTCGAATTAGTTGATCTAGCTCCTTTTCGCAATCGGCATAAGCAGGGGAATTTATTGAAGGGGCAATTAAGCGACCTTTAATCCATGCATATCTCTCCCACTCTCTACCTTGCACCAACAGATACTCTTCCAACATATCCAGACTGCATACCAAGGGGCCCGAATCGCCATTAGGGCGCAGACGCATATCCACCCGAAAGACAAAGCCATTGGCATCGTGCTCTGATAAGAATTTGATGAGGCGCTTACCCATATAGGTAAACCACTCTTGATTCGATATCCTTTTGGGGCCACCTTTTGTTTCCCCTTCCTGCTCATATAAATAAATGAGGTCAATATCAGAAGAGAGGTTTAACTCTAGACCGCCTAACTTGCCCATTCCGACAACCATTAAGGGCATCTCAGCATCCCTCTCAATACTCCATGGGAGCCCAAAACGCCGTTTCAGATCTTCGCGGATATAGGCGATGGAAAGGCAAATACAGCTTTGAGCAAACTGACTTAGAGCATGGGTTACCTCTGTAAGACTAGCCATGCCATTCAGGTCGCGAAAGGCAACCCAGAGCATGAGACGCTGACGGGCCAAGCGCAAATTAGCCATAAATTGAGCATCATCTTGCGTATAACCTGCAATCATAGATTCGCAAGGACTTAAAAGTCTTTGAATACCCTCAAGATCAATAACTTGACCTCCTTGAGCTTCAAGCCACCCCACCCATTCAGGCCGAGCATTTAGCCAACGCTGAGCATAAGTGGAGTGCTCCCTTAAAACCTCGATTTGCCTAGAAAAATTGCCCATTCCGTCATCTTAATCCCGGACCAAAATCTCCTGCCAAAGCTTGGTATTCCTTAAGGGAGTGACGGATAATGGAGCCTATGCTTCAAAATATGATCCCGCAGCGCCCCAAGAGTGTGCTTCCTATACGCCCCGAAGGCCCTGATCGATCATGGCGTAAACGTGCTTTGATTCTTTTCGCTCTTGTTGTGGGACTCTTTGTACTTGGGCATCTAGCTATCCGCCTTGTGGTTTGGCCTCAAATCGAAAAGTCCAAACCGACATTAGAAAAACTCATGAGCGCCCGGTTAGGCGCCGATATCTCAATTGATGAACTAAAAGTCTCTTGGACGGGGATTCGCCCCAACTTTGAAATACAAGGTCTACGCTTTAATGGCCCGGAAAAAACCAAGCCCCTACTTTTTATTGAAACAATTAGCGGCGAGCTTAGCTGGGACTCCCTCTATCACCTCGCACCCTATTTTCACGATCTCAATTTTGACGGTGCGCAGATTTATGCCCAGCGTAATAATAAGGGCGTTATTTCAATAGCAGGAATACCGATACATGGTAATTCCGGAGATTACTCCGCAGAAAATTGGTTGTTTTCACAAAATAATATTGACGTAAGTAATGCCACTATTTTTTGGCAAGACTCTGAAAACAAAAAACTAAAGACTTCTATCGATATCCAAAGCTTCCATTTGAATAATGGGATCCGGAATCACTCCAGCGAAATTACGGTAACAACACCCTGGCATACCTCTCCAGTGAAATTTCAAGCTGATTTTCATCATCGGCTAGGTACACAAGCTGGCAATTGGCATGATTGGGTTGGGGATTTTTCTTGGGATTTTGTTGGTTTTGATCTCACCCAGATTTTTAAAGATTTTACGATTCCACTATACGCCTTAGAAGGAAATCTTAGCTCTAAAGGACATCTCAGCTTAGATGGTGGCGCCCCTGATGGCGGCGAGATGTCAATGGTCGCCGATCAATTAAAAGTTCAGCTCTCCAAAGAGGATGGCCCAATTCAATTTGGACATCTCGAGGGTAATTTCACTCAAGAGTCGGATCGTGGGCTTTTATCGGTAAGCGCCAAGACATTGGCATGGCGAGATATCGACAGCCCGAATAACGTTACCCTTGAAAATCTTAGCCCCATGACTTTCCGTTGGAGACCTCCAGAACCAGGTGGTGAAATTAAAGAATTTGGATTCTCGTCCCCAAAAATTTTAGTCAAAGATGCCAGCCTATTTGCTCGCAACTTACCGCTCTCAAAAAAAGTACGGCAGTGGATCAAAGTAGCAAATCCTGACGGTGAATTACAAAACGTAAATATGCATTGGGCGGAAAAAAAATCGGCCTTATCTGCACTCCCAATTACCGCAAACTGGTTTAGTTCAAATCAATTGGATTTTGATGTCAGCGCAAAACTGATTGACCTGAGCTTTACAGGCATCAACAGTTCGATCCCCAGCGTTTCTCATTTAAATGGCGTACTTTCTGCCAATGAAGATGCTGGCAGCTTTACCTTGACAGAATCACCACTGGAAGTCATCGCAAACAACCTATTAGTTGATCCCAATATTAGACTTGATAAAGCAGAAGGCAAAATTTCTTGGGAGAAAAAAAAGGGTAATTGGGCCATCACCGCTAAAAAGTTAAATCTTTCCAATTCAGAAATCACTACGACTCTTGACTTGATGTACGTTATTGGAGGCCCCAAGCAAAATGATCAGATGAGTCTTGATATGAGCTTTCCTAAGGCAAACATTGCTACTGCTTATCGCTATCTACCAGTTGGCATTGATGATGAGACAAAAAAATATTTAAGCAAAGCATTTAGTGCGGGAACCATAACAGATGGCAACCTTCACATTAAAGGCGATCCAGATCAAGCTCCTTTTGCAAAAGGAGTACCTGGTGAGTTATCTTTGACGCTGCCAATATCTGATGTCAGCTTTAAACCAGTGCCTGGACTTTTGCCCACTCAAGGCACTTGGCCTGAATTAAAAAATATTAGCGGTCAAATCAACATGCGAGAGTCTGCATTAAGTGTTGATATTGCACAGGCTAATTATCAAAAGGTGCTTATCAGTCAAGTGCACGCAGAAATACCTAGTGTGAGCGCGAAACAGATCATTCTTTCGCTCAATGTTTTAGCCCAAGGTAGCGCGTCAGAAATGTTGGATTACTTATACGCTTCACCCATTGGCAAGCAGCAGCCTAGTTTAGAAAAAAATCTATCGGTTACAGGACAAACAAGTCTAAATTTAGGATTAAAAATTCCATTTTCTGGTAACTCGAATACTCAGGTAGACGCAAAAATTGATCTCATGGACAATCGTGCGCAATGGGGTAATCTGCCCCCATTAGAAAAGTTACAAGGGAAGATTCGGGTTACGGAGATGAATCCAGAATTTGAAAATATCACCGCTAAATTCATGGGGGGAGGCCTTCAAATTACGAGTGCCTCATCTTCTGCTAATAACACTGCATTCAGTATTAATGGCGACATGAGCTCTAAATTTATTAAGACGTATTTAGCGGAGATTAAGGCACCCGAAGTCAATGCCCTGATTAACTCAATTAATGGGTCTGTTCAATATGAAGGTCTTCTAAACTTTAATAAGGCAGGCAGCGAAACTAAGCTTAATTTTGATCTGCGAAATTGGTCAAGTAATGCGCCAGCTCCTTTAAAGAAATTAGCTGGCACGCCAATGCTTGGTCAACTGACATTACATACCTACGCAAACAATAAGGGCAATACAAATCGCCTTGATTGGTCTGGTAAGTTTGGTGATCAGTATTTCACCGAGGGCGCCCTAGGCTATGACAATGAATTTCGTCACTCCTATGGGATAGGCACTGCAGCCACTTTGGCGCCTCAAGGGCTAGGACTAAATCTTCAAGTCAACGAGTTGGATTTGGACACTTGGCAAGAATTTCTCAAACCTCGAAAAGCCGAAGTTTCTAAAGAGTCTCAAGTTCAAGAGAATTTTCTGGATATTCCCGTTCAAGTGAACGCCCAAGTAAAAAAATTAACTCTACTTAAGCGCACATGGCCTGAAGTGAACTTTACTGTAGGTAATAAAAATCATGTCTGGCGGAGTCGTATTACTTCCCCTCAAATTTCTGGGCAAGCGTTCTGGCATGAAGCTAGCTCAGAAAATCCCAATGGACTAATCCGTGGTCGAATTGCGCATTTAAAAATTCCAGACGTTGATCCAGATCTTAAGCCCAGCGAAATTCCTGGCTTACAAAAAATTCCATCAAAAGCAACAACAACTAATGCCAATAAGAGCACATTAAGTCCTAACTCCATTCCCAGTATCGATCTTGTCATTGATGATTTGTCTTGGACAAAAGCAGAGTTGGGCCAGGTCAAGGTTTTGACAAAAACCCACTTCAATTTACTGACAATTGAATCCATTCAAATCAATAACCCCCAAGGAAGCACTACGGTCTCAGGCCAATGGGCGGGTAGCAGTCAAAACCAAGCAGAACATAACACCCTCAACATTGATATGAATATCAAGGACGCTGGGCAGATTGTTTCCCACTGGACTAATCAAAAAACCATTGAGGGAGGACAGGGGAAAATCAACGGGAAATTAGAATGGGATGGCTCACCCTTTAATACCGATTACGGTACGCTGTCTGGAAAGCTGAACTTAGATTTACAAAAGGGTCGCCTTTTAGAGGTAAACACCAGTGCCGCCAAGATATTAGATGTACTTAGCTTGCAAAGCTTATTTAGATTTGCAACTTTAGATCTACAGGGTAGCCTTGGAAATATTGTTACCAAGGGAACGCCCTTTAAATCAATAACAAGCAGCTTCGACATCAATAATGGTATTGCGAAAGCAAATCCATTTACGATGGAGCTTGATCAAGCCCGAGTCGCCATCAGCGGTGAAATTAATATCCCCAATGAGACTCAGGATCTGAGGGTAACAATATTTCCTAGCATCGATGCCACTGCAGGATCTTTGGCGGCATTTGTTATTAATCCCATTGTTGGATTGGGTGCCTTGGTTGGGCAATATTTAATTACCAATCAAATGAATCGCAATTTCCAAACCGATTATTTAGTCCAAGGCTCATGGTCAGATCCCGAAGTCATTCCCCTTGATCAAAAAGGCCAGCCCTTGGATCCCAAAATCCTAGAAAATATTAGGTCTAAGGGTTTGCTCATTGAGCAAAGTAAACCGAGTCCGTCTAACTCAGATCAGCAGACCACTCCAACTTCCCCTACCTTTAACCCCTCTTAATTTTTCATGAGCACTTCAGACTGCCCCGCAGAACTCAAAGTGGCATCCATCCAAATGGTGTCTACTCCTAATTTAGAGGAAAACCTTGCTACAGCAAGTAGATTGGTGAAAGAAGCCTCCATAGATGGGGCGCAAGTAGTTGTATTACCGGAGTACTTTTGCCTCATGGGTCTTAAGGACACAGACAAAGTTCAAGCAAAGGAAGTTTTCGGAAGTGGGCCCATTCAAGAGCAACTATCTGCAATGGCAAAAGATAATGCAGTGCATTTAGTTGCGGGTACCATCCCCCTTGAGGCCAAAGAAATTCATAAGGTTTTAAACACCACCCTAGTATTTGACGTCCAAGGGAAATCCATTGGACGCTACGACAAAATTCATTTATTTGGCTTTCAGACCCAAACCGAACGTTATCAAGAATCAGAAACCATTGAGGCTGGAAATGTGCCTGGACTCATTAATTTAAGCGTCGATGGAACAGAGTGGCGCCTGGGCCTGAGCATTTGTTACGACCTACGCTTTCCAGAGCTCTATAGAGCTCTTGGACATGTCGATTGCCATATTATTCCCGCTGCATTTACTTATACAACCGGAAAAGATCACTGGGAGATTCTGTTGCGTGCACGCGCTATTGAAAACCAATGCTATGTATTGGCATCAGCCCAAGGTGGTAAACATCTAAATCAGAGACGCACTTGGGGAAATAGCATGTTGATTGACCCGTGGGGTAGTATTTTGGCCAATTTTCCTGAAGGTGAAGGACTCGTTTCAGGCATTTTGAGCAAAGATAAATTAAACGAGGTACGCTCTAAGTTACCAGCACTGCAACACCGAAAGCTATAAATACAGAAAGAGCTGTCAAATTAAGATGATTGCACCAGAAGCGCTATTTCCTACCAAATGGTCAAAGCCTAAAAAACAGGCTGACTTATTAAAACTTGCGAAATCCATTTTGCTTGAACCTACCGGTTTATCTGAGCAAGATTTACATCAAACATTCGGCAGCATGTTTACCCATCGATTAGATGATGCAGATCTGTATTTTCAGCACACCCGTAGCGAGAGTTGGAGCCTTGAAGAAGGCATCGTCAAATCTGGAAGTTTTAATATCGATCAGGGCGTTGGAGTTAGAGCAATTTACGGCGATAAAACTGCCTTTGCCTATTCTGATGAAATCAACTTAGAAGCTTTAAGCAAGGCCGCTAAAGCTACGCGTGTGATTGGCCCTCAAGGCGGTAAACAGGCGGTAGCTAGCAAAATCTTTAGCCCTATCTCCAATAGACTGTACTCGGACTTAAATCCCCTGGACTCCCTACAGCCTAAGGAAAAAATTGCCCTGCTTGAAAGCATTGAGCGTCGTGCGAAGGCACGAGATCCCCGCATTATTCAAGTCATGGCCAGCTTAGCCGGAGAATTTGATGTAGTTTTAGTTGTCCGTGCCGATGGATTAATTGCTGCAGATGTCCGCCCATTAGTGCGTGTTTCTGTGCACGTGATTGCCGAGCAAAATGGTCGTCGCGAATCTGGTTCCTCGGGTGGTGGTGCACGCCATGATTATGCTTACTTCAATACAGACCTCATCAATCAATATGTCGATGAGGCTGTTGATGGCGCCCTCATTAACCTAGAATCACGTCCCGCTCCAGCAGGTCCCATGACCGTTGTAATGGGGCCCGGATGGCCGGGAGTTCTATTACATGAAGCTGTAGGTCATGGCCTAGAGGGCGACTTTAATCGCAAAGGGTCTTCGGCCTTCGCGGGTTGTATCGGCCAACGCGTTGCCGCAAAAGGGGTAACCGTGGTAGATGACGGCACACTTTCAGGCCGCAGGGGTTCTTTGAACATTGATGATGAAGGCACCCCAACGCAATGTACGACCCTGATTGAAGATGGGATATTGAAGGGCTATATTCAGGACAGTCTAAATGCCCGTTTGATGAATATGCCACTCACTGGCAACGGTCGCAGAGAAAGTTTTGCCTCTTTGCCAATGCCACGCATGACCAATACCTATATGCTCGCCGGCAAAGATGATCCTCAAGAAATCGTCTCCAGCATTAAACGCGGCCTTTACGCAGTCAATTTTGGTGGTGGGCAGGTAGACATCACTAGCGGCAAATTCGTGTTTTCTGCCTCGGAAGCTTATTGGGTCGAAAATGGCAAAATTCAGTACCCAGTCAAGGGGGCGACCATTATCGGTAGCGGTCCAGAGTCCCTTAAACAGGTTTCCATGATCGGAAATGACCTCAAATTAGACGGCGGCGTCGGGGTTTGCGGTAAGGAAGGACAAAGTGTTCCAGTTGGAGTTGGTCAGCCTACTTTGCGCATTGATAGCCTAACTGTCGGTGGTACGGCTTGATACGGCTTAAAATAGCCAGATGAGCCAACAAAACACTAATCCCGCTAATTGGTATGCCGCTGTAGATAAGACTTCGGATACTGACGATCAACGCATTCACAACATCACTGTTCTGCCACCGCCAGAACATTTAATCCGTTTTTTTCCGATCTCTGGCACGCCAACTGAGGCTCTAATCAGCCAAACACGTACCAAAATTCGCAACATTATTCATGGTAAAGATGATCGTCTATTGGTCATTATCGGGCCTTGTTCGATTCACGATCCCAGTGCGGCTATTGAATACTGTCAGCGCCTCTTGGTTGAACGCGAGCGTTTCTCTGGTGAACTTGAAATTGTGATGCGCGTATATTTTGAAAAACCTCGCACAACAGTTGGCTGGAAAGGCTTGATTAACGACCCGTACCTCGATGAGAGCTATCGCATTGAAGAAGGCTTGCGCATGGCGCGCCAAGTACTCATGGAAATTAATCGTTTGGGTATGCCAGCTGGTAGCGAGTTCTTGGATGTGATCTCTCCGCAATATATTGCTGACCTCATCTCTTGGGGTGCTATTGGTGCGCGTACTACTGAAAGTCAGGTGCATCGCGAACTCGCTTCCGGTTTATCTGCGCCGATTGGCTTCAAAAATGGTACTGATGGCAACATCAAAATCGCCACCGATGCCATTCAGGCAGCTGGACGTCCACACCATTTCTTATCAGTGCATAAAAATGGTCAAGTTTCCATTGTGGAAACAAAGGGGAATAAAGATTGCCACGTGATTCTGCGTGGCGGTAAAGAGCCTAACTATGAAGCTAAGTATGTCCAAGCGGCTTGCTCTGAGCTAGAAGCAGCAAAGCTTCCAGCCAGCTTGATGGTTGATTTATCGCACGCCAACTCTAGCAAGAAGCATGAACGTCAAATTGTTGTAGCCGAAGATATTGCCGAACAAATTGAATCTGGTTCACACAAAATTTTTGGCGTAATGGTTGAAAGTCATCTTCATGATGGCGCGCAAAAATTTACTCCAGGTAAAGATGATCCAAGCAATTTGGAATATGGCAAAAGTATTACCGATGCCTGCATTAACTGGGATGACTCAGTGAAGGTATTGGAGCGTTTAGCTACGGCAGTGAAAAAGCGTAGAAGCGTAAAGTAATAAAAAGTCTATTAAAGACAATCTGAACAGGCTAAATTTATTTAGCCTGTTTTTTTGTGTGGTTCCAAAGGATATCCGAACCACCAGCAGCCTGATTCAGCACCCTTGCCAAAACAAATAAAAGATCAGAAAGACGATTTAAATATTGGCGAGGAGCTTCATGAATCTCGACATCCCAGCCTAACCGAACAACAGAGCGCTCGGCCCTTCTGCAGACGGTACGGCAAACATGCGCCTGAGCAGCAGCGCGCGTTCCACCTGGAAGAATGAATTCAGTCAAAGGGAGAAGGGTTTCGTTGAATTGAGAAAGCCAAACGTCCAACTGCTTCACTTGCTCTGGCTTTAATAGTGTGTAGTTGGGAATGCACAATTCCCCACCTAAATCGAATAAGTCATGCTGCACCTGCAATAAAAGCTCTAAAAGCTCATGCGCCACACTTTCAGGCAAATGCTCAGTCAGCAAAACCCCAATTTCAGAGTTCAGCTCATCGACATCTCCCATCGCGCAAATCCGCAAATGATCCTTCTCTACACGGCTGCCATCGCCCAAACCTGTCATACCGGCATCACCGGTTCTGGTAGCAATTTTCGAAAGTCGATTTCCCATGCACTAATTATAGGTAAATGGCTAAAATGATCCACATGAATATGGTGACCCCACCCCCCGATCTAGCGGCTATTACCGCCCTTCAATCCAAACTTGTTACGGCTTTGCGCCCAATCCTCCCTGAGGGCCATCTACTTTGGGAGCCTGAGGACACAATTCCTTACGAATGTGATGGTTTAGCCGCATATAGACGTATGCCGCTAGCCGTGGCATTGCCCGAAACAGAAGATCAAGTGGCGCAAATTTTGAAGATTTGCCATGCCTTAGCGGTTCCCATTGTGCCCAGAGGGTCGGGCACGGGACTATCTGGCGGGGCGATGCCCATTGCACAGGGCTTAGTTTTATCGCTGGCAAAACTCAAAAAAATTGTGAGTATTGACCCTTTTACGCGTACAGCAGTAGTTCAGCCAGGAGTGAGAAATTTAGCGATATCTGAGGCTGTTGCACATCTTGGCCTGCATTACGCACCAGATCCATCCTCTCAAATAGCCTGCTCAATCGGCGGTAACGTTAATGAGAATTCTGGTGGAGTACATTGCCTTAAATATGGCTTGACCCTTCACAACGTACTTCGAGTCCGCGCCATTTTGATGAATGGTGAGATTGTGGAATTTGGTAGCCTTGCTCCAGACTCCCCTGGATTAGATTTACTTGCAGTGCTAATGGGCAGCGAAGGCATGCTCGCAGTAGTTACTGAGGTTACGGTCAAACTGTTGCCTAAACCGAAGCTTGCACGCGTCATTATGGCTAGTTTTGACGATATTGAAAAAGGTGGCAATGCAGTTGCTGCCATTATTGCCGCCGGAATCATCCCCGCAGGATTAGAGATGATGGACAAGGCCACTACGCGAGCTGTTGAAGAGTTTGTCCATGCAGGTTATGACCTGGAAGCAGAAGCAATTTTGCTCTGTGAATCAGACGGCACTCCTGAAGAGGTTGCCGAGGAAATTGAACGCATGACAGAAGTGCTTCAAAAAGCTGGTGCTAGCGGCATACAAGTCTCTCAGGATGAAGCAGAGCGCTTGAGATTTTGGAGTGGTCGTAAAAACGCTTTTCCAGCAGCTGGACGCTTAGCTCCAGACTACTACTGCATGGATGGAACAATTCCCCGCAGAAATATTTCAACCCTTCTTAAGCGCATTCATGGCATGGAAAAGAAATATGGACTGGCATGTCTCAACGTCTTCCATGCAGGCGATGGCAATATGCATCCACTCATCCTGTTTAATGGTGCTGACCAAGAAGAATGGCATCGCGCTGAAGAGTTCGGCACAGAAATTTTAGAGGCCTGCGTTGAATTAGGCGGAACCATTACCGGTGAACACGGTGTGGGAATCGAAAAAATTAATTCGATGTGTATCCAATTTGGTGAAGGTGAAAGAGAGTCCTTCTGGGGTGTTAAAGGGGCTTTTGATCCAGAAAAATTACTGAACCCAGATAAGGCTATCCCTACACTAACTCGTTGCGCTGAATACGGTCGTATGCGCATTAGCGGTGGCAAATTGCCTCACCCAGAATTGGAGCGCTTTTAATGAATCAGCATGGTAGCAATATTCACATTGAGGCATTCCGCGAGCAAATTCTTCAAGCAGCCAAGAGCAATACCTCTCTCTCCATTGAAGGCGGGGGCACTAAATCCTGGTATGGCAATCCGAATCCCTCCACCAAACTAGATACTCGTGGTTACTCCGGGATTTTGGAATACCAACCGGAAGAACTCGTCATTACAGCTTGTGCGGGAACGCCTTTAAAAGAAATAGAAATGGCACTCCAAGCAAAGAATCAAATCCTTGCTTTTGAACCACCTCATTTTGGGGAAACTGCCACATTAGGAGGTGTAATTGCCTCCGGTTTAGCGGGCCCAGCCCGTATAAGTGCTGGCAATTTAAGAGATTTTGTTTTGGGCGCCCGCGTGATGGATGGAAAAGGACAAGATTTATCCTTCGGCGGTAAAGTGATGAAAAACGTAGCTGGATATGATGTTTCGCGCTTGCTGCCTGGCTCCCTAGGAACCTTTGCCTTGCTACTGGAAGCATCTGTAAAAGTCTTACCGCGTCCAGCCGCTACAGCAACCTTACGTTGCCACGTTACGCAAGCACACGCATTGAAACTTTTAAATGAATGGGCTGGCCAACCGATTTCTCTTACCGCTAGTTGCTGGATTGGCTCTAACAATTCCGCAGAAAAAGGTGAGCTCACTATTCGTATATGCGGTGCATTAGCGGCAGTACATGCATCAGCCACTTTAATTAGCGTCTCCACTGGCGCCAAAGAACTGGATGCCACAACCGCATCAGAATTCTGGAAAAACCTACGTGAGCAACAGTTGGAGACCTTTGGAAATCTCTCAGAAAATGAAACCTTATATCGCCTTGCACTTCCTGCGGCATGCGGACCACTTCAAGCACCTGGTATGTCCCCAGAGATCGTCTTAGAGTGGCATGGACAACAACGTTGGTGGAAAGGTCCCGGGGATGATGAAACCTTTAGCACTTTAAAGACGTTGGCGAATGCGAATGGCGGACACGCAACCCGTTTTCGTCAGGGTAGCGAGGTAAACCCATCTAATCAACGCTTTACGCTACTTAGCGAACAAGCGCATTCCAAAGCTCTAGAAGTGGTTCAAAAACGGCTCAGAGCTGCTTTTGATCCAGCAGGTGTCTTTGCCACAAATCGTCTTTCGTAAGCCTTTTCTATGCAAACTCAACTCGCCCCCCAATATGCCAATACTCCTGAAGGTATTGAAGCAGCTCGTATTCTCGGTAAATGCGTTCACTGCGGTTTTTGCACAGCTACCTGCCCAACCTATCAACTGCTTGGCGATGAATTAGATGGCCCTCGTGGTCGCATCTATCTCATCAAACAAATCGCAGAGGGTCAAGCTCCTACAGAAAAAACACGTCTTCACCTAGATCGCTGTTTGACTTGTCGCAATTGTGAAAGTACCTGTCCAAGTGGGGTGCAATACGGCAATTTAATAGACATCGGACGTAAATGGGCGGAAGATAACACCGCTGCCAGACCATTGATGCAGCGTCTCACGCGCTGGGCACTTAAAGAAGGCTTAACCAAACCCACTATATTTAATTCAGCTATGGCTGTGGGTCGCTTAGTGCGTCCATTAATGCCCAAGGGTATTGCACGAAAAATTCCCGAGGCTAAAAATAAAGTTTTAGATGTATCAACTAATCCATATGACAGACCCCAAACGACACACAGTCGCAAGATGGTACTACTCGAGGGATGTGTACAACCCGGCATGTTGCCAAATATTAATTCAGCAACTGCACGGGTACTGAATGCTTTGAAAATTCAATTGATCAGCGCACCTAATGCCACCTGTTGTGGTGCTTTGCGTTATCACCTTAACGATCAAGAAGGCGGCTTGGCTAATGCCAAACAAAATATTGATGCATGGTGGCCTTTGGTTGAGAGTGGAGTAGAAGCAATTGTGATGACGGCATCTGGTTGTGGCGTTATGGTCAAAGACTATGGTCATTTATTTGCTAATGACCATGTTTATGCCAATAAAGCAAAAAGGATTTCCGAACTCACAAAAGATATCTCAGAAATACTACCCATGCTTCAAACAGAGTTAATTGAGATTGTGGGTACGGATCCTAAACCAGGAGTGGTTTATCACCCGCCCTGCACCCTGCAACATGGCCAGAAAATTCGTGGCAAGGTTGAAGGTCTATTAAGCAGCATTGGGATTAATGTACGTTTATGCGCAGATAGCCACATATGCTGCGGTTCAGCAGGCACTTACTCAATCACTCAACCAGAGCTCTCTGAGCAATTGCGTAAACAAAAATTAAATCATCTTCAAGCAGCCTGCGAGGAATCAGGTGCTGAGATTATTGTTTCTGGAAATATAGGTTGCATTACCCATTTACAACAAGATGACACTCCAGTTTTGCATTGGATAGAAATCGTGGATCAATTAACCACCAAAATACTTTCCCCACAAAAATGAGTCAGATTACTAGCAATCTCTTGCTTGTAAAACAGCGAGTGGAACTAGCAGCCCTAGCAGCAAAGCGAGACCCCAAAAATATTCAACTATTAGCCGTTAGTAAAACTTTTCCAGCGCAAGATATTGAAGATGCTATGCATGCAGGGCAAACCGCTTTTGGTGAAAACTATGTGCAAGAAGCTATTGAAAAAATACATCAATTAGCTAAATTACGCTCATCATTAGAGTGGCACTTTATTGGCCCACTCCAAAGCAATAAAACAAGAGAAGTTGCCCAAAATTTTGATTGGGTACATAGCGTCGATCGCCTCAAGATTGCTGAGAGACTTTCAGCTCAGCGTGGTGAATATCCCTCTTTGGGAGATTTACAAGTCTGCGTACAAGTCAATGTCAGCGAAGAAGAAAGTAAAAGCGGCGTCAGTCTTGACCAAGCTGATGCACTGTGCAATGCCATTGCCAAACTTCCACATGTCCATCTACGTGGCCTTATGGCCATTCCCGAACCTACCCCCGAGCGAGAAATACAAGAACAAGCCTTTGCTAAGGTGAGAGAATGCTTTACTGCGATTAAGCTCAAGCATATTCATGATGATGGATATGAATTTTTTGACACCCTCTCTATGGGCATGTCAGACGATATGGAAACAGCAATTGCACAAGGAAGCACTATGGTGCGAGTAGGTACCGCAATATTTGGGAAGCGCGATAAGATAACTGTATGAGCACACACATCAATCATTCAAATGCCCACATCACTTTCATTGGTGGTGGCAATATGGGCAGAGCCCTGATTAGCGGCCTCCTAGCCAATGGATTCGAAGCCAATCAACTCTCTGTTGTTGAAGCGAATGCATCTACCGCTATTGGACTGCATCAAGATTTTGGCGTACAGGTTATTGGAGCCTTAGATCAGATTGCCTTTGATTTCTCCAAAAATAATGTGGTTGTTATGGCCATTAAGCCGCAAGACTTTAATATTGTTGCCAAAGGCTTAAGTGCTAAACTCAAGCATGCCACAGCACCAGGCCCTTTGATCTTAAGTATTGCGGCCGGAATTCGAATAAAAGATATGAGTCGTTGGCTCGATCATGAACGTTGTGTACGAGCAATGCCAAATACTCCTGCGCTGATTGGCAAAGGAATGACAGGTCTCTTTGCTGATGCCGCAGTCAATGATGCAGATCGCGCTCTCGCTCAAACTATATGCACGGCTGTAGGACAAGCTGTCTGGGTATCAGAAGAAAAGCTGATGGATGCTGTGACTGCAGTATCTGGCAGTGGCCCAGCTTATGTATTTGCCTTCTTAGAAGCAATGCAAGCTAGCGGTGAAAAACTGGGGCTGGATGCCGTTACTGCACGCAAACTAGCGTATGCAACCCTTGAGGGCGCTACACAACTAGCCCACAATTCTGATGAACATGCAGGCGTACTTCGCGAAAGAGTCACCTCTAAAGGTGGTACTACCGCTGCAGCCCTAGAAGTCATGCAAGAACATGGGTGGCAAAATATTCTTGAAAAAGCCATTGACGCCGCTAGTGCGCGTGGCAAAGCTATGGGCGATGAACTAGGGCAGAGCTAGTCCGAGGACAATTCCTAAGAATAAAAATCCTCCCAACCAGTTATTGTGGCGAAAGGCTTTGAAGCACTCATCTCTACCCCTAGTCGATACTAATTTGAGGTGATAGAACACACATACAAAAGCTCCAAACCATCCCAACCAAAAGTAATGACCAAGGTTGGCAATGTGGGCGACCCAGATCTGACTGAGAAGCAAAACTAGATAACTGATTGCGATTGCCAGGACTTCAAAGTGGCCAAAAGTAATGGCCGATGTACATAAACCTAAACGTAAATCATCATCTCGATCAACCATGGCATAAGCAGTGTCATAGGCAATAGCCCAAAAGATATTACCGATAAATAAAATCCAGGCTTCAGGAGGAATGAAATTCAAGACCGCCGCATAAGCCATCGGAATACCAAAACCAAAAGCAATTCCTAAAACCGCTTGAGGAATTGCAAAGAATCGCTTGGTAAAGGGATATAGAGTTGCGATGAATAAGGCAAATAGGGAAAGTTCTTTAGTGAGCGTATTCAGAGGCTCAATTAATAAGAAGGCAAAAAATGCCAATAACGCTGCAACACCAAGAGCCTCTTTTCCAGAAATGATTCCACTCGTAACGGGTCGACCTTGTGTTCTTTTGACATGGCGATCAAAATCTTGGTCAGCATAATCATTGATGGCGCAGCCTGCACTGCGCATTAAAAATGTCCCTGCTATAAAAATTACCAATATGTTGTAAGCAGGAAATCCACCGCTTGCTAACCAGAGCGCCCAAAGTGTTGGCCACAATAGTAATAAGGTTCCAATCGGCTTATCTATACGAATCAAATATCCATAAGCGATTAAACGATCGCGAACCAAGGAAAAATTCACTCCCATATCAAGCCTTTAAAAATTCTGCGCGTGAGCCTAACCATCTCTCTAGATGGCGTTCAACCAAATTAGCATGCTCATTTAATAAACGATCTGCAGCCTGTTGAGCTAATTCAATTAACCACGCATCTCTTTGTAAATCAACAAATCGGAGCATGGCATCTCCAGATTGCTTTGCACCCAATAATTCTCCAGGGCCACGAAGAGAAAGATCTCTCTCTGCAATCACAAAACCATCGGAAGTTTCTCGAAGTGTTTGCAGGCGCTCTTTTGCTGCCATCGAAAGAGGCTCTGCATACATTAAGATACAAACAGAATCGGCAGAACCGCGCCCTACCCGACCCCTTAATTGATGAATCTGAGCGTAACCAAATCGCTCAGCATGCTCAATTACCATTAGGGCGGCATTCGGAACATCTACCCCAACTTCAATTACTGTTGTGGCAACTAAAAGCTGAATTTCGTTTGCCTTAAAAGCGGCCATTACAGCAGCTTTCTCATCCGCTTTAAGACGACCATGCACTAATCCCACCTTGAAATTTGGCAAAGCCTGAGTAAGTTGTTCAAAACTTTCAACGGCAGTTTGTAACTGTAAGGCTTCTGACTCTTCAATCAAAGGACAAACCCAGTAAGCCTGTAAACCCTTAACCAACCAATCGTTCAAGCCTTTAATTACCTCTTCTCGTCGCGCGGCTTTAACAACCTTTGTAACGATTGGCTTGCGACCTGGAGGCAACTGATCAATTACTGAAATATCCAGGTCAGCGTAATACGTCATTGCTAAGGTGCGCGGAATAGGCGTGGCTGACATCATTAGCTGGTGACAATAAAACAGCTCAGACCCAACACGTTGCTGAATCTCTAAACGTTGCCTCACTCCAAATCGATGCTGCTCATCGATCACCGCTAAACCCAATTTCGCAAAACTCACTGACTCCTGAATCAAAGCATGAGTACCAATAATGAGCTGAGCTTCTCCACTTTCAATCAACCCTTGAGCCAATCTCTTTTCTTTGGCTTTTAAACTGCCAGAGAGCCATGCTACTTTGACACCGAGGGGTTCAAACCACTCCTTCATTTTGAGGTAATGTTGCTCTGCCAATATTTCAGTAGGCGCCATTACGGCAGCCTGATATCCATGATCCATCGTTCGAGCAGCCGCCAAAGCGGCTACGACAGTTTTGCCACTTCCAACATCACCCTGTAGTAATCGGTTCATCGGAAAGTCTTGTGAAAGATCGTCACTCATTTCCTGCCAAACTTTTTCTTGGGCCTGGGTTAGTTGAAAAGGCAGAGCCTTTACCAAACCTTCTTCAATACTCTGTAATCCTTGAATTTTTTTAAAAGTAGGTGCCCGTCTTTCCCTGCGAATTGCATGTGCTCGCTTTAAAGAAATTTGTTGAGCCAACAACTCTTCGAACTGAACCCGACGCCAAGCTGGATGCGTGCGCTCTAATAAATCCTGGGTGTCTGCACCAGCAGGCGGTTGATGTAAATAAGTAATTGCTGCTTGTAATGGTGGCCACTGATGATCCGGCAACAGCTTTGCCATTAAATCTGCTGGCAAGAACTCGGCAAGACCTTCTTTTAGGCTCGCATCAGACAAGGCAACATTCACGGCCTTACGGATGATTGCTTGAGATATGCCTGCGCTTGCTGGATAAACTGGGGTCAAGCTGGTTGCCAATGGGGAATCTGGGGTTACCGCACGAACTGTTGGATGAACCATCTCAGGACCTTGATAACCCTCCCTAATTTCCCCACGCACTCTGATATGAGTTCCTATCGCCATCTGCTTTTGCTGACTTGGGTAGAAATTTAGAAAGCGTAGCTGCAAACTGGCAGTGTCATCCTCAATCGTGACAAGCAACTGCCGTCTAGGCCTAAATAAGACTTGGATATGAGAAACCACACCCTGCGTCTGGGTAGAGTTAAATCTGCCATGAACCAGCGCTTCCTCAATGGAATAAAGCTCAGTCTCGTCCTCGTAGCGCGAAGGTAGATGCAAAGCTAGCGCCATGGGAGTGTCTAAACCCATTTTTTGGAGGGTAGTTGGCTTTTTAATTGGCGTTTTCTTAGTGGTCATGGTTAGAATCCAAGCTCTGATGGTAACGCTATGAAACTTTCTGACTTCAATTACGACCTCCCACCTAATCTAATCGCCCAACACCCTTTGGCGAATCGGACCGATAGCCGCCTCCTCGAGGTAAGGGCTACAGGGACTAACCCTGTCCAGCTATTAGACAGGCAATTTACAGAAATTCTTGACCTTATTAGGCCAGGGGATTTATTAGTTTTAAATGACACCAAAGTCATCCCAGCCCGTTTACACGGGAAAAAAGAAACGGGAGGCAATGTTGAGCTCTTAATTGAACGAATTAGTGGGGATAAGCAGGCATGGGTGCAAATCCGGGCTTCCAAGGTGCCAAAAACTGGCTCTATCGTTCATATCCACAACAAGATGGGGGAAACCTTTCCTGTAGAGATGATTGGGTATGACGGACGCTTTTATGAAGTGCGCTTTCCAGAGAATGTTTTCGAACTGTTAGAGCGGTTTGGAGAGCTACCGCTACCCCCTTACATTGAACATTTACCTGATACCGAAGATGCGCAGCGCTACCAGACAGTGGTTGCCAAAAACCCTGGTGCAGTCGCTGCCCCAACAGCTGGCTTGCATTTTGATGAAGCGATCTTGACGAAACTTCAAGAAATGGGCGTTCGGCAAGCTAGTGTGACATTGCATGTTGGCGCCGGCACCTTTACCCCTGTCCGAGAAGAAGATCTGAGCAAGCATCGGATGCATCACGAATGGTTTTCTGTACCAGAAGCAACGATTGCCGCAATTGAGCAAACCCATCGCTCCGGTGGGCGAGTCATCGCAGTGGGCACAACCAGCCTACGCGCCCTAGAAAGCCAGGCTCTTAGCAAAACCAGTAGCGGTGAAACCAATTTATTTATAACGCCTGGTTTTGAATTTAAAACGGTAGATTGTTTATTGACCAATTTTCATCTGCCAAAATCAACCCTATTAATATTGGTAAGCGCCTTTGCTGGTATGGAAAATATCCAAGCCGCCTATCAACATGCCATTCATCAGGAATACCGCTTCTTTAGTTATGGAGATGCGATGTTCCTCTGTCGACTCGAGAATACAAAGCTATGACCAAACCCGTACATTTCAATATTTTGGCGCGTGATTCGCAAAGTCCAGCCCGGCTTGGTCAATTGGATCTCCCACACGGTAGTGTGCAAACACCGATTTTTATGCCGGTTGGCACCTATGGCACCGTTAAAGCAGTCACACCGCGTGATCTTCATGAAGTCAAAGCCCAAATTATTCTGGGAAATACATTTCACTTATGGTTACGCCCAGGCTTGGATGTAGTGAAAAAACATGGTGGCCTGCATCGCTTCATGGGCTGGGATAAGCCCATCCTGACAGATTCCGGTGGTTTTCAGGTTTTTAGCTTAGGTGCTTTAAGAAAAATTTCTGAAGAAGGGGTAACTTTTGCCTCCCCCATTAATGGCGACAAATTATTTATGTCTCCAGAGGTTTCCATGGAGATTCAGGCGGTTCTTAATAGCGATATCGCAATGCAATTTGACGAATGCACTCCCTATGAGGTCAAAGGGCAAGCAACTTCTGAGAAAACAGTACGTCAGTCCCTAGAAATGTCTTTGCGCTGGGGTGACCGCTCTCTAAAACGTTTTAGAGAGCTTGAAACCGGTAATGGACTGTTTGGAATCGTTCAAGGGGGTATGTTTGAGAATTTACGTGAATTCTCACTAGATGCCGTGAGTCAACAAGGATTTGATGGGATTGCTATTGGCGGGCTATCGGTTGGTGAGCCTAAGCCTGAATTCGAGCGCATTTTAAATTTTACCGCCCCGAAACTCCCTGAACATATGCCTCACTACCTCATGGGCGTAGGCACGCCTGAGGACCTAATTTTGGGGGTCAGCCTGGGAATAGATATGTTTGACTGTGTCATGCCAACCCGAAATGCTCGAAATGGCTGGTTGTTTACCCGTTTTGGAGATCTCAAGCTGCGTAATTCTGGGTATAAGGACGACGATCGCCCTGTGGATCCTACCTGCGCCTGCTATACCTGCCAAAATTTCACCAGATCCTATTTAAACCACCTCCAAAAAGCCAATGAGATTTTGGGCTCGCAGCTCAATACCATCCATAATTTGGCCTACTACCTTCAGTTAATGGCAGAAGTTAGAGAAGCTCTGAGCAAAGACCGTTTTAGCGCTTATCGTGAGGAATTTCGCAGCAATCGGCAACGTGGCGTAGAGCCTGGCCAGGATTAATAGCTCTATGGGGGTATATAAACCCCCAAATCACCTCCCAAGCCTCACACAGTTTAGAATTGCGGGTTTACGGCTTTGCTTTAAAAGCCTAAAACTCAAGCAGTTTCCAATTGGTAATTAACGGAGGTTTTGTATGTGGATTAGTAATGCTTTTGCCCAAGCTACGGCTGCGGGCGCAGATTCATCAAATGGTTTGATGAGCTTCCTTCCCCTGATTTTGATGTTTGCAGTTCTGTACTTCATCATGATCCGCCCACAGATGAGACGTCAAAAAGAAACCAAAGCCATGATTGAAGCATTGGCTGTTGGCGACGAAGTAGTGAGTGTTGGTGGCATCGTTGGCAAAGTGACTGCATTAAAAGATCAGTTCCTGACTGTTGAAATCGCAGCTGGTGTTCAAGTGCAGATGCAAAAAGGCGCTATCACTACCGTATTGCCTAAAGGCACATTAAAGTCTGCATAAAAGTCTCTCAATATGAACCGCTACCCACTCTGGAAATATTTAGTCATCGCCGTTGCCTTGCTGATCGGGGGACTTTATTCATTACCCAATTTCTACGGTGAGGCACCTGCGGTTCAAGTCTCGTCCGCCAAACCAACCATTAAGGTTGATTTGGCGACACAGTCTCGGGTCGAAAAGATTTTGAGTGACGCGAATATCAGCATCACGGGTATCTTCTTTGAATCTGCTGGTCATGTAGGCTCGATCAAAATTCGCTTTAACAACACCGATATTCAGCTTCGCGCTCGCGACCTATTGCAACAGCAATTAAACGTAGATCAGAATGATCCAAATTACACAGTTGCACTAAATCTCCTTTCCAATACACCAAGTTGGTTAAATGCAATAAATGCTTTACCAATGCCTCTTGGTTTGGACTTGCGTGGCGGTGTCTACTTCCTATTGCAAGTCGACATGAAGGGCGCAGTTCAAAAGAAAATTACCTCATTAGCTGGTGATATTCGCAGTCAACTGCGTGATAAATCGATTCGCCATCAAGGTATTGATCGCAATTCAGATTCCATTAGCATCAATTTTGGAAGCACCGAAGAGGCAGATCAAGCTCGCTCTCTCTTAAACACCAGTCAACCTCAGTTGATTTGGGAAATTAAATCTACTGGTGGTACGGCAAAGCTACTGGGTGAATTTAAACCGAGCTCATTAAAAGAAATTCAAGATAACGCCGTTAAGCAAAATATCATTACCCTAAATAAACGTGTAAATGAATTGGCAGTTAAAGAGCCCGTCATTCAACAACAAGGTGCGGAGCGCATCGTGGTTCAGCTTCCTGGCGTACAAGATACAGCTCGTGCTAAAGATATTATTGGCCGCACAGCCACTCTCGAGTCCCGCTTAGCAGATCCAATAATGTCCACCATTGCTCTGGGCGAAACACCTCCTCCTGGTATGGATGTTTTCCGCTTTGGTGAAAATCGCCAAGGTGTTTTCAAAAAATCTGTGATTTTTAGTGGCGACAGCATTACCGATGCAAGCGCAGGCTTTGATCAAAACCAACGTCCTGCTGTGAATATTTCACTTGACGCTACTGGTGGTCGCGTTATGCAAGAAGTTACCCGTGAAAACATTGGTAAACCGATGGGAATGATTCTGTTTGAAAAAGGCAAAGGTGAGGTACTCACTATTGCAACTATTCAAGGTGAGTTTGGATCGAAATTTCAGATTACAGGTCAACCAACAACAGAAAGTGCCAATGATTTAGCGCTGCTATTACGTGCAGGTTCATTGGCAGCCCCAATGGAAATTATTGAAGAGCGTACGATTGGACCGAGCTTAGGCGCTGAAAATATTGAAAAGGGATTTAAATCTCTTTTGATTGGATTTACAGCAATTTCTATTTTCATGGTGGTTTACTACCTTTTGTTCGGTACATTCTCCGTAGTTGCTTTGGCAGTCAATTTATTGCTTCTGATTTCTATCCTTTCCATGCTGCAAGCAACACTCACCCTTCCGGGTATTGCTGCGATGGCTTTAGCTCTAGGTATGGCCATTGACTCAAACGTATTAATTAATGAACGCATCCGCGAAGAACTCAGAAATGGTGCCGCGCCTCATACTGCTATCGCTGTTGGCTTTGAGAAGGCTTGGGCAACCATTTTGGATTCCAACGTCACAACATTAATCGCTGGTCTAGCATTGTTGGCATTTGGCTCTGGCCCTATTAAAGGCTTTGCGGTGGTTCACTGCCTGGGCATTTTGACATCGATGTTCTCCGCCGTCTTCTTCTCACGTGGTCTTGTCAATCTTTGGTATGGCAGACACAAGAAGATTCATAAACTCGCTATTGGCCAAGTTTGGCGTCCAGGGGAGAAATAAGCCATGGAATTTTTCCGAATCAAAAAAGATATCCCATTTATGCGCCATGCTTTGGTGCTCAATGCGATTTCCTTCATCACCTTCTTAGCAGCTGTTTTCTTTCTCTGGCACAACGGCCTGCACCTGTCCATCGAATTTACTGGTGGAACTGTGATGGAAGTAAGTTATCCACAAACCGCACCACTGGACTCAATTAGAGCCAATGTCGAGAAGTTGGGTTATGCGGATACTCAAATTCAGAACTTTGGTAGCTCTCGCGATGTCATGATTCGCCTTCCCCTGCAAAAAGACGCAGAGGGCAAGTTGATTTCTTCGGCAGATCAAAGTGCTGCCGTGATGAATACATTGGACCCCAGTTCTTCTGGAGTCAAATTACAACGCGTTGAATTCGTAGGACCTCAAGTTGGTCAAGAACTTGCTCTCGATGGTTTGAAAGCCTTGATCTTTGTAATCATCGGTATCGTGATTTATCTGTCTTTCCGCTTCGAATGGAAGTTTGCTGTAGCGGGCATCATTGCAAACTTGCATGATGTGGTGATTATTCTGGGCTTTTTCGCCTTCTTCCAATGGGAATTTTCTTTATCCGTATTGGCGGCAGTACTTGCGGTACTAGGTTACTCAGTGAATGAATCCGTAGTGATCTTTGACCGTATTCGCGAGAACTTTCGCAAATACCGCAAGATGAATACCCGTGAGATTATTGATAACGCCATCACCAGCACAATCAGCCGAACAGTCATTACCCACGGCAGTACAGAAATGATGGTTCTGGCAATGCTCGTATTTGGCGGACCTACTCTTTTCTACTTTGCCTTAGCACTGACTATCGGCATCTTATTTGGTATTTACTCTTCTGTATTCGTTGCTGCCTCATTAGTAATGTGGTTAGGTGTTACGCGTGAAGACCTGGTCAAGAGTGATAAAAAGCCTGATGACAATTTGCGTAATGATGACCCTAACTTTGGGGCAAAAGTTTAGTCTAAGCAGGAATTTTTAGGCTATGACTTGCTGATCAAGAGCGGCTAATATCTTTTTAGTCGCTCCTTGATGCTCAATTGAATAAGTCTTTGCAGCAACCGCCATCGTTTCCAGTGCCACTGGATTTAATAGCAAAGACTTCAGAGCTTCCATTAAAGCAATTGACCCACCCAAGAGTAAATCACCCTTGATGCGTTTTGCAGCGCCAACTTCTATAGCGTCCAGAGCCGCCTGTTGAAAATTATAGGTATGCTCACCTAGCAAAACAGGACAACCTACCGCGCAGGCTTCAATCAGATTTTGACCACCGAACGGCAATAAACTGCCGCCCATCACTACAAGATCAGAAGCGCTGTAATACATTGGCATCTCACCCATGGAATCACCTAAAAGCACCTCAAGCTCAATCATATCGGCCTCAGCCATGTCTCCAAGTATTGCAGGCCACTCACTGCGGCGGCGGAACTTGAACCCAGAACCACTAATTTGATCCGCGACCTCAGAGAATCGCTCTGGATGTCGCGGCACCAAACATAACAATGGCGGCACTTCAAATGCATGACTTAAGAGTAAATCTTTCCACGCTTTTAAAATGATGACTTCTTCGCCATCGCGCGTGCTAGCGGCACAAACCATCAGCCGTTTTTCAGCATGAATTGCTTGCTTTAAAACTTTACCTTGCTGGATCAGGCCTTCATCAAGCGGAACATCAAATTTAAGATTGCCCACAATTTCTACATTGCTTACACCAAGACTGCGGTAACGCTGGGCATCAAATTCTGTTTGGGCCAAAATGCCAGCAAATGCCTGAAACAACGCACGACCTGCTTTACCGAATCGATTGACCCGGCGAGCACTTCTCTCGGACAGGCGGGCATTCACTAAGAACAAAGGCAGTTCAATTTGCGCGCAATAAAAAACAATCGTGGGCCAGGCTTCTGTCTCCATAAATAAACCCATTTTAGGTTTAAAAGTTTTCACAAAACGGCTCACTGACCAACAAAGATCGTAAGGCAAATAGACTTGCTCAATTTGACCAGAAGCAATTGCATTGACAAATAAGGTCGCACCTGTGCGACGGCCATTAAGCGTCATATGCGTTAATACAATAGATTCACCACGTGCAAGATAAGCATCGATCAATGGCTGGGCAGCGCGTGTTTCACCTACGGATACCGCATGAATCCAAATTGCGCCCTGCTTAATGGGCTTGTTATAACCAAAGCCCAAACGCTCAGGAAGATAACTTAAGTAATCAATGGAATGTCGTGCACGCCACGTTAAACGAATGAATGCCAAGGGCAATAACAAGTGCCACAACAACTGATAAACAGCAAACCAGATCCGGGGACGCGCCCCGTATTCGGAATGGTGATTCAAACTCACTTTTTAAGACGTTCGGTTAACTCAACCGCCTTACCTAAATAAGACGATGGAGTCATCTCAAGCAGGCGCGCTTTTGCATCTTCTGGAATGTTTAAACCGCGAATGAAGGTCTGTAAATCTGCTTGATTAATGCCCTTACCACGTGTGAGCTCCTTGAGTTGCTCATACGGGTTCTCAATACCAAAACGACGCATTACCGTTTGAACCGGTTCTGCCAATACTTCCCAACATTGATCTAAATCCTCTGCAATAGCAGCATGATTTACCTCTAACTTGCCCAGTCCGCGTAATGCACTGTCGTAAGCCAAAACACTGTGGCCGAATGCTGGGCCAAGATTACGCAATACTGTGGAATCGGTAAGATCCCGCTGCCAACGAGAGATGGGCAACTTCTCAGCTAAATGACGCAATAAGGCATTAGCTATACCCAAATTCCCTTCGGAGTTTTCAAAGTCAATCGGATTGACCTTGTGCGGCATAGTTGAAGAACCAATTTCGCCAGCTTTGGTACGTTGTTTAAAGTAACCAATTGAAATGTAGGCCCAGAAATCACGGTCCATATCCAATAAGATCGTATTCGCACGAGCAATGGCATCGAACAATTCAGCCATACCGTCATGCGGCTCTATTTGGATCGTATAGGGATTAAATGTTAGGCCTAAGCGCTTTTCAACAACCGTCTTTGAAAAATTTTCCCAATCAAACTCAGGGTAAGCAGAGATATGGGCGTTGTAATTACCAACAGCACCATTCATTTTTCCAAACAAAGGTACAGCGGCAATCATAGCGATAGCACGCTCTAAACGTTTGGCAATGTTCGCCATTTCTTTACCCAAAGTACTTGGGGATGCTGGCTGTCCATGAGTGCGTGAAAGCAATGGTACTTTGGCATTTTCAATAGCTAAATCACTTAAAACTGTAAGAATCTTGTTCAATTGCGGCAATAGGACTTCATCACGAGCACCGCGCAACATTAAGCCATGAGAGGTATTGTTAATGTCCTCCGAAGTACAAGCAAAGTGAATAAATTCGCTTGCCTTTAACAAGTCTGGGCGACCAGATACTTTTTCTTTTAAGAAATACTCAACGGCCTTCACGTCATGATTGGTAACAGCCTCAATGTCTTTAATGCGCTGAGCATCTTCATCAGAAAAATTCTCAGGCAAAGAAAGAAGGAATTGCTGATCGGCGGTACTAATTTTTGGCACATCAGGCAGTCCAGCGTCAGATAGCGCTAATAGCCAATGAATTTCCACAAAAATGCGTTGACGCATAAAGGCCGCTTCAGACAACCAGGGTCTAAGAGCATCAAGTTTTCCGGCATAGCGGCCATCTAGAGGGGAAAGTGCATTAAGAGTAGAAAGCGGCTGACTCACGGATAGTGCCTTTATATTGATTGGTTCGATAAAACCTGATTTTAATGTGTTCTCTAGCTCAACCCTTTCCTTATTGGATGGCTATACTTGGTACTATGAAACTTATCGGATCCCTCACTAGCCCCTATGTACGTAAAGTACGCATTGTTTTCTCTGAAAAAAAGGTCGATGTTGATCTAGAGCTAGATAATGTCTGGGCCGCAGATACCAAAATTAACTCTTCAAACCCCCTAGGTAAGGTTCCTTGCCTGGTTTTGGACGATGGCGAAGTTATCTATGACTCCCGCGTTATTGCTGAGTATGCCGACACCCTAAGTCCTGTTGGAAAGCTTATTCCAGCCTCCAGCCGTGAGCGCGCAACTGTCAAGACCTGGGAAACATTAGCTGACGGAATTACAGATGCCAGCATTTTGGCCCGTTTAGAAGCAACGTGGCGTCCTGCGGAGCTACAAAGTCCGGCCTGGATAGAACGCCAAATGGGCAAAATTGACGCGGGACTTAGTCAAATGTCTAAGGAGCTTGGAGAAAATGCTTGGTGCCATAGCAACCAAATGACATTAGCTGATATTGCTGTTGGCTGCGCTTTGGGATACTTATTATTCCGCTTCCCAGCTATCGAATGGCAATCTCAACACCCCAACTTAGATCGCCTGTATCAAAAATTGATGCAAAGAGCCTCGTTTATCGAGACTGATCCACCAGCGGCTTAATTTAATAAATCTTGTATTAGGCTAATTGTTCTAGGGTTTTTAGGCGGAAATAATTCCGCCGCCCAGACAAATATCACCGTCATATAAAACAGCGGATTGACCTGGGGTTACAGCCCATTGAGCTTGCGGGAAGGTTAGCTGAAAACTCAAAGGTACATCAGAGCTCAGCAAAAACTCACAAGGTGCATCGACTTGACGGTAGCGTGTCTTGGCTGAATACTTCCCAGGACTTGGCGCATGACCAGAAATCCAATTGGCATCAATGGCCGCTAGGGCATTACTTAAAAGCCAAGGATGCCCATGACCCTGAGCAACATATAGAGTGTTGTTGGGCATATCCTTACGAGCAACATACCAAGCATCCCCATTACCATCCTGACTACCACCTAGGCCAATGCCCTTGCGTTGACCAAGCGTAAAGAAGGCTAGACCCATGTGCTCACCAACTACTTTGCCTTCTGGGTTTTTAATGGGCCCAGGAGTGCGTGGCAAGTAACGGTTTAGAAACTCTCTAAAGGGACGCTCGCCAATAAAGCAGATGCCAGTCGAGTCTTTCTTACGCGCATTGTGCAGACCAATATCTTCTGCAATTTTCCGGACTTCAGTTTTAGGAATCTCCCCCAAAGGAAAGAGCACATTGGCCAACTGCTGTTGAGTCAAGCGATGCAAAAAGTAACTTTGATCTTTGCTCGCATCAACAGCCTTCAAAAGCTGTACCCGACCCTCTCCATGGCGCACACGAGCATAGTGGCCAGTTGCAATAGCATCAGCCCCTAAACTCATCGCATGATCCAGGAATGCTTTGAACTTAATTTCTGCATTACACAGTACATCTGGATTAGGTGTGCGTCCTGCGGCATATTCACGTAAAAACTCCGCAAATACCCGCTCTCGGTATTCCGCAGCAAAATTCACCGCTTCAACATCAATCCCTATGAGATCGGCTACCGAGACAACATCAAGCCAATCTTGACGAGAGGAACAATACTCATCGCTATCATCATCTTCCCAATTTTTCATAAAAAGGCCAATAACTTCATAGCCTTGCTGCTTTAGCATCCAGGCTGCCACGGAGGAATCCACGCCTCCAGACATCCCAATCACGACTTTGGATGGCTTTACAGGGGGAATTGCTGAAGAATTTAACGGGATCATCAAAAAATGCGAGAATTCGATATAAGCTGAAAACCCCATTGTAGAAGTCTTAGTCAAATCTTAACTAGAATATCGTTAAGATTTGCACAATGGGTATAAGGGTAAGTAAATAGGTGCTTTTTGACCCATTTAACTAAAATAGATTTTTAAAAAAATTAGCATTTGGAGATATGCCATGCGCATAGGAGTGCCACTTGAAATCAGGCCCGGGGAAACTCGAGTAGCCGCCACCCCTGAAACCGTTAAGAAACTCATCGGTCAAGGCCACCAGGTAGTCATTCAAAAGGATGCTGGCGTTCAAGCAAGTCAACCAGATTCAGCCTACGAAGCCGTGGGAGCAAGCATTGGAAGTGCAGCTGACGCCTTAGGCGCAGAAATCGTACTCAAAGTTCGCGCACCAGAGGCTACAGAACTCAAGCATCTTCAAACTGGCAGCGTCCTAATTGGAATGCTTGACCCGTTTGATAACCACAATATCGAAGCAATGGCCGCGCAGGGCATTACCGCCTTTTCTTTGGAGGCAGCCCCCAGAACAACTCGCGCACAAAGCATGGACGTCCTCTCATCTCAGGCCAATATTGCTGGCTACAAAGCAGTCATGATCGCCGCCAATGAATATCAACGCTTCATGCCTATGCTGATGACTGCTGCTGGCACAGTAAAAGCGGCCCGCGTCTTGATTTTGGGCGCTGGGGTTGCGGGTTTGCAAGCCATTGCAACCGCAAAGCGTTTAGGTGCGGTCATTGAAGCTTCTGATGTGCGTCCAGCTGCCAAAGAGCAAATTGAATCCTTGGGTGCGAAATTCGTTGACGTACCTTACGAGACCGATGAGGAACGCGAGATCGCACAAGGTGTTGGAGGTTATGCACGCCCAATGCCTGATGCTTGGATGAAGCGTCAGGCTGCATTAGTTGCAGAGCGAGCGCAGCAAGCTGACATCGTCATTACTACCGCTTTAATTCCTGGGCGTAAGCCGCCAGTTCTTTTGCATAGCGATACGGTTGTCAATATGAAGCCTGGTTCAATCGTTATTGACTTAGCTGCAGGACGTGGTGATAACGGATCAGGAAACTGCCCACTTACCCAAGCCGATCAAGTGATTGAAGTAAATGGCGTAAAAATTGTTGGCTATACCAATCTAGCCAGCATGGTTGCTGCGGATGCTTCTGCACTGTACTCACGCAACGTACTCGATTTTATGAAACTCATCATTGATCAAGAGGCGAAGTTAGTTATTCCAAGTGATGACGACATTGTTACTGCCTGCTTAATGTGTCGTGATGGCCAAGCGATCCGTAAAAACTCATAGAACTTATTCATACGAAGGAAACACCATGGATCTCGCTGCCTTTCAAAGCATCCTTACAGTTCAAAACATCACTGTCTTTGTGCTCGCCATTTTTGTTGGTTATCACGTGGTATGGAATGTTACCCCTGCATTGCACACCCCACTCATGGCCGTAACGAATGCCATCTCGGGCATCATCATTGTTGGCGCCCTACTACAGACTGAAGTCATTGGCGGAGATGAAATCACCCTTACTAGTGTGATCGGTGCAGTTGCTGTCTTCCTGGCATCAATCAATATTTTTGGTGGCTTCATGGTCACCCGTCGCATGCTTGAAATGTTCAAGAAAAAAGCCCCCAAAGCTGATGCGGCTGGAACTAAATAAAAATAGAAAAAGACCAATAAAGAGACCAAATTCATGTCAAACATCACAGCTATTTCTTACCTCATTTCTTCAGTGTTGTTCATCCTCGCTTTGCGGGGACTATCCTCACCAACCACTTCTCGTCAAGGCAATACCTTTGGCATGATCGGCATGTTGCTTGCCGTGATTACCACTTTCGCAATTCCTGACTTCAAGCCTGTTTTCTCCTTGATCATCGGTGCGATTGTTGCCGGTGCGATTATCGGCACCATTGCTGCTAAACGCGTACAAATGACAAAAATGCCAGAGCTTGTTGCTCTGATGCATTCTTTTGTAGGCTTATCTGCTGTATTGATTGCAATAGCGGCGGTATTTAACCCTGCACATGACCACACTGGCGCGCAAAAGATTGAACTCTTTATTGGCGCATTTATTGGAGCGATCACCTTTACCGCCTCTGTCATTGCCTTCGGTAAATTATCTGGCAAGGTCAGCGGTAAACCCGTGAGCTTTGGTGGACAGCACTTACTTAATCTCATCTTAGCAATCACCATGGTTGGCGCGGGCGTAACCTACTATTTAACTGGTAGTCATGCAGCCTTCCTAGCAATGTGCGCTGTGGCTTTGGTTTTAGGCGTGACATTAATCATTCCAATTGGTGGAGCAGACATGCCAGTGGTTGTATCGATGCTCAATAGCTACTCCGGATGGGCTGCTGCAGGCATTGGTTTTACTTTGAACAATCCAGTATTGATTATTGCTGGTGCATGCGTAGGATCTTCTGGAGCCATTCTTTCTTACATTATGTGTAAGGCAATGAATCGTTCGATTCTGGCAGTGTTGCTCGGCGGCTTTGGGGCTGAAGCTTCTGCTGGCGGCAGTGATGATAGCGGCCCTAAGAATTACAAAACTGGCTCGCCAGAAGATGCGGCTTTCTTGATGGAAAATGCTGACACCGTAATTATTGTTCCTGGTTATGGCCTCGCAGTTGCACGCGCCCAGCATGCCCTAAAAGAACTCACCGAAAAACTCACTCATCACGGTGTGACAGTTAAATACGCAATTCATCCCGTTGCTGGTCGTATGCCTGGGCATATGAACGTTCTTCTGGCTGAAGCCGAAGTTCCTTATGACCAAGTATTCGAGATGGAAGATATCAATAGTGATTTTGGACAAGCTGATGTGGTGTTGGTGCTTGGTGCAAATGACGTAGTTAACCCAGCAGCACGCACTCCAGGTAGCCCTATCTTTGGCATGCCTATCTTAGAAGCCTTTAAAGCTAAAACGATCATTGTCAATAAGCGCTCTATGGCTGCTGGCTATGCTGGTCTAGACAATGAACTTTTCTATATGGATAAAACCATGATGGTCTTTGGTGATGCGAAGAAGGTCGTTGAGGAAATGGTCAAAGCAGTAGAGTGAGGATTTAAGCCAATAGATTTAAGGCTCTAACCACTAAAAAGGCTTGCTCTAATAGGCAAGCCTTTTTACATTACGCTCTTTTAATGATCGACCCTAATTACAACAGATATCAAAGTAACAAATAAAAAACGCCTGGTCTTTTGAACCAGGCGTTTCTGTTTCTACAGCTAGGTAGCTGAGGAAATTGGGCAATTACATCATGCCGCCCATTCCACCCATGCCGCCCATTCCACCCATATCAGGCATACCGCCACCAGATGATTCATCTTTTGGCGCTTCACAGATTGCACAATCAGTTGTCAACAACAAGGATGCAACAGAAGCCGCATTAACCAATGCAGTTTTTGTCACCTTAGTTGGGTCGATCACGCCTTGAGCTACGAGGTCGCCATACTCACCAGTTGCTGCGTTGTAGCCGTTATTACCCTTGCTAGCCAATACCGCATTAACAACAACACTTGCCTCGTCGCCAGCGTTAGATACAATGATGCGAAGTGGCTCTTCCATAGCGCGCAATACGATGCTAATACCAGCGTCTTGATCAGGGTTATCGCCCTTCAATCCTTTGATACCTTGCATAGCGCGTAACAATGCTACGCCACCGCCAGGAACAATACCTTCTTCAACAGCAGCACGAGTTGCATGCAATGCATCATCAACACGAGCTTTCTTCTCTTTCATTTCTACTTCAGTAGCAGCGCCAACACGAATCACTGCAACACCGCCTGCCAACTTAGCAACGCGCTCTTGCAATTTTTCTTTGTCATAGTCACTAGTAGCCTCTTCGATCTGAACACGAATGTTCTTCACGCGAGCTTCAATCGCTTTAGCATCGCCAGCGCCATCAATGATGATGGTGTTTTCTTTGCCTACTTCGATACGCTTAGCTTGACCCAAGTGCTCAAGAGTTGTTTTCTCAAGTGTGAGACCAATTTCTTCAGCAATAACAGTACCACCAGACAAAATAGCGATGTCTTCCAGCATTGCTTTACGACGATCGCCAAATCCTGGAGCCTTAACAGCACAAGTTTTGATGATGCCGCGGATGTTGTTTACAACCAAAGTTGCCAAGGCTTCGCCCTCAACATCTTCAGCAATAATCAATAGTGGACGACCTGACTTTGCAACTTGCTCGAGTACTGGGAGCAAATCACGGATGTTGCTAACTTTTTTGTCAAACAAAAGGATGTATGGACTTTCCAATACAGCAACTTGTTTTTCAGGTTGATTAATGAAGTAAGGAGAGAGGTAACCACGATCAAACTGCATACCCTCAACAACTTCCAACTCATCTTCCAACGACTTGCCATCTTCAACAGTAATTACACCTTCTTTACCTACTTTTTCCATTGCTTCAGCAATACGCTGACCAATGCTGTAATCGCTATTAGCTGAAATTGAGCCAACTTGAGCGATTTCTTTAGTAGTTGTACAAGGCTTGCTGATTTTTTTGAGCTCTTCGATAGCGGCGGTTACTGCTTTGTCGATACCGCGCTTCAAATCCATAGGGTTATGGCCTGAAACTACATATTTCATGCCTTCACGAACGATAGACTGAGCCAAAACAGTAGCGGTAGTTGTACCGTCACCAGCGATGTCAGCAGTTTTGGAAGCAACTTCCTTAACCATCTGAGCACCCATGTTTTGAAGTCGGTCTTTGAGTTCGATTTCTTTAGCTACGCTTACACCGTCTTTAGTGACGAGTGGGCCGCCGAATGAACGCTCCATTACGACATTGCGACCTTTTGGTCCCAAAGTTGTTTTCACTGCGTTAGCGAGAATATTGACACCCTCAACCATCTTGGTACGGGCGCTATCTCCAAATACAACGTCTTTTGCTGCCATGATTGAATTCCTTTCTTAAATGCTCAATTACTTCTGAACAACAGCCATGATGTCTTCTTCGCGCATAACGAGAAGTTCGTCGACACCGACTTTTACTGTTTGACCTGCATATTTACCAAACAACACGCGATCGCCAACTTTGACGTCAGGTGCATTTAACTTACCGCTGTCATCACGCTTGCCTGGACCAACTGCTAGTACTTCACCTTGATCAGGCTTTTCGGCAGCAGCATCAGGGATGATGATTCCGGAAGCAGTTGTTGATTCTTGATCTAAACGTTTAATGATTACGCGATCATGTAAAGGACGCAGATTCATTCCTTCTCCTAAGTTAGTAAGTGTTAACTAAATAAAATATCAATATAAATCAATGACTTGAATCCTCTTCATGCAAAAACTAGGGGAAATTTACTTATTTACATCCCGTTTAGCACTCACATGGAGGGAGTGCTGATTATATAGGTCTGGATTCCAGGATTTCAAGGGGCAAATCGCCATAAATTCTTTAAGGAATTAGCCCCTATCTATACTTTGGACGGGTACTTAAGAAGATTCCTACAGTCGAATCAATCCTAAAGTCTTACTACCCCAATCCTTCATGCCTAGACTGAATGCCATAGATTGGAGAATGCAGATGAGCCCAAAATCCCGGCTGTATACACTTGTAAAAGAATGGAAGAACAAACCCTTCCATGAGGTCCGCGACGTCTGTGAGACCCCCTGGCTTGGCATGAGCGCCGAAGCCCTAGAAGGACATCAATCCTGGTCCAAGCAACAGTCGAGTGGTCACGAGCCTATATTTAACCAAAAGGGATCCAAGCTCACCGGATCTTTTTATCGTCCACTACTGGCCGCTACTGACGCTGACTTACTACGTCAATTTATCCAGGGTTTAGATGCCATCTCCTACTGGTATCGCAGCGGACGATTTATTCCTGGAATACTACCTATTCCTACTCATGCCTTCGCTTCTTGTAGCTTTGTGGATGCCTTAAGCGATTTGATTTTGAACTCCCGACTTCCAGTTGGCTTAGTGATACTCGGCATTCAATCTCCCCCTAACCCAGATCTCAAAATCTCTTTTGATGAGGGCTTGCTACGCCTAAGGAGACTTGGAGTCCTTTTTCATCTGACGCAATTTAAGGGAACAAGCCAAGAATTGACATGGCTTGAAGATCTGCAGATTGAAGGGATACACATCAACATGTCGCAAATCAGAAATGTCATGCCAATAACAGGACTGATAAAGCAATTAAAAAATACACAAATCCAAATTTATGCAGCCAATCTTACTTTAGTCAAAGACCTAGAAAATGCCACCGAACTTGAAGTAGATCACTGCTATGGCGGCCTGATGATGTCAGCCATTAGCCGACACCAAACATTACACATTAACGATAGTCAAATCGCTAATGCCATTTTTTCGTTGCACCATCATAAAAACCTCAACCAAAACGGAGATAAGTAATGAGAAAACGCGTAATGTTAGTTGATGATCATCCAGTCATGTTAATGGCACTAGAAAGTATATTGAAAGATCAATTATTTTTTGAAGTCGTAGGGAAAGCTCAGAGTGGTGAAGCATGTTTGAATTCCATCAAGGAAATTAAACCCAATATGTTGATCCTAGATTTAGACATGCCAAAAAAAGATGGCTTTGATGTTATTCGCAGAGTGAGATTGTTGCATCCAAATGTGCGTATTTTAGTTTTATCCAGCATGGATGAAGCGGTTTATGGCGGAAGGGTTCGCTCATTAGGCGCACATGGTTTTGTCAATAAATCTGTTGGCCTAGAAGTTATTCTGGCGGCCTGCGTGGCAATCTCTCAGGACTACAACTTTTTCACCCATGGCAAAAATGGAAATACTTCTTTAACCGATAACGATAAATTAGCTTCGATTTCTGATCGCGAACTCCAGATCATGAAATATCTCGGGAAGGGCAATACCAATCAACAAATCTCTGATAGATTGCATATCAGCAATAAAACCGTTGCGACATATAAGACTCGCTTATTTGACAAGCTAGGAATTGACAACCTTGCAGCCCTTATTTTGTTCTGTCGCATCAATCACATTACCGAAAGTTAATGCTCTTCATGCATCGGTTCAAAAAACTGTGGGCGTTGGTTTATGGCGTTTTATTTTTTATTGCCGTCAATCATTCGGCATGCTCAGAGTCACTTGCCCCAAAAGAACAGAACTGGATCGATGCAAATCCCATTGTTCGCTTTAGTATTCATGAAAAATACTCTCCCTATTTTGAGATAAACCCAAATGAACAGCAAGGTGGAGTCTTTCAATTAATTCTTCATAAATTGGAAGAATTTACACATCAAAAATATATACCTGTATGGCGTAAATCTGATCAAGAGGGTTTAGATCAACTGTCTCAGGGCAAGGTGAGTTTCATCATGGATCCACCAATGCTTTCTGAAGTGGAGCTTCAACTAGGGTCCCTCTCTAAACCTATCTTATGGGGGCATGATGCAATTTTGACAAGAAAATCTCCAAATTCAAACGAAACGCCTCATTTAGAAAAAATTGCTTTTTTTGATCGCGGATACGAGGATCCACCTATACGATCTGAGAATAGACAAGACATATCCATTAGCTCAGAGAAATTAATCGCATCACTGTTAATAAACGAGGCTGATGTTTTAGTATTGCCCCTTCGTTTAGCGATACAGCTAGCAAATTTACACAATGGCGAGCTAAAAGTAGATGGCCTATATAAACGCGAACCATTTTCCTATCGATGGCTAATCTCTCATACCGATGCACCCTTACATGAAATTCTTGAGTTATTTCTCAATGGGTTAGATCCAATAGAGTCTGGCAAGCTATTTGCTATCGGGGACTTTGCAAGACCTCAATCTAACAATATTCAGATCCCAAAAATTTTGGGAGGCCTCACTACCTTAGGAATTTTAATATTGGGAAGTTGCTTGTTCTACGCTTGGAAAAGAAATCAACTTGTCCAAAATAAACAAAGGGTCGAGTTGATCGCCTCTAAAGAGCTTGCTGAAAATGCCAATGCTGCTAAATCAGCATTCTTGGCAACAATGAGTCATGAAATTCGCACCCCCATGAATGCGATATTAGGAGTTCAGGAATTACTGATTAAGAGTCAACAATTTCCATCAAGTGACAAGCCCTTATTACAAAGTGCTCACGCTTCTGCGGAATCACTTTTAGGGATACTCAATCAAGTACTAGATTTATCCAAAATTGAAGCTGGTAAATTTACTCTCAATCCAGCGCCTCACTCTCTAAAGAATCTTATTGAAGATATAAACACTACTTTTACAACAGTCGCTCAGAAACGTAATCTCACATTGCGCATTTTTACTGATAAAAGAATTTCTAAAGTATTAATGGTCGACCCACTAAGACTTAGGCAAATTCTGCACAATCTTTTGAGTAATGCGATTAAATTTACCAACCAAGGAGAGATCTATTTTTCAGTCACCGTCTTGGCCGATGACTATGCCGGACAACTCATTGAGTTTAGAGTTGTGGATACTGGGGTAGGTATGGAAAGCTATGAAATCGAAAGGGCTTTGGAAGCATTCGAACAATTACCGCCCACCAAAAATATTGACAGCTTAACCAACCATCAAAATGGTACCGGTCTAGGTCTAACAATTACGAATCATTTGGTTGTCGCAATGAATAGTCGCTTATATTTTGAGAGCGCACCTGGCTTTGGGAGTAACGTACATTTTGCTGTTGAACTTCCAAGAACCTCTGCTGCCCCGCTCGATTCTTGTCCTCATAATTTACCTTCAGGTACTCAAGCACAATTTATTTCAAATAAAGAAAACGGGCGAAATCGATGTCTTCATGCATTAGTGGTGGAAGACCATCCAGCAAATCGCCAAATACTATCTTTGCAATTGCAAGCGCTCGGCATCAAAGTATGGGTCTGTGAAAATGCTAGTACCGCACTATGTCTCATTGGAGAAAATCGCTTTGACCTTATTCTTACAGATCAGTCAATGCCTGGAATGCAAGGCGCTGAACTAGCCAAGGAAATCCGGACTCGCGGCAATAAAGAAATGGTAATTATTGGTGTCACAGCTGATATTTATGCCCTAGACTCTCGTCATCAATTTTTAGCAGCCGGCATGAATGGAGTTCTCATTAAGCCCCTTAGCTTAACTGCCCTAGAAATAGAATTAGCCCGCTATTTCAAATTAGTGGAACCCAATTCTTCAGAAATCTCTCAACGATTCAACCCTTCTATGCCCTATTCTTTTGATGCCTTCCAAAATCTTTTAAATGAGAATCCTGAGCACATCCTCATCATTCTTGATGAAATCAAAAAGGTCCACAATGAAACGCTATTGGAACTCAAAATATTGTCTGCCAGCAATTCTCTGGAGGATAAGCAATTTAGAAGCATGGTTCATAAAATCAAAGGGGGCGCTCAACTCTTAAATGCCCAAGAGTTTATTAAGCAATGTCAAAGCTTTGAGAGCGGTTCAACCACCCCTGAAAAAGTCATTCAATTCATGAGGATCCTGGAGGAGCAAAATCAGATTATTGAAAGTTATCACATCAAATTTAGCGCCTGCTAAGATTTATTGCTTCATGGATGCCTCTATCGATTTTTAAATAGGGTGGATCAAGGTTTATCCTATTGGGAATGAGAAAACATCAATATCCCTTTATGACAAGCTTTCTTCAAACCACCCCTCAAAAGATATTGAGACTTTTAGGCACCCTTCTTCTACTTATTTCTGGCCTTTGGTTCACACCCACAGAAGCTGCTGATTTAGTATCGCAAGAAACTGCTCTTCAATATATCCCCAAGGCAGTTGCCAATAGCCTTGAAAAGAATCAGATCCCCAAAGAAGCTATTAGCATTTCCGTGATGGAATTGGAGCCAGGGCGCCCTGGTAAAAATACCACTAAAACCGCCCTGGACTGGCGCTCCACCCAAGCTATGAATCCCGCTTCAACAATGAAGCTTTTAACCACCCTATCTGGTCTAGACATACTGGGGCCTCAATACCGTTGGCGCACCAAACTCTTCACCGATGGTTTTATTCGGCAAGGGACCCTAAAGGGCAATATTTATCTACAGGGAACAGGGGATCCAAAGTTGGTCCCTGAGGTATTAGCCCGAATGATGAAAGATCTCCAGAATTTAGGTATTCAAAAAATTGATGGCAATCTTTTATTTGATAGGAGTGCCTATGCACCAAGCGTCATGGAAGCAAATACGATTGATGGCGAGTCTCTGCGCTCTTATAACGTTTCCCCAGACCCTTTGCTTTATGCGTTTAGGACTTTATCTTTTCAGCTTAGTAAAGCGCGCAATGCCGACTTCATTGACATCAGCTACACGCCTTCATTATCCCAATTTAAGATCGTCAATCAAATGCAGCTAGTTGATAAGACATGCGATAACTGGAAGAAAGATGTTCACTTTGAAATCAGTCCCGAGGTAATTGACACTACTCCACCTCCAGATCTCACAGCGAAGTTTTTAGGGGTATTTCCAGCAAACTGCAAAGATGTCAATTACAACATTGTTGCTTTAGATGCCAATACCTTTTTAACCCAAGGGTTTTCTGCGGCATGGGAAGCGGCTGGTGGAGTATGGGTGCAACCCCCAAGCGGAAAAAATGAAATTGTTCCGATCTCAGCCAGATCCCTTCTTCAATTTGACGGAAGCAATCTCGCAGATGATGTTCAAGATATTAATAAATACTCAAACAATGTCATGGCACGTCAACTGATGCTAACTTTAGCATTGGAAAAAATGGGCAAACCTGCCACTACTGAAAATGGGGGATTAGTTATTCAGGGGTGGCTTAAGGAAGTGGGCTTACAGTTTCCCGAACTCATTATTGAAAATGGGGCTGGTTTATCGCGCAATGAAGTGATTTCTGCAGAACATATGAATCAGCTTTTACTAACCGCTCGTAATTTGCCAGTTGGCCAGACTTTCTATAACAGCTTGCCTGTCGCAGGTACTGACGGCACGATGAAAAACCGTCTTCTGACTCAGCTAGGGAAATTTCTAAACTTCAAACAAAAACCTGAAGCAAGAATTAAGACCGGCACTCTTTCTGATGTCAGAGCAATCTCGGGCTATGTAACGAGCAAATCCGGAAAAATATATCTTGTAACTTCCTTCATAAACCATCCCAATGCATGGAAGGGCTTAGAGGCACACGATCAACTGCTAGCGTGGCTACTTGAAGATGGGCCAGAGCCAAAGCAAGCACGCTGAAGTCGATCTCTTACACCATCCCATTCCTCTCCAGGGGGTGGCTCAGGAAACAAGATCAAGTCCCATCCCTGATTATCTAAATCGCGTAAAAATCGATAAAGGCGGCTAGCAAAACCAGTGCTGTCACTAGGCACGATCACCTCTTCGAAATGGACCGATGGATGTCCATCGTTACCCAAAGAAGATTCGGAGTCCCAGACAGCCACAGCAACCCGGGATTTAATATCAGGAAACTCGCTTAAAGCATCCAACACACGCCCTGGGGCATATAAACGCAACGGGGTTGTTGGAGCGTAATGGGCACGCATACTGCCCGAAACACGTGGCGTTAAATCCTTATTGATCGCCTCGCCAGCTTGATAAACCTGAATGCCCGTTTTATCAAAAATAGCTCTTGGAGTAATGACGCCTGGCCTTAACAATACTGCACGATCACCCGAAGAAAGATCAATGATGGTGGATTCGATCCCTACTTCACAATCACCACCATCCAGAATCATCAAATCCAACATACCCTCAAATTCATTACGAACATCTGCCGCACTAGTTGGTGAAACCTTCCCAAAACGATTCGCAGATGGTGCTACAACACCACCCTTAAATTTGCGCAGTAACTCTTGCGCCACAGGATGAGCAGGCGCACGAATTGCCACAGTATCTTGGCCACCAGTTAACTCATTCAAAACACTTTTGTCTTTTTTAAATACCAAAGTGAGCGGACCCGGCCAAAATGCATTAATCAGCAACAAAGCCTCTTCAGACAAATCCCGTACCCAAGGACTCACTAAAGAAGCCCAATCAATCTGTGGGGCATCAAATTTATCTGGGGCTGCTAAATGGACGATAAGGGGATGTGTTGACGGCCTACCCTTAGCAGTAAATATCTTTTTAATTGCATCTGGATTTTTTGCATCAGCACCCAATCCATAAACAGTCTCAGTTGGAAAGGCTACAAGACCGCCATCGCGCAAAGTTTGAACTGCTTCGTTAATTAATACTGATGACTGCAACGGTTTGCTATTAGAGGGCATTACTTACGGCTCAATTCCTAATTCGCTAGCAACAACTGCACAGCTTTGACGAGCTTGGTTAATGGATTCACCTAAGCAATTTATGTGACCCATCTTTCTCCCCATACGAGGATCAGACTTTCCGTAAAGATGTAATTTAGCATCCGAATGGGACAGCACTTTATTCCAAGCAGGCTCAGTAACCTTATCTTCTTTACCCATGAACCAAAGATCGCCAAGCAAGTTCAACATAGACACTGGGGTTAATAAGCGTGTATCACCAAGAGGTAAGCGGGCCATGGCCCTTACCTGCTGTTCAAACTGACTAGTCACACAAGCATTCATTGTGTAGTGACCTGAATTATGTGGGCGTGGCGCAATCTCATTAGCAACGATATCGCCACTCTTTAATACAAAGAATTCAACACATAAAACACCAACATAATCAATTTTACGAATCAAGGCTTTTGCAGCCTCAATAATTTTTTTCTCTTGCTGCGGTTTTAAAGCTGGAGCAGGTACCGTAGAGGTATGCAAAATACCATCTCGATGAATGTTCTGCGAAACGGGATAGGCAACCACCATATCGTCATAACCCCGCACAACCAAAGCAGAAACTTCAAAATCGAGATCCAAGCGTTTTTCTAAAACGCAAGGCACCCGACCCAATTCATTCCAGGCGGAAGTTAAATTGACAGCTTCATAAACAGTAACCTGTCCTTTGCCGTCATAACCCATACGAGCTGTTTTCAAAATGCCGGGGAAAAGCTCTGCTGGCACATGTGCAATATCAGCATCATGTTCAATTACAAAATTGGGGGCTGGCCCGATATTCGTTTCCGCCCTCCAGGTTGCTAAGAATTTTTTCTCTGCAATGCGGTTTTGCGCCAAGGAAACACAACTACTACGTGGAGCAACGAATACACCCAGAGATTCAAGTTCATCTAAGGCTTGGGCAGGAACATTTTCGAATTCAGTACTAACAGACTTGCATAACGCCGCCATTTCTTTGAGGGCGGCAGGGTCTGTGTAATCAGCTTGAATAAATTTCTCAGCAATTGAACCTGCAGGACTATCTGAACTAGGATCTAGTACACAGACTTTATAACCCATAGCTTGGGCAGCTTGAGTAAACATTCGACCCAATTGACCGCCACCTAAAATTCCTAAATACGAACCCGGCAAAATGGGCTCTAAAAATTCTGCCATCTTAATTAGTATCCCGGCAAATTCATTGAGCGTGCAGCTTCAGTTTGCTTGGCACGGAAATCTTCTAAACGATTCGCTAAAACGGCGTCATGCAATGCTAAATTTGCAATGACGTGCAAAGCAGCATTAGCTGCACCAGCTTCACCAATAGCAAAAGTCGCAACAGGGATACCTTTAGGCATTTGGACAATAGAGTGCAAAGAGTCTTCTCCACGAAGATATTTGCTTGCGACAGGAACACCGAAAACAGGAACAATCGTTTTGGCGGCAATCATGCCAGGAAGATGAGCGGCACCACCAGCGCCTGCAATAATGGCTTGCAGTCCATTAGCCTTTGCTTTTTCTGCATATTCAAACATGTCATCTGGCATGCGATGTGCAGAAACAACTTTAGCCTCATGGGCAACACCAAATTGCTCAAGCATTTTGGCGGCATGTTGCATCGTCTCCCAATCTGAATTGGAGCCCATGACTATTCCGACTACTGGCTTCTTGCTCATTTACCTCTCCAAAAACCCTAAATCCTTAATAAGACCTTATTATCCCAGCCTTTTTAGACTGACAGTCAATTAGGATTGTGTGAGGCGAGTTAAAGCTTCGCGATACTTTTGAGCTGTTTTTTCGATCACGCTAGCTGGCAACTCTGGTGCCGGCGCAGTTTTAGGCCAAAGCTTGCCATCCACAACAGCGGTTTCCAACCAATCACGGACAAACTGCTTGTCGTAAGAAGGTGGATTAGCGCCTACGTAATAGGTTTCTGCAGGCCAAAAACGAGAAGAATCGGCAGTCAAGATCTCATCCATCAGAACTAACTGGCCCGCATCATCCAAGCCAAACTCAAACTTGGTATCAGCAATAATGATGCCTCGAGTTGCAGCATATTCAGAGGCCTCTTTATACAAGCGAATGCTGACTTCGCGAATTTGTATGGCTAATTTCTCGCCAATGAGCTCGATCACTTTTTCAAAAGAAATATTTTCATCATGCTCACCTACATCTGCTTTAGCCGCAGGGGTAAAAATAGGCTCAGGAAGTTTCTGGGCATTTTCCAAGCCCTCAGGCAGGCTAATTCCACAAATCTTGCCCGTTTCCTTGTAATCCTTCCAACCACTACCAGCAATATAGCCACGCACTACGGCCTCTACCAAGATGGGCTTGAGACGTTTAGCCACTACCGCACGACCTCGAACCTGATCAACTTCATCAGCAGCCACTACGGTAGCAGGATCAATTCCAGTCAAGTGGTTAGGAATCACTGCGGCCAATTTATCAAACCAGAAATTGGCCATTTGATTCAGTACTACGCCTTTTTCAGGAATAGGCTGCCCCATCACAACATCAAAAGCAGATAAGCGATCAGTAGTGATCATCAATAATTTGTCATCACCAAGTGCATATACATCACGCACCTTTCCCTTAGAAATTAAAGGCAATGACTTAATGGAAGTTGCATATAAGGCGGTCATATTTCAATCACTTCACAATCTGGGCTAATTCGCCACTCTTATAACGCTCAGCCATTTTTTCCAATGAAATAGGCTTAATCTTTGATGCTTGTCCAGCAGAGCCAAATGCTTGGAAGCGAGCGATACAAACCTTTTTAGCCGCCTCGCGCGCTGGCTTCAAATAATCTCGAGGATCAAACTTGCTTGGGTTCTCAAATAAATAACGACGAATTGCGCCTGTCATTGCCAGACGAATATCGGTATCAATATTAATTTTGCGAACACCATTTTTGATACCTTCTTGAATCTCTTCTACTGGGACACCATAAGTTTCTTTCATGTCGCCACCGAATTGACGAATCTCAGTTAACAATTCTTGGGGAACACTTGAAGAACCATGCATGACCAAATGTGTATTCGGAATACGCGCATGAATTTCTTTAATGCGTTCGATTGCCAAAATATCTCCAGTGGGCTTCTTGGTGAACTTATATGCACCATGGCTTGTACCAATCGCAATTGCCAATGCATCACATTGAGTTGCCTTTACAAAGTCGGCTGCTTGCTCAACATCAGTCAACAACTGCTCTCGTGTCATTTTTCCATCGGCGCCATGACCATCTTCTTTATCACCTTGCATGGTTTCAAGAGAGCCCAATACACCAAGCTCTGCCTCAACAGTAACTCCAATCGAGTGAGAGAACTTCACCACCTCTTTAGAAACATCAACGTTATATTCATAACTCGCAACTGTTTTACCATCGCCCTCTAAAGAGCCGTCCATCATTACGCTAGTAAAGCCACTTTTAATTGCTGCCATGCAAACTGCTGGACTCTGTCCATGATCCTGATGCATTACGACTGGAATATGTGGATAAGCCTCTACTGCAGCTGAAATCAAGTGACGTAAAAATGCTTCACCCGCATATTTACGAGCACCAGCTGACGCCTGCATGATCACGGGAGAATCTGCTTCATGAGCAGCTTCCATGATGGCAGTTACCTGCTCTAAATTGTTAACGTTAAATGCTGGCAAGCCATAGCCATTTTCAGCAGCATGATCCAAGAGTTGTCGTAAAGATACTAAAGCCATGGTGTTCTCTTAATTCTAGATTGATAAATACATCGTTAAAAGGAAGTGTCGATTTAAAACTTACACTTATGTGACATGAATAATTTTGAGGTTATTAGTGCCGCCTGGCTCGCCCATAGGCTCACCAGAGGTGAGCACTACGGTGTCACCTTTTTCTACGGCGCCCAGATTTTTTAAACACTCTTCCACTTCACGCAAAGCGGCTTCCCGCTCTTTGGTGTAATTAAGGTTGATAGGAAAGACATTGCGATAAACACTTAAAGAGCGTTGCGTTGCAAGCTTTGAAGTCAAAGCAAAAATAGGCACATGAATATTGTGTCGACTCATCCAAACTGCGGTTGAGCCCGAATCAGTTAAAGCAGCAATCGCAGATGCATTTAAATGATGTGCGGTAAATAAGGCGCCCAAGGCAATAGTTTGATCAATGCGAGTAAAAGTTTTATCCAAGAAATCTGCATCTAACTGAACGCGATCAGACTTTTCTGCCTCCAGGCAAATCTCCGCCATCGCTTTAATCGTTTGGACTGGATACAGACCAGCAGCCGACTCTGCAGAAAGCATCACGGCGTCCGTACCATCCAACACAGCATTTGCTACATCGCTCACTTCTGCACGAGTAGGGACTGGAGCACTAATCATAGACTCCATCATCTGTGTTGCGGTGATCGCAAATTTATCAGCCTCAATTGCCAACTTAATCATGCGCTTTTGCAAAGCAGGAACAGCGGGGTTGCCTACTTCAATGGCAAGATCGCCGCGGGCAACCATGATTCCATCGCTTTCAGCGATGATGCTTTCCAAGGCCTTTGGAACAATCGCCTCAGCACGTTCCACTTTTGCAATCGTTTTGACTTTTCCAACACCATACTTAGCGCTGGCCGCATCTGCCAATCGACGGGCATAAGCCATATCAGCACCATCTTTTGGAAAGCTGATTGCTAAAAAATCAACGCCCATTGCAATGGCTGCATCTAGGTCAGCAATATCTTTTTCTGTTAAAGCGGGTGCTGTTAAACCACCGCCAGCACGATTAATTCCCTTATTGTTTGATAAAGGTCCACCTTGAATGACGCGAGTAAAAATCTCTCCGCCTTTAACGCTTTCAACACGCAATACGATCAGGCCATCATTTAACAATAGGCAATCGCTCGCCTTTACATCTTTCGGCAAATCTTTGTAATCTAGACCTACTCGTTCTTGATTTCCAAGTTCACAAGCAACATCTAAAATAAATTGCTCACCTTCGACTAGTTGAATTTTATTTTCGGCAAATTTTCCAACGCGGATTTTTGGACCCTGAAGGTCCGCCATAATCCCAACTTCCTTACCAACTTCCGCAGAAATACTACGCACCAAATCATGACGCGCTTTGTGGTCGGCAACAGTTCCGTGTGAAAAATTCATTCTCACTACATCCACACCAGCGCGAATCATTTCTCGCAAGACTTCTGGTTTTTCAGATGCAGGCCCTAAAGTCGCAATGATTTTGGTGGCTCTCAACATAATTTAGTCTTTTGCTCTTTCAGCTAATACAGCAAAGGCTGGCAAGGTCTTACCTTCCAGAAACTCAAGGAAGGCACCACCGCCAGTAGAAATGTAATCGACTTGATTTTCAATCCCATATTTGGCAATTGCCGCCAAAGTATCACCGCCTCCGGCAATGGAGAATGCGGGTGAATGGGCAATAGCAGCAGCCAACATTTTGGTACCGCCGCCAAATTGGTCAATTTCAAATACACCCAATGGGCCATTCCAAACAATCGTACCGGCATGGGCCAACATAATGGATAAACGGGCTGCGGTTTTTGGGCCAATGTCCAAAATCATGTCATCCTCAGCCACTTGATCAGCAGCTACACGGTTGGCACGGGCTAATGGGGAAAGTTCATTGGCAACAACTACATCTTCAGGAATGGGAACATGTGCTCCGCGCTTTTCCATGATTTCCATAATTTCTAGCGCCTCACCCACCAAATCAGGCTCAGCCAGTGATTTACCAATAGGCAGGCCTTTTGCCAACATAAAGGTATTGGCAATACCACCGCCAACAATTAACTCATCTACCTTGTCGGCAAGCGCCTTGAGAATAGTTAATTTAGATGACACCTTTGAGCCGGCCACAATAGCCACGAGCGGGCGTTTAGGGCTTGCTAATGCGCGACTTAAGGCATCTAATTCAGCCGCCATCAGTGGGCCTGCACAAGCAATTGGGGCAAATTTCGCTACACCATGGGTCGTTGCTTCAGCACGGTGAGCCGTACCAAATGCATCATTGACATAAACATCACACAGAGCGGCAATTTTCTTGGCCAACTCATCGTTATTTTTCTTCTCACCAACATTTAAACGGCAATTCTCTAATAAGACCAATTCACCAGGATTGACTTCAAACCCACCATCAACCCAATCACTAATTAAGGGTACTTTACGGTTTAAGAGTGCGGCAATACGATCAGCTACTGGTGCTAGGCTGTCTTCAGGTCTAAATTCACCTTCTGTTGGGCGGCCTAAGTGGGAGGTCACCATAACCGCTGCCCCAGCATCCAGGCACATTTGCACCGCAGGCATAGAGGCACGAATCCGAGTGTCTTCAGTGATATTTCCCACATCATCTTGAGGCACATTCAAGTCGGCGCGAATAAGGACACGTTTTCCCTTCAAAAGGCCTGATTGGGCTAATTCACTTAAACGCTTAACTTTAAATAAGGATTCCGGCATAAGAGTAGGTAAAAAGGTGGTTTATTGGGAATGCTCCATTCTAAATCGTCTGGCCCAACTAGCCCAAAGGACTTACCCTGCCTGCTCTACAATAAAGACTTAGTCGCATTTTGAGCATGGGTATTTCAGCCTAATAGCTTGATGCGCCTCGATTAACTCGATTTATCAGACACAAAGGGTAGAGAAAATGTCGATGTCCGACCGCGATGGCTTTATTTGGTCCGATGGGAAGCTTATTCCCTGGCGCGAGGCCAATATTCATGTGCTAACCCACAGTCTTCACTATGGAATGGGTGTTTTTGAGGGTATTCGTGCCTACAAAACCCCCCAAGGCACCGCCATTTTCCGCCTCCCAGAGCATGTAAAACGCTTATTCAATGGCACCAAGATTTTCCAAATGAATATGCCTTACAGTAAAGAACAGATTACTGATGGGATTATTGAGGTTGTTAATAGCAATAAGCTCGAATCCTGTTATATCCGCCCCATTATCTTTATTGGCTCCCAAAAACTAGGTATCTCGCCAAAAGGCAACACCATTCACACTGCGATCGCCGCTTGGGAATGGGGCGCTTATTTAGGTGAAGACGGCTTAAATAAAGGCATTCGAGTAAAGACGTCTTCGTTTACTCGCCATTTTGTCAATTCATCTTTAGTGCGCGCTAAAGCCTCTGGCTATTACATCAACTCCATTTTGGCCAATCAAGAAGTTACCGCCAATGGATACGATGAAGCATTGTTGTTAGATACAGAGGGTTATGTATCCGAAGGATCCGGAGAAAACATCTTCATGGTGTGCGATGGGATTGTGTACACGCCAGACTTAGCCTCTTGCTTAGATGGCATTACACGTGACTCGATTATTGAAATCGTTAAGGACTTAGGCCTTGAGTTGCGCGAAAAGCGTATTACTCGCGACGAGATCTATTCTGCCGATGAAGCATTCTTTACCGGAACTGCTGCTGAAGTCACACCTATTCGTGAATTAGATGATCGCACTATTGGTGATGGTAAGCGCGGACCAATTACAGAAAAAATTCAAAAGACTTATTTTGATGCTGTTTACGGAAGAAGCGATAAATATAAATCTTGGCTTACTTACGTAAAGTAATTTAGGAACCAAAAAATGACTA
>Ga0316218_1000053_pt1 | contig 168784 bp, 132 predicted proteins | sample TBH18003metaG_FD_203634 | JGI IMG/M metagenome (GOLD analysis project Ga0316218, IMG submission 203634) | Freshwater microbial communities from Trout Bog Lake, Wisconsin, USA - TBH18003 | ecosystem: Environmental > Aquatic > Freshwater > Lake > Hypolimnion/Profundal zone | place: USA... | reverse complement strand
CACGGGGTAATATCAGCTCAAGGATACTGAGCATTTGGGCTTGTGTTGCTTCCATTAAATCTGTGTTTTTGAAACAAAAATAACAGATTTAACAAACTCGCTCCACCTAATTTTTAAATTGATCCGATTTCTATTTAACAAAAAACCGCCTCAATTTGCATTAAGACGATGCAGAAATTATCATCTCTTTCTAAATCAATAGGATTACCATTTATCCGTCTTTTCCTGATCCTTAAAAATGAATAGTTTCTTAAGAAAATAAGTAAATATATTTGCCGGTCTTTGTTTAAATCCCTCTTTGAATTTTGACTTATTCATTTTAAGAGCAACCATTTCAAGAGTCCATATTTGCCCCATTTTTGCGATTGAACAACTTTGTTGCCATGCTAAAATAATCTTGGTAAGAGTCACGCGAAATTTACCTTCTGTGAAAGCTACATTTATAAAGCCATTGTGGCGCGGCAATACTATATATCCTCCTCGCACCTGAAACACAGTACATTCTGCACCTTTATAATCAAAATCGAAAGATTTTACTTAACTCAATATTTGAATTAGGTCTGCGGGTTAAAAATTATTCGCAGCCTTATTCCCATTAAAGGTTAATTTAGATCTTGTTTTTCAGGGCTGCGAATAAATAAATGTCACATTTAATCCTGCAAAAGAACCACCCTGTACCAATTATTTACCTTTTGGATGGAGCTTAAACAGGATCAAATGTATTTGTATCTAATAATGCCAATAGCTTGACTTATATAATGTTACTCCTTATGTTGAATTTTCAGCGGTATGATCTTCGCAACGCCAAACCACATTCTCGTACTCATTACCGAACTCATCAGCTGCATATAGCTGTCTGTCCCAATATTCCCGTTGAGTCCAGCCAAAACGGTCCTGATCTAAAAAATCGTTTACTTTTGAGAAAATCTTCCTTAGTGCCCATGCCGAACTTGCCAATAATATGCAAAAGACCAAAGATCTATGCCCTGCTACTTCTGTTTTTGCTTAGTCAGACCCTTCCTTCCTATGCAAAAGTAAAGTTCCCGGTGGTCTATCTTACCGATTTATTTCATCCCTACAACGATCCGGATGATCATTTTGACCTTGCAGCCCTTTATTCGGTCGACCAATTCGATCTGAAAGGTGTGATTATTGACAATACGGTTCACTCAAAGGCTCCGGGTATAATCCCGGTACGGCAGATGAACCGGATTACCGGGAAGAATGTCCCGGTTTACGTTGGGCTACGATCTGAATTACGTTCACCAGACGATACGGGAATGGACCAGCAGGCAAATCAGGAGGGGTGTCTGGCAATTCTGGATATCCTTAAGAATTCACGAAAAAAAGTCACCATTATTACGGCAGGAAGCCTGCGGGATGTTGCGGCCGCTTACAACCGCGATCCTGAATTATTTAGCAGGAAACTTGACCGTCTGATCATTTTTGCAGGTGAAGCTGAAAATACATCATTCCTTGAGTATAATGTCGCACTCGATAAAAATGCATATATCCGTGTGATGAATTCAGTGAAAAACATTTACTGGGTGCCCTGTTTCGATAGTGGCCCGATGAAAAACAAGGGATTGGCCTCTTTCTGGCAGTCCCGCCATTCAGACCTATTGAAGGGTGCCTCACCGGCAGTAACGAATTATTTCCTGTATGCGCTCTCACGCTCTCCCGATACCCTGGGTTATCTTAGTGAATTAAACCATCCGGTAGATCAATCGCAACTTAACCAATATATTACCGGCAGTAACGTGCCCGTCCGTTATTTGTGGTGCTGCTCCGTCTTCCCCTGGTTTACAAAGAATCGGGATTTTGATTTTCCATTTACATTTGAGCCGGTAACTGTGGTGGCGGACCCAAAAGCTGCGGTTCATTACACGGATTCGGGAAACAAAGTGATGCGTTTCAAAATTACTGATCTGACACATTATTCGGAACGCATGACAACAATTTTCAACACACTGATCCGCAAATTATAATCGTCCTGATGTACATCTTATCAGGACTCTTGTCCACTCAAAAAAAGCCAGGCGTCAGACCAAAGAACAACCACCCCTTTCCAAATAAAGATAGTCACGGAATAACTCTGTGCTGGTTTTTTGCAATCATACCGAACTTTAAAGCGTATTTGCCTGATTTTCATGCTGCCAGCCGGAACATTACCCACACATGACAGCCATAATTATAGTCAAACCATCAACCTTTAACCCCCTAATTATATACCCTCCCGAAATAAAATCAACTAAAAAAAGTTACCCTGGCTGACCAAAATCACCTGATTAATCCACCAGTTCAGAATTTGGTAATGCTTAAAATTAAACTGAAATTTATTCCCTATTTAATAAATTTATTCCCGTATATTTGGCTTCAGAGAACACCAGGTAATAATGCCCTAAATTATATTTATCATAATTTGCACGTTTGATGAATAGTGACCGAAAACAGGAAAAATTTAAGCTCTCAACAGGTGCGGGTCTTCCATCGGAAAATCCGTTGAATAATGCATTAACGGATAGCGCTCAGCTGGACGTGACTTCCTCCAGCCTGGCAAATCGTCAATCCATGGAACCAGATATCCTGAAACGAATTCGGGATCTTGAAATGCATCAGATAAAGCTCGAACTGAAGAATATTGAGCTTAAAATGCAGTACGATCAACTCCAGCAAAGCAAGACAAATGCTGAGCTTCAGGCCAGTAAATATGCTGAGTTATACGATTTTTCACCTGCAGGCTTAATTACGATCTCAAAAGATTACGAAATCCTCGAATTAAATCTTTCTGCAGCTATGATCCTTGGAAAGGGTCGATCAGAGTTAATAAACAACCGATTAGATTTCATTGTCTCTGACGATTCAAGGGCTGAATTTCAACTTTTTGCAGAAAAGGTCATTGGTGGCCATACCCGTGAAAAGTGCGAACTGGTATTGATAGCCGACGATAATTCCCTGAAACACGTAAGTTTGACCGGCATATCTGATCACGATGGTAATCAATGCTTTATATCCTTAACCGATATTACGGCGAGTAAACAGAATGCGGAAAGATTAAGTAAATACGAACCATTATTCCATGCCATTTTTAATGAAGTTCCTAACCAGATAGCTATACTTGACGAAAAGGGAACCATCATTAAGGTCAACAGGCAATGGCGTGATCTGGCAATTTCAACCCTTGCGGATCCCAAAAGCGTGTGTGAAGGTTCTAATTATCTAGCTTCATGCGATTCAGCAAAAGGACCTGATGCCCGGATTGCGAAAAAGGTTGCAGCAGGTATTCGTGCGGTTATTGCCAACAGACAGCCAACCTTTACGATGGAATATCCGTGCAATACACCCGACCAAAGGAGGTGGTTTTCTGTAAAATTAAGCCGTTTTAATAGTCCGGGGCCTCTCCGACTCCTGGTTGTTCATGAAAATATCTCCCTCGTTAATCAGGAAAAAGAACGGTTGTCTCATGTGGCCATTCACTACAAGGCTTTGCTTGAGGCTGGAAGAGACAGCGTTTGTGTTGCTGATGTAAATGGTAATGTGTTTGAGATAAACCATGCTTTTTGTGATTTGCTGGGATATTCCTATGCCGAGCTCCTTGGGATGAACATATCTGACTGGGATGCGCAATGGACACATGAGGAATTAATGGCCCGATTTAAGGAGCAGGTCACCAATCCTAAAATGTTTGAAACTGTGATTTCCCGTAAGGACGGCCATTTACTGAACGTTGAAATTAACATTTCCCCTGTTATTCTTGAAGGACGTACTCTGCTCTATGCAACAATCCGGGATATCAGTGAAAGAAAGAAGGAAGAAGAAAAACTAATCCGGAGTGAATCACAGTATCGGGCCCTTTTTGAACATATGGAAGAAGGATTTGCATTGCAGCAGCTCATTTTCGATAAAAACAATAATCCGGTTGATTTGCTGTTTCTCAGTGCCAATGCATCTTTTGAGCGGCACACGGGGATAAAACCCAACAATATTATTGGAAAAACCATGCTTTCAATCTGGAATCAGGCCAGTCCCCGCCTGCTTGAAAAGTATGGGCAGGCAGCAATGAAAGGAGAACCGCTGACTTTTGAATATTTTTCCGAAATCAATAAGCGCCATTTGCGAATCAAAGCCTATTGTCCTCAGCACGGTCAATTAGCCACTATTATTGAGGATATTACACGATTGAAGCAGGCTGAAAAAAAGTTGCGGGAGAGCGAGGCGTGGAACCGGGCGCTGATCTCCAATATTCCCGATGCAATTGGAATTGAAGACGCCAATAGCATCATTACCTATTTTAGTCCGAACATCAAAAATGCATTCGGATGGATACCCGAAGAACTTATAGGAAAAAACGGCTTATCATTTATCCACCCCGATGACCTTGAAAAGGTTCAGAAATTGCATGATCAGCTATTCGAAAACGAGAACGCCACCGTATCGGAAGAATATAGACTCTTACATAAAAACGGAAAGTATATCCCGGTCGATTTTTCGGCTACCAATCTGTTAAATGACCAGGTGATCAATGGCATATTACTGAATTTCCATGATATCACGGCCAAGAAACAGAGAGAAGATGAACTTAACCGGATTTCAACAAGACTCAGATTAGCCGTGCAGTCCAGCAATGTAGGTGTCTGGGACTTCGATATAATCAATAAGGTTCTTGTATGGGACGATCAGATGTTAAAACTTTATGGAATAAGGAGATCCGATTTTCCCAGCGACGTTAAACACTGGTATTCAGCGCTTCATCCCGATGATCGGGAGCGTTGCGACAAAGAGTTGCAACTGGCCATTAGTGACGAAAATAATTTTGATTCTGAATTCCGGATCGTGTGGCCTGATGGATCGGTTCACAACATCAAGGCCCTGGCTGCAGTTCAAAGAGACGAATCGGGCCGGGTCATTCATCTGATCGGCACCAACTGGGATATTACACCGATCATCAGCAGAGAGGCTAAGATCAATCATCAAAATAAAGAGCTCCTTACACTGGCCGCTGAAAAAAACAGGTTTTTCTCGATCATTGCCCACGATTTGCGCGGACCCCTTGGGTCGATTATGGGAATGACTGAAATGATGGTAAAGATAAGTAATCGTCTCTCGGAAACCGAGCGCACAGACATTATAACCGAGATGAGTATCTCGGCCCGGAATATCTTCAATCTGCTCGAAAACCTCCTGGAATGGGCAAAAGTACAGCAGGGGTTTGTTCCCTTTCAGCCAAAGTCTCTTAATCCTGCCCATCTGCTTAAAAAGAACCTTGAAGTGGTCAATGATATGGCCCGCAGAAAGGGAATCACGTTGAAAGTTGAGATCGCCGATAACATTCGGGTATTTGCAGATAAATATATGTTGCAGGCGGTGATCCGCAATCTGATCTCCAATGCAATAAAATTTACCCCCGAGAAGGGGCTAATTACCATCTCCGCAATACCAGAGGAGAATAATCGGGTTTCTATCCGGGTAAAAGATACCGGCATCGGTATGTCTGAAGAAATACGGAATAAACTTTTTCACCTCGATGCCCGGGTTAAACGACCCGGAACCAATGGTGAAAGCAGTACAGGCCTTGGTCTGCTGATTTGCAAGGAATTTGTCGCAAAGATGGGGGGAGAAATCCAGGTTAAATCGATGCTATACCAGGGTTCTGTTTTTAGTTTTACTCTGCCCACCGAGGGAAATAATGACCAACAGAGCATTGAAGAAGTAATTGAAATCAAAGAAATTAAACCCAAAACAACGAATATCATTAGCGAAATATTAATTGCGGAAGACGATGAAATTTCGGCGATGCTGCTGACTATGATGGTCAAAAAGTACAGCATACATACCCACAGAGCAAAAACTGGGAAAGAGGCTGTTGAAATCTGCCGCAACAATCCTTCCATTAACCTGATTCTGATGGATATTGCAATGCCTGTTATGGACGGTTATGAAGCGACCCGACAGATCCGGGTTTTTAATAAAAAGGTGATCATACTTGCACAAACAACCTATGTACAATCCGGAGAAAGCGACAAGGCAATTGAGGTGGGATGCAATGACTATATTCCAAAGCCTTTCACCCATGAAGCCCTCTCCGAATTGATCAAAAAATACATCTGATTCAATCACCCGGTTTGGTCGTGTAATCCTCCAACGGTACACTTATTTGGGTAATTACATCACCACTTATTTTTTTTTATTATGCGGGAATAATTGTTATTAGATCCGGTGGATGGTGGAATATATGCATATCGTTTGGGGGTTTTGGTACTTAAGCGTGCCTTTTCTGTATACAGAATTAACCAATGAAACGTATAGCGCATTGCATATAATTGATATTTAAACTGTTATAACACCTGCTTTCAACTGATGTATTAAATCGGGTGGACCAATGGGTTCGAGACCATTGGGGAAACCCAAAAATATAAAATCGCGTTCCGGTCAGGAATAAAAAAATATCTATATTTCGGAGAAATTAAATGAACCATGATTTTGCAACAAACTAACGCAAATCAAAACCTTTCTGAAGAGCTTTTCATTTTTCAGCGTTTGGCTGATGGGGATCATAGCGCCTTACGTTTTTTCTTTGATAAGTATTATGATGATCTTTGCAATTTTGTAAATCTTTACATCCGTAATAAATTGGTGGCTGAAGATATTGTTCAGGATATATTCGTCTATTTATGGGAGAAGAGAGGTGTTATCAATATGGATACCTCGGTAAAATCATATTTGTTAAAAGCCGCAAGGAACAAATATCTGAATCATCTTCGGAATGAGAAAAGTCAACAGGCCATCAATCTAAAGGTAATTGCAAATATAGTGACTACTGAGGCCCCAAATTACAATTTGTTGGATGTTGGCCGGATAGAAGGCTTTATCAATGAATCTATTGAAAAACTTCCTCCAAGGTGTCGCGAAGTATATCTGCTTCATAAACATGAAAATCTATCCTATAGGCAGATCGCTTCACGAATGGCTATTTCAGAAAAAACCGTTGAAAACCAGATGACAATCGCAATTCGGAAACTTAGGGAACAACTAACACCATTTTATAAGGAGATCTTTATACTGTTGCTGGCCGGATTAATCCTTAAATGAATCAAAGGCAAATCGGATATGGGCTAATACGATTGGGTAGGCAATCTATCGTGATTTAATATTAGGTTCACAGGTTATCTCCTCCCGGGAATATAATTCATACCTCCGGATAAAAGTTTTCAATCGATTATTTTTAATAATTTCTCCGGTTGGTTTGGGGGATTTGATTCGACTAGGTGCCTTATCTATATACAGAACCCCATCAAAATGTCTGAAGAATTTTATAAATCTCTTATATTTAAAGAATTAAAAGGCGAAACTTCAAATGAGGAATCGCAGCAGTTAGACCAATGGATTAATGATAATCCGGAGAATCAGAAAATATATACTGAGTTATGGTCAGCATTTGCCTTGTCTTCTCCAGATATTGATCCTTTCAATCCGGACAAGGAGGCTGCCTGGTCGAAAATCATGAGAAAAATTATCCGATCTTCAGAACGTAATTCCAGGATTACTCAATTTTTAAGAATTGCCGCAGCTGCAGTTGTCTTCCTTGTGGTGGGGATTGCCGTTGAATATTTGTGGACAGAAAAACATCGGACAGATCTTGCTGATCAATATTCAACTATTATTGTTCCTGAGGGCCAGAAATCGATGGTTGTTTTGCCGGATAGTTCCAATGTCTGGCTCAACTCAGGCACCTCCCTGAAATACAAAACCAGCTTTAACTCTAAAATACGTGAGGTCGAGTTGGAGGGGGAGGCCTTTTTTGAGGTCAGGAAGGATAAATCGAAAATGTTTAAGGTTACTGCTGGTTCCGTAAATGTTGAAGTTTATGGAACTGCATTTAATGTTAAGAATTACAGGGAAGAGAAAAAATTGGAGGTCACTGTCGAGAATGGCAATGTTGGAATCATACGGGATGGAGTCCGTGTGGCAGAGCTTGTTAAAGGGAAACAAGTCAGTATCAATGAAGAAAATAATACTATGCTGTTGAGTGATGCAAATGTAGATGTTGTTAAGGCCTGGAAAAACAACGAACTAATCTTTGATGGCACCTCATTTGAAGAGGTAATCAGGTATCTCGAAAGATGGTATGGGGTGAAAATCACCATTGAAGAAAAGATGAGAAAGAGGCATAACTATACCTTTAAGATTAAAACCGAATCGCTTACGGAGTTACTTAAATTATTACAGGTTATCACTCCTCTGCAATATAAGATTGATGGTAAAAACGTAACCATCAGATATGCTAACTAAAAATAATAAACCCAAAATGATGTGCCGCCTATGAAATAAAGAACAACCATTCTAAAAAAATACAGGTCTGCCATAGTGGCAAACCTGTACGACTAATTTTATTAATCTATTATTCATCAGCATCTTTTAATGCATTTATTGGCGTTTATGCATTATATAAAAGATGCTACAAAAACGTTTATAAAAATATGAAAAATAATTATCAATGTGAGGGTTGGCATTTTTTGAAGCACCCGATCATGAAAATCTTTCTAATTATGAAACTAATCATTGTAATGATCTGCTTTACTGGTCTTTTGAGTAGTATTGGAGCCAATAGCTACGCCCAAAACACCAAACTGAACATGAATCTAAAGAATGTCACTGTAAAAGAGGTCCTTCAGCAAATTGAAAGTCAATCGGAATTTTCTTTTATGTTCGACAACAATAAAATTAACGTAAACAGAAAAGTCGATGTATTGGCTGAGGGCCAGACTATTGGTTCTATTCTGGATCAACTGTTTTCGAATAATGACGTGAGCTATGAGGTTATAGATCGTCATATTGTTTTGATACCTAATGAATCTGCAGCAATGACAGGTCAGCAGGTAAAGAAAGTCTCGGGTAAAGTAACTGATCAAAATGGAGAAACCCTTCCAGGAGTATCTGTTGTTGTAAAAGGGACTACTTCCGGCACAGTTACAGATACAAATGGAAATTTTTCACTTTCAGGAATTCCGGAAAATGCGATATTGCAATTTACCTTTATCGGAATGAAACCCATTGAGATCAATCGGGGAACCAAAACAAACATAGATATTTCAATGCAGGTGGCGACAGTTGAAGTGGCTGATGTCGTGGTCACAGCATTAGGAATTAAACGCGAGAAAAAAGCACTCGGTTACTCGGTAGGCGAAGTTAAAGGAGAGGTTCTGACTGAAACACCTCAGAGCAATATCCTGAATGCCCTTCAGGGTAAAGTGACCGGGGTTCGGATTTCGCAGATGGATGGGACAGTGGGATCATCGGTAAATATAATCATAAGAGGGGCAAAGTCCTTGAGTAATGACAACCAGCCTCTGTTTGTAATTGACGGGGTACCTGTGGCTAATCAGATGAATAATTACTACCAGGGGGCAGATATGGGTAACGCTATTTCGGATTTAAACCCTGATGATGTTGAGACCGTTTCTGTATTAAAAGGGGCAAGTGCTGCCGCTTTATATGGCTCACGTGCCGGCAACGGGGTGATATTGATTACTACGAAATCAAGTGCCAAAGGGAAGGGTATTGGAGTTTCTGTCAATTCTTCCATGATCTATGATGTTCCTTACGATATTTATCCCTATCAAACAAAATTTGCGACCGGGAAAGGTGGCGCAGCGCTGTTCAGTGAAGGAGATAATGAGTCTTGGGGGCCTCAGCTCGATGTTGGAAATAAATGGGTTCAGTGGAATACAAATGGTGTTGCTCAGCCTCTGGTCTCCTACAAAAACAGGATTAAGGACTTTATGAGAACCGGTTCTACGGTAACGAATAATGTTTCCCTTAACGGGAATTCCGATAAAGGATTTTTCAGATTATCGCTTGGTGACATGAGAAATACCGGTATGATACCAAATACCGATATGAGCCGGAGTACTATAAATCTGAATACCATGCATAAACTTTCAAATAAACTTTCGGTTACGTTTAACATTAACTGGAACGAGTCGGGTTCCGGAAACCGTCCAAGTGTAAATGGAGATGATCGTAGCGATGTGATCAGGAGCCTTTATGAAAAGGGAGCCCAGGTTGATATCAGAGCTCTCAAAAAATACTGGATGCCTGGAATGGACGGGCTTCAGCAGCTTACAAATGCTCCAAAGCAGAATAATGCGTACTTCGTTGCTTACGAGAATACTAATGCGTTTAAACGTGACAGGCTGATCAGCAAAGTTCAGTTAGACTGGAAGTTGACAAAGGAATTAAGCCTGATGGGTCGCTTTACAAGAGATGCCTATACCGAAGGAAGAGAATCAAAGAAAGGCTTTAGCACTTACAGCCAGGTAACAGGAGGATATGATCTTGTGAACATGTACCGTAAGGAGACAAATTTTGAACTAACTCTCTCCTATCAGAAGAAAATTAATTCAGATTGGACCGTTAATGGTCTTCTCGGCGCCAACCGAATGTATACCTATAACAGATCTCAGGACAATACAGCGGCGGGGCTTGTTATCCCGAACCTGTACACCATCTCCAATGGAATTCCGGGTCAGGTAACCTATACCAGTTCATGGGCTCAGAAAGCTATTTACAGTGTTTACGGAATGGGTTCCATCGATTATAAAGGGATGGCCTACGTTGATGTAACCGCCCGGAATGACTGGTCAAGCACCCTGCCTGCCGCAAACAGGTCTTATTTCTATCCTTCGGTTTCCTTGAGCCTTCTTCCATCAGTGATGTTTACTATGCCTGGCTGGATTACCTATTCTAAAGTTCGCGCAGGGGTTGCTCAGGTTGGTAGTGATACCAGTCCTTACGCTTTAAACCAGGTTTATTCTGTAGGCAATAACTGGGGTTCCTCAATGCAAATGTATATGGGTGGCGGACTTCAGAATCCCACATTAAAACCTGAACAGGCCATTTCCAAAGAAATCGGGACCGAATTTAAATTTTTCAATAACCGCCTTGGATTTGACGCAACCTATTACGATGTTCAAAACAAAAATCAGGTGCTCAGTATTTCGACTCCTGTTGAATCGGGTGCTACGAGTAAATTAATCAATACAGGTCTCATCGAGAGCAAAGGGTGGGAAATTGGTTTGACAACAACGCCGATTATTGCCGGAGATTTCAAATGGGACATGAATTTCAATTTTACCAGAACCCTTACTTATTTGCAAAAACTTGCTCCGGGACTAACCAATGTTGATTTCTTTGACGTTCAGGGAGGAAGTCTCCGAACCTATCAAGGTGGTAAAATCGGTGATATCTGGGAAAATCCTATGCTAAAAGTAACAGATAAGACTTCTCCGTATTATAAATATCCTATTATTTCTGCAGCCGGAAAATACCAGAATGATAACACCCCTGCAAACATGGTCAAAGTTGGAAACTCTAATCAGGATTTTATTCTGGCTTTTCAACCAACCTTTACCTATAAGGCCTTTTCATTATATGCCAATATCGAATGGGATCAGGGTGGTCAGTTTTATTCAGAGACCAGGATGTTTATGAATAATAACGGCGTTAACTGGGACACTATGGGTGGTGCAACTTATGATAAGGGCTCAGATATCGTTGCCCAGATCAAAGCTAATCCAAATCATTTCTTTGGAAATTGGGTTGGAGGCCGTCTTCCTGAATTAGGTGGATTTAATGCCTGGCCAACAGGGAGTCCCCGTTTGGCAGATGCCAGTTTTAACCCCGGAGTGATTCAGAGTGTCGTAAACGGAGTAACAACTTATAAAGAGAATTTAGGCGCCCTGGCTTCAACGGTTTGGTTGGATCCTTTCAATGCCAATCAGGCTGCGAACAGGTATTTTGCCGACAGATCAATTTACAGTTCAACGTTTGTTAAACTGCGGGAATTGGCCTTTACCTACCACCTACCCAGAAAGTTGATGCAGAAAGTCAGTATTCAGAAGGCTTCTGTTTCAGTTGTTGCGACAAACATCTTTGAATGGACCAAAGCCGGCGTTCATGTTGATCCCGAAAGAGCCTATAAAGCCAACAACGGCGCATGGACACAAGGTGTTGAATATTACAACATGATGCCTTGGACCGGCTCATTAGGATTTAAGTTAAACTTTGATTTTTAAAAGTAGATTTATCATGAAAACAATCAAAATAAAAATAATCATTGCATTAACCTTACTATTTCAGATGACATCATGTCAGAAACTTACTGAGCTTAATGTAAATCCGAACAGCCCGGTAAATGTCTCTTCCAATTATATTCTGACTTACGTTCTCGTTGAAACAGGAAAAACCTATGCGGCACTGGGTGATGTTGGGTCTGATGTTTCGGGTGCCATGCAGTATAATCAGGTCGGTACCAATCAGGGTGCCGGTGAGATGAACCAGATGCAGTGGAACCCTTCATCATGGTCGGCCGAATATGATGCGCTGAGAAATATCCAGATTATCCACGACAATGCAATAGCCAGCGGGAATAAGCTTTTTGAAGCGATATCCCTGATATTAAAGTCATTTAATTATGGTATGGTAACCGATCTGTTCGGAGATGCCCCCTATTCCCAAAGCCTTATGGCTTCAAGTGGGACCTATTTTCCGGCCTACGACGATCAAAAGACGATCTATAAAGGTATCCTGGCCGATTTAAAAACCGCAGATGCCATTTTAGCTGATCCGGGAATATCGGCCTTTGGAATCAGTGCAACTGCCGATTTATTGTACAAAGGGAGCGCCGCCGGCTGGCGTAAGTTTGCCAATTCTCTCCGGATGCGCTATGCGATGAGATTGATCAATAAAACAGCCGATATGACTGCAATCTCGGTGGATGTCATCGGGGAATTTAATGCTGCAGCCCCCAATGCATTTGCAAGTGTGGCCGACGAGGCGTACATTCCCTATCTGGGAACTTCGGCACCCACCTCCTACGTTGGTGGTTTATTGAATACAGCTAATCCAAACTTCCTGACCAAGCCCTGCAAGACCATCGTTGATACCCTGAAATCAAGAAACGATCCGCGTTTGTATCGATGGACGCTTCCGGTGAATCAAAAATGGGATGGTCACGTTGTAACTACAACCACAAAGAGTTTCACCAATCTTTTTGGTGAAACGCAGGCTGTTATCTACACACCTACCACGAATTTTGCACTCGACACCTCGCTTTTCGTGGGTTTACCCCAGAATCTGGCGATTGTTAATCTGACGACTTATAACCTGGGTACTGCACCGGTTCCGCTAAATCCCGAAAAAAGTCCCTGGATCTCCTTCCTTCATGGCAGGTATCGTCTGAATAGTGATACCTATATCAGAATGGATTTAATGACAGACAGCGAAGTTGAATTTCTGTTGGCTGAAGCAGCGCAACGGGGTGGCTTTGCAACTTCCGGTCCTGAGACTCATTACATAAATGGTATTACCGCCTCCCTGAAAAGATGGGGGATCACCGATGGGGCCAACGGATTTAGTTTTGCTAATTACTACAATAGTCCAAAGGTAAGTTACACAAGCGCTTCCAATAAACTGGAGCGAATTATCGGGCAGAAATGGGTAGCTCTGTGGCTAAATGTGGAATCGTGGTTTGACTGGCGCAGAACGGGATATCCTGTTCTTAAGACAGGTCCTGTTACCCAGTATGGGGCAGCCACACCGTTGCGTTTCATGTACCCCTCCCCAAATTTAGATCCTAAATATCTGGTTAATTATAACGCAGCCGTTGCCAAACTTCAGGCAACCGTCTATGTTCCGGTGGGTCAGAGTGCAGATCACAACTATTCCAAAATGTGGCTTCTGCAGGGTACCGGACTACCCTACTAAATCAGGAGGAATCTTAAAGATTAAATGGAGCATGCTTTGAGACCTTCTATTTCATAGTTAGTTTCAGTTAAGAGGAGGATAACCGAAAGGGATCCTCCTCTCTTTTTGAAAAGACAATTCCCCGGATTAAACCAATAAAAAAGGGTGTGCTAAACTCCCGTTTTCTTATCCCACAATACAATATGTTCCCTTGTAGAATAACGAACATTTTCGCGGATCGCGATATCCAGAACCACCTCCCTGTGTTGCTCCAGTTCGGATCTGGACGCCCCAAGCGGCATGAGCACAATCTGACTTTCACCGATCAGACTGGTATCCAGAAAATCCTTTCTGATCTCCTCCCAATCCTCTTCGCAGGACACCACAAACTTAAACCATGAATTATTTAATGAAGCCAGTTTCTTAATTATATCCGGCTGGTACCGAAAATTCCGGGGATTATAGGAATTTTTGAGTTTTGGGGAGTTATTCCAGCAATCGATCAGCTCAATCAACTCATCCTTAGGCATCAGAGTCGCTTCATTCTCAATCTCAATATAGGGTTTAAAGCCGTACTTTCTGATTAACTCGTTTAAAAACAGAATCAGGTGATCCTGTTGCTGGACAGGTGAACCTCCGGTGAGGACCAACCGCTGTCCCTTCTGAAACTTGCGCCGAAGATCAGCCTGATCCATCAAATCGAACAGTTCATCGAAGGAATATGGATTCCCGTGTCTCCATATTTCAGTTGTATCACAAAAAATACAGGACTGGGTACAATGTTGCATCCGCAGGAATGCGGCGGGCCAGCCAATAAAATTCTCACCCTGAATAGTGTCACAAAAAAATTCGGCGATTTCCAGACTCCTGCCCGGATCCGTCACCCCCTTTTTGAACCTGGGATTCCCCTCAATGATTAGTGTGCTCATCCTACCGGTATTTCAGTTCCACCTTCGGATTAATAAACAATTCCCCTCCCGCGAGTTTTTGGTACATCTGCGGATCCTTCCATTCGGAAGCTATTCTCTCCGAAAAAACAATGTCGTTTAAGTTAAAATCCCAATAATTCAGATCTTCTCTAAACGATTCCGCGTACCCGGTAGCTGTCTCATGCACCCTTACCGAATGAAGTATAACCTGCTGCTCACCATTATTAAAGACCGTTTGCGCTATTATTTTATCGATAACATAGAAAAACATCAGGGAATACATCTCCGCCGAGGGGGATACTGGCATCTCAACCCATCGTTGGCTCTGATTTTTAATGAATTCCTTAAATTCCGGCTCCTCCCGGCTCCACAGGGAGTAAGCGTGATCAAATGAGTCGATAAAGTTTTTTATGGGGCCCTTCATCAAACCAAAATCCATAACCATTCCGCCATTATCCAACCCATTTGAAGTAATGAATACCTCAACAACATAAGAATGTCCGTGAATGCTGTGTCTGCATCGGTCAGAACTGCAGTCTCTTACTATATGTGCTCCCTCAAAACTAAACTTTTTCCGTATGATCATTTATTCCTTCGAATTATTTCCTGCAAGCTACTTTTAGATTGTAAGGTTTTTATTGTAAATTAATATCAGGATATCATTTTGATCCGATCCACGTCAGGATTTCAGACCCTTCTTGTCCCGCCTCGCTAAAGGGAACCAGGATGATTCCTGCAGATTTTTGGGGTGTCTCCATCCGTAATGAATACGCCTGTTTCCATCCCCACTCGCCGGGTAACTTTTTGCGGGCATCGGTCAGTATTATTTTTCCCTTTCCGCAACCTATTTCTTTCAACGGACCGGCATCTTTGTTCAGGTATTGATCAACGGCCAAAACCTGAGGTCCCCTTTTCAGGGCAATCTTTTCCGGATACGATTTGCCTCCCGACAGTACCTCAACAGGTATTCCGAATGAAATGTTCACCAAATCCACGGTATTCCATTTCCGCTCTATTTTCAGGAATTTGCCGGGGATACCCGGGTAAATCAGCTTTCCAACCGTAGCAGTATATTTTTTTGCCCAGACAGGCACTCTGAAATTCAATGCAAATATTTTAGGGACAGACGGTCTGATAGTATAGGTTACTCTCCCTTCATGCGGGAAATTTGTTGATGATTCTATTTTCAAGCCTATTCTCGAATTATCGTGCGCCACAATCGTATCGGTTACCACACCCGGTTCAATCATCAAAACTGAAAATACTCCGTTAATTTTACCCCACACCAGATCCGGAATCAGGGAGATCCCCCGGGGAATACTCGAGAGGCAACACGAATAACCCTGGTCGCATTTGTACGGCTTGGCTCCCTGCAGTGCGGTGTAATAACTTACGCAGCCTGTACGGGGATTTTCAGCGGCGAAAAGATGGTTATATACAGTTCGCTCCAGTTCTTCCGAATATTTCTGCTCGCCGGTTATTTGCAATAACTGAAGATTGAACTGCAACCACGTGGTAGTTACGCACCCCTCACCCATCTTGTTTGAATTTTCAGCCTGCATAACGCCATCCTCCTGAAAGCATTCGTTGATGCTCGAAGTGCCGGTAATGTATAATCGGTGTTCACGGATGTCGCTCCACGCCGTTTCAAGCAATTTCAAGTACCTGGTCTCCCCGGTAATTTTATAATACTTTAAAATCCCCAGAAAGCACGATAACATTTCATAGGCCTTTGCATCCCCAACCTTGGTCACTTTACCGTAATTTTCCAATCCGCTGATGATTTTGGGACCATTTTTATGTTCGAAGGCCCGGAGGATATATGCACAAAAATCGAGATATTTCTTGTCGGCAGTATAGCGGTAAAGATCGGCCATTGGCTCAAGGATGCTACCGGGAGCCAGTCCAACATGATCGCCTGCAGTAATGATATCCCGTTTCCCCGTTTCATCGCCAAAGGTGCGGCATATGAGATCGCCGGCCCTCTTGGCTGCCGTTAATGCGGGCTGATCGCCGGTTATGGAATAATAGCTTAGCAACCCGATGATCGCATATTTGTGCGCCCAGACATCCCATTGGGTCCAGTAATCCTTAGGCAGGTAGGTTCCAAGGTAGCCATCGGGTAACTGGCAGGCGATATATTGCTTTACGATGCCGTCAGTCAGTTTCTTTAGCCTGGCGTCACCTGAATATTTGCAGGTATTTGAGGCTGAGAATAAGAACTTGCCCACATGCTCACCCAACCAAACCTGTGATCCCGGTCGTTTTCGGAACCCCGACAAAATCGTTGTGGAATCAATCTGCAACAAACGCTTTTCAAGATTAATCTTCATCCGGTATCCTAAAAATCCGGAAATCTCCTGAACGTAAGCTGGCACAAACTTATCTGGAATTTTATTGGAAACAATTGGTTCATAAACCTTTATCTTAACCGGATTAGCCGCATGAGATGCCAGTGCAAACAGGAATAATGCCAATGTCACGATATTTTTCATACCTAATACGTTTTGCAGATCAACGGTATACTCTTGAACACTCCCTGAAACTCCGAATCAGGGAGTGGTATGAAAGAATTAAGTTTTCGTAAAAATCAGCTGCAAACCAGATGTCGCGACAAATTACCCGATTTGGTTATCAACCGGATATCCCTGCATTGTTAAATTTCGACTGAATCCTGCGATTGCTGCTTCCTCAACTGACTGTGTCGCGTGCCATAGAAAAAGTAAATAAACATGCCAACCGCCATCCAGATAATTAATCTGAGCCAGGTATCCAGTGGAAGTGAATACATCTGAATCATGCAGATTAATGCCCCAAGAATTGGAACCAGCGGGACAAACGGTGTTTTAAAAGGTCGTTTAAGATCCGGCCTTTTAACTCTTAAAAAGATGATCCCGATGCACACGATTGCAAATGCAAGCAGGGTGCCGATCGAAACAAGCTCACCCAGAATATTGATCGGAAGGATGCCGGCAAAAATAAAGGCCACAGAACCGGTCACAATAGTGCTGTAATACGGAGTCTTAAAACGGGGATGAATTCGTGCAAAACGGGCAGGAAGTAATCCATCCTTAGCCATGGCATAAAAGATACGCGGCTGACCAAGCATCATCACCAGGATAACTGAGCTAAGTCCGGCGATTGCTGCAATTTTGATGATTGGCCGCAACCAAAAAAGCCCTTTCCCCATTGCATCGACTCCGACAGCAATCGGATCAGCAACATTCAGAAAAGTATAACTCACAATACCCGTTAATACGATAGCAACCAATATGTAAAGAACCGTTGAGATCCCGAGCGATCCCAGAATTCCGATCGGCATATCACGCTGTGGATTTTTTGCCTCCTGAGCCGCCGTCGAAACGGCATCAAAGCCGATATAGGCAAAAAAGATGACCGCAGAACCCCTGAGTACCCCGCTCCAGCCAAAGTGGCCCCATACGCCGGTATTTGGCGGAATAAACGGATGCCAGTTCACTTTATTGATGAAGAAAAATCCAATACCTATAAACAGGATGATTACAAATACCTTGATCATCACCATCACATTATTGAAGCTCGCAGATTCTTTAATTCCTATTACCAGTAAGACGGTTATAGCAGCGACAATAAACATTGCAGGAAGATTTAATACCGCGGTGATATGGGGCAGATTCGCAACCACAACTCCTGAGGATGTTAAACTTGCAGCAAGCTGGTCGGTAATTGGTTTCCATCCGATATTTGGAATATTCACCAATACGGTATTCCAGGCAGCGGTAAATTGAGGTGGGATAAAAATCCCGAAATCTTTCAGGAAGCTAACCACATATCCCGACCATCCCACCGAAACGGTAGAGGCTGCAAACAGATATTCCAGAATCAGATCCCATCCGATGATCCAGGCCACAAATTCGCCAAGGGTGGAATAGGCATAGGTATATGCGCTTCCGGAAATTGGAATCATTGATGCAAATTCGGCATAACAAAGCCCGGCAAATAAGCAGGCAAAACCGGAAATGATAAACGAAATAACGATGGCAGGTCCGGCATACTGAGCAGCTGCCTGTCCGGTGAGTACAAAAATTCCGGCTCCGATTATTGCCCCAATCCCCAAGGTGGTGAGATTGGTTGCACTTAGCGCTCTTTTCATGCCGGTTTCCTCCTGGGCACTGCGCATAAGATGATCTAAAGGCTTGGTAATAAATAAATTGAAAATTCGCATTGGGGATTGGGAGAATGAAATAAGGTTTTACTTGATGTTTTATTTGTTTGGCTGTTATTCGATGGAATCAGCCTTCTGATAAGTTTCAGGTTTATTGGCCCATTTACCATTTTTAGATTCTCCAAGTATTATGACCTCTTTCGATTTCTCGTATTCCTTTATGGCCTGCATCATCTCATCCTTGCTTTTCCGGATAATCTTTATCCCGGTGAGTGATCCTTTATTGCGAACTTCAATATAAAAGCCATCCCGGTATTCTTTTGCTCTGGTTGGTGGTCTGCCCATAATTTAAATTTTATTTAGCATTGATTTTAAGTTCAGGAAATCAGACCAATTAGCCGATTTTGTCCTCCCGAGATCTTTAAAACTCCCAAAAGAACAAAGATGTTTTGCGCTTAATGAAGTTATTGGCTATAAATTATACAGTTCCAATCGAAGTAGACTCAATTGGAACTGCATAATCCGGTGCCGGCCAAATATAGAAAAAAAATTCTGTTAAAAAAAATCGGGGTAACATTTTATCAATTACCGAAGGAACTGACATTTATTCAAATAGGACAATTATTCTGTTTAAAACACAAAAGCACTATCAGAATTACCCGATAATGCCTTTGCAATTTAGACCACCAAATTTTCTTCGGGCTATAGTTCTTTTTCGGTGAACTCTCCGATTTTAAGATATTTAAGATACAGTCCGGCGTATTTCTCAACATTGGCCGGATTTGGGAAATAGGTAGTTTCAAACCCTTTCCCCATACCTTTTTGTGCATCCTCAATCTTCGGATAAATTCCTGCGACTACTGAAGCAAACATGGCGGCACCAAAGGCACAAGTTTGCTCTGTACTGGCAATTTTAATTGGCATATTGAGCACATCTGCAAGAGTTTGCATGACAAAAGGAGATTTTTTTGCAACGCCGCCCAAGCCGATAATTTCTTTTATTTCAATCCCTTCACGTTTAATCCGGTCCACAATGGCTTTCGATCCAAAGGCGGTCGCCTCAACCAGGGCCCTGAAAATCCTTGGAGCCGAAGAACCCAGTTTTAATCCGGTAATTGAACCTGCAACCTCCTGATTGGCATCGGGTGTACGCCGCCCGTTCATCCAGTCAACAGCAATTATGACAGACTCTTCGATTGGAATTAACATAGCCGCACGGGATAATTCAGGAATAATACGATCCATTGTTTCTGCAATAAGCTTTTCGCGTGTTTCTGAATCGATGAGGGTTGATTTCGAAAGAATTTCCTCAATCGGCCACGCCACGACCCGCTTAAACCAGGCATAAATATCTCCAAAGGCCGATTGACCGGCTTCAATACCGATATAACCGGGAATTACAGAACCGTCGACCTGACCACAAATTCCGGGAATCAATTTATCGCCCATCTGTTCGTAGGATGAAACCATGATATCACACGTTGAAGTTCCGATAGCCCTCGCCAAAACATTGGGTGTAACTTCACCGCCAACAGCGCCAAAATGGCAATCATAACCGCCAACACCAACGGCAACATCGGCTGATAATCCAAGACGTTCGGCCCATTCCTGAGTTAATGTGCCAATCTTAACATCACTCGTATACGTTTGATCATACAATTTGGATCGGTAACCACTTAAAAGAGGATCCAGAGAAGTTAAAAAGTCCTCGGAAGGGAGTCCGTCCCAACCGGCAAACCACATCGACTTGTGACCGGCAGCGCAACGACTGCGGAAAACATCAGCCGGCAGAGTTGTTCCGGTTAGCAGCGCAGGCATCCAGTCGCAATGCTCAATCCAGGAATAGGCAGCTTTGCGGACGTTTTCATCCGCGCGAAGTGTGTGCAATACTTTTGCCCATACCCATTCTGACGAATAGATACCACCTTCATATTGGGTATAGTCAATCTTCCATTTTCTTGCCAGCTCATTGATTTCGTTAGCCTCCTTGATTGAGGTGTGGTCTTTCCAAAGGATGAACATGGCATTTGGATTTTCTTCGAATCCGGCTGTCAGCGCTAAAGGAATTCCATTTTCATTCACCAAAACAGGAGTACTTCCGGTTGTGTCAAATGAGATCCCCCCAATATTTTTACCCACTTCCGGGCCTGCTGCCTTCAAGGCTTCCCTCACCGCATATTCCATCGCTTCAACATAGTCAAGCGGATGCTGCCGGTACTGATCTTTGTCAGAATCACAGAATTTACCCACAGCCCATCGCGGATAAGCTTTAACAGTGGATGCCACTTCGTCTCCGTTCAGCCCGTTTACGATAACTGCCCGGACAGAATCAGTTCCATAATCAATTCCGATAACATACTTTTTGGTTGTCATATTCGATCAATTTAAATAATTGTACAATCATATTGGCGGCTGGCAGCAGCAGCTGTAAACCGGAAAATTAAAACTGAACCTTTGCATCCGTTGCTGAGTTGGTTTAGCTCCCTTAACGCAAAGGAATAGAATTTTTAAAATCCAAACTTCATAATATTAGACAAAACTTATGGTTATAAATTAACCATTTTTCTCCCCTGCCGGGATTAATCAGAATTCACTTTTGACCATAATAGGCATTGGCGCCATGTTTGCGACTGAAGTGTTTTTCAGTGAGCAAGGGATTCATGGTCAGGTTAGGGTTAATCCTGCAGGAAATATAAGCCATCCTGCCAATCTCCTCCAGAACCACACTGTTATGAACAGCTTCGCCGGGAGTCTTACCCCATGTAAACGGACCATGATTTTTCACCAGCACTCCGGGGATATGGCTTGAGTTAAGATTCATAAACCGTTCAATAATGACAGTTCCGGTCTCCTCCTCATAATTCCCCTTAACCTCAGCCTCGGTCATATCACGGGTACACGGGACATCATCCCCAAAATAATCGGCATGTGTGGTCCCAATCACCGGAAGCGACACTCCGGCCTGTGCCCATGAAGTGGCATAGGTTGAATGGGTATGCACTACCCCCCCGATTTGTTCAAATGCCTTGAAAAGGGCAAGGTGGGTTGGCGTGTCGGAAGAGGGACGCAGATTGCCTTCTACAACATTCCCATCCAGATCAACCACCACCATCTGATCCGCAGTCATAACATCATAATCGACCCCGCTTGGTTTGATCACGACCAAACCCTTTTCCCGATCGATCCCGCTTGCATTCCCCCAGGTAAAAAGTACCAGCTTGTGCTTTACAAGATCGAGGTTTGCCTTGAAAACCAGTTCTTTTAATTCAGATAACATATCAGAATATTATTAGTCTTTGGGGATTGAATTACCAGAAATACATATAGAAAGAGACACATGCCATAACCACGCCGATTGACGCAATTAAATCCCACTTGGTCCAACTGTTCCTGATCAGGGTTTTATAGTCTCCCGTGAAGGTGATAAATTCAATTTGCTTGGCAGTAGGTTTGGGTGTGAAAAACGAGACTACGACCATCATCACCATGATGAAGACGAGCAGCCAGATCTCAAAGATAAGCCAGTTTGTATGCCAAAACCATCGTGTGGATTCCCACGACCACCCTGTCATAACATTTTTGCCCGTATTTGTAAAGATGTTGGTCAGCAAGCGAATCATTCCTAAAAAAAAGCCGACTATCATGCCCGCTTCCCCTGCCCTTGGGGTAATTCTTTTGGAAAATATACCCATTACGAATACAGCTACCATAGCAGGAGCGAGCAACGATTGAATGCCCTGCAGATAAGAGTAAAGGCTGCCGAGACTCATCATAACCGGTATCCATATAATGCCGAGCACTACCACCACAACCGTTGCAAGCCGACCAGTCATCACATAGGTAGCTTCGCTCTTATTCTTGAACATCGGCTTATAAAAGTCTTCGGTAAACAACGTAGCGCAGGAGTTGAAAAATGCCGCCAACGAAGCTACCAGTGCGGATATGAAACCAATGGTAACGATTCCTTTCACACCGGCAGGCAATACAAACTTTACCATTGAGCCAAAGGCGGTATCCGGGTTATCCAATTTAAAACCGCTTCCGGGACGAGCGGCTAATGCGGCTGCAATCATGCCTGGAATCAGGAACATAAATACAGGCAGCAATTTAAAATAGCCCGCCGCAATAGTCCCCCGGCGTGCTCGCTTCATCACTACGTCGCTAGGTTCCCCTTTCCGTTGTCCGAGCACACGCTGAACGATATGCTGGTCGGTAGCCCAATACCAAAAACCGATGATTGTCGCCCCGAGAAATACCCAAAAACCCGGATAGTCGTCATAGAGCGGATCGCCCGTCTCCAGGTGGAACATGTGGTTTGTGCCGTGAGCCACGCCGTCTGTACCAACATTTAGCGTTTTTGAGTAGCTGATCATAGCGGTCCAGCCGTCAGCAATACTGCCGCCCCCTAAGGCCGACAGACCTAAGAAAAGGACGAGGAAGGAACCGATGATAAGGATAGGAGTTTGAATTGCCGACAGCGTCATCACCCCCTTCATGCCACCCAAAACGGTAAAGATACCGGTTAACACGATCAATCCGATAGCTCCATACCAGAAAGGTAAGCCTAAAAGACTCTCCATGAAGATTCCGCCTGTAAACGCCGTTACACTCACCTTTGTCAGCACGTATGCAATAAGTGTAATGATCGATAACCACGAACCGGTGGCGGGTGTATAGCGATTCTTGAGGAAGTCGGGCATGGTAATAATTTTCCCCAGCTTAATGTTCATCAGCTGATAGAACGGGACAAAGAGCCAACCCAGGATAAGGATCATCCACCCTTGCATCTCCCAGTGCGCCATCCCTACACCCGCCTTTGCACCAGTCCCGGCAAGCCCAACGAGGTGTTCGGAGCCGATGTTGGCAGCAAAGATCGCCGCACCAATAATATACCAGGGTTCGCCTTTCCCGAACAGGTAGTCTTCGCTGTCGGCACCCTGTTGCAAACGCTTGTGTTTTTGTATCGAATGCCATACAGCCCAGCCTACAGCCAGAATCCCGACCGCCATAATTGCCCAGTCGAGCCAGATAAATTCATGAGAACTCCAATTCATAATTTTTTGTCAGGGTTAAATTGTTACTAGTTTTCCTTATATAAAATACTGTCTATAATCAGATTTACGATCACGCAAGGGATTTGAAACGGAACATTTTTAATAAAAAGAATATATTCTAAATATGGACGAAATCTAAAATTTAAACAGTTTCCAGGTCATCTGCCTTATCGTAAACACCATATTATGGAGCGGCAAACATCGAAGTTGCAAATGCACGCTGAACGGTGAATTACCTAAGCGCCTTGTTCAGCAGGTAATACACTTCGTTATTACGAATGGTCTGCCTGAATTCTCTGATGCTGGTCGCTTTATCGATTATCAGTATTTCGATGTCCACAATTTCAGCGTAATCTTCAAGCATTTCTGTAGTTACAGAAAACGAGAAACTTGAGTGATGAGTGCCACCCGCAGTAATCCAGGCCCCTGCACCTATCTCAAGGTTTGGCATTGGTATCCACAGAGCACATGCAACCGGCAGTTTAGGCAACGCTTCCGGTTTTATCACTTCCACTTCATTGACAATCATGCGGAAACGGTTACCCATATCGACGATAGTGGCCGCAATACCATCACCTTCATGCGCCTGGAAGATTAAACGGGCACAAACACCGGCATCACCAATTCCCAGGAAATGGACTTCGATGCGTGGTTTATTTGCCGCAATTTCAGGGTTGATTTCCAGCATGTGTGATTGAAGTATAGAGCTGTTTGCTCCGTCAAAATTCAGTACATAATCCTCAAGGAATGAACATCCGCCTGGCAGCCCCTGAGCCATAACCCACATGGTACGGGTAAGCGCAGCTGTTTTCCAGTCTCCTTCAGCGCCAAAACCATAACCTTCGGCCATCAGACGTTGCGAAGCGAAACCCATTAACTGAGACATCCCCTCCAGTTCGTTGAAGCTGGTAGTGAATGCTGTTGCCTTTTTGTCCTGCAGGAAACGGCGTAACCCGATTTCCTGAGCAGCAGCCTGACGCACAGTGATGTGTTTTACAGAACCTTTTTTACAGTCATCGGCAAAATCATACAATTTTTCGTATTCAGCAATTAACGCATCGATCTCAGCATCAGTAACTGCCGCTACATAAGGGACCAGTTTCGCAATAGGGGCATTGTCAACGTGATAACCCAAACGGATTTCAGCTTCAACCTTGTCGCCATCGGTTACAGCCACATTGTTCATATTATCACCGAAACGGATGATTTGCATACTTTGAGCGTCAGCCCAACCGGCACAAACGCGCATCCAGCCGGAAATTTTATCGTGTGTGGATTTATCTTTCCAGTAACCAACCACCACTTTACGTGGTTTGCGTAAACGGCTGGTAATGAAACCAAATTCACGGTCACCGTGGGCTGATTGATTCAGGTTCATAAAGTCCATGTCTATTTCTGCCCAGGGAATATGCTCGTTAAACTGCGTATGAAGGTGCATTAACGGTTTTTTATAATCCATCAAACCCTGAATCCACATTTTGGCCGGAGAGAAGGTATGCATCCAGGTAATTAAACCAATACATTTGGTATCTCCGTTTGCGGCACGCATAATTTCTGCGATTTCAGATGACGAATTCGCAGTCCCTTTATAAACCACTTTTACCGGCAAATTGCCCGATTCGTTCAACCCTTTTACCATTTCGTTTGAGTGTGCATCGACTTTAACGACTGCATCACCTCCATAAAGCAGCTGTGCTCCTGTTACAAACCAGACTTCAAACTGGTCTAAAATTGTGTTTGCCATGATTTATTAATTTAATTATTGGTGTATTTTTATTAAGGTACTATTTACTCTTATTATCCCGCTACCAGGGGAACCTGACAATTCTTTCGCTGCGCGAACCGGTGTCTCCCGATTTAAAACGATAATAAAAGGCGCCCTTTTTGGATTCGTTTGTATTTTTTAGGTTTAGCCGTTCCAGGATGTCAAGTGAGAGCACCTTTTTCCGGAAGTTTCCCGGATCAAATGTTTTTTGAAAGATGGCCTCATAGAGATTTCTCAGTTGAATTAGCGTAAACATTTCGGGCAGTAATTCCTTTCCTATCAGATCTATACTGGCCTCCTGCTGTAATAATTTAAGCCCGTCGGCAACGATCTCCTCATGGTCAAAAATGAGCGCCGGTAATTTAGTCACCGGCCACCAGTGGGCACCGCTCTCCCGAACCAGATCTTTATCGTGTATATCGATCCGGATTAAGGCAACAAAAGTCATGCTGATCACCCTTGCCCCTGAATCGCGGTCAGGTTTCGAAAAGGCTTTCCCTTGTTCTAAAAATATATCTTTCAACCCGGTAGTTTGCATCAGAACCCGGCCGGCAGCCTCTTCCACCGATTCATCGTCCTGAACAAAACCACCCATCAGTGACCATTTACCAATTGATGGCTCAAATCCCCGGGGGTAAAGCAGCAGCTTTAATTCACCGTCTTCGTATCCGAAAATTGAACAGTCAACAGCAACATAGTGTTTGGGATATTGCTTGTAAAGTTCACTAAGCATTAAACCGGTATTGGCTGGGTCCATTTTTATTGTAGTTAATTTGACACAAAATTATAAAAGTATTTAATACTTATATTAATTTACCTTAATACATGTTGTATAACATGAAATTCAAAATCGCAAGGGGCAAGGCAACCGCAAAATAATGGGGTCATGCCCGATTTTTTCGTCCCATTTCATGCTATTAATCCTTTTATTTCGTATATTTGATAGGTATATTATTGGGGCCGAAAATGTATTAATAGTTTGTTAATTAATGCATTATAAGAATGATAAACAATAATTAAAAATTTGATGCCATGAGTACAGGAAAAGTTTTAATTGGTGTTCTGGCAGGAGTTGCTGCCGGAGCCTTGCTGGGGGTGATGTTTGCTCCTGATAAGGGGTGTGAAACCCGCAAGAAAGTCGCAAAATACGGTAAAGATCTTACCGATGAACTAAATGAAACGCTGAAGGTGTTTATGGCCGATCTGAGTGATAAATTTGAATCAGTTTTAAAGGACGCCAAGGAATCTGCCGAAAAGGAGCCAAAAGAAGCATAGGAGATAATTGAATTATAATTTCGAAGCTAATAAATGGAAGAGAAGAAAACTCCCGTAGAGGTTTTATTGGAATATGGCCAGGCATATATTAAAACGAGCGTTCAATTAGTAAAATTCAGGACGACAGAAAAAGCCGCTGAAATAATCTCCAGTTTAGCTTCCAGCCTCATAATTCTGATTCTGCTTACTTTGCTCTTTATCAATTTAAATATTGGAATTGCCTTGTTAATAGGCAGTTTGCTTGGTAGAATCTGGCTGGGTTTTCTGATTTTATCCGGATTTTACGGTATGACAGGAATTGTTATCTACGTTTTCCGGAACAGCTGGATCAAAAAACCGGTAGGCAATTCTGTAATCAAACTACTATTAAAGGAGGAGGAATTGGACGATGATAAATTATCGGTTTAAGCTATCATCCTGTAAAATAAAGCACCTGCTCTCCTGTTAACAATTCAGTTCATCTTCCATGCAAAAAATAACATCTGTCAAAATACTCCGTGCAGCTATTGTTAACCTTGAAAATCAGCAGTCAGAACAAGGACTTCGGTTAAAGGAACAATTTACAATCACTTATGAAAGTCTTAAGCCTTTTAATGTGTTGCGAAAGGCCCTTATTGATGTTTTCACCCCTGTAGAGTTAAAACAAGGTCTTATTGAAACCGCAGCCGGATTATTATCGGGCTATCTTTCCAGGATATTGGTTGTAAGAAATTCGAAAAATCCAGTTCTTCGTCTTGCGGGTGTCTTTGTTCAATATGGTGTAACCAATGTTATTACCAAAAACTCAGATGCCATTATGAAAGTTGCTTCGGGCTTCATCCGGAAACTAACACACCATTCGCCGACAGATAACGGCTAATATTTTTTTGGTTCGGACAACTTTTTAAACCTGTGGCTTGTTTCTATTCTATGTAAATCATTAATTCAATTATAAATAATCTACGAATGAAAGAGAGTTCAGTTAAAATTACATTTGCAGGCAATCCCCTGACCTTGTTAGGAAATGAGATTAAAGTCGGAGATAAAGCTCCTGATTTTATGGCAGTTGGAGCCGGCCTTGCGCCGGTTAAGCTGTCTGATTATGCCGGAAAAACAATCATTATTGCCGTATATCCTTCGGTTGATACAAGTGTTTGTGCCGCTCAGAACCGAAGATTTAATGCCGAGGTTAATCAGCTTCAGGATGTCGTGGTTTTATCAATTTCCTGCGATCTGCCCTTTGCCCAGAGCCGGTTTTGTGCCGCTGAAGGTCTCGAAAGTATAATCACTGTTTCGGATCACAAGGATCTCGATTTTGGTGAAAAATATGGCTTTGTGATCAAAGAACTCCGCTTGCTGGCCCGCGGAACCGTTGTTATTGATAAATCAGGTATTGTCCGTTATGCCGAATACGTATCAGAAGTGACTCATGAACCTGATTATGACGCTGCGTTAACTCTTGTTAAAACACTCTGATCCTTTATTCAGGTAACAGAAGTCCAAAAAAATCTAAAAAAGCAGCGTCTCTCGGATACTGCTTTTTTAGTTACTATTCCGTCGCCTTCCGGTAACCAATGAAATTCTCTTGTTTGGTAAGGCAAAAATCACACATCGGTTTTACATCCATTGAATTATAGATGTTTCCGCATGTTGGGCACACAAACCACAGGTAGGCCCGATTAGTCGGTTTTCCTTTCATCTGGCTAACCTGCGCCATTCGCAGATAGATAAAATGTTTTTTTTCGCCATTCCACGCCCATGTAAACGATCTGGCAATTTCGGGAATCTTTTCCTGCTCACCATCCCGGATAAATACCGGATACATTGTTTGCATATCATAGGTCTCCAGTTTGATTGCGGCCTTTAAATTTTCAGCCGTCGATTTAACTTCAAAACCGGCCACTTCAGCACTTCCCGCATCTCCCCCAAATTTTTCCAGTATCTTCCCGTGATTGGCGGCATGAATACTTTCAGATTTGGAAACAGCGTCAAACAGTTGGGCAATTGTGTCAAACCCCTCTTTTATTGCGACCTGCGCAAATTTCGAATATTTCTCAGCGTTGGCCGATTCAGTGTTAAAAGCTATCTTAAGATCTTCCTTCGCTTTCTTTGGCCTGAAATTGCTGCAGCCCGAAAAAACCAGGACCAGAACTAACATTGAGATAAACCGGTAAGATAATACCATGGTAAATATATTTGGAAAAGCCTTCAATTTAAACAACATTCTATATTTTCATTATTTCTGGACACCCGAGGTCAGCATCGGATTTTCGTATTTGATTTTTTGGTTGGTTTCAAAATCGTAAAGAGTAAGAATTCGCAGATTGTAATAGGCCAGCCAATAGGTTGAAAGCGATCCTATATAGTCCCGTTTTGCACTTTCCCGCTCGGAAAGTGCAATATTCAGGTCCGTAATACTGATCTCTCCGTTTTGAAATCTTTTAAGGGCAATTTTATACCCATTTTCCGCAACCCGATCGGCCTCTTTGGCTGTGATCAGCTGCCCTCTCAAAAGTCCAAATTGTTCAACCTGAACAATCACACTTCTGTCAAAATCCTCCTTTGCCTTTTGCACATCAAATTCAGCCAGATCACGTTGCGATTCAGCCATTTTAACCGCTGAAGCTGCCCGCCCCCAGTCGAGTATCGGGACACTCATAGTCAGCTGGAGTACCTCAGATTTTTGCGGATTATTATAAATCCCCGCGATGGAGGAGCCACTATTAGAGAGCCCGTAACTGCCAGATAAAGTGGCGACTAATCCGGATGCGCGCTTGGCTATGGTCAGCGACTGATCTGCGTTAACAAGTCTTCGCTCAAAGTTCACTGCTTCTGGCCGGTTAGCTTTGGCCTCTTCAAGAGCCTTCATCGAATCAATATCGAAAAGAACGATATTTAAAGGCATCTGCAATTCAATTTGTTGATTCTGGTCAATGCCTACATAAGATTTAAGTTCAAAATCAGAATTTTTTAATTGCATATCAGCGGAATTCAAAGCCTTTTGCGCATTCAACACCGAGAGCTCAATTCTGGAAAAGTCATTTTCAGAGATTTGACCCAGCTTTTGTTTGGTTTTTGCAATCCTCAGATTATCATTGCTGTTTTTTAGGGCACTCTCAGCAAGCTTAAAGTCGGTCTGGATCCGAAGATAATTGAAGAATCGCAGGGTAGCATTATAAGCAATACCCTCAATAGCCTGAATAAAATTCTTTTGCGACTCGTTATAAATCATGGGTTCCAGTTTCTTCGACCATTTCATCCAGTTATAGGCAAATATCGGCTGATAAAATCCCACCGATACCGGATTTCCCGAAAAGGTTGTCAGATGCTGATAATAGTCCTGCGCCCGATTGGCGGATGTAGATGCATAAATATAGGTCCCCGTGATTGGAATATATTGATTTAGAGAGAGATTTGCAGACGACATCAGGTTGGAAACAGCTTTGAACTGGATACTCCCATCGGGCTGTGTCACAGGAATAGTGGTTTGGTTAAAATTCGGTAAAGTTCCGGCTATGACCAGATTCGGAAGAAAAGTTTTTTTGAAATTTTTCCATCGCCAAAAAGAATTGACATTGGTATTCTGAACATACTTTACCGCGGAGGACTTCCCTATTGCCAGTTCAACTACATTGTAAAGACTCAGGTTCAATTTCATTTTCAACTCTTCATTTCCCCCCTTCTTCCCCTGGGCCCTCAGAACAGCTCCATTCTGCAGGAGAAACAGGATACATAAAATAAAACTGATTCGTTTTTTACCCATCACTCAATTGTTAATTACTACACTTTTTTCATTGTGAAAAGCCGACATTCCCCGCTTAGGGACTATTATCTTTTCGCCTTCATCCACACCTGTTAACAGCTGAATGTAATCAGGATTTTTTCTTCCGGTAGTAACCTCACGGCGAACAGCCGTTCCATTTTCCAAAACATAAAGTGCATTTAAAGACTCCTTATCAAACAGGCTCACATTTTTTATCCTGGTTGCATTTTGAACTTCACCCTCAACCATCCATAAAACTATTTTCTGATTGGAAAGGAGCTTTGGATGACTTTTCTCTTCCAAATGAACGGTGAATTGAACCTTTCCATTTTCGATCATCGGGTTAACGATTCCGATATTTCCGGGAAGTCGCTCATTGTCGATAACGGCGAAAACTTTCCTTCCTGTCTTTATGAATTCCGCCTGCTTATCCTCTGCTGAACCCGCAATTTTAAAGGTTGACAGATCTGACATCCTGATTAGCACATTATCCGTATTTACCTTTTCACCTACCTTGCCGGAAATTGAAAGGATAATTCCGCTTGATGGGGCTGTCAGATGCATCTGACTCATGATTCTCATTTTATCGGAGAGTTCCTTTTCCTGCATCTTAATCTCCAAAACTAACCCTGTCTCCTCCGCTTTTAATTGCTTAACCCTGATTCCATTCTTTTGTTTAAGCATGGCCAGGTCCTTTTCGGCAAGAGCTATTTCTTCCTTGGTCTTTTCAATCTTTGCCGGTGAAATTCCCCCAACCTCAAGCAGCTGGACTTCGTCAGCCAGCTGGGATTTTAAAGAGGTAATATTTAGCTTCTTCACCTCTTCACTGTAATTCAGATCTACAGTAGCACTAAATTCACTCAGCTTATTCTTTTCAAGTGTATTACGCCTTAATTCCAACTGGTCATTAATCTTGCTAATCTCCTCCTTAATCGGACCATCCTCCAAAACAAGGATAATATCTCCCGGCTGAACCTTACTGCCAGGTTCCTTATTAATTTGTTTAACGATACTCGGATAAGGACTCCGGATCAAAACTTCATTTTCTGCTTCTACAATTCCCGTGGCCGCTATGATCTGATAAATATTCCCTTTCTCGACATTAAGGACAATGCAATCACGCACATTTATTGGCGTTGGCATTAACCTGCGTGAAAACAAAATAACAGATATAAGGATCAAAATCCCAATGGGAACTAAAATTGCCACTCTTTGCTTTTTACTTAATATCATCACTTTAAATATTAAAAACTTATAGGATATTACAACTCTCCAAACTTCTCGCAAACTGGTAAATCCCGGATTAAAGTAGAGGATAAAGTTATAATAATTTAATTAAACACCGAGAAAAAAGGATAAATTAAAATGGATATTTGCATCATATAATTATGATATTCAATTATATAAATCCATTTTGCAGATTATAAATGGCATCAGATAAAAATAAGAAATGCAGAAAGCACTGTTATCACCAGTACCAACCATTTATAGACCTTTTCCGGAATCCTTTTGACAACGAAAATGCCAAACAAGGCACCCAGGGCGATTGCCGGTAAAACCAATAAGTCGACCGTGAGCGTGTTCATATTGATATTTTTCCAAACCAAAGCCTGCAGCGGAAACTTAGATAAATTGATTATAAAGAAAAACCAGGCGGTCGTCCCAATAAAACTCCTTTTGTCTAAGTGCATAGCTAATAAATAGATAGCAAATATTGGTCCGGCCACATTCCCAATCATTGTTGCAAAACCACCGGCGATCCCTAATATCGCCGCAAACCACCAATGGTCGGCCGTAACTTTAGCTTTATACCCGTAATCATTCCAAATCATGAGTGCAATACTGACGAAAACGATGATACCGATCATCTTTTTAAATTGCTGATCATTTACCATGCTTCCTATCCAAAGCGCAAGTACCAGACCAGCCAAAGCCCAAGGGAGCGCCCTGAGCAGGTGCCTCCAATGGGCATGCCTGTGATAATAAATAACGGCAAAAACATCGGCCATGATCAGAATGGGGAGTAATACACCGGTCGACTGTTTCCCGCCAAAAATTAATGCGAGAGTCGGAACTACAATCATCGAAACGCCGGGTACACCGGTTTTTGACATTCCAATGAGCATGGCACAAAGTACAATTAGCACCCAGTCAGCTGAAGAATGGACCAACGGGGAAAAAAATCCTATCATTAAAAAAAAGTAAAATTAAACGCTTCCAAAATTAGAATAAAAATATTGGTAATTCCAGTTCAGGTATAAGCTCTGCTAATATTAACTTTGGAAATAGCTACACCGTGGAAATCGGGGTAAAAACGATGCCTCCAGAGACCCGATCAATATACCTTAAAAAATATATTCCGGATACATTAACCATAAACTGCTATCTGACTATCACTTAACAACTTTATTAATCAGTTTGAAGGTCAAAATTATTATTTCCGGGATTTAAACGTTTTGTCTAAATTTGCAAAAAATTTCCCGGGTGGTGGGATTCACTAGTTTATAAATATCATAAATACAAAAGTCAATGGCAACTACAGCAGAAATCCGAAACGGGCTGTGTATTGAATTCAACGAGCAATTATTTCAGGTTGTCTCATTTCAACACGTAAAACCGGGTAAAGGTCCTGCCTTTGTCCGCACAAAACTGAAGAATTTAAAAACCGGGAAGGTGATCGATAATACCTTCTCTGTCGGGACTAAAATCAATACTGTCCGGATTGAACGGAGACCATACCAATTCCTCTATAAAGATGAACTGGGTTTTAACTTTATGAATTCAGAGTCTTTCGAGCAGGTTTCAATAGGAACAGAACTTGTTGATAACGCAGATCTGATGAAAGAGGGGATGACCCTTGAAATTATGTATCATGCCGATACCGAAACCCCGCTTACTGTAGAATTTCCCCCTTTTATTGAGCTTGAAATAACCTATACCGAATCGGGGGATCGTGGAAACACGGCCTCATCAACGGCGCTCAAACAAGCGATTGTGGAGACCGGCGCAACAATAATGGTTCCGCTTTTTATCAACCAGGGAGACATAATCCGGGTGGATACACGCGAAAGGTCTTATTACGAGCGGGTTAAAAAATAAACCCGATTAAATCACAACATAACAAAGGCCGGATATTACCGGCCTTTGTTATGGAAACTAAAATGGAAATTGATCAGATAATCAACATCGCGTCGCCGTATGTTCCGAAGCGGTATTTCTCCTTCATCGCTATTTTATAGGCATTCATAAGTTTATCATAACCGGCAAATGCCGCAACCATCATCAGCAAGGTTGAGAGCGGGAGATGAAAATTAGAAATCATACTGTCTGCCACGGAAAATTCGTACGGAGGAAAAATAAATTTATTGGTCCAACCTTCGTAAGGCTTTAACATTCCGTTAGTTGAAACGGAACTTTCAAGTGTGCGCATTACCGTAGTACCGACAGCACAAATATGTTGCTTATTAAGCTTTGCATTATTTACAATTTCAACTGCTTCATCCCTGATCCAGATCTGCTCAGAATCCATTTTGTGTTTTGTGAGATCCTCAACATCAACACTTCTGAAGTTGCCCAAGCCTACATGCAGAGTGATGTCTGCAAAATTCACCCCTTTTATTTCCAGCCTTTTCAATAGCTCGCGACTAAAGTGAAGCCCGGCGGTAGGTGCAGCGACAGCGCCTTCATGCTTGGCATATACCGTCTGATAACGTTGCGCATCCTCTTCCTCAACAGGGCGGTTTATAAATTTGGGAAGTGGTGTCTCGCCTAAATTATATAACGTGTCTTTAAATTCCTCGTAAGTCCCGTCAAAAAGGAAACGCAACGTCCGCCCTCGTGAGGTCGTGTTGTCAATAACTTCGGCCACAAGCAAATCATCATCACCAAAATACAGTTTGTTCCCAATCCTGATTTTACGTGCAGGATCGACCAAAACATCCCAAAGACGTTGCTCACGGTTTAACTCCCGAAGCAAAAACACCTCAATCTGAGCGCCCGTTTTCTCTTTATTGCCATATAACCGTGCCGGGAAAACCTTGGTGTTGTTGAACACCATTATATCGTTGTTACCGAAATAGTCAACCACATCCTTAAATATTTTATGCTCGATTTCACCGGTATTCCGGTGCAAAACCATTAATCGGGATTCATCCCGGTTTTGGGTCGGATGGAGCGCGATGAGCTCATCCGGCAAATTGTACTTAAATTTTGAAAGCTTCATGAAAGATGACTATTTATGCTGATATTAATATATGTTAATGATAACCAAAAGGTTAATAATAACTAATGACCGTTTTTTAAAAAATCTGCAAGATCAATAGCTTGACTCAGATTGAAATCTCCTACCCTGGTGCGCCGCAAGCCTGTAAGATAAGCCCCACTATTGAGCGCCACACCAATGTCGCGTGCGAGTGCCCGAATATAGGTCCCTTTGCCACAAACAATCCGAAGCTTTACCTCAGGCAAATCAAAGCTCAGAATTTCTATCTCCTTGATTTCCAGGATCTTTGATTTAATCTCAACGGCAATTCCCTTTCTTGCATATTCATATGCCCGTTTCCCATTAACTTTAACAGCCGAATAATCGGGGGGAACCTGCATAATTGTACCGACAAATTTCAGCAATACATCGGTTAAGAGTTCCTTTGATATATGATCTGTGCTATATTGACCATCTTCAGCACTTTCAAGATCAAACGAGGGAGTGGTGGCCCCAAATTTCAATGTCGCAACATACTCTTTTTCGTCTGCCTGAAGAGTCTCAATTTTTGAGGTTGCTTTGCCTGTACATAAAATTAATATTCCGGTTGCCTTTGGGTCAAGAGTACCGGCATGGCCAACCTTTAATTTTTTGATATTTAGCTTCTTGCAGATAATAAAACGGACTTTGTGAACGAGATCAAACGAAGTCCAGTCAAGTGGCTTATCAAAAACCAGTATTTCGCCTTGTTGAAAATCGAACGCATGAATTTCTGATTGCATCATTATATAACCAAGACTTATTTTTCCGACCCTGGCTTTTTCATGATTGCATAAATCTCAAAAACAAAACCGATCATCACTACGACCGGAGCAAGAACAATTCTTTGAAATCCAAATATTTCCTTGTTAAATACATTAGGATCAGCGCTTCCGCCTCCAACCATCAAAACGAATCCTGCAATAATGATCAGCACCCCAATCGCTAAAAGACGGAGATTCTCTTTTCCCAGAGCAAACCTCTGCTCCTCCTTGTTTTCGGTATTTGTAGCCATTTAAAAAATATTATTTCTAACCTACGAAGATAGTTCAATAAAAGAGCTGATCAAACTTCATTCTTAAAAATTTATTTACAGCTAAATAGGTGGATGTCAATGTCATAAAAATTCCCATTAAAAATATACCCACTCCAAGCAGCGCAAGAGAAGTCGGATTTTGGAAATCGATGAATGATTTTAACTCATTCTGATACGAAAAAAAGAGAGCCAGATACATAAAACAGGCAATCAGGCCGCCATAGATCCCATGCAGGGCACTTTTAAAAATAAACGGACGCCTAATAAACGGCCGTGTGGCACCGACAAGCTGCATCGTGTTGATTAAGAATCGTTTGGAATAAATAGACAATCGAATCGTATTGTTAATCAGCGCGGCAAAAATAATAAACATCAGAAAACTAAGGGCCAGCAGGATAATGCTTAGCTTTTTTACATTTGAATTCAACTGCTTTACCAGATTTCGCTGATAATACACCTCTTGTATTTCAGGATGTATAAGCAGCTTTTTCTCGAGTCTTGCGAGACTGTCCGGATTAGCATAGGCAGCATAAACGGTAACGTCAATTGAAGATAAAAGTGGATTGAACCCAAGAAAATCGACAAAATCCTCACCCAGCTCCTTTTTTAGTTCAGCAGCAGCGCTCTCTTTATCAATTAACTTAGCTGATTTAATATAATCCGTTGCTTCAAGTGTCTTCTGAAGCTTCATTACATCAGCCTCTTTGGCACCCTCTTTTAAAATCAGTGTCACCCCAATATTTTCTTTCATGAAATCGGAGAGTCTTTGCGCGTTGATCAGCACAAGACCCAATAATCCGAAAAGGAAAAGGATCATAGAAATACTCAGCGTCGTTGTAAAGTATGAGCTGAATAAACTCCCTCCGGGTTTTTGCGGTTTACTTCTTGTCATAGCAAATATCGTTTAAAACAATTCGCTTTATTATTTCTCATTAAGGAAAAACTTTTTTATAAATAGGCCGGCAACAAGTAAAAGCAATAGTATCGAAGTCCAAACCGAGATCTTCTGCCCAACAATAAAAGAATTCGGTTCAAATTTAAAGACAATGTCAGAATTCCCTTTCTTTAACAACATACTTCTTAACAAATAATCAGCCTGAAAATGGGGAACAATTTTACCGTCAACATAGGCATTCCACCCTTTGGGATAGTAAATAGCCGAAAAAACAGCGAGCTGATTTCCCTTCCCATCATAATGGTATGTCATTTTATTTAATGATTTTTGAGTTAAAGAAATCTTTGCCTCCGGATCATTAGTTAAAGTAACTCCTGAAAGCAGATTCTCAAATTTCTTGTCAACTACAACCTCTTTGGCAGGGTCGATCAATTTTAGGGCCGCTATTTCCTGGTCAGCATTTTCAACCAGCCTGTATTTGCTGACCAGCCAGACACTTCCAAGGGCATGCATATTCTGAATGGGGGCAGCTTCCGGACTATATATCAGATATTTGGTGTTGAGCATATTCAGCGAGTTTAGTCCCAGGAACAAAGAGTCCATCCCCGACTCCGATTTAATTTTCGGCAGCCGCTGAGAAAGGATCGTCATCTCGTTGCTGATATGTGAATTGATCAGTTCCTGATAGCGACGCATCTTTGCCCCGTGATAACCTCCGATAGATTGATGATAATAGGATGTGCTCGCATCATTGAACGTGCTAACAGCCATATTTAAAACACGGTAATCCGTTGATTTATCCTTTAATATAGCCAGATCCGCCACGGTAGCCTTGTACGGATTTTTTGCCTCCCGATCAGAAACAAAAAGAGCGTCATTCAGATACCGTTTGTCAACTCCCCACATATCCACCAAAATCAAGGCCCCCAAAACCAGCAGGGCAGCATTGACTTTCAATTTTTCTTCCACAAACGCCCAAATAACACCCGATCCAAGCAAAATAAAAATGGCTGACCGAAACGCATCATACCGCAACAGCGATTCCCGGTCTGCAATTAAACTTGTTTGGAGCCATTCCGGGAACTGGCTGTCGGCTGAAGAGATAAATGAACCTGCGATGCCAGGCAGGAGGGCAAAAATAAGTGATAGACCGCCTGTCAACCCGACGCTCCAGGCCAGAGGCTTCAGCCAGGTCTTACGGTCAATTTCCCGGTCCAGTATCTTTTGCAACGTTAAAAAGGCAAGAAGGGGAAAAGTAAAACCAGCTATAACCAGAATCATCGTCACCGTCCTGAATTTATTATAACCTGGGAAATAGTCAAGAAACAGGTTGGTCAGGGGCATAAAGTTATGTCCCCAGGCCAGAACAACCGACAGCACAGTAGCGATCACAATCCAGATTCGGATAGGCCCTTGCAGAAGAAACAGTCCCAGCACAAAGAGAAAACAGACAATTGCTCCAAAATAGACGGGTCCTGAGGTTCCCGGCTGAGTACCCCAATATCCGGGGAGTTCTTTAACCACCGAATTTGCATCGGGAACATTATTGCTTTTCAATAATTTGCCTGTTTCAGAATCCTCTGAGAATCCTACAGATGAAGACCCGCCGTTGAAATTCGGGATCAATACGGTCAGCGTTTCACCAATGCCGTAGCTCCATCCAGTCGCGTAATCACGATCGAGACCCGAGGTTTTATTCTCCTTGTCGCTGGTCAGATCTGATTTTCCCCTCATTGAATACTTCCCGTATTCCCACGTAGTCCAAAGCTTGTTGGTATTTGCCGCAACAGCAAGAAGTGCAAAAGCGATAATAACGGCCAGTTTTATCAGTAATGAACGTATGTCCACCTTCGCCCTGATCATGGTGATCAACTCGGTAATCCCCATAATCAATAAAATCAGGAAGGTATAATAGGTAATCTGAGGATGGTTAGTATATATTTCCAGTGCCAGAAAAATGGAGAAAACTGCACTTCCAAGCCATTTTTCTTTTTTTAAAGCGTAATAAAAACCGGCAATTACCGGAGCCATATAGCCAATTGCAATAGCCTTTGAGGCATGTCCGGCGGCAATGATTATAAAATTATAGGAACCAAATCCAAAGGAAAGAGCCCCTACAATAGCCAGCCATGGACTTACACCGAAAAGGAGTAATGCAATATAAAAACCAATCAGATAGAGGAATACAAAATCAACAGGTCTCCAGCCAAAGAGATTAGTAGCGGAAAAGACCGAAGTAATCACTGTAGTGGTGGGAAGTCCGATCAGGTAGGAAGGCATCCCTCCAAACATGGAATTGGACCACAAAGCGAGGTCATCACTCTTCTTATTATAGTCAACGATCTCCTTTGACATCCCGATATAGGTCTGAGAATCGTGCTGACTCAACTGTTTATTCTCTAAAACAGGTGAAAAATAGATAATTGGCAATAAAAGGAAAAGAATTATTGCGGCAATATGAGGCAGGCTCTTCTTCCACGAAAACTTAATCATAACGGTATCTTTTTCAGTTTAATTACAAAAGTACTTTTTTTTTGAAAGTTGGGGTATCGTTCCAACCTGGTAATATTAAATGGAAGTTAACTTCCCGACTAAACAACAATGTTACTCTAAAACCGGAGAGTGATTAACTTTAATCTCCACGCTGCATCCTTGCAAACCTTCTGCTGTGGCGCTAAGTTTGATAATTTCTGGTTTTTCACCCGATTGAAGAACTACAAGGCATTTGCCGTGGAAGGCCTTGCGCTCCGAAGCTTTAAAGGATTCGTGGCTGACAGGATTCCCATTATCAACCCCCACTACCCTTCCGGAACCTTGCACCTGAAATTTTATCAGGTTTTCGGCATTCGGAACAATAATGCCATTGGCATCAACTACATCGACTGTAACAAAGGAGAGATCATTCCCGTCACCTTTTATTTCTGACCGATCGGGTGTAACCGCCAAACGGGCAGGTGCTCCTGCTGTTTTTACCTCCTGTACCAGTCTTTGTTTCCCTCCGATACGCGAAACCGCCCTCAATGTCCCTGGAGAAAAAGGTACGCGCCACATCACATGCAAATCGTCACCCGTCTTCTTCTTAATTCCGAGAGACTTGTCATTCAGGAATAATTCCACTTCCTCAGCATTGGAGTAGGCCCAAATATCAACTGTTTGCCCTTTAGTCCAGTTCCAGTGAGGGAAAAGGTGCAGCACATCTTTTTTCGTCCATTCACTTTGGTACATGTAATACACATCCTTCGGAAAACCAGCCAGATCAATGATTCCAAAGTAGGAACTCCGTGCCGGCCAGGTATATGGAGTTGGCTCGCCCAGGTAATCAAAGCCGGTCCAAATAAACTGTCCTGACAGAAAATTGTATTTTTTTATTAGTTTCCACGTTTCTTCGTGGGTTGAACCCCATGGGGCCGAAACATTGTCATAGGAGGAACAGGTCAAATCCTTATTTCCGGTAGTAAAGGGGATATCCCACCGTGTTGGCCAGCGCCTGACAGAGTCAGAAGGCATATCGTATACCCCACGTGTCATCAGCGCTGATACCGTTTCAGTTCCAAGAAATTTCTTGCCGATGAATGTTTGCGGGAAATCCTTAAAATCATTTTGATGATAATTAAAACCTATTAAATCAAGGGCTCCTGAACGAATAATGAAATTACCCGGTCGTGGTTCATTGCAGGCTGAAGTAATCGGCCGGGTCGGATCAATTTCACGAACCAGACCAGCAAGTTCCCTGGCAATCGATATTCCGGTACTATCACCCTGTTCAGGAATCTCATTCCCAATACTCCAGGCAATTACACTTGGATGATTCCGGTCGCGCAGAATTAAATCCTGAAGATCTTTTTTGTGCATCGGGTCCCAAACGGTGCTGTAATCCAATTTATTTTTCGGTTTCTTCCACATATCGAAGGCCTCATCCAGGATAAGAAATCCCATTTGATCAGCGAGATCGAGCAACTCGGGGGCAGGAGGATTATGTGAAGTCCGGATAGCATTGCAGCCCATCCCTTTAAGCAGTTCAAGCTGACGCTCCAATGCCCGTTTGTTGATCGCCGAGCCAAGGCAACCCAGATCATGATGGTCACATACTCCATTAATCTTCAAATTTTTACCGTTAAGAAAAAACCCTTTGTCGGCTGTAAACTGAATGTTTCGGAGACCAAACTGCTCGCTATAATTATCTGCCAGATCCCCATCCACAAAAACCTGCGAAACTGCACGATACATTTTAGGGAGATCAAGATTCCACAATACCGGATTTTTAAGGATAAAATCAAAAGAGGCATTGAAAATAGAGTCTTTGACTCCGTTGCTTTCTATCTTGCCGGTAGCGACCTCTATCCCCGATGGGTCAAGAATAACGGTTTTCAGCCTTAAGGTCTGAGCACCTTTGAGCTTATTTTTAATCCGGATGACAATCTTCACTTTGGCCTGATTCTCTGTGATTTCAGGAGTCGTTATTGAAGTTCCCCAATGATCGATATGGGTGATCCCGGTAGTGACCAGCCACACATTACGAAAGATTCCGGACCCCGAATACCACCGGGAATTTGGCTGGGCCGAGTTATCCACCTTAACGGCGATCACATTTACCTTATCGTCAGCCACCAGGAATGGGGTAATTTCGTATCTGAAGGAACTATATCCATAAAATCTTTTTCCGACCGAATGACCATTGATCCAAACTTCACTGTTTTGATAAACGCCATCAAAATCAATGAAAACAGACCCTTTCAAAACCTCGGATGACACTTTAAAAGATTTTCTGTACCAGCCTATCCCACCTGGCAGCGCCCCTCCACCCGGTGTTGCCGGATTTTTTTCACTGAATTCACCTTCAATGCTCCAGTCGTGCGGAACATTAAGGGTTCGCCAGGCGGAATCGTCGAAGGCAAGATCCTCAGCCCCGTCGGCATTCCCAAGGTAGAATTTCCAACCCTTCCCAAAGTTTTTGATAATCCTGGCACTTTCATGGTTAGATGTGCACTGATTTAGAACAAGGAGCAATAATAATCCGCAGGTTAAACGACCAAATGTCTTTTTCATTTTTCAGAATTAGGATGTCTGTTGATTGAGTATCTTTTATTATACAATGATATCATTTAAACCTTTTCGGCCCGGATCAGAACTTTGCGAAACGAGGGTTCTTCTCCGGGATGAAAGAACAGCACAAATCCTTTCGAGACCTGGCAATCAAAGCCATAATCACCTAAGATCTCACTGATCTCCTTTAATGCAAAAGGCTGATGATAAGTGCAAACGTTAAGTTTAATCGCATTTCCGGATGCCACCAGGTTTTTCATCCCTGCCAGCGCCTTTTGCTCAAACCCTTCAATATCCATCTTGATAAAGTATTTTTCATTTGCGACCGGTTTTAGCAGACTGTCGATTGATACGGTTGATTCCCCTTCAGAATCCGACATATACTTCTCCACAAAAATCACCTTCTCTTTCCATGGGGCAAAAGTCAGTTTGAGCGCCTCAACCCATTCGGCTTCACATTCGATTAAATATAAGCGCTTAGCTTTTTCAACAACAGACAAGGCAAAATTACCCTCTGCAACACCGGCATCAATAATAACGCTATCGGGTTCTACCTGAAATTCAGGGGTGAGATAGAGATGAGGCGATTCAGAATCCTGCTCTTTAAAAATGCTTCTAAGCGACCAGATGATCTGTGTTTCAGTATATCTTTTGGGAAAATACATCTTTTTCCCTTCAAACAGGACATACAACCGGCTGTTTTCAGGATCCTGATGCACTTCAGGAAGAAAGGTGTCATATTTTTCTGTCCAGAAAAAAGGGAAAGAGGCGTATTTGTGCGTTTTTAGATATTTAAGCGCATCCAGAATTTCGGGTTCCAGGGTTTTGGGGTCTATGGATTTAAAATGGTTTAAAACCGCCATCCGCCTTGCTTTCAGACTTTTTGATTCAAGCATAAACCGGACAAAAACCAACATTTTGTATGGAACCATTTTTTGCCAAGTTCGATGTAATATATTCATTTTTAACAATTTAATTTTATATCAAATTCAATACCCTGTTTGACTATTTTTTGCTGTCATCGTTTTTAAAGGTCTTCACCATATTACTAACTGTAATTTTATTTCGGAGAATTTCAAGTATTTCAAGGAAGCCGGCCAACTTGAAAACGATTGAAATCCCACCGGCCACCAAGGTATAAATAACCATTTGAATCGCCAATAACGGGAAGGCTTTCAATGGAAGGACTACCCCTAATCCAAAGATAAGTGCTGCAGGAATACCCAGAAGAAAAATCAGCGGGAAAAAATCTTTGCATTGGGCCCCAATCGAATAGTTAATTAATTTTTTCGAGTAAAGTGCATTTATGAAGAATCCAATCCAATAAAAAACTACAATTCCGGCCACCAAAACCCTGAGTCCGTAAATAATTCCTAAAATCAAAAGCGGTGTAAAAATGATATACTTAATGATCTCGGTTTTAAGAAATAAATCTGACCGCCCCTTCACCTTGAGTATATTATGATTAATCACATGCATGGGCGAGATCACGTACGCCAGGCAAAGCGCCTGAAATATAGGGACCGAAGGGAGCCATTTGTCGCCGAACAGCACCTGAAACAAGGGGTGTGCCATAGCCGCTAATCCAAACATGATGACCAGTGATACATACATAACGGTTTTGATCAGCTTGCTGATACTGGCCTTAAGCCTTACATCGTCCGTTTGCATCTCCGATAAAACCGGAAAGCTGACCTTGCTGGTAATGTTGGTCAGGGTGCTCGAAGGTATCGAGCTGTACTGATCGGCATTGGTATAATAGCCTAAAACGGTATTGGAGTAGTTTTTCCCGATGATGAAATTGTAGATGCTCTTATAAATTACGGCAACGATTGAGATCAGCAAAATATTGGAGCCAAAAGAAAACAGTTCCTTAAATATCCGCTTGCTGAAAGACAGTTGGGGAAGCCAGTGGTTATGCCGCCACATCATAAAACTGCGCAGTGCCTGATTGATCAGGGAGCGCCAAACCAGGCTCCAGACTCCGAACCCGTAAAATGCCAACGCCAGGGATGCCACTCCGGACACAAAAGTGCTTACCGTCGATATTTTAGTAATCGTTTTGAAATCAATCTCTTTAATCAATATGGTCTGCTGGATCAGCGTAACCGAACCAATAATAATAGCCAGTGCAGAGTAATGAGTAAGTTGAATCAGCTCCGGTTTATTGTAAAAACCGGCGATCAATGGTGCACACAACCAGATAATTACATAGGTGAGCAATCCCACAACTATATTTACCCAGAAAATAGTGCTGTAATCCAGTTTTGTACAATGCTGCTTTCCAACCAGTGCCTGGCTCAATCCGCTGTCGACAAAAACCTGGGCAATGGAAATAAAGATGGTGATCATTCCAACCAGACCGAACTCTCCGGGAGAAAGCATCCGGGCTAAAAATATACCAAAAATCATCCCTTGTCCCTGACTCAGAATGCTCTCAAGCATACTCCAAAAGAATCCGTTTACAGCTTTTCGCTTTAAATTGCTTACTCCCATCCAATACGTTACTAACTATAAGGTGCTAAAATTAAACAATTTTTCTGAGGTCAATCCCAAAATCTCCTCAATTGAAACAGTGACAAGATATTAATCGTTCATCGGTCAACGGCTTTTTGGGAGAAAATGGTTACTTTTAAACCGTCAAAATGCAGATATAATTCCTATAAAGACAATTATGAATCACGATCAGCCCCTGGTATCCATTATTTCGCCAACTTACAACCACGAAAAGTTTATTGCCGATTGTATTGATTCTGTCCTGGCACAAACTTATTCCAACTGGGAGATGATCATTATTGATGATGGCAGTACCGATGGAACCTTTCGAGTGGCTACTGAATATGCCCAAAAAGATCCCCGCATTAAGCCATTCACACAGAAAAATATAGGAATTTTCAGATTGGGGGAATCGTATAATTTTGCCCTCTCCCAGTGTCAGGGCAAATACATTGCCATTCTGGAGTGTGACGATGTGTGGCTGCCTGAAAAACTCTCCCTTCAGACAGAAGTTTTAGAGCAACATCCGGAATGTGTATTGTCCTGGGGCAAAGCATATCTTTCATCCATTGACCTTTCCTACAACTATTTTCTTGCGCCAAAAAACAGTGATGATCAACACCTTTTTTTCAATAACCCGCCGGGCGTTTTCCTGAAAAAGTTCATATATCACACCTTGATCCCAGCCCTTACCATCGTAGTGAGGCGTGAGGCGCTGCTCGAACTCAGAGGTTTTATTCAGGGATTCAACCTTCCGCTGGTCGATATACCAACCACTCTCGAATTGCTGATGAAGGGTCAATTTGCCTATGTAGACCAACCCCTTGGCAGCTGGAGGATCTATCCCAATCAGGTTACCAAAACCTATACCGGACAGATGACTACCAGTTATTATGCGCTGATTCAATCGGTCATGCAACGATTTCCCGATCTATTCGAGTCTCATGGCCTGACTAAAAAGGAGATCGACGATCATTTTCGTAACCGACTGGTTGTCAGCTATTCCCGATCCGGACGATATAAGTTGATCCGCAAGGATTTTAAAGGAGCACGAAAAGATTATATCCATTCCATTACCCATTATGGCTGGACTCAACCGGTTTGGAAGCTGCGTTCTTTAGTAGGTCTCTTTTTCAGTCTTTTCAAAATGGATATTGAATGGCTGGCGAAGATTATCGGGAATGCTTCGTATAAATAAGCCACTTGGGTTTCTGCAAATCAGATCACTAACTGCTGAATGGTTCCCGCTCGTTTTTCGCGGCTAAATGAAGACAATATCCTGTTCGAACAATCGGGTTGTATTTCGGGCGGATTTTGTGATACTTCGTTAATTAAACGGGCAATTTTTACCGGGTCGCGTTTTACGATATAACCGGTCTCTCCTACCACTTCAGGCAGTCCACCCTGATTGGTTACGATGGGAATGCATCCATAATACATCGATTCAGCCACGGCAACACCAAAGGATTCACTGAGTGATAATTGACAGTAATATTTGGCTCGCCGATACCAGGCTGGTAATTCGTCGTGAGAGACGCGCCCCACTATTTTCAGGTTCTCCGGGATATCTTTCAGGAGTTTAGCTAACTTAAACTGGTCCAGGCCAATAATGACGAACTGACATTCAGGAAGGTTTCGGGCAACTTCAATAAAGGTATCGATCCCTTTCAGGTAAAAAGTGCGTGGATTTTCAATAAGCCCGACAGTCAAAACAAGTGGTTCTTTATCCGTATGCAAACTTGAAGAGGCGGCAAGATCGACACAATTGGGGACTAAGTGCCGTCTTGAACCAGGGGCAATAAATTTAATTTTCCGGTCCACGTAATTGGAGACCGTAAGATTTAGTGTGCTTAATTTAATGGAACTAACGCAAAAAAACGCGCGAATTGCCGAGCAAAGGGCGCCATAATTCAGACTCTTTATCCGGGCCACTTCGTATCCTCCGATCACCACAAACGATTTTTTTCCAAATATCCTGGCAATCAGAACCGGCAGAAGCGAGTGATAGTCTGCAAACCAGATAAAGACACCATCAAAGCGGCGGATATTGAATATCAGAAACCAAAATTGCTTTAAAAGCCTGACCCCGGTACTTAAAATTCCCCTTCCTGGTTTGAACTCATATTTTGAGACATTGGCAAATTCAGCCAAAATCTCAAAATCGGCCTTAACAAAGGAAGAGAAATTCACATACACGAACAGGATCCGCCTTTTTTGCATAATATGCAGTTAATTAATCGATTCTGGAGAAAGGGTGCGAGGATAAGGCCTTCCCCGCATACGGGTGATAATCCCCGTGCAGGCCGACAGGCGTTTGATTACGGATGTCGTAAACAATCGCGATCGATTTGCGCGCCTCACCAATTTCAAATCCATTCCCTTTGAGAATCTCTTCATAGCTGCGGGTGTGCAAATCTGTAAACCCTTCGCTAAATTCGATCTCTTCACCTTCAATGGTTATGGATCGGAAGGTTGTCTTACCCCTTTGTTTAACTTCTGCGGGCAGGGTGTCACTGTTAATGCTCAGAAACCATCGGATCTTCGCTTTTTCAAGGATAAGAAGGCCGGAAGCCCTGTCATGTGTATGAAGATTGACTATGTTTTCCCTGACATCTCCGAAAATCCACGTCAGCATATCAAAAAAATGGATTCCGATATTGGTGGCGATTCCCCCTGATTTCGAAATATCCCCTTTCCAGGAGGTATAGTACCAGTTTCCCCGTGAAGTGATATAAGTCAGATCAATATTGTATACTTTGTCAGCCGGTGAGTTTTTAATCTTCTCCCTCAGGGCAATGATAACCGGATGGAGCCGAAGCTGCAATATGGTATAGATTTTCTTTCCGGTATCCAGGGCCACCCGCTCCAGCGGTTCAATATTCCAGGGATTCAACACCAGGGGTTTTTCGCAGATAGCATCGGCCCCGCGGCGCAAGGCCACACGGATATGGGCATCATGCAGGTAATTGGGCGATGTGATACTCATGTAATCAATGGCCATGCCCTGGTCGTATTTCAGCTTTTCAAGGTAGCGGTCAAATCGTTCAAATTCAACAAAAAACTTTGTATCAGGCGAATAGCTATCCATTACGCCAACTCCATCGTATGGATCATAAGCCGCAACAAGTTTATTTCCAGTCTCTTTGATCGCTTTCATATGACGCGGGGCCACAAACCCGGCCGCGCCGATCAGTGCAAAATTCTTAATGTCAGACATTTGATTTAAATAAATAAGGTTCCACTAAACTCATTCTGTTTTCAGGGACAAAGAAAAGATCTCCGTAATTCGCGTCCTGATATCCTGTTACCGGATATAGGGATTCTTCCTTGAGATAAAATGGCTGGTAAGAAAATGGGGCCAGAAAATCTCCGATTTCCTTCCGGTTAACAGCCTCAATCTCAATCTGGATGATTGGATGATACAGCTCAAGTAAAAATCCCAGATGGGGAATAATATGAATCTCATAACCCTCAACATCGCATTTGATATAGTCACATTTTTTCAAATTCTTGAACGCGGTGGCAGGGGTACACATTTTTTCCGTAAAGGTGAATTCAAATACCTCATTTTCATCCTTATCCAATACCCTGGTTAATCCATGACGCAGGTACTTATTGCTTTTAGGAATCCCCATTTCGATGGACTTATTATCCTCCTCTCCCAGTGCATACGGGATTATCGCCACATTTGGAAACCCGGAGGTGTTAATTGTCAGTATTTTACGAAAAAGAGTGACCGGTTCAACACAGTACACCTTGCCGGTGGGTCCCGCCAATTTGGCAAACAACCGGGAATAGTATCCAAGATTAGCTCCAATATCAATGATATGATCCCCTTTTTTAATCAGCTTTTTGATAAAATAATGACAATCAAAGGTTCTGTTCTTTTTTAAAAGTTCAAGTGAATAGGAGATGAAAAAAAGCCGGCTCACTACGAGCAGATATTTTTTTACTCCCAGAAGTTTATAAAGCGTTTGTTTGATAATCATTCTGTTATACTTTAATTTTCTTATGCCAAATTACCGGTTTACCCCACCTTTTTAACTCCGTCAGCCGAAAGAACATATCTCTCCCCACTTTCCGGACAAATCCCCACTCCATCACCATCGAATTCGAGTTTGTGCCCATATTCACTCACCCATCCGTTTTGCCTGGCAGGATTGCCATAAACCAGGCCATACGGGAGAACCGCTTTTGTAACCACGGCTCCGGCGCCAATCATCGCATAGCTTCCGATCTCGTTGCCACAAACCACCGTTGCATTGGCTCCGATCGATGCCCCCTTCCGAACAACAGTTTTCCGGTATTCATCCTTGCGGATAATGGCGCTCCGCGGATTAATCACGTTCGTAAAAACCACAGAAGGGCCCACAAATACATCATCTTCACAGATCACCCCGGTATAGATCGAAACATTATTCTGAACTTTAACGTTCTCACCAAGCACCACCTGCGGGGAAACAACTACATTTTGTCCGATATTGCAATTTTTACCGATCCTGCACCCGGTCATTATATGACTAAAATGCCAGATTTTAGTCCCCGCTCCAATCTCGCAATTTTCATCAATGACAGCTGTTGGGTGCGCAAAATATTGTATCATAATAAATTAATGGATTTAATCAGAGAAGAAATCACATAATCCTGCTGCTCCCTTACCAACTCGGTGTGCATCGGTAAGGCCAAAACTTCGCCACAAAGTTTTTCGGCAACCGGAAAATCACCCGATCCATAACCCAGATAGCTATAGGCTTTTTGGAGATGCAGCGGCGACGGATAATAAATCATCGAAGGAACCCCTGCATTAAACAGCCTTTCTTTGACCCTATCCCGCTGGTTTATTTTAATTACATATTGATTATAGGTGTGATTGGTCCAGTTTTTTCCAGCAGGTCCGAATACAGCTGGGAGACCTTCCAGTAATTGGGAATAATAATTCCCTGCCGTCACTCTATTCTGAATGTAGCTATTCAGATTCCGGAGTTTTACCCGAAGTATAGCTGCCTGAATGGTATCGAGTCGCGAATTGCAGCCAATCATCTCGTAGGCATATTTTTGTCCCTGACCATGTCGGGAGATCATCCTGGCATTTTGCGCCAGCGCTGCATAATTTGTCGAAATTGCACCCCCGTCACCAAAACAGCCAAGATTCTTTGTCGGAAAAAATGAATGAATATTGATATCACCCATGGTTCCGGTCATCTTTCGTGACCCATCCGGAAAGGTATAATCCGAACCCAGTGATTGGGCATTGTCTTCGATTACTTTCAATCCAAAACGGCGCGATATATCCATTACCGGTTGCATATTAACCGACTGTCCGAACAAATGAACAGCAACAATGGCCTTTGTGGCCGGAGTAATCCGTTGTTCAATTAGATTTTCATTAATATTAAAGGTGTCTTCCCAAACATCCACAAAGACAGGTTTAAGTCCAAGCAAGGCAGCGGCCTCGGCCGAAGCAACATAATTGAACGCAGGCATCAGAACCTCATCGCCAGATTTAAGTCCGAGTGACAGATAAGCGATCTGAAGCGCATCTGTCCCATTGGCACACGGAACTACATATTTTGTACCCAGATAGGCGGCCAATTCATTGCCAAAGGCTTCTACCGGTTTGCCATTGATAAACGCAGAAGTAGTAATCACCTCCTGAATTGCCTGGTCGATTTCCCCCTTTACTTTAAGATACTGACCGTGAAGGTCAACCATATTTATTGAATTCACCATAATCCTGTTTAAATCGCGGCTACAAAATTGCTAATAATTTCTTGAAAGTTTTGGGTATTGGTTATATCTCCCAAAATAACCTAAAGAGAGAGATATACCGGCAGAAGTATAAACAGCGATCTAAATTCCAGTAGCTTCCCTTTAAACCGGACCAGTTAACACCTTAATATCAATTAAACTTAATTACTGATCTTATTCAGCGCATCAGCCAACTCTGCAGTAAGATTTTTTCTGGTGTATTTTTCAACACTTTTTACATTATTCAACAGATTATTCTGAAGGTATTTATCATAGAGATTCATCAGAATGGTTTTAATGCCTTCCAAATCGTCGTGTCCTACAATAATGCCGGCCTCCGATTCTTCAAGAATTTTTGCCAGATCGCCTTCCGTAGGCCCTATGGCTAATATTGGTCTGCCGGAAGCAAGATATTCAAAAATTTTACCGGTTAATATTCCTTTGGCATTGGGACTATTCTGATTGATAACCAATAGCAGAACTGCGGATTGTTTCATCAGCAAAGCTACTTTGTCATGAGAAACATATCCCGGAATTGCAAGCTGATCCAGAAGCCCGAGCGCGGTAATCTCATCAGTTACTGCACTGTCAACCTTCCCGACAAGCCTGATTTCCAGATTATTCCGAAAATCGGGAATCGTATCTGCCAAACCGGCGAGAACCGTCCATAATCCTTTCATGTTAAAGGCAGGAGGCAGCGTTCCAATATGGGAAATGGAGAATTTTTCATCCGGAATAGCTGCACCGACAGCCATATCAACCGGGTCAAACCCATTGGTAATGAGGTGAATATTTTTCCCGCCTATCTTTTCATAGTTTGTCATCATCTCCTGTGTGACGACAACCATTGCATCACACCGGGTAATCGTTTTCAGCTCAAGCCTTTTGTGTTTGCGGTCAGCGAAAGCCGAAATCTTCATCTCCTTATAATAATCGATATCTGTCCACGGATCCCTGAAATCTGCCAGCCACGGAATATTGGTAATCTCCTTTAACCTCATGGCAATCAAATGCGTTGAATGGGGTGGTCCCGTTGATATGATAACATCTATGTGATGTTGCTTAAGGTATTTTCGAAGGAACCTGACGCTGGGTCGTATCCAGAATTTACGCGCATCGGGGATAAAGAGATTACCTCTGATCCACACAGACAATTGACCAATAATTCCGGAAGATTTTTTATTATTGACAGCTCCCCCTTCTATCCTGGGAGTGCTTTCGCCTCCTGTAATTTTTTTGTAGAAGGTATACGGCTCCCAGATAGGGGTTCTGATCACTTCAATATCAACAGGAATATCTGCAGACAAAGTAGCGTCAACAATTGGAAAATCGGGGTTTAAAGGGGTGTAGATTACCGGTTCCCAACCAAATTCCCGAAGGTATTTTACGAACTTGAGCCATCTCTGCACTCCGGCTCCTCCGCTTGGCGGCCAGTAATAGGTGATTATCAGAGCTTTTTTCATTCCAGGGCTTAGGTTTTAATTATCAGTGTGAAATTGTTGAAAACAATATGCAAGAATTAAAGCTCCTGGCTGCCTTTAAAAATGTTTTTCACGGGAATGGTTGCCACAAAATCCTTCAGGTAAAATGGCTCGTAATAGGCTAAATCAACAAATTGGCGGTTGGCATAATTTCGTTCGGAAAGAGGAGCCATATGCCGGGCCGAAGCAAGAACATGATCGATAAAAGTTGCATTGGGATGGGAGATTGTTTCCCGGCATTTATCCGAACCATTGCCAAAAAACAACACGGAATGATTGTCCAGATATTTAAGATACGATTGATGATCAATAATATCCGCCTGTATCCCACGTATCTGAAACCCTTTTTTATCATAAACCGAAGTATATACCTCCATTCTTCGGGCATCAATCATCGGGACAAACAGGATATCCTCTTTATTCATAGGATGAATTATTTCCAGATTTCGGATGATATGGTCAGCCATAGCCTCCAACGAAGTTATGGCAATCAGCGGCAGGTGAGCCGCATAACAGATCCCCTTTGCAACAGAAACACCAATCCGCAGACCCGTATACGAGCCGGGGCCTCCCGAGACCGCAACCGCATCTAGTTGATCTATTGAGGTTTTTGATTCAGCCAATAGCTCCTTAATGAAAACGGTTAAAAGCATGGCATGATTTTGACCAGCCAGATTTTCACGCAAATAAGTTACATGACCATCCTTTGCCAGCGACGCAGAACAAACCTCAGTCGAGGTTTCTATATTTAGAATCAGAGCCATTGTCTTTTTTTGCAAAGATGAGAATTATTCAAAAAAAATTAATCATTTTCGATCTTTGTTTGTTAAACTTAGAAAACAGGCCGCATTTAAGTGTTTAATTTAATGAATCATAATCTTATTGTTGCCTTGAATAACCAGTTTTAACAATCAAATATGCTCAAAACCGTTATTATTGATGATGATTATGTGTCCAGATTGATTTTGAGAGATATGCTCGAAAAATTTCTGGACAATATTGAAATACTGGGAGAAGCCGGCACCGTTGCAGATGGGGTAAAACTAATTGAAGATACTGATCCTGAATTAGTTTTACTCGATATCAGCATGCCGGATGGCACTGGATTCGACCTTTTGGATAAATTAAAATCTATTAATTTTAAACTAATATTCATCACCGCATACAGCGAATACGCTGTAAAAGCATTTAAATATTCAGCATTTGACTATATCATAAAGCCACTCGATTTCGAAGAGCTTACCAAAGCCATCAAGCGGATTCCTCATATCAATCACGTAGACAATACTGTACGGGTTAAGACGTTGAAAGATAAATTGCTGCTAACCGATGAAACCGCTTCCAAAACTGTTGCCTTGCCCGAAATCAATGGATTCGCAATTATCAATACCGATGACATTATCCGATGCGAAGGGAAGAGAAATTACACCCGAATCATCTTCAAGGATGCCTCTGAAAAGATCGTCAGCCGAACACTGCTGGAATTTGAACATTTGCTTGCCCCACTGGGCTTTGTTCGGATTCACCGCAGCCATCTGGTGAATTTCCAGAATGTGGTTCGCTACATTAAGTCTGAAGGTGGAATGGTCGAACTTAAGACAGGTGAACTGCTAAAAGTTTCTCCAAAACATAAGGAAAATTTACTCAATAAACTGCTCTTTAATAAATTATAGATTATATCCATCTTAATATCCTGAAATCCTGCCGGTTTGGAAGTTCCGGATTGTTGGGATAAATTCGGATACCATAATTATAGGAACCCGGTTTGGTAAGTGTCAGATTAAGTACATAATGTGTCAGCCCGTTTTCAGTCCTCCCCGGACTAAACTCATGCCTCTCAACGAATCGCTGATGCTCGGATCCGGTAGCAATAATCACCTCAACACCAATATCCTTCGGCGCTAATCCCTTAATATCCAAGACAATATCCGACTCGTAGGTCTGTCCCATCCGGTAAGTATTGGTGATGCCATCAGCAAGTTTTATCATTACCACCTCAATCTCATCCCAAACATTAAGTACTTGTTCTTTCCATGAAGCAATCTCTTTGGCTTTGGAAAAATTATCCACCTTTAACCGTTCCAAACGGGATGATAACGGAATATAATAACGATTGAAATAGTCTTTCATCATGCGCCGGGTGGTGAAATGAGGCACAACTTCGGCAAATGTGTTTTTAATAAAATCGACCCAGAGAATCGGAATTCCTTTTTCATTTCTGTAATAATAGGCCGGAACGATTTCGTTTTCGAAAATACTATAAATAGCTTCTGCATCGAGATCATCCTGTAACTCTTCATTGTCAAAAGTCCGCTCAAGCGGGAGTGACCATCCGGCATCTTTCTTATAGCCTTCAACCCACCATCCATCAAGTACCGAAAAATGTAGTGTCCCATTCATTACCCCTTTTTCTCCCGATGTTCCCGATGCCTCCAGTGGTCGTGTCGGTGTATTCATCCAGACATCACATCCCTGAACCAGCATTTTGGCCAGATTCATATCATAATTCTGAATAAACAATATCCGTCCTACAAACTCAGGTCGTTTTGAAATATCGAAAATAAATTTTATCAGGTCCTGTCCTGCTTTGTCAGCCGGATGCGCTTTCCCCGCAAAAAGAAACTGCACCGGACGCTCAGGATTGTTTACAATTCGTGCCAGCCTTTCAAGGTTACGAAAAAGCAGATGAGCCCTTTTGTAAGTGGCAAAACGACGTGCAAAGCCGATTGTCAGCGCCTTGGGATTCAGTTTGGAAGTGGCTTCTGCAATATATTTCGGATTCTCATTCCTTTGAACATGGGTGTCAGAAAATCGCTGCTTAACATAACTTATGAGCTTATCCCTCAATTTTGACTTCGTTTCCCAGATCTGATCATCCTGAACCTTATAGACATTCCTCCAGGCCCTGGATTCCTCATCTTCCTCATAATCATGAATATCTTCTGCAAGCGCTTCCGGTACCAGAAATTTTTCATGGATAGACTTCCATTCCGGGGCTGCCCACGTAGGATAATGAACCCCATTAGTGACATATCCGATATTTTCAAGCTCTTCAGGTAAAAAGCCCTTATACAATTCTGAAAGCACCTCCTTGCTAATTTTTCCATGCAGCATACTCACCCCATTTATCTCCTGGGAGAGGTTGGAAGCGAGATAACTCATGTTAAAATGGTCATCCTGAGCTGAGGCCTTGCCAAGAAATAGAAAATCATCCAGCGAGATTTTCAGTTTCTGTGCCATGTTTCCCATAAAGAAGTTGAAAAGGTCAACATGAAAGGAATCATGTCCGGCAGGAACGGGGGTATGTGTTGTGAACAGCGTGGATGCCCTGATCATCTCCAGCGCTTCCGTAAATGTTAATCCCGAATTTTCAATGAGGTTCTTAATCCGTTCTAATCCGATAAACGCGGCATGTCCTTCATTGCAATGGTAAATATCCGCCTTAACACCTATCTTTTCCAGTAATTTTATTCCACCCAATCCAAGAACCATCTCTTGTTTCAACCGGTTTTCATTATCCCCTCCATAAAGGTGATGTGTTATAAACCGGTCAAAATCCTGATTTGCATCAAAATCGGTATCAAGCAGATACAATAAAATCTTACCAATCTTTACCGACCAGGCATGCGCATAAACGGTTCTTCCCGGCATCTCAATGGCAATGGTTAACCACGAACCATTCTCATCCATAACCGGTTGAATCGGAATTTTAGAGAAATGCTCCGCATCATATTGGGCAATCTGCTCCCCTTGTCCCGAAATAATTTGCTTAAAATAGCCGAACCGATAGAGTAACCCGATTCCTGTCATATCCACTTTTGAATCACTGGCCTCCTTTAAAAAATCACCGGCCAGAATCCCTAACCCGCCTGAATATATTTTAAGACTCGAATGGAGACCAAACTCCATGCTGAAATAGGCAATTTTTGGCCCTCTAAGCTCCTGGCGTTCTTCAAGGTACTGCTTTAACAGCATTTCAGCCGACCGCATGCGGAGAATAAATGACTGATCCGATTTTAAGGCTTCAAAACGTTCCAGACTTGTCTCCTCAAGTAAAACAATGGGATTGTGCTGACACGCTTCCCAGATTACCGGATCAATTTCATTAAACAATGCCCTTACCGGGTCACTCCAAACCCACCAAAGATTTCGGGATAGATCCCTCAACGGCTGAAGCTCTTCCGGAACATTTGATTCTACAATTATTTTTTTCCAGTTTGGACCGGAATTCTCCGATTGCCGTATTTTATATCCTTGAGTTTCCATATTGAATAATTAATTGAAGATAAACCATTACTACCGATTTATCACCATTTTGATTTAAAACTGCGAAATTAACTTATTCTGAACCAACACTAAAATTTTGGAGTCAATGTTAATAATTTAATAAACTTAGCTTTTTGTATAAATCACGGAAGATAAGCGAGTGTATTGATTTAGCGTTGTACTTATATCTTTCTATATCTCATATAATCAATTCGTAATAACATTGAAAACTGAACATTATTCATTGACAATTACTTGGATATCCCAAACATCCCGAATGGCTATTTTTTTGTTGATTCAATGACACCCCTAAAATAACCTATCGACTCTGAGATACCCATAAAAGGATCCGTCATATCTTTCTCGTGCTCCAGGCTGCATACTCCGGAATAATTTACCTTGCGAAGCATCCTGACAAACGCAGGAAAATTGATTATCCCACGGCCAACTTCAAGAGAATAACCCAACCTGGTATTTCCTGTAACATCTTTTAAATGAATATCAAAGATACGGGAATGATAATTTTTCAGGTCCTTCACCGGATCTTTGCCATTGCGTGTGTCATGGCCAATATCAAGACACATTCCAATTCTGGGATCAAGATTTTTAATGTGATTCCATGCATCATCGGCATCAGGAAACACTTCAATATCTGGTCCGTGAAGATGTATCGCATACCTGAAATCATACTCTTTGACCTTTTTGTCGATATACGGGAGGAGACTATAGGCCGGGATCCCGATGATCAGCTTAACCCCTACCCTTCGGGCATATTCAAAAGCACGATCAATCTCAGCTTCCGTTTTCATATAAATGGGTCCTACCGCATATCCGGTAACCCCCTTTGATTCCAGTTTAGCGCGAAAAGACCTGATTTGATCATCGGTGCTGTTCATCGGAAGATGAAAATCCTTTATACAAAGATAATGGACATTTACCCGTTGCATGGCTTGCAGCGATTTGTCAATATCAAACTTAAGAAATGTATAGCCGGCCATCCCGATTTTAAATGCCTCCCCGGTTTCCGGTGCAGGACGCGGGCCCGGCCGCTGCTCCTGAGCGATACTTTGTTCGAATAAAATAAAAAAGAGGGCCAATAATAACAGTATAGATCTTTTTCTCATCTGAAAATAATTTGATAGACTTACCTAAAGCCTTGAACTTCAAAATTACTAAATAAAGTCATATCGGAAGCGAAATTGCAAAGTATAATGGAATTGGATTGATCTCAATGATTTCTTTTTATGGATCTTACATGGAAAACTCAATTTTTTAAAGAATATTTCTTTGATATCTCAGTATTTGTCATTACATTTGCAGCCTCTTAAGGTTAAGACGTTCATTAAAAAACAAAGATATATTGTGGGGTAGAGCAGTTGGTAGCTCGTCGGGCTCATAACCCGGAGGTCACAGGTTCGAGTCCTGTCCCCGCTACACAAAAGAACGCTTAACGCCTGTTGGTCAAAACTAACAGGTTTTTTTGTGCCTGATTGAAAACATTCCCATCGAATCTGGCAAAAGACCTGGAAAACCATTGCGGAAGAAATCGCTCCGTTATCTGATCAGAATAAACCTGGTGGCCCCTAAGAATCAATCTAAACATCATTTTTAAATGCTACACAATCCTTAATTCGCTGACTCCATTGCTTTTTTTCACAACCTGAATTTGAGAAGAAATACGCTCCTTTAAATTCTCCACGTGCGAAATAATACCAATCATCTTCCCCTGGGCATGAAGCGTCTCCAATGTCGAAATTACAGTTTCCAGTGTGTTGTTATCCAGCGTGCCAAACCCTTCGTCTATAAATAAAGAGCCAATAGTGACATTTTTACTGGCCAAATCGGAAAGGCCAAGCGCCAGGGCTAAGCTAATCAGAAACTTTTCGCCTCCACTCGAGGTATCCACCAGCCGTGTTTCATCTGTCTGATAATGATCCACCAGGATAAAATTGAGCTCCTCTCCGGGTTTATAGTTATCATTCATTTTTAACGAATAACGCCGGTTGAGCTTAAATAAATGAATATTGGCCAGATTGATTAAGTTTAGCAGGGTCAGCCGCTGGACATAAGTATTAAAAGCATGCTTTGAACCCCCCAGAATAGTCATTAAATCGAGCCATTTCTTTAAAACCTTCTCCTGAACAGTGATCATTTCAATCACACCTGCATTCCTTAGCTTTATCTGATCATCCAATTCAAATTGTTTTTTAATCTCCCCTGTCCTTTTAAGGAATTGCCCCCTGGAAGTTTCAATTTCAGCGTGTTTTTCAGTGGCATTATTGAAGGTTAATTCAAATGTTTTGTTTTGCTCCTGACTGTTGAATTCACCTTTCAGTTTAGCTTCAAGAGTGCTTAAGGAAAGTGTTTTGTCTTCCAGCCCCTTTCTGATCGTTGAATATTTTGTTTCATCTTCAAAACTCAGCAAGGCCAGTTCCACCTCTTGCCGGGTTGCAAAAACAGTTTGTTGAATCGCTTCGTTAAGTATCCGGGATATTGCATCAAGCCGGCTAAGGAATTCAATCCTCTCTTTTTCATTGTTTTCCTGCTCTTTGAGCATGGTGGCCTGTTGGGTTTTCAACATGTTCAGCTGATTGGTAACCTCCTCATGTTTCTGTTTGGCTAATGCTATTGCCTGGTGCAATTCCTCTCTTTTCGCGTCAGTACCAATTTCCCGGGGCAAAATAGCATAACGATCGGCTAAAAGCTGAATTTGTCTTTCACTTAGCGCCCGGATCTCAGTTAATAGTTTATCTTTTTCCGTGCTCTTTTCTACCTGTAATGTTTGATTGTTTTGTAGTATCAGAACTAATTGTGAAATGAGATTGGTGAACCTCACCTGCTCCTGGCATTTGATATTAAATTGAGCTATTCCCGATTCCAGCAATTGAATAAAAGATTCTGTATCCGGCAAGTCCGGAATATTAAATCCAAAGTCTGCAAATTCGTTTGCCAGCATTGTTTCCATTGCTTCGGCTTCTATCCTCTTCGAATCAGATTCAATCTTTAGTTGCGATATTGAATCCTGGATACCTCTGTTTTGTTCCAGAATTTTTACGATCTCAATTTTCAATTCATTTGCTTTCTCCCGCTGTTCATTCAGCAACAACTCCTTTTCATCCTTTTCCTTTTGAAATTGCTGAGTGGATTTGATCCGGGCAGAAAGCAGTTCCATATCCTGGAGAAGCGCCTCACCCTCCATTTCTATATCAGCAAGATTTTCAATTTTAAATTCCGATGAATGGCTATTGAACGCCAGGGCCGTAGCCTCAAGCTGAGTTTGGTTACTTATTGATTGCAACAGATTTGCTTCCTGCTTGCTTTTTAGTCCTGCAAGAATTATTTCCTGAGATCTCTCCTCCCTTTTAAAATTCTCCAGAACCGTTTTCCTCTCCTCAACTTCTTTCTGACTCTTCGAAAGTTCAATGGCACCATATTTTTCGATGGCAGGATGTGTTGTCGAACCACATAACGGACAAGGCTGATCAATTTGAAGTTTATTTCGTTCTTCATCAAAGCTTTTGATCGTCCGCTCAAGCTCTAAAATTGTTTCGGCATCGAGCAAAGATATTTCTGCTGCTGCCACCTTTTTTTGAATATCAGTTATTGATTCAGAAGTCTCTTGCTGCAGTTTGTCTGTCGCCGAAATCTCATGAACCAATAGCTTCTTAGTGAGATTATCATCGGAGTAATTTTTTGAAAGTTGCTGAAGCTTTAATAACAGATTCTTCCTGATCTCCTGTTGTTTGTGTTTATCCAATAATTTACCCAAATCATTTAAAACCAGCAACCCGGCCACCTTTTTCAAATCCTCTTCAAGCGCTGCCAAACTTTTTCCTTCCCTTACAAATGCCTGTTCAGTATTTTTCAGGTCTGGTATGCTTAATTTGAGTATCTTTTCATTTTCCTGAAGAGAGGAATCAATCACGGCTATTCGTTCCCGGACTGCTTTTCGTTGGGTTAAGCGGGTATTCCATTGGCTAACATGTTTCTCAATTTCCGGAACCAAATTATTCTGCTGCAAGTAAGCTTCAATATCTATCCGGCTGATTTCATATTTCTTCTTTTGTTGATCTGTTTGCAGGTTATTTTCAATGAGACCATTTATTGAATTCGTTAAATCACCAATTATCCTGGTTATCTCATTCCGGGTTTTTTCACCATGAGCAATATCCGTATCTAACCGGGCAACTTGTTCAAGTCTGGGAAGCCATGATTTGAGTTCATCCTCTTTCGCTGAATGATTATTTTTCTGTTCAGCTTTGCTAATTATATTTTCCTCCAGTTGCAGCCCCAAAAGTTCCAAATTCGCAATAAATTCTGCTGATTTTGCTTGTTTCTTGTCTATTTCTTGTTCAATCCGGGCTAATTCTGCAACAGTTGCTTTAAATGGTTCAGCTTTCTCATGTAAATCCAACAGCTTTAAATTTTCCTGATTGACAACCTTCTCTGTCTCTAATAATATCTGCTCTTTTTCTATCTGCTGCTGGCTCAGCTGCAGCTCCGCATCCTTTTTAAACCAGCTGAGTATCCTCTCAATCTCCTTTTGCTCCGCTTCAACTGTTTTAAGTTTTTCGGCAAGGTGAATCTCCTCTGATTTTAATTCTGCGCGCTTTTCATCCGGCAGGAGATCCTCCGTATTGATTTTGGCTCTAATCTGCTCGAGCTTCTTTTTTTCATCCGATATTTTGTCTGCCATGCACTCTCCAATCTTTTTATAGATCTCTTCACCGGTAATTTGTTCCAGTAAGGTCCCTTTATCTTTGGCATCGGCAGAAAGAAAAGCCGCAAACTCACCCTGTGCCAACAGCACTGATCGTAAAAACTGGGAATACGAGAGTTGAGTAATCCGTTCTATTTCAGTTTGCACTTCCCTCTTCTTCTCAGCCAGAATGGTTCCGCTGGTCAGGTTCTTTAGCCGAACTTCCTCCTTTGGATTGGCAAGCCGTATCCCCGACTTGGTGGTTAATCTCATGCTCCAGTGAGCTTCGTACCGTGTTCCTTTCGTTTCAAATGTTACTCTGGCCATCGATTCTTCAGCGCCATAACTGACCACGTCTTCAAGGGTCGCCTTAATGTTCGGTTTATTAAATCTTGGTACATTATGATACATGGCAATAGTGATTGCATCCAGAATGGTGGTTTTGCCTGCCCCGGTTGATCCGGTAATAACAAATAATCCAACATCATGGAAAGACTCACTTTCAAAATCGACAACGATTGGAAAATCTGATTTTAATGAGTTGATATTCTGCAGTTCTATCTTTAATATTTTCATGTTCTCTGTATTAACGCTCTTTTGCCATTTGTAAAATTTCATGAAATGCATCCAGAATCTCCGAATTCTCTTCCAAATTAAAATTTTGCTCCCGGCATTTCAGTTTAAAAACATCAATGGGTGAAAGGTCCGCGATGTGTTGTGCATTTTCAATTAATTTTTCCAGACCTGCTATTTCGCGCTCATTTTTCAGGGTTACTTTGAGCACCTCCAGGTCCAGTGATTCAGCTGTTTTGCTTATTTCACCAAATCCAATTTTTGTATTGGTTGCGTTATCGAGGATTACCTCCACCCAGGGAGTTAATTCGTGTTTTTCCTGATCCAATTCATGAAGTTGTGCAATGCATGATTCGAGCAAACCGCTTATGCGATGCAATTCCCTGAATTTGGGTATGGCAACTTCGCTAATCCGGCCAATTTTTCCTTTAAGGATATCTATTGCAACGACTTTTTTTAAGTTGCCAGCTTCACTAAAACTTAACGGATAGGGAGAACCTGAATAACGAATATGAGCAGCGCCGGCAACCATTTGTGCCCGATGTAAATGGCCAAGCGCTATATAGTCAAAGAGATCCGGAAAGTCTGCTGCATGAATATCTCCCAGATTTCCGACATATATTGTCTCTTCGCTTTCGGAAGTCATGGCGCCGATGGCAAACAGATGTCCCATGGCAAATACGGGTGAATCTTCGCTTTTTAACGTTTCGCAGTAGGCTGCAATTTCGTTGTAGTGGTTTATCAGCGCCACTTTATACCGGTCGCCAATCTGGTCAAAGGATTCACCCGCCAGAGCCCGTCTGATATCCTGATCTCTCAGGTATGGAACAGCAGCGATAATAACACGCTCACCGTTGATCTTTAATGTAAAAACTTCATCTTCGATTTGATCAGTTGCCTTTCCTACCACATGAATCGAAAGCGATTGAAGCAGTTCTTTGGGTGCATTTATTGTACCCGGAGCATCATGATTTCCTCCGGTGATGATGATCTGCTGGCAGGGAGTCTTTTTGAGATTGACCAGAAAATCGTAATACATTTTCTGACTTTGTGTCGAAGGGACACCCGTATCGAAAATATCACCCGAAATAAGTAAAAGATCGACCTGTTGATCGTTAATATACTCCTCCAGCCATTTTAAAAATCTGAATTGCTCTTCATATTGGGATTGCTCAAGCAGACGATGCCCAAGATGCCAGTCGGAGGTGTGGAGAATCTTCATGGATGGAGGTTGTTATTTGTTGCCCGGTTTATTTATAGTACAAAATAAATAAGGTTTGTCGAATTCTCTTCACTTTATCGCACTGGAATCATAAAACTAATCTTTTTCAATTCGCGTCTATACTTAACAGGATAATGTCACAGGATAACTGCATAAAGTCGGTGTTTTTTTGCACTTTGTCCGCACTTAAAAGACTGATGTCACACCTTAACAGGATAAAATCACCCTCGAAAAAGACATTTCCCATCCGTCTTAAGAGAGTTGTCTGCCGGAACAGGATAAAATCACCGTGGAACACGATAATTCACATCTGTCATAAGAGAGTTGTCTGTGGGAACAGGATAAAATCGGGTTGGTTGTAGCCTGTGGCACAGAAGTTGAAATAAACCGACAACACTGATTTTCAAATGAAAAACAACCTATTACTTTTTTCTGTATATTTATTTATTGATTATTTGTTTGATTGTTTTACCATTAAAAAAGATTATGGAATTGAAATCTAAAACTTTTTGGGAAATGGAGAAAGAATCTATTTCCTATTTACACCACAATGAAAGTTCCTGGATTCAGCAGGCGGTTCTTAATGCAGTGGTAGCAGATCTTGAGAGAAATGAGAATGAGTTGGAGCTTGCCTTTAAGGCACAGGATGCAAACAATCCGGGGGGTCAGGTCGCCCAGAAAAACGGGCTCCGCGGTACCTTCTTCCACAACATCTACAGGTTAGGAAGAAAATTGTCATTTTATGCCAAGGATAATGGCGACAAGGTATTACTGAACGATGCCGCGATATCAGAATCGGGATTACAGAAACTGCCGGAGAAAGAGGCGCTCATCAAAAGCAGCAACATCATCCGGCTGGGAAATGAATACCTCGAAAAAGCTGCAGGATATGGAATTACCGCCGAAGAGATCGACGGCCTGACCCGTGTCCTTTCCGAACTTGAAACAATGCAGCCGACAATAGGGGTAATCACCAATGACCGCAAGAGCGCCCGCCACAGCATCGAAACACTGACCAACCAGGCGCGTACCCTGCTGGATAAACTCGATGACGGACTTGAAGGGCTTATAGATAATGATGATTTCATAAACGGGTGGTTTACAGTTCGAAAAATCAAAGGTCGCCACATCTACAAGAGTGTGATAACGCCAAAAGAGGACTTGGTGAATTAATCCGGTGAAATCAAGGCTTGACATTAAGATAATAAGCCTTACCTAAGCGAGAAAATCAGATTGTCTGAATCTAACCAATGTTCAGCGATCTGATTTTTTTTAAATTAATTCCCATTATCAACAACCTGACAGTGTACATCTCTGTCTGCTCCGATTCTTATTATTTTGTTGTTTTACTTAAGCTTTCGTAATTGCATTTCTTCAGTCCATGCTTATTTACCAACAGATCCAGATAGCTCATTTACAGTAATATTAGGATTAATCCTGATTGGATTTACAATTTTTTCCGAAGTTTTTTCCACCGTCTGAGGTGGGCGTTGAAATTTAATCTTAAATATTAGATTATTTATTTACCTGAAATTGATATTCCCAATTTCTGATAAAACCCATATTTGAGGCAATCTGTTCTGTCGGAAAAATCGTTTGAATAATTCTCTGTTTAAATAAATCTTTGGATAATTGATTAATTTCAGATAAATTCTGATTAAATAACAAACAATAATCCTCCAGGACAATTTTTAGATTGTTTTGTGGGAGCATTGTTTTGAAAAATGTATATTGCAGATCAGCAAATGGCTCCAAATATAAATTCAGATTAGGCAATCTATTTCCTTTCATAGAATTAACTCGTTTTGAAACCGTTACCAAATTCCAATTGAGATCATTAGTTGTGAAAGACCATGGTATAAAATGATCTAAAGACAAATCTGAAGACAATTTTAATCCGGAATAAATGCACTTTTGTTCTGGACACAATTCAATGAATTTTCTCCATCCTTCAATATTTTTTCTGAGATTCCTTTGAGTTGGTTTAAATATTTTTTCGGCGATTCCCGGTACATTAGGATTGTTTTTTTGAAGAAATTTGATCAAATACCAATAAGTGAAGCCTTTGATTAATCCAATATTCTTTAATAAATATTGGAACCAAATTTTATTTAACACAATTTCATTACCCCTAAAGTAATAGGGGCAGTACTCCGGTTGACGTACAGAAGAGTCATATGCTAATTGTATTAATTCATTATTTACCAGACTATCTTTAATTCCTCTTGTTTCGTTAGCAAAAAAAGGCCTTATAAATCTGTAAGGAACCCATCTCGCTAATTCATTAATTTTCTGAAAACATTCTGTTTTAGCATTAATATTCATTTCATTATCTATTTGTTGAAATAACTTTTTGGAACTTACACCATAGTCTACCGTAATTTGACTATTAATAAAATCAGAGATTTGTTTGAATCGATCTGATTTACCAAATGAAAGCTGATAATAATTTATTGGATACCAAACATCTTCTAGAATTCTACGATACAAATCCTGCATCAGAATTATTTCACTTCCATTTTCTTTTATTTCATCTAAAATAGCTAATAGCCAATAAAATTTATATGAGTTAGTTGTTTCATTAAAAACTGCGGTAAGTCTATCAATTGGGAGATTATTCTCATAAGGGAGTATATTCATTTTTGAAATTGATTTATAAGATCTATAATAATCTGAAATACAATCTAAAAAGCAGAAATAACAATATTATGGATTATTTAAATAAACGACTATTTATTTGTCTTTTCTAATTAATCCCAAAACACCTTTAATATACTTTTCGCTCTGGTGCATTGCGTATAAAACAGCTTATTCCCGATTAATAATGAATTTTCATCTGGCACCAGCAAAACCACATTGCTTTCCAATCCCTTAAAACGACTGATAGAGGTAAAATAAATCGTATCCGACTCACGGGTAGCACTCCCATCCCAAGGTTTTAAGCGAAATTGAGCCAGAGAATTAATCCTGTTTAAGGATGCATCATTCACATGACCATCAATAAGAATCAGAATATCCAAGGGGACAATCTTCTCAACCTGTACAAGGTTTAAAACCGTTCTGGTAAGCTTCCCTCTCAGATCTTCAATATCCGAATACTGAATCGTTTCAACTTCGATTCCTTCCGGAGTATTACACGATGTAATCGAAAATCCGGTGGTTTGGCTTACGTAAGCGCAAATCTTTCGGGTATTCCGGTAATTATTATTCAGCTTAAATGGTACAAAGGTGTCCTTACCGGGAATCGAAAACTGACGCTTAAAGATGTTCTGATTTTCATCAAAGAAGAGGATAATCTGACTCTTAGCATGGCTATATTTAAAAATAGTCCTCAGCCACGCATGCTCAAAATCCTGAGCTTCATCAATAATTATAACATCATATTTTTGGGATTTACGCTTGGCAGTTACCTCATCAAATTTAACTGGTAGCAGTTTCATATGGTAGGTATCATCTCTTTGGGGATTTCTGGACAGCCATCCCGGATCCACCTCATTCACCCTGTTATAGGCAAAGGTGTGAAATGTAGATACAGAAATATTCTCACCACTGATCGTAGCCTCCAGCGCCTGAGCTAGCATCCGGTTAAAACACAGGAACAAGACAGACTTTCCCTCGTTACTCAGATCAATAGCCGCACCCGTTGCCAGCAAGGTCTTTCCGGTGCCGGCCCCACCTGAAACTGCTAATTTACGGAACTGGTAAAGGCTTGCAAAAAAACTGCGCTGCTCACTCTCCAGCTGAAGAAACCGATCCTCGTATTGCTTTAATTGTATATTCAGCGGCTGTACAATGCCAAGATCACGCAATAAGGTGGAACTTAATTTACCGGTATAGATCTCCAGTTCGTCTCCTTCATAATGGGCATACTTACCCTTAATCTTTTCAAAAGCTAACTCAACAGACTTGGTAATAAAGGATAACGAATCAAAATCCAGCACCTGCCATGACTGCATGTTTACAGGGGTAAATTCACCCGAAATATTATAGCCCTCGGGGAACCAAAGAATCCATCCCACCGGAACATTGACCAACAAGGAAGGAAACCGTCGGATAAAATTATGCTTGTTCTTGCGTGCCTGGTCATCCGGTCCCGGAGTTATCTTGTGGCCATTTTGAAACCAGCAATTATCAGTCCCGGAATAGTTGAGCTTTCCTCCTTTTACCTCAATAACCACAACCGCATTAAACCGATTGTTGCGCTTGTCAATAATAAGAAAATCGATTTCCGAATCTTCATTCTCCGATCGCCACGACCCACTGAATGTCTTCTGAAAATACACATCATAATCGACAGAATGTAACGATGACAGTGCATCATACACCCTTCGTTCGGCTGTGTTTTCATAATCTTCCGGGAACCTGGGAGGATAGATCATAGGTAAGAGATAGAATAAAGTTACTTAGATTAAGGTGATGAACAGTTTTTGAAATTACATCTTAGATTTTTAGGTGGACATTTCAAAAGTATAAAATAAACTCCTTAAAACAGTATAAATAATTATGACAAGTATAATAATGCGTTTGATTAGGGAAACTATATTTTAAGTATTTTATTTATTGTCATAACAACTTGTTTTACGTCAATTCGAAATACAAAGAAATCACGTTTATAGGATAAGACTTTCAACTTTTCAAGCTTGTTTTTCCCGGATCAGCTAATTTGTCGAGTTCACGTTCAATCCTATGGACAAGGTAGAATGGCAGGTTAAGCAGTGTGAATTCTGTTCCTGCAATAGTTTTTGCCTTTTCGACCGAATACGGTCCTTGCCAGACCCGAACCGCCAACTTATGAGGGGCATGATCCATAAACTGATGCAATGACCGCAGTTTACCAATACTTCCCGATTTTACTTCGATAGGGATGAGTTTTCCGTTGTAGGGAAGAATATAATCCACCTCAGCGCTGGAGTCTGTTTTTTCGCGTACCCAAAAATGGAGTTCATTACTTATTGAGAAATTGGATGCCAGTAATTCCTGTCCAACAATGTGTTCAGCAATAAGCCCACGGTGTGTATCACTGATTTCTTCATTAAAGACCAACTCGCCCATAATTTTATTCGAATGATTCACCAATCCGGTGTCAAGCACATGCAAACGGGGTTTCCGGACCAGACTCGATTTTAAAGGTAACTCTGCCGATGTGCAGGGATAAACCAGCCTTATTAACATGGTTTTTTCGAGAGAGACAAATGCTTCCTTCATCTCTCTCCACCGGTAAGGGGAGTTCCCAAACTTCTCAAAGGTTATTTTCGTTCCGGCCTCACGAAACACATTTGAAATAATGTGCCGGATATACTGCACCTGGGAAGATGAATCGGCATATTTTTCAATATCATCGGAATAGGAATGTATAAGGCTGTTATATACGGGTTCCAAAGCGGTGATGTCGGCATTTTGCGAATAAAGACTAAGGATCTCCGGCATTCCGCCAATTGTAGCGTATTTCTTAAACAAGGAGATCAGCTGCGAATGGATGAAACCAGGCACTTCTGGTTTCTCAAGTATTTCAAAGAGCTGTCCATTATTGGTCGCAGAAAGGAACTCTCTGAATGAGCAGGGACGCAATGCCATATATTCCACCCTTCCTACCGGAAATGATATGTTTCTGCCCATAATGCTCTCCAGCAAAGAACCTGCAGCAATGACAAAAAGGTCATTTGCTTCCTCGTAGAAATAACGAAGTAATGCTATTGCCTTTGGGGAATTCTGAATTTCATCAATAAAAATAAGGGTTTTTCCACCTATCCGCTGCTTTTGGGCAAAAATAAAGAGCGTTGTGATTAAATCGGAGAAAGGATATTGCTGCTCAAAAATATCACGTTGTTCAACCTTTTCGAGATTCAAATAAATATACTGATCAAAATCTTTGGAAAAAAGATTGACTGCAGTCGTTTTACCCACCTGCCTTGCCCCACGCAAGATAAGAGGCTTTCGTGAAGGCTTTGCCGCCCATTTTTGTAACTCCTTTGTAATATCTCTGCTGAACATTTCTGAATAAGTGTTGGTGAGTGGGATAAAGATAATAGCAAATGTAATAAATTGGGGGTTATTTTTGGAGAATTATGTAGTATATTGAGGGATGATTATGAAATTTAATTTCTGATAATTAATTATTTGATATTTTATTTTGAGCTAAACAATCGATTCGAAAGATTTTTATTTCAATCTGCAGCCTCCTCAACATCGATAAGGGCAAATCCGTTTCCTGTCCATTCCGCCCAGGATTCAAAATTGCAATTGCATATCTCAGCGACCTTTCTGACACCGGTAAGACTATCTGCAAAGAGAAGGACAATCTCCTCCCTTACCAGAAGAACTCGTTGGTCATCCTCATAAAATTGAATATGGACAGATATTGAGAATCGCTTCCTGCTTATTTTCTCTACTACCGGATAGATATCCGCAGGAATAATCACCCCGCAATGGGGAATGGCTCCGTCTGAGTCAGAAGGGTGATACCTGTCATATATGAACGGTCCTCAATATCAATCAAAGTGCCTGCATCATGCTAAAAATCGCTGGCATAATTCCATTCATTGAAACAGTTTTTCAGCTTTTTAAATTTACGGGGCCGTACTTTACCCGCGTCCTGATTCGGATTCAATATTAACGATCAATACTGCCCGGGATAAACAGGAGATTCATCTTATCTACTAATGACACCAATCAAACGGACATTTAATTAAGGAGATTCCTTTTATTTTCCGGCCAATTGCCGCCAGGCGCTTAGGGCGCTATCAAGCGCCTCAATTTGGTCCTTCTCCGGACGTTTGCGATATATTCCTGTCTGGCCGCCTTCACGTACTCCCCTGAGGAATACATAAATGACCCCACCGAAATGTTTGTCAAAATCAAAACCGGCAATTTTCTTTTCAAGCCATCTTTTCAGCGCAACGGTATAGATCATATACTGCAGGTGATAATTGCTTCCGGTCATCGCCTCCTCCATGCCATCATTGCCATAGTTCTTCACATCATTGCCCAGGTGGTTCGATTTCCAGTCGAGGATATAATATCTCTCCTTATGCTCAAAAACGAGGTCCATAAAACCGGTCATCAGCCCCTCGATATCTGTTTCGCCACCCATCGTCGCATCTTCACCAACGTATTGATTGATTACCTGCCGGTTTACCTTGTCAACCGAAAAGTAAAATCCAAGTTCCGGAAGTTTTCTTTGATCGTCCAATTCGCAAAGGGCAAATTGCTCACTACCGGGAAGGTTTATCTGAGCCCGCATGACATGATTAACCATCTGATAAACATGATCTAAATTACTTTCTGTCCTCTTTTTCTCATCCTTTAGCTTAATAATATTCGGATAGTACTTTGAAGCATCCAGTATTGTTTCCATCCATGTTTTTGGTTTGCTGAACCGGAGTCTTTCGAAGATGCTGTGCAGGGCAGTACCGACATTGGCGCCACGTCCCAGGTCCTGGAAAATAAACTGATCGTAGTTTTGTGCGCTGCCCAGTCCTGCTTTTTCAAAAGGGGCAGAATAGTGAGCCTTGCTTAGGGCGCTGTAACTATGGATTCCGAAGGTGTTTTTAATTTCGATAGCAGGTTTTTCTCTTGGCGCAAATAACGGTTTATCAACCTGGGACTTGTAAAGGAGGTCAATTTTCTCAAAAGCATCTCTGGGCATTTGCCGGATCTCTATTAAATCAAAATTATTCGGATAATGATCGAGAATCTCAGACAACGAAGATCCGACAGGGTTATTCCGATAATTCCTTGGAACAAGTGAGATATAACATTTATATACTGCTCTGGTCAGGGCAACGTAGATTAGCCTCCGATTCTCCTGTTCTTTCTGTTCGTCAAAAATAATCTGATCTGCCGGACTTAAACCAGCGTGATTCAGGGTAAAAAAGTATTCCGAACCTCTTTTAAAATCATTAACATTACCCTTTTCCAAAAGTTTTCTCTTGGGGATCATCGACAAAAAGGGGGCAAAAACAATTTTGTATTCCAGGCCTTTTGCCTTATGAATCGTTGAAATTTGCACGGCATCTTCGTCACTCTCGATTCGCTGTTCATAATCTTCTCCATCATCAGAATTACGATCCATCCATATCAGCAATTCATCCGGGGTATATTTAAACTGTTTTTCAATTTTATGCAATATCTCGGCGATCTGATTGATATTGGTCAGAACCCGCTGACCCAATACATCTTGCATACATCTGTCCCGAATACCATACGTGGTAAGAAAAGATGAAATCATGTTGTAAATACCAATCTCACCGAGGGTTTTCCGAAGCTCCGTAAATAGCTCTATATGTTTTTCATCATTAAGTGTTTTTAGCGCTTCTGTATCAAATCCAAAATAAGATAAGTTTAATGCACGGTTTATCGCTCCCCTGTTGGGCGAAACAACCGCTTTTACCAGATAGCGGATCATCCGTGCTTCATCCGATTCCAGGATTTTAGTGTCATCTCTCTTTACGGATGGAATATCTAATTGTGCCAGTGAATTTTTAATCTTATCCCCTTCCTTCCCTTCTCTAACCAGAACCCCGATATCCTTAGGCATAATTCGTTGCCCATTGAGGCGTACATCACCCGAAAGAAGCCGGTAAATTTCCTGGGCCACAGCAGCATAATTGGTTTTGAAATCATCCTGATCAAAGTTCCAGACAGTAATTGGGGGAACAGCCTTGTCACCATCTGTTAGCTCACCCAGGTCGAGCGCACCCTGCGTTACGTTTATATAGTTGATCTGATCGTCTTTAAACATATTAAATCCGCCACCGGGATTCAACAAACGGTTTAAGGCATCAATCATCCTTTTAGTGGAACGAAAATTTGTGTTCATTGTAAGGATTGCATCCTCACCAACAGCTCTTTTGGCAGCTTTATAGGTGTCCAGATCAGCGCCCCGCCACCCATAAATTGACTGTTTGGGATCACCAATGTAGAATAAAACAGAATTACCTGAGAATACCTGACTAAAGATTTCGTATTGGTAGCTGTCAGTATCCTGAAACTCATCGATAAAAACAGCTTCATATTTATGCGCCAGTTTATCTTTAAAGGATTCATTATCCAACGCCTTATAAATGGTTTTAATCTGATCGTCATAGGTGATAAATCCTTTCGAGTACTTTAAATTATCAATTAGTTCTTTCGATTTATTGAAAAAATTCAAGTACGTAATATTCTTTAAATCTAATGCTTCACTGTAATCCTTACCTGCATTATAATAGATGAAATCAAAAAGTTTGATAAACTCTTTTTTCTTTTGGACGCAACAATATTTGATAAATTGAGGTAAAAAAATATCCGATGCACCCCTGTTTTTCCCTAAATCAGTCCTGGGACCAATATTTACTTCCTGTATTTTTTTAAGATCACATTCAATTTTATTCTGCAGAATTTGTCTTTTTTCTCTCTCATTTTTGTCAATTTCAGAAAGTTCAATAAAGGTATCTGAGTCAATAAAAGTCATACCTTGCAAGTATTTTTTAAGAAGGGGACTTAAACTTTTCAACTTTAAATCCTTTATGATTTCTTCAAACTGATGATAATCTAAACAGTTCAAAACTTCTCTCGTGTATTTTTCAGATGCCAACTGTAGCATTTCAAAATCATCGGTTAAAATTTCATAATCAAAAGACTGATTCGTTTCAAATGTAAATTCACCAATAGTGCTCTGACAAAAACTATGAATTGTCATGACAGAAAGATTATCGAGGCTTTGTACTGCTTTATTGAGAAGATCTTTTTTATCATCAATATTGCCAGGAGCATTCTCAATGACGATCCTGATCTTGTCATCTGCCTTTAAGGCAATTTGATCAGAGACGTGTTTATAGCCCAGACGGATAAATTTACGTATCCTGGTCTCCAGTTCAGCAACGGCAGCCTTGGTAAAAGTCACCATAAGGATTTTTTCAATCGGGATCTTCTTTTCCAAAATTAACCGTAAAACCAGAATGGCGACTGAATATGTTTTTCCCGTACCTGCGCTGGCTTCTATGAGCTTTGAGTCCGTTAGGCTCTCTTCAAGGACTATAAATTCTCTTGACATATCTAATTTGCATTCAGGTTTAACAATCCTGCAATCTTCGTAAGTTCCTCAAAATCAGAATAAGTGAAATTTATAAAATAACCCTGATCAATTAATGTTTTCATGTACCAACTTGGCATCACAGGTGGGACAATATTTCTATTTCCTTCAGCTTCAGAATTAAAAGAATCAAGTACTGTTCCTATACTCAACACTGTATTGTGGTTGGGAGGTTGTGTTGCTTTTAATGTAAATTTCAAAGGCGATTGGATACCCTTTTTAAAAAAAACCAAAAGTTCTTTTATTTTTGATTTCGAAACATCCGCAGGGAAGTGCGAAACATCCAGAATCTGACCTCCATTATTAATTAAAATAGCAGAATCAATTTCATTTTGTGCACCAAGCAATAAGCTCCTTATATATGCCCTGACAAGGTTTTTTTGGGGAGTTTTTGAGAATGAACATGTAATATATTTCCTGGTATAAATATTTTTTATTGTACCTGTTATCCGGATATCATCAATAGTTAGCGCTATATGGATATTTTTTTCTTCCTGATCTTTAGTCAAATTAATGTATTTTGATTTAACAGGTGCTGTTTCATCGATAAGCTTTTCAAGATATCGTTCGCCTAAATTTCTTAACGGCAGGAGTCCTTCTTTAATCCCTTTTTGCAGATATAATTTTTTTTCATCTTCAGACAAGGTTAACAGGTCATTTTTGATGACCCATTTCTGAAGATTATCAAGCTCAAACAATTCTGTTTCAGGTAAGGTATCCTCGTTATCATCATAACTAATCCCCAACACATTTTTAAAATACCATTCAATGGGATGCTCAAAAAATTTCACAAACGAATCTACAGATATTTCATTAAACTCTTTCGGATCAATTTCGTTAGATTCAAAGTCACCAGGCTTATCACCATACAAATAAGTAAAAATTCCCTTGCCTCCATTTTTATTATACGCCGAGCTAAACCCATGCAAAGGATGATTAACCACAAAATTGTCCAGCCCGATATAGTCAAGCAAAGTATCAATTACAATCGATGGTGGAATTCCGGTATTGTCCTTTACGCTTTGCCCGATGTAACTCAGATAGAGTTTCTCCCTGGCCGCCAGGATGGTATCCAGAAATAAATACTTGTCTGTCTCTTTTTTATTCCGATCTCCTACCCGGTATTCTTCTCCAAGCAGATCAAACCCCATAAAACTCTCTTTACGGGGAAAAATGTCATTGTTGAGCCCCAGAAAACAAATCACCTTAAACGGCAATCCCCTTACCGGAACGGGTGACGACACCGTCACGCAGCCTGTATTAAGCCTCGATTCCCTTGATTCGGTGAATAATTTCGACTTTAACTCTTCCAGAAAGATAGAAAATGGCACCGGCGCATCCAGTTCAAGTTGATCAATGAATGTTAAAGCCCTGTAAATGGAGGAAAATTCTGTCCTGTCCGTTTTGTCAAAATCATCCCGGTAAACCATTTTCCCCGCGACCTCCTCCAGCAGGAACTTTTTCCAGTCAGCCAGTGATCTTGGAGTCGCTTGTTCTTTTAACAGATTCTCCAACTTTTCAACAAAGGCTTTCAACCGGAACAGGTCGTAGCTTTTGGAGGCTTCTGAATCCTTAAAAGGATAAAGTGTCAAACCTTCGCTTATCTCATATTCCTCATCGGTGAGCATCGCATATCCCAAAAGAATCTTTTCAAGTCCATATTTCCAGCTTACATACCGGGTATCATCTTCAGCCCGATTTTCAATACCAAACCGGATATTGGCTTTCCTGACAATTGAACGAATATAATTGCAATCCTGAATTCCAAACCGCTTACTGATTCGCTTTTGCTCCAGTAGACTGACCACTTTTTCGGAAGTCATATCGTCTGTAGTAAAATTCAGTAACAGTTCAATTGCAGAAGTAATGGAATCTTCCGAATTGTTCGCAGCGCCCGACACCTTAAAAGGGATGGGAACAGGCACATTCCGGAATACCGCCTTTATAAATGGCGCATATTTATTAATGTCGGTGGCGATCACCAAAATATCACCGGGTTTAAGCCATGCCTCCGGATTATTTTGGTTCTCTTGCCTATCCTTTTCAAACAAGTCAAGCAGATAGTTGTAAAGCGCTTCAACCTCTCTCACCGGAGTATAGGAGGAAGTGATCCGGAGTGAATCATCCTCTTGAAACTCAAAATCGGTGGTGTTAGTAAGAACCTGATTTTGAATCCTGGCAAGTAAAGTATCATTCACATTAGACTGAACCGCGAAATTTTCAATATCGAGCATGTTTGCCAGTTCTCTGGCTTTCGCGCCGTAGTTAGCCAGAAGATCATTCTGATATTCACGCTGATTCGTGGGGAGGCACACATAAAAATTCACCTCCGTAAATTCGGAGAGTACAGTAAAGAATTCGAGGTGAAATCGTGTATAGGCAGAAATACCAAACAATGTAATGACAGGGTAGGTCTCTTTAATTAAATCTTTCTTAACGTCCAGCTGTCCAACCATTTTTTGCATGGCAGAGCCCCTCGAAGCTATGCCAAGCTCCTTCCATAAAAAACACTGCCACTCTTCTGCTGAATTTTGCCTGGGGATTTTTCCATTCTCCCAACCTTCAATCATTTCAGGCCGGTAAAGCTGATACTGGTCGAATAAATCAGCAATTCTTTCAGCGAGTTGAAAGCGACGCAGAGGATTTTCCTGGTAATAGGCCGATACCTTCGTAAATTTATCTTTAAAATCCCCGTCCAAAAGTTGATAGATCTTGTACTTTATGATATCAACGTTATTCCGGAGTGGTTCTCCAAACAACAATTGATAAAATGCTGCGTAGAAACTATCCTGTTTTTGAAACTCGAAATTGGCAAAAACGCCGTTACGCTGAGCAAGTTCGGTTTTCAGCCAGGCATCCATCCCTGTATTCTGCGTGATGATTATATCCTTCTGAAATACATCCTGCTGTGGGTTACCTATGCTCTCAGCCAGTGTCTGACACAGACGTTCGAGATGATTGGAACTGAATATCTTTTTCACACGTATAAATTTTAATTAACGTACAAATATTTAGATTCTTGATCCGTGTGGAACCCTCATTGATTTATACATTGCCTTTTGTGGTTGTAAGTTTATGAGAGTTTCATCCCTGTATGTTTTTAAGACGTTCTTCAAGTCCGGAGGCACGGGATACAGATCTTTCGACACATTTCCTGAGAACTTGCTCAGAAGTCATCAGCAGCACGTTTGTTTTGGCCCTTGTAACACCGGTATAAAGCAATTCCCTGGTCAGAAGTTTTTCTCCCTGCTTTTCGGGCAGGATAACAACCACATGGTCAAATTCAGAACCCTGGCTTTTATGAATGGTCATGGCAAAAACAGTCTCAAAATGATTCAGGTAACCGGCCGGGATCTTCCTGATTTCACCATCAGAAGTTTCAAAATAAGCAACCAGCACATCGCCGTCTCTTCTGATGATTCCTACATCACCGTTAAAAATATTCAGCTTGTAGTCGTTTTGGGTGATAATGACCGGCTGGTTGTGGTAAAAACCCTCTTTGGGATCAAATTTCTCTTTATCTGCAATCGTTTCTTTCAGAAGTCTCTCGATTGCTTTATTTGTTGCTGCAACACTGTAATCATTATCCCGCGTAACACATAAAAATCTCACTTTATTCAGGCTCTTAAGTGCACTTCCAATGTTATCTTCATAGATATATTCCTGATATTCGAGTGCATATTTTTTAAAAGATCCGGATTTAATGACTCTCTCTTTAAACAGGTTTGTCTTCGGATCTTCCGAAGCTAGTAGTTCAATAGTGATCTGATTATCGTTGGAATATGATTTAACATCACTAAAAGTTCCATCGATTACCTCTTTGCTGAATTTCCCAATGCCCTCATTTGGTTTAAAACGAAAGCTTTCAACTTTAATGTCAACTTTCTTTTTTAACAGTACCGTATCTCCAGCCCGGCATAAATCGCCGAATACTGAACCTGCTTCAACCGAAGCCAGCTGATCCTTGTCTCCAAGAAGGTAAAGCTCAGTATTGTCGTTCATGGCATTTAGTAATTTGGCCATCATGGCCCCATCAACCATCGAGCACTCATCGATGATCACCACATCGAAAGGGAGCCTGTTTTTTTCATCGTGCCTGAAGAAAACGCTGTCAGCCATGTAACCCAGCAGTCGATGTATGGTCTGAGCCTTTAATCCGGTCAGATTTGTTTTGATTTTTTCCGGAATTCCATTCTCAGGACTTTCTGCAAAATTTTTTATCGATTCATTCATTCGCGCAGCCGCTTTCCCCGTAGGCGCTGCCAGGGCCACCTTAAGATTGATGTTTTTCCTGAAAAGTTCAACCAGTTTTGTGGAGACGCTGTAGGTTTTTCCTGAACCCGGCCCGCCGGTGATGATATGAAAGCAATTGCCTAAACGTCGGATGTTGTCAATAATCTGAGTCTCATAGGTAAAATAGCGTTGCAAATATGCCTGGCCATTCAGAATTACGAAAGGCTTTAAAACAGAAGAATTATTGGCTACATATTCTCCTTCAATCTGTAATTCAAAATCTTCCGGACTAACCCAAAATTTCGAATCGGTTTCATTAAAGAACTCCTTTGCCTTCTCTGCATTCAAAATATTGGGGAGTTCCTTTTTGTAAGCTTCAATATCCAGACAGATATTTCCATCGGCCAGTTTAGCAGAAAGGGCATAAGCCAGGGTTTCATATCCCTTAAAATATTCCGCGAAGACTTTATGCACATCAACAGGATCTTTCATAGTCAATCTTTAGGTTAAATTTTAAATGAACGATGGTTAAGGCTGGTTCAAATGTATTGATTAATTTTCAGTCTGACGAATAATAAAAGTTATAGTCTACCGGGAAAATTCGAATTCCGTCAACTTATTCATTAATATTTTTAGATCATTATCCCGTTTATCGCCAGTAAATCCAATCGGAACAATAAATCGGCAAAGTTCATGGTTCCGGATCTCCCAGATTTCAGGATAATCGTCTACTACGATAATCTGGTCATAAATTTCATAATATTGATCCGGCAGGCTTTTGCAGATTGATCCATCCTGGTTAATACACTCTTCATTCGAAAATATCCTTGAAGGCCGGATATTCAGATGTTCGGAAATCTGATCGGCATATTCCCATTCCGCCATGGTAAAAATCATCACTTCACCCAATTCGTGGCAGCGCTGAATAAACTCCTTCGCATAAGGCCTTTCATACACATAGAGAAAATCCCTGTACTTAAACAATTTCCTGACTTTCAGCCGGTCAGAAAAGTCACTAAAAATCAATGTATTGTCAAGGTCCAGAATAATAAGTCGTTTCATAATCTTACAATTTTCTAAGCCTCCACATCTGCAATTAGTACGAAACTATGATCGATCCACCCTATCCAGTTTGTAAAATCACAACCACACAAATTGGCAACCCGTTTCACATCCTCCAGGCTATCGCCGAACAGGAGGATAATCTCCCCCTTGACCGGATAGCTTTCATCCGCCTCCTCATAAAACTGGATATGCACAGGAATGGCAAACCGTATAGTACTTATTTTTTCCGCTGCCTGATAGCAACCCGCCGGAATAATCGCACCGTAATTAGGGAACGCATCACCACAGTTAGCCAGGTCGTAACCATTTTCTGAAGAACTCTCCTCCACATCGGTCACTGTGCCAACATCATGATAAAGATCGTAAGAACAATTTAGTAGGTTAAAATAATAGTCCATAGGTTCAACCTTATCCGGTTGATTTTTTATCCGGGTCGGATCAAGATTCAGGTCGTTGTTATCCCTTGTAAGTTGGCCTAATCTGGAATCATTATAGTTCTTTTCATCACGAAGAATTTTGGTTAGATCCGCAGCGCTGATTATTTTTCTTTTTTGGGTCATGGTTTATTGAATTTACCTATTTATTAAAGACCCAATTGATAAGTCAAACCCTTCAAATATCCTTGTTGCAGACATTTAAGGCTCTGCAGATCCTCAGCGGACCAAACGACGAACCGGTCACTATCAAAGAGATAAAAAATTTCTTGCTCAGCCTTTCCGGCAAATTTCCCATCCATTGATTCATCAAGCGGCGGTGTGCTTGAGATCCAAACACCATTATGCACTGATCCATCGGTATGGATAATTTCTATTAAATCTTCAAAGGAGTACAATTGATACTCATCAATGAAATCACTAAACTGGTCTTTCGTCATCTTTATATAGTTTATATTTTTCAACCGCTATTTATTTTTGTCAGGGACTATTGATGCTCCATATTGAGAACGAACCAACTATTGTCAATGACCGTTCCTGTAACATCATCAGGATGACCTATCTTAAACACAATCCAGGAAGGTTCATCATAGTCAGCCAGAAATTGAACCAGATGCTCAATCTCAAGTCCTTGATCATCCTCTCCCGCCTCAACGGCGGCATCAACCTTTTCAATCAGTTGATCCCAGGCTGCTTTTAAAGACTCATCCTTAATAAACGGTTCGTTAAAGACTTCGCCGATCCAGTACCCCATCAGCGATTTGGCGTCTTCGTTGAATCCGGTCTCTTCACCACAAATAAGCTCTCCTGTTGAAGGGGAATAGAGATCGTAGTGAGATAATTCAAGTTCTATGATTTGCATAATATTTAATTTTCAAGATTAACATCTGTTTTTTTGGATACAACTAACCGGCAGATTTAAGCACAATCGGACATTATTTTCTGTTCCTTAAACAGGAATATCTTCCGTATTATCAATTAGATCGATATCTTCAGAATCTTCCTCCTCTGTGAAAGTATCCATATCAATTACCCACCAAACTGTTGATGAAGAAGGCCCGCATGACATTCCGGAATTTGTTATTACAAAGACTACCCAATTCCCACGATTATAAGCTTTTAGCCAGCTTTCAAAAGATTTATAATCAGGAGAGGATCCCAAATTTTGATCCGCATATTTATCTTCAAAGGCCTTCCAGTCCTTTTTTAAGGTTTCATCTTTAATACATGGCTCTTCAAATACAAGGTCACACCAATAGCCCATAAGTGACATGGCATCTTCGTTTACTCCGTCATCTTCATTACAGAGAAGTTCCCCGGTTGCAGGACAATAAAAATTATAATGCGATAGTTCAAGCTCTATAATTTGCATGGGTTTTATTATTTCGTGGGTAAATATTATTCTTCATTATAGTCGTAGGAATAGTAGGTTTCTGTTGCCGGATCTTTATAGACATCAAGATCCTCATCCACACCTACTATCAGTATGATGCGGTTAGCAACCCATTCTATCCAGTACATAAAATCGCAGCCACATAACCGGGCAACCTGCTTTGCGTCAGACAGACTATCGGCATAAAGCAGAATAATCTCCTCCTTGCCCTCTTCAATATCTTTCCCCTCTTCATCAAACGGAATCCTTACCACTTTAATAAAACGGTCTTTGCTTATCTTCTCCTCTGCCAGACTGCTTGCAACCGGGATAATCGCTCCATACATAGGGGCATCACTATCAGGATACGCAAGCCAGTTTCCAATGTCACCCGGACCATCGATTGTGTCGATTAACGTTCCATTGTCATGATAAAATTCGAAGCCATAATTTAGCTCTTTGTAATAAGGTCCCATAGTTTTAGTTGATTGATTGTTTATCTCAGTAAATTCCTTGCCCATAACTGTTTCATAAGTCTCTTTGAATTGTTGTTCGAATAGCACATCGTTGTACTCCTTTTCTACTCCCAATAGCCTGGCAATATCCAGGGGGGTAATTTCTTTTCTCTTTTGTGTCATATTGTTGCGAATTAGTTATTTATTTTTACTGCAATGCACACCAACCGGTTTATCAATCATTTCATCCTTCTCATAATGATCAGCATAGAGTTTAACGGAGGCCCTAAAATCCTTTCCATGCTCCATTTCCCCAAATTTACCGGCAATTGGGCATTGCATGACTGACTACGTATTTCTGAAAAGCAACATCATACAGGTATGGTCTCCAGGCAACGGTGAGACCACCTTTTGCTCCGACCATCCTCGACTCATCTCCGGCAAAGGATTTTGATTTGACTTCAATCAAATCAATGCTGTTCCCTTCCTTGACGACTATGTCGGCCCTGATAAAAAGGTTTTGATGCCGGAATGCTGCTTCAAATATTACAACATTTTCGCGTTCGAGAAGCTCTTTTGTTTTTTGAAGTGGAAGGTCATATCCCTTCTCTTTAATTTCGATTCCACCGGGATAATAGAGTTTGGCGAGTTCTCCGACCTGGAATCCACCCTCAGCAAGGGCGGCAAGGAAATCATCCTGCTTTTTCTTGTCGGGGTATTCCGTCTTTCCGGTATAAAAAAGCTTCACCGGGCATTCCAGGGCAGACTTGAAACGGGATTTGGTAAGGTACCTCATTGGAATGAATTTTTAGGTTATTAAATAGGTCTAAGGCTGGTACAAAAATAGATACTATCAGGGTTCTAACCTAATTCGCAAATAAACGTCGCGCACTATATGTGCATGCATTGAGTTGATTACAAAATCAGTGCAATACGTTAATCAGATCTTGGAAGGAAATTGCAATTCAAACTTCCAGTTTAAGGCGTTGATTTTATCTTTTAATGTTTTCGCATAATAATTCTTATCCATTCGGGAGCTTAAAGCATATCATGTTCCAAACGATAAGGTTCTTCCTTTGCAAATTGCTTAAGGATGATCTGTATTTCGGATTCAGTCACATTTCCCTTACCGATTTCTTTTAAAGCCTGAATGACCAACCCGCTAATTTCACCAATTGCTGATAGGTTTTTGGGTGCCGACTTTTTAAAAAGAATCTTTCCAACACTTTTACCATAGCTTTTGCCGAACCAATATTCAGGAAATCTTCCACAAAAAAAATGAACCCCTCTTCGCCTTTTTTACTTTTGCAACTATTTTATCTTCAATACTTTTCATAGTCAATTTGAATCCATATTATCGCAAATAAAGTCAATATTTGCGACAATTTATTACTTGGTTAACCGGTTAAAGCCGAGTGAAATCTTTCCGGTATATGATTTAGTTCACCCGAATATTAATGCCCTATGCGTTGCGAGTAATTCATTTTGCTTTCTTAATCAGTGCAATGCCAATTGTTTGGATTGCTTGGAACCTGATGCCTGAAAATCAACGGGAATTAAAAGATGGCCTCTTTTACTTATTATTACTTTATTGATATTTCCAATTTTCTACCCAATCCAGTCTCAATAATTTTTCTCAATGTTCCGATTTCTAAATCCGACCTGTCATTTTCAATTTTAGAAATATACGTTCTTGAAGTACCACTTTTCAACGCTAAATCCTGTTGGGTCAATCCAGAGCTTAATCTTGCTTCTCTAATCAATTCTCCAATTTTTAAGGAAATTTCTGATTTTTCAGGTTGACTATATTTTAGCAATACATCTGCTCCAATTTCGTAAGGGACTTTCAATTTTTCCCCATTTCTCATTGTTATATATTGCTCAACATTGCTCCAGGAGAGGGTATTACCCACCAATTCAACCTTGGCAAACTCTTTGGAATCAAACAGGATACGCGCTGGTGATTTCTCATCAACATTATTCTTTTTAAGCACCTTTCTGAAATCGATAATCCTTGATTCCCCATTATTAAAAACAACCGAAATTGATAACTCATTTGTCCAGTTAATTTTTAAAATCCTTGGTATTTTTATACTCTGTCTCATTTTAGCTCTGGATTTAATTCATAAAAAACTTCTAAAACCCAATCCGCATTTCCAGCCAACCAATCGAATACTTGTTTTAATTGTCTGTTGGGTATGTTTCCGGAATAAATTACACTGCGCTCAATCTCAATGAGAACCTCATATTCATTATAATCGGCATGTATATGCGGAGGCCTGTGTTCTCCATTATAAACATGTATCTTAATACCATTAAAACTGTCGATTGTTGGCATTGAAGCTCCGTTTTTACAAATGTATCTAATTAGGTACGCATTTACAAATTTCCTTCAGTATTAAATTGCTTTTCTCATAATTTTTTGAACGAGAATGAACTAAACTAATTGCATTTTTCTATTTGCTTTACCAATCCTCACATTTCACCTCTCAGCTGGGTACCTTTTCCGGTCCAGCTGGATACCTTTTTGATGGGATACATATCAGATGCCTGATTACCAGTCCAATTTATGTTTTCTAACTGGGTACCTTTTTGTTTCCAATTGTCTTGCATCAGGATTCAGAAATAACAACCTATTCGACTTATCCATATTTCAGAAAAAGCAAAGCGTATCTCACCCCCAAATGGGTCTTAACAGGAAGATGTTTGACATTAAACCAATCTATTTTTGAAAACTCCCGGTTGTGATTAAATTTCAGCTCAATGCCGGTAACATTTGCCACATAGGTGTGATACTCAAAAAACCAGGGAATTATGACTCTGCACTTTGATTCCTCATCAATAGTTACTAGAGGAAAAAGAGACAAATTCCTTGAAAAATATTCCTCGCCCGTTTCCCTGATCGCGCAATTTAAGAAACTATTTCTATCCTTTGCTTCCATTTTCCCTCCCGGGATACTCCAATAGTCCCGATGTGGTCGCACGGTCCTTTTGCCTAAAGAAATAAGCAAATTCACTCCTTCCACTTTGTAAAAAAGTATTCCTGCACCCTTGTACCCTCGAAGAAACATACCGACCGTTTAAAATTATTCTGAAAATCAAAACCAGCATATAATCAAGCTCCGAATATTCTCAACAACAAACAAGTATCACCGAAGTTAATTTCTGCAACTTGTTATCTGACCATGATTTTAGACTCATAAAAATCAATAATTCGTACAAATGCGATTATTATTGCGGCGACATCCTGATAATTTAGTTTTGGATTATCTGAATGATCAGACTGATTTCCATATGATTGCAATAATCTTAAATAGGATAAAACATACAAATGTCGGTCGATATAGAGACAATTCTTTAATTCTCGGAGCTTCGTCTCGATCTTATTATCAGCAGAAGATATCTCATAAATATCCAGAAATTTTGTAGTAACCTCTTCCGCAAAAAGTCTTCCCTTCATGCCAAAGGAATCTAGCGAACTATGCTCAGCTGCCGAAAGATTTTGAAATATGTCAATATTATTTTTGGATAATTCTGACAAGTATGTATTTGATATTTCTTTTAATTCTTCAATTGCTGCATCAAGCAATACAGTATGAGTTAAAACGTTTCTATTGAGAATGTCATTTATCTTTAAATTTATAACCCCTATGGATTCAAAGTTATTTGCGAACACCCGGATGGTGTTTAGTCTGGTATCTTTAAGCTTATAAATGGTTTTAAATATTTCGGTAATCGAGTCATCATACGATAACCCTTGATTGCCAGTTCCAGGTAGAATCATGAAAATACTCTCGTCCGATTCTGCAGGGAATTTCTCCAGAAAAGAACAAAGCTCGGAGTAACGTCTGGTTAAGGTTGCCTTAGTGAAATTGGATTTTTTAGTATAATCCGATAGTTCGATTGCCGCCAGCATTCCGAAATAATTATTTTCCGGTGTGTGAAATGACAAAATATTTTCAGATATCCTCTCCTTTTCCATCAATGCATCAAATCCGTAGTCCAAATCCAGCTTTTCATACAACCCTTTCCAGGTAGTATGTGGCGAAGGATAAAAATTGTTCTTAAAAGCAGATAGCAAAAGAATGTCGGAATAAATATCAAAGATATCCCCGGCATAAAATTCTATAATCAGACTTTTGTCTTCGATTAAAATCTCGTGCAGGTTAAACAGGGATGTTTTCAGGTTTTAATTGAATTACTTATTCCAAAGCAATAATATATTGGATTCCATTATACCCAGTTGAGTTATATATATTCATATCCTCAGTACAATCAATTTCTTCATAATCTCCACGTCCAAAGTGTCGATCAAAACTCCAACCTTGCCCGAATCCACCATCTGGCTGAATAATCATGATATTCTCTTCACTTTCAATAATTAATTGACGGTAATGAGCAGCAGGCTCACTATCATTAATTATAACATTTCCAATATTATCAAAATCATGAATCGCGTTCTGAATAAAGTCAGATCTCTCCTGGTTAAAATTCCAGTTGTTCCATACTTTGAATGCTGGTCTGAATTTATTCTCAATCGGAGACAGATTTAGTTGAAGTTGTTCAATATTAAGGCCCAGAATTTCAGAAATCCTGTCGATAAATTGCAGAAGTAACATCGAACTAAATTTCGATAATACGTATCGATCAGAATAAGAGACCGTTACCGTCTTGTCTCTAAATCTATTGTTAATCCGTTCCCAAAAGTTAGGAATATCACGAATTATTTGATCCCTTAAAAGATGTGCGACCTGTCTTGAACTTGTTCTTTGTTGAGTAAGATAAAGGAGATGAGTATTTTCATTATTTGGTAGCACCGGATTAAATTCTGTAATATCTAGATTGATATTTAGATTATCAGTAAAAACAGCCTCCTGCAATCCCCAATTTTCATCAAATGAATTGTTTCGGTTCATTGAATAAAAGTTCCTACTGGAATTATCCTGATCGCCACTACAAATTATAATTGCCAATGGAACAATAGAATTAATCTGCTGGTTAAGAATATAAACACTTGCCCATGATTTCAATCGGATAATCTCCAAATAAATAGTTCTATCAATAATTGGACTTTCAGTTAAAACAAATTTAACCAGCTTATTATGAACGTACTTTTGTTGTTTAACCTCATTTAGCAACTTCCATTGTTCGATTCTCCAAACGTTGATATTACCACTCATAAAGAAAATTAATTCTTCAACATTTCTTCGATCAATCCAATTATTAAGTTCCGAATTAATATCACGTGTGACTCTTTTTGCATTAGGTGAAAATAATCTTATTTGAGTAGGAGTTGCAGTTCGCGAGGCAAATTCAGAGTCCAGCCATTCAAGAGCCTTGTTCCGGTCAAGTTCATCCAAATGCCACTGAGATGCTCTGTTAACCAAACATTTTGTGCAAGCTTTTGTACATTCACATGCACTTAACCTAATACGTGAGGCATCAAAAATATCCTGGCTATATAAAACAAATTGATTTGAATATCCGGCTCCTCCTTTTGCGGTATCGTACAAATAAATAGTGCTATAACCATGATAATGTTTGATCCCATAGGAGATTTCTGATTCATTAATACCTATATGATGAGCTAATTCTTGTGAAAAAACAACTCCGAGACTTCTAACTGACTCTATATTTTCAATATATTGAGCACCATTTGAGAATCGTAATTCCACAAAGTCTGTTTGTAATCTGCCTATAAGTAATACATTTCGGGTAATTCCATACATATTAATATCATTACCGGAGCAAATATCATTGTTTTGAGGATTTTCTCTTCTTCCACCTCTTAACCTTCTATGAGGATTCATCATATTGTCATCCGCGTGACCTATTCCTGTTTCTTTATGAGAACGACCGCAATGAATACATACCGCATAACCATAACCTCCTCCATTGTTATAATACATGATTTCTGAGTCATTCATACTACTGCGTGTCTCAATCATGAATGTATTTGTTCCTTCTTCCCATTCCGTAGTATTAATAAGCTCTGTATCAACAATGGAAAATTCATCATTATCTATAATCCTGGTAGGTTCTTGGTTATAATCAACGCAAAAGCCAGCAGGTTCAATCGCTACAGTATAATTTTGAATGGCTTCTGGATGCACAGGTTGTAAATTAGCACCACATTGACAGTTTTGATGGTGTATTATTGATAATGAAGTATGTCCATTCGCGCATTTTGAAACGCGCAACATGCTTTGTTCATTCCACCGTGATTTTAATTGTATTCCTGCTGATGTATAGCAATATTGATTTAATATGACCTGTCGACCTGGAGCATAATCTGTCAAGGCACGTGAAATATGAAAGGATGGGTTCTCGGAGACTAATGAAAACGATGAGTTGTCCTCTTGAAGATTATCATTTTGCTGATTTAATCTTCCTAATCTTCGCTGAATATTACTAGTGTTTGTAATATCAAATTCAACAACACCTGTTGGCATATTTGCATTTGGAAGGAAAAGTTTTTCCGCCAGATAACCTAACAGATTTTTTCCAAGGAAACTCCCTTTTTTGTAAGTAAGAGATTTTATAGCTGGCGAATTTGGCAAATATCCATTCGTAGTAAGTTCAATAATATTTTGATTCAATTCATTAAGATTTTCTGTGAAAGTGTCATTTGAGTGCTCAATTTTATTTAAACACTCTGATACCAATTCATAATAACTTCGTCTTTCAAGAATTGTATTTCGTGAAATATTCGCTATCCCTCTTGCTGTTAACTCATCATCACTATTGCGAAGATCAATAAGATAATTACGAAAATTGGCATAAGTTGTATCATCAATAAAATTGTTGATAATTAGGTCTGAGAAGCCAAAAAAAGAACCGATATCCCCAGTTATTGCAAGGCCACCATATAATCGAGTATTTACAAATTTTGCAAACAAGTAAGAGTTTAGATGGCGCTGCACAATATTTGGGCTTTCGAATCGTACTGCCGGCAATGCAATGATATGATTCATTGCCCAAAGCGGTTCATCCATCACGTTTCTCCCTATTGGATTAGAACCACAGAAAGTCATAGCTAATGATTTTGTTTCGTTTCTTCGACCTGCACGACCAGCCCGCTGCATATAGTTTGCCGGGCTAGGAGGAACATTATTCATGACAACCTCCGAAACACCCCCAATATCAACACCCATTTCCATAGTGGTGGAGCAGGAAAGTATATTAATCTTTCCTGCCTCAAATTTCTGTTCAAAAGCCTCCAGATTCCTACTAGGTTGTTGTGCAGAATGTTCTGCAGCCAGGTAGATTTCGGGTTTGAGGAAGATGCGCTCATGAGTATTCGACCATAATCCACTGCTCCTCAAATGGTCAAATCTTTCAGTTATCCATGGTAAAACAACGTCCTTTAAATCAACTTCCAATTTCGTTCCTAAATTATCTATTCGATTTGCATAAGGAAAACAAGGATATGTTATATGTGCATTATTTGAAACCCGGTATCTTTCAAAAGTTTCAAGTGATAATCTGCCTGTGATCCTTGGGCTAAGCCCTAAAAAGGTTACATCCAATGGCAAATTTGTAATCGGGCATACCCAGGCTTCTCTGAGTACCTCAAACGACATTGAATTATGTAGGCTCATGGCAAATCCATCTTGATGGTTTCCTTGTAAAACGCCTGATTGAATTAATTGAAAAAAAGCTGATTGTAGGATAGAATTTATAATATCTGTATTTGTTGGGTTTAAATCATTCCAGTCATTCCATCCGGCAGCAGCACATAATAATAAAATTAACCGGTTCGTTTTTCCAGAACGGCTGACCTGAGGCCAACGGTAAATTCTCCTAGTGTAATTTTCCGGGGTTGGAAAATCCCAACTATGTATTCGCTTATCAAAAAAATAGGCAGATGTTCTTAATTTCTTGGCCTCATTGGGAATTTCAATGTACAAATTATCTCTTAGATAATAATCAATGATTATTTTTAGATAATCACGCCAGGAAGAATCTGTTAAATTTGGATTTAAATTTAAAAACTCACGAGGCGCTGTATGATTTTGTAAACCAGGGTAGACGCATCGAACTAAGCCTAAATTTTCCGGGGAATTGGCGCGTTTAGGTCTTCTTGAAAACTGATCAATTAACAACCAACTAAGGTAATTTTGATGTTCAAGGCTTAATCCGTTGGCTGCTTGAATTCCTAAAATACCTTCTCCAAGGGATAAAATCTCCCTGCTAATAAGGTAATCATTAGTGAAAAATTGGAACAAATCAACCCAAGATATTGTTGGAATCACTAAACCATCAGGATTTTGTCTTGCATTTAATCTTCCTTCAAGCTGTGCGATTAAGTCAACAAATATATTAGGTGGAGCTTGCCTATAATGTTCAAGCTGAGCTATTTCTAATTCAGTAAGTGGTTGAAAACTATCTGTTCTTTTTTTACTCAAGTAATGAAATACCCTACTTTGAATCCAAATTCGCTCTGTGTCAATATTCTGTGCTAAGGCACTTTTGGCAGTACCTTGGCGACTATCAGTGAATGCTAAATACTTTCGGCCTTCCCATAATAATCCAGCATGATTATTAACACCTGGTGCTTGTTCAAGCAATGTGTAAGAGAGTATTCGGTTTAAAAAATTCGAACTGTACCTAAAATGACGAAAATTGTCTGAGTTTGCCTTGCAACAGGGACAAATAGGTCCTGTTGAACTAAGTCCAAAATGGTCTCCACCACCTTCTTCAATTAAAAATAACCCTTCATTCTTAATAATATTAATAGACGTAGAATCATCCGGATCAAGGCGATTTGAATATTTTGCTAACACAATTTTGTTCCATCCATTGATTGTATCATTGAGATTGATATTCTCATTATCTTCTTCAATAGGTTCGTTTTCAACATCAAAAATTGATTCATTGGAGTTTGTCTTGCAAGGTCTGTAGGTATTATCATAAATATTCTGCTCTCCAACAGCCAAAAATTCCCCACAGCTCGAACATCTCAACAGTTCAAACATTGGTGAGCCACACGAGCATTTTGTAGTTATATGAGTAGAAATGGTTCCTATAATTTCCTTTGTTTTAAAATCGTGATGAATGTCACATAAAGGGTTTAAACATATTGAAATACCACTCATGCTCCTGGCGAAAAAATGGCCTCGAGTAGGTAGGATTACTCCTTGAGATCCTTCAGCATATAGATTTGGTACAAGAGCAGAATTACCCAGTTCATCAATGAATTTTAAACTGGTTTCCAAATCTTCATGACCGGATATTTCAGTTGCTTTCAATGCCGGACTTGAGTTTAGCCTTTCACGAATATTGAGGATTTGTTGTTGGTCAACTATTAAGCCTGCAATTTGTGCCGGCAAATCTTGTAGATTTAGATCAGGAATTATCCGTTGCCCATTAATTATCTCGATGCTATCAAAGTTTTTCCCAGTTAGTTGTGACATAAACTGTTTAAGACTTTGTTTGGTGTCCTCATTATTGGGATTGCCAATGGTTGCAGAGGTTGCAGCAAAGCGGACCTGATCAATCGTCACACCAAATGCGTCAAGTACCCTTCGAATCAGCAACGCCATTTCAGTGGCAGCAGAACCGGTATAAGTATGAGCTTCATCAAGTAAAATCCAACGTAATTTACCCTGAGATTGATTAAGAATATTCTGATCTCGGTCTCTGACCATCATATACTCCAACATAGTTGGATTTGTAAACAGAATCTGAGGCGGTTGTTGCCTTATTGTTTGTCTTGAAATAATTTCTGGAAATGCTAGTGCAGCAGCAACTGCATTTACAGTTTCATTCGTTTTCCCATTATAGACAGCAAATCGGATATTATTTAAACCATTGCACCATGCCTTCATCCTTTTCTTCTGGCTACCAATCAGGGCGTTCAGTGGGTATAGAAAGATTGCCTGAACAGCATTAGTCTCTTTATTTAACATTAAATCTTGTAAAACTGGCATCATAAAACATTCAGTTTTACCTGAGCCAGTTCCACTCGTCACTACAATTGATTTTTTGCCGTTTAATAAAGCATCCCAGCTTTTAACCTGATGTAGATAAGGGTGTCGTTCAGCCGGAAATCTTAAATTTTCTTCTTTGATTTGGTCTAACCCGTTTATAAATTGCGGAATAAAAATATTATTTAATTCGCCAAAGGTTCTGGAAGAGCTTTCCCATGGAAATGTTGATTGAAATACCGGCTCAGCAAAGAGCCTTTCCTCATTTTCGAGTAAATGCCTAAAATATTCTTGATATTCAACATTCCCTGCAGCCCACATTGAAATCAAAGTTTCGATTGATCGGCGTTTTGCGTTTGTATAAAATTCTGTGTAGTTCATATCTTAGTTTCCTTGTTGAATTTTTTTAACCATTTTTTCATAAACATAAAAATACCATTCAGGATCTAAATCCATAAAGTACAAAATTCGGTGTCTGCTATCCGTTCTCCGATTATGATCATTAAAAACCTCATTTTTCCCCATAAAAGCAAGTGCTGAGAAAAAAGGCGAAAGCAATAAACCGCCCCATGATTTTAGACTTTCAGAATCAATGTGATAATATGAGCGGAATTGGTTTGGAATAACAGGAAATGAATTGGTCACATATTCTGGTATATAGATCCCATTTCCGTTATTATATTTCGATTTTTCGAATTGTATCTCAGCAGGTGATGGTTGCCCAACATAACTTAAATTTTTTGTGCCTAAAAATACTTCTATAAAAAATTGTGATATCGAATCTTGATCTATTGCCTTAAATGAAAGTAAGGAAATAACCCGTCCTATTAACTCATTTCTATAATCCTGATGAAATCTGCCATCAATGTTTTCTATCTCAAGAATATCATTGATTGCATCCTCCCAATATTTTTTATTTATCCAATGCCAGGCAGTAGCAAATTCGCTTTCAAAACGATTCAAATAATCATTCATTCTGGCTTTTTCAGTTTTTTGCCGCAGGAATAAAATGATTGCCATGCGTGTCATCAGTTTTTTATCTTTTGAAATTGCAGTAAAACATGTAAAAGTTTCAAATGGCAAATTATTGGCAACTACAATTTCAAAATATTTCTCAACCATTTTCCATGAAGGCTGATTCAAATCTGAATCAGATAAAATTTGTTTGATCTCAAATATTTTTCCTGAATGCAATTCCATTCTTGTTTTCTCTGGTATATCTTCTGCATTAAGAATATTTTTAATGTTATGATATCTCGGTCGTAAATGGATGGCGGCACTGGCATTCATTTGCGAAAAAATGATAACCTCACTCTGGTGATCATCTTCTACCTGAAATGAAAAGCTTTCGTCAGATTGTTTTTTCAATTGGTAAACTTTAATCTCTTCCGGTTCGCAATTGACTGGAACAGCGAAAACGGGATATGGGAAATCAATAATTTCATTATTTTGTTTATCCCTAATCCGGAAACACTTTCCATCGTTATATGAATCACCATTAAAAAGTTCAATTTTGACCAATAAATCAGATCCAATTTTAATTCTGCAGATACTTTTGTCAAAAAAATCAAAAATAGAATGCCTGTTAATTCTGAGTATCGTTTTAATCTGCAATTCCAACATTAACAGACTGTTTTCCAACCCTTGATTAAACTGTGTTGTCTCTTCCGCAATAGGACTTAAATCATTCTCATTTTTGAAGAATTGAATATTAATCGGAATCTGATCAATTCCCATAACAATGCAGCGATATCCCAGTAATGCATTTGCACATAGGCTTTGTTCGTTATTAACTACTTTACCAGATGGGTCAATTAATACTACTCCCTTAAATGGAGAAGCAACTTCAATGACTAGTTTAGTCGATTTATCTTGATTTGATCTTAGTTCAAATTTTATCGTTGTAGGGAAAGACTGAAAATCCTGATTGTAAATTATATTCCACCTAAAAGGAACAGTGCTGCTTTCAAAATCCAGTCCATTTTCCATATTAATTGGAACAATAGTGCCATTTCCCCATTGCCATTGAATCGTCCCGCTCTTTGTATTTGTCTGTAGAATTTTGTAATCTATTTGACCCGTATGGAAGAATTTTTTGCGTATTGGACTTTGCCCACTTATATGAACCTTTATTTCAATTAATCCAACAGGTAAGGATTCCTTAATATTGTATGCTATCCAGGTTTCACTCCCTCTTAATCGATAGTGCACATAATACTGGTTGTGATTAATAAGTTTTTCATCAAAATCAAATACTTTAATTTCGGGATTCGAGGTAAGAATGAAATAGTTCGATTTCTGAATCCAATCAATCATTTGTACTCCAAAATCAACTCTATAATCCAATAAAAAATTGGTATCAAATTTCAATTCTTCTTTGCTGACATCGTTTGTAATTGATATTGCTTGCTGGAATTCGGACCAGCTTAAAATTTCATTATTAAAAACAACATCCATTCCATTTTCTGAGGACCATTCCTTGGAGCTCACTACTGCATTTAGATTGTCACCAACCGGATTATTAACAATTTTCCATATACTAGTATCTCCTTTATTATCTAATAGGGTTAATATGGTAGGTTCCTGTAGGTCCGGAAGATCACAATTTGGAATTACTATATCGAATATTCTGTTGTTATTTGTGGTTAATTGTATTGAAAGAACTGAAGTTGTGAAATCCTCAAATTGCCCGGAGATTTGTTGATTAGTGAACTTGGCGAAATAATCACCGTTAATTTTTCGTGTATATCTTTGAACTGAACTTTTATAATTAACGTTTAGGTCTATCGTTCTAAAGGGATCATTGATGTTTCTCAGATTATTATCCACCCAATTTTTGGAAATAACATTCTCATATTCAATTTGATAAAATAATCTCAATTCATTTCCGGTTTTTTCAATCCTCCATTGTGTCCGAAACGGAATTTCACGGACAATTCTAGGAGTTTCCTTTTTAGTCTTCTTCAGGCTAGTGATCAACTGTTCAAGACTGTTATCTTCAAAATTAAACGGGAAAAAATCATTGTCTTCAAAATAAATTGCGCGTGCAATTTGTAATGTTAAGTCATACATTACTTCATTATGAAAACTCTGAGAGATATAAGAATTAAAGCTCTGAATAAAATCAGTACTTTCCCATTTGACATCATGTGAACAAATATATTTGACAATAGTATTTAAGTACCTTTCATACCTGTTAACACCATCACTTTTAGACAATGCTCCTAACGGTAAACCACCCTGTAAGAATAGGGTCTCAAGATAAAGAGTATTGATTTTTTTAATAAAAGGTATTCTAAGCCTTCGAGCTCCTTCCTTAGCAGCCTCAAATAAATTTGATTCATAATCTTCTAAATGTAGAAAAACTGCAATATCTCTTTTATTGTGTGGTCCTCCAACATACTCCCTTTTCCACCATTCTGCAAACAGAAGAGCTGCTTCCCGGTTCCATTGATAACTTGGAGCTTTTTGGAGCACTTTGTCATGCACAAAATCAATTAAATATTTATATTCAAACTCGGTCAACTTTAGCTTCCAAAGTGGGTCAATACCCATTCTCCAACTCTGTCTGGAAAGAACAATTTCGTCGAACATATTTTAGGCTTTAAAGGTTTATTAGGTCTTTTGATTCCACGATAAATAATGGAAGGCTTTTATTTTATTTTCATTCTTAAATTCTTAAAATTCCGGCATTTTCGAGTAATTCATTTTCAATCATCTCCCTTAAATGCCCTCGGCTGGCAATTTCATCAAGATCAGTTAACCAATTAAGGTAGGTAAATTCCTCATCATGTTGTGCATTAGAGTGCATATTAAGTAGTATATCTCCTGCTCGCTGTGAAATTTCCAATAATCTGAAAGCATCCTCAGAAGTTACATCAACTCCCTTATGGACATACTCGCTGCGTTTTGGATAGAGACTGGAAATCAAAAAGTATTGATTTTTATGATTAGGTCTTTCAACATTCCACATTAATGCAGCCACCCGATTTTTAATAATATTCGACTTGAAATCCTTTCCATCAAAATTATTTACGACACTCTCAAGTCCGGATATGAATGAAATAACAGCTTCGTTAAAATTTTCCTTATAATTATGTTTTATTCCCGTTGCTATTGAATCAAGTAAATGTAAAAGCAACCTTTTGAATTCACTCTCACCATCCAATCTTTGCTGATATTGGTGAAATTTTTCATTAACAAATTGAGTAGGATGCTGACTGTTGATCGTAAAATCATATATATAGCTCTTCATGGGGATTCCCCAACCCATTTGCTCCTTGCTGCCTATTTTTGAAAAAAGCATTAGAAGCTTCCCATTATCCAGACCTGTCTTGTAAAACAAAAAGGCATCCCAATAAATACCGCCAAAAGCAGCGAACATAATTTGCTGTTTTTCAAATTCTTGCCAAAAATTCTTGCCAATTTCGATTGCATAATCTTCAAAATATAAATCCAGAATTGGCTGATGTAATCTTTGGTCAAAATATTTTGTCGCTTCAAGTATATTAAAGATCCCTATTTTTTTCTCGTTTTGAGTTACGCATAAGTTGCCAAATAAAATGGCGTCTTTCATAACCATATCAGCAACTATTAATTTGTGCATATCACAAAGTGGCGCACGGATTTTTATTTTCCTGACATAATGATCGTAATCAAATTTCTTAATGGTAAAGTCACGCAGCAATACTGGATCATTGTCTGGGTAAATGATCGAGGTTGGGTAGGTAGCCTCCACCAAGCAAGAGGTAAACATTTTGGATACTGTATCCCAGGCCAGATGCTTTTGTGAAATTTTTTCTTTAATAATTAAAAACAGGCAAGTAAAGGAAATAGCAAGAGCCTCTGAATAAAGATGATTTCTCAATTCAAATAGTTTTTTAATATCCTCAAGATAATCGGCATAAGTAAAATGATCAACTACTTCGGGAAAAGCAATGAAAATTTTGGCTCTTTGCAGCTCTTTATCATAATCAGTAATCTCACCTACTCTTTTAATTATGAAATCAGGCAATCCTCCAAGTGGGTTAACTATATGTATTTTATTCAGGTAGGTATGGTTCATCGTACGGTTTTATAAATATTTAGAATTCATGAATTGCTCATTACTAAATCTTCAAGAAATTCAGAGGCCGGTTCTACACTGGTAACTAATAGTGTATCACGTGCTCGAGTACAAGCAACATACAAGAGATGTCTTTCTGTATCATAAACTTCTTTTAAGTCCGCATCATCGGTTACTGTCTCAATGCGTTCCTGAAGGGGGATTATCTCATCATCGCAAGCCATAACCACTACAGATTTAAACTCCAACCCTTTCGCAAAATGCATTGTGCTTATCGAAAGATTACCACTGATTGTTTCGACGGTTTCATCAAGTACTTTATAGTCAATATTCGCCCTTTCTGCTGATTTTATTGCACGATCCAACTGATTATCGGACCTAACAAATACCCCAATTTCCTGTGGAGCAACACCTATGTTAAGTTGATCAAATATCCAGTTACCAACATAGGATATTTCATCAGCAGGAGTATCAAAGGTTTTTACTAATGGATCAGGACCATTGAAAACTGACATTGTTTTCCCCCTCTCTTCAATATTCCCATCAGCATCTGTAACCTCAGGTGACAATAAGCGGTCTGCATGTTGACGGATTTGATGAGAAGTTCTATAATTAACATTCAATGTTCTTGATCTTCCACGAATATCAACGCCAACAGCTTTCCAGGAAAATGCTTGCTGAAAAATACGCTGTCCAAGATCACCGGCAAAGAATAATCCGTTAGGATTGTTTCTACCCAAAGCGGCTAAAAATCGTAGATTACAAACACTAATATCCTGCGCTTCATCAACTATGGCAAAATCGTAAGGACATTTTTTTTGATTTATCAGGTAAGCTGCAAGGGTGTCAAATAAACCTGAGAAGGTTAAAAGGTTTTCTGACTTCAATTGCTCATTTACCTTTTCAAAAATTGTCCATAGCATCGCCCGTTGCTGTTCTGGTAATCGTGTCTTCCTTCCTAATCGCTTAACATCCCGATACTCTTCCCAAGTTTTTAATTGCCATGCATCTACAACCTGCGTCCATTCTGAAAATAAGAATGCCAGGCTAAATTTATTCCCCGCTGCATCTAAGGACTTATTCATCAGGATCTCTGAAATTTGTTCCTTTGATACAATACCTGGTTTTGAAATATTTGCTTTGTAAAGTCTAAGTCCCACCTCGTTAATAGAATACACATCTATTTGTTCCCCCAAATGTGGCTCATTACTGATCAATCGTCTAAGCTTAACCTTTAGTGAATTTGCTAAAATAGTTGAGAATGTTGTCAGTAAAACACGAGTCTCAGGATTTGATCTGGCAAGAAATACGGCACGATGAAGTGCAACAATTGTTTTGCCTGTCCCTGCCGAACCCGAAACTCGAGAAGGGCCTGAATAATCACGCTCGACCCATTGCCTTTGAGCTGGATGCAGGAAAACAGCCCATTTGTCCCAAGGGAATTCAAACGCTCGTTCCAGCTCCTCAATATTATTCATTGTTCTAAACCGGCGCTGAGCATCAGGGTGTGCAAATGGATCTTCGCCTGCAATCACTGGTTTGGCAACCTGAGGGCTACCACCTGTAGCTAATTCCAGTAATGCCTCACTAGCTTCTGCTGGTAAATGATCAGTAAGAGAAAATAATGTGTCCTCTGTGGCTTCCTTGACATCATTTAACCATTCCAGAGGTACGCCAAAACTTAATAAAAACTCATCCGGATATTTTGCAAAAAGCTTTGGATTAACCTTCTTTAATTCAATCGTTTCATTTACATAGACAGGAATAATGATTTCTTTAACAGTTTCCCTTATTTCTACTAATTGAGCAACTCCCGTATTCGGATGTACTTCCAACTTTCGTTTTTCTGCCCATTCATAAGCTTTATCATGGTGATCAACATAACATAGCAGAAAGTTGTAATCATTTTTATGGACAATTAACCTGATATCGCCACTAACTCTAACAGACCAAAAATTTTTATCTTTTGCTTTGTCCAATTTATGGAAACTCATTCCCGGGTTAGCTGGATTGAGTTGCAGATCAAAAGCAGTTGTTTTAACTGCTTTTTGCTCATCGCCGGTTAAACGTGCGAGACTATCTGTAAACGTATCTGAAATTCGAAATTCCATCAGCTAATTTTAAATACTTTCATTACCTCGTCACCGAGATGGTTTATTACCTTAACTGCAATTCTACCAGAGGCTGGTTTTGGAAATGGCCGGGAAGTATCACTATGCAATGAATCCCAGGCTTCTCTATTAATTTCAGCTTTGAGTGTAGTTTTCAGTGCACTGTATGGATCATTGGCACCCAGAAAGTAGGCATGACGAACAAAGAAACTCTCCTCATTGTAGTCGGTATCAATAAACCAGCACGCGATGCCATCAGCCCCATCACTCCTCACTTCTCCGGTATTCGGATGGAAGACATCGACTCCGTTTATTTTTACCTGAAATTTATTGTCCTTTGCTGGGAGAATATCAATGTCAGGTTCGCCGAAAATAACAAACAGGTTGCCTTTGCCTGTATTCTTTAAATCATCGGCCATGTGAAGATCGGCATTCATACGGGCTTTCAACACCGGAATTCTGCCAAGCTTATTGAATTCTGTAGCATGTGCTTCATAATTGAAGGCGCACGCAATCAAAACATCAAAACCGGAATCCCCAGCTTCGCGAGCAGCAGTTACTAAATCAATCCGTTGTGCTGTTCCAAATTCTGAACCGACAAAAATAGCAGCACGCTTCTCAACTTCTCCTTCCATATATCTTCCTTCGGCGCAAATTAACTCTCCCGGCCAGGGAATAAGTGCGGTAAAATCAATTTTATCATCTTTATGTGCCTGTTGAACGCCAGCCATTTTAAGATTATCTAAAATCATTTGAGTAAAGCCCTGATGATTAGCTCCTATACCTACCTTCTGTTTTAAAGGATCGATTAATTCGTCGTTTTCATCTACACCCAGTACCCGATGAGGCGAAATACTCTCAACTGTAAAAGGACCTGCAACACGAACCTTTTTTTTGTCTTCATAAGGTTTGTCATACAAAAATTCATAATCTGCTTTTGCGGCGATTGAGATATCGATTTCTTTCTGACGTTCTATGCGAATCTTCCACCATTCAGCATGTAAATTTTTAGTGGATTGTGACCAACCTTCATCAATTTGACGAGGCACTTCAAAATCCAGTGAATTTTTATTCATTGTCTTATTTAGATCTGCTTGGAGAGGTTCCAATTTCCGTCGATACTTTTCGTAAATAATATCAATTTCAATATTATTGGCAATTGACTTTAAAGTTACATGAGGGATCCGATCATAAACAAAACCTTGGCGGATATTTCCTGTTACTGGCTGAGATGAAGGCGCTTTACGAGTTATTTCTGATTCTTTATATTGACCATCAATTGTATCTGAAAGAATAAAATAAGGGTAGCGTGCACCCATTATTCGGGTTCTTGCAAGTACTAACGCGACCCGTGAGGTGTCAATTGTGATCCATCTACGGCCCCAATGTTCCGCAACAGTTGCTGTGGTGCCGGAACCGCAAGTTGGGTCAAGTATGAGGTCTCCAGGATCGGTGGCCATTAAAATGCACCGCTGTATAACCTTTTCACTTGTTTGTACAACATAAATTTTATTACCAAAGCTGGCTTGAGTATCCGTCCAAATATTAGTAAAAGATATACAAGGAAAATCATCTAAAAAGAGGCGGAAAAATAAAGTATTTCCAGAGGGTTGAAGTCTGTCCGCATACTTCAAAATATTCATTCTAGCTGGGTCTGTTTTCCAATATCCTGGTTCTGGCCGGAAAACTTTTCCAAAAATAGGTACATCATATCTTGATCCTGGATTTTGTGAAACGAGCGGACTGTACCTAAATAATTTTGTGTCTTCAGGTGGTACTTCAAGTTCATTTTCCAATGCTTTTCTCATTAGTCCATCAGAGTACAATAACCAGGAATAAGCATCTTTTGCAGTGGCCATATCTCGTTTATCTTTATATAATGGTCGATATTTAAGTTTATTAATATCTTTTGCAAACCAAAGTATATAATCACAAACGCCAGATAAAAAAGTTGATGCCTGGGCAGCTGTTTTTGAAAAGGTGATCTGAGAAACTAATTGATTGCATCCAAATATTTCTTCAGCAACCTCTCTTACATGATGCAGATTTTCATCACTTATTTGGATAAATAGGCTGCCACTTTCAGTTAATAAATCATGAGCAACGGTAAGTCTATCACGCAAATAAGTTAAATAACTATGAATTCCATCTCGCCAAGTATCCCGAAATGCTTTTACTTGTTCCGGTTCACGAGTAATATGATCGATTTTGCCATCCTTAACATCTCTAGAAGTTGTGCTCCATTGAAAATTACTGTTAAACTTGATTCCATATGGAGGGTCAAAATATATGCATTGTACCTGACCGCGCAATCCTTCACGTTCAGCGAGACTACCCATTACTTGCAAAGAGTCGCCCAAAATCATCCTATTTGTCCAATTCTGATCATGTTGGTAAAACTCTGTTTTGTCAACACCTTGAGGAATACCATTAAAATCGGAAAAGAGATCTGCCATGGTTTTACCCGATTCGTAATCCTGTTCTTTTGATTGGCGTAGTAAGTCATCAATTAATGCTTTTGGATGCACTTTCTCCTGAATATAAAGGGGAGGAGCCTGAACAATCAGGTCGCTCCAGTCTTTTATATCCTTTCCTCTCCAAACCAGCTGTGGGTCGAGGTCTTTATTGCGTCTCTCATATTCTACATTAAGATAGCTTTGTCCATCTTCCTGGACAATAGATTGGTATTCAGCCGTAGGAATGTTTTTACGAGAAGCATCTTCATGGTTCAATGTTTCAACAGTCTTATAAATTGCTTGTTTTTTAGTTGCCATATTGTGGTTCTCCGCCTTCTTTTTATTTTATTGTGTTGTCAATCATTTTATTAAATTCAAATGCCAACTTTGTGATAAAGTCTGCTTCCAGGGTATAAACGTCTCTGAATTCCGCAAAGGCCCAGCGGCCATAAACTCCGCTATTATTCACACCGGGCACCCAATAGTTCTCCATTGTGGATTTCTTTTCCTTGGCATCCTCCCTTCGATAACCTTTGATCTCAACAATTAGGTGTAAAAGATCATCCTTTCCTTTCCCATCGTCAATCAGAACAATAAAGTCAGGGATATATCTACGTGCTTCAGAACCATATCGGTAAGGCACGTCTAATCCAAGATTATGATTTTTCACATAAGCCTTAACCTTGGGATGCGATTCTACTACACGACAAAATTCAGATTCCCAGTCACTATCAAGAATTACCCAGTTGACATGTGATTTACGAGAGTCTGTTTCCCAACGGTCTGTTTTGGAGGTATTGAAGTTTACATGAGCCGTTGATCCAGTGGGATTATAGGGATCAGGTAACACTTTAATTGGTCGTTTCCCGACAAACGCACGCGTTACTCCAGCAGTTATTCTTTCGCAAGCCATATCAGCTAACATTTTGTACTTCAATTGAGCAGGATATGTACCACCTTTGCAAACAAGATAATTGTCAAGCCATTGTTTGGATATTCGTTTCAACTGGCCAAATAAATGGAGTTTAGGTTCCTCTCCCGGATCACGCCACTTTGTGAGTACAAGATGAGATACCAATTCATACAAAACCTGTGAAGGTCGAACGTCTTTTGTGTGAACAAGGTTTAGATTTACATTTTCACCAATAATTCCTGAGTTTTGTGTCTCTGTAGCGCCAACCAACTCCGGGGTAAGCTCCATTACTGAATCTTCATTAAATTCAGCTGTCAATCTTTCTTCAGGTAATTCAACCCGGTACCCAACAACTCTGGGGAAACGAATTTCCAGCTCATCACGTTCTGGTCGAATCGCTTTTACCTGTATGGTTTCCCTGGGAGGTTGCGGAGGTGCAATAACAGGTTTTGCTGTAAAGTCAAATGGTATCCCGAGAACATCTGCATATTCGGTATTGAATAAACCTTCCTCATTTAATTCATAGGATTGACGGCGTAATGCTCTTCCGATAACCTGTTCGCAAAGTAATTGTGTGCCAAAGGCACGCACTCCAAGAACATGGGTAACCGTATTTGCATCCCAACCCTCAGTAAGCATTGAGACTGATACAACGCAACGAATTGAACCACCCAATCTGCCATATCGTCCAACTGTATTCATTACTTCACGTAACAAATCCTGGTCCGTCAGGTTCTCTGCCTGCCGGATATCTCCTGTCCGTTCTATAATCTCTCTGCGAAATCGGTCAATTTCATCCGAGGCCATGGTTCGGAAATTGTCATCTAGTGCTTCACCGGATTCAAGCTGCTCACTATCTATAAGAAGTGTATTTGGTCGGGCATACGGATTGCCATGTTCATCGAAATTGCGGAATAATGCAAGCCGCCCATTTTCAAATGAAGTTGAACCATCGTTATTTTGTCGGTTAAATCCTGAAATGTAATCATACACTAATTTTGAGGTAGCCGTATTGTTGCAAACAACAATAAAACATGGAGGAACCTTTACTCCTGCCTTTTCCCAAAGATCGAAAGTTTTGTCATAGTGACCATATAATGCTTCTAGTGCAGTTTGCAGCTGAGGTGGAAGGCTCAAAGGATCAAGCATTTCTCCTTTACCGCGACCTTTTTTAGGCATTTTTGTTCGAATATGTTCCCAAAGGTCTCGGAACATCGGCATTTCTGATCCTGGAATATTATCAGCAACAGGGACACGAGGTAGTTTTACAATCCCACATTCAATGGCATCCATGAGTGAAAAATCGCTCATCGTCCAAGGGAATAACGTACCTTCGACATACCCTGAACCACTAAGAAAAAATGGAGTTGCAGAAAGATCAATTACCCTAATGATCCCAATATTGCGATTTACTGATTCAAGACCAGATATCTACACTCGGGCAGCCTCCCTGTTTTTTTCTGCCTCCTTTTTTTCATCACCTTTTAGTTCACCTTCAATCTCTTCTGCTTCCGGTTTTTCGCGATAACAATGATGTGCCTCATCATTGATTACTATTATATTTTTGAGACCCATCAGATCCGGCATAACCCGCTGGATCATCTGACCTTCCGTTTCAAGTGTGTTCAAGGCATCACCTAAACGACCTTGCAGGAGCAACCGGCCACCTTTAGATAGCTCAATTTTTTCCCTTAACTTAAAGGCATGGTAATTGGTAATTACAATTTTTGCCCTTTGTATATCGTCAAGCATATCACTCGGCACGAGCTCACGGCTTGCATAATAACTGTCCGGATCATTGGGCTGAAGAACTCTAAGCCGGTCCTTAATGGTAATACCTGGAGCGACAATAAGGAATCCCTTTGTGAATTTTTGACTTTGAGGTTTTCTGACTGAATTAATCGTTTGCCATGCGATCAACATGGCCATAACTGTTGTTTTACCTGCACCTGTTGCCAATTTTAATGCAAGCCTGAAAATTTCCGGGTTTGCATCATTATTTGCATTTACAAGATGTTCGATAAAGCTTTTTCCGATCTTGCCGGCATTCGGCGCAACTTCGGATAACCAAATTGCGGTTTCTGCCGCTTCAATCTGGCAGAAAAAGGGTCGAATTCCACTGAATTTATGATGCCGCCAATGTTGTATTAATCGGGCAGTTTCAGGTGTTACACCCCATTGAGCTGGATTTGGTATGCTGCGCCATTTTGAAACTTCATCGCGTAATCTGTTGATTATTGATGTGGGATCATATTGTTGTTCTTTGGTGGACAGTCCTTTTCCTTCGTCAAAGATTAATTCTGTCTGGACTTCTTTCCCTTTTCGCTTCCGTGGCTTTGGAATAGGTGTGATGAATTCAGCTGGTCGCCTTTTCTCAATAATTCTTTGGGTTGGTTGTCCTGATTCATCAAGTTCCCAATATCTTTCGGGATGTTCATATGGTGAATTAAGTATCGGATGATCAAAAAATGGGTTTGGCATATTTAGGATTAAGAATTAAATGGAATTAAAAACTAGTCATACTTTAATTGGCAATTCTTCTAGTCACGAATCAGATAATAAGTCCCCAAAAGCAATTTAAACTAAAGAATGAATTTTAAATGCCTAGAAATTACCATGAAGCAAGTTTCAAAACAGCTTCTTCAACATTCAATTTCAAGGACTGACTTTCCTTACTATGCAGTTTACGAATTTCAAATGCATCACTTGAAAAAACTTATTTACTATTATATTACTCTCAAAAAGTGTGGGGGAGTTTATTTTCATGGAATCGGTTAGGACAAAATTTAAAAGAATGATGGTTAAGGTAGGTTCAAAGGTATTGAATAATTTTTAGTTAACTTATTATTTTACTTTAATATTCATAATCTTATTGATAGATTATTCCACAATAAAACATTACTGCACAATCTCGTTATGCTGGTGAAGAACTCCCTCGTCTTTATTTGAATAACCGAGAATAATCTATTTATCCTCCGCCATCTTATAGAGAATTCTATTCAAGTATTCCTGTTTCAGGCATTTTTGGCGCTCTATCTCCTCTGCTGGCAGAACGACGCAATTTTCTGTTTCAAACTGAACTTTTGTCATGATTTTAATTATTACGATATTAACCTGAATAGTAGCAAAATTAACCTACTCCAATAGTTCATTTCCCGCAGCGAGAGCCACCCTCTCCTTGGCCAACTCCTTTTTGGTCTTTAAACCCAGATTTTTCAGCTTGGTGGCTTGCAAAACAAGATTGTCATTACCTGTGCTTAATAGTTTGTATGAATCGGAATAGGCATCCTGCGCCTTGTCGATGAATTTTCCGACATCTTCGAGCTTTTCAATAAATCCTACAAATTTGTCGTACAGTTTGGCCCCTCTTTCAGCAATCTCCTGGGCATTCCGGTTTTGATACTCCCGCTTCCATAAATCGACCATGAGCTTCAGCGAGGTGATCAGATTGGTAGGATTAATAAACACGACTCGCTTTTCGTAGGCATAGTTCCATAAATTCGGATCACCCTGCAGAGCAGCCATATAAGCAGGCTCACTTGGGATAAACATCAACACAAAATCGAGCGCCTTGTCATAATCGTCATATCCTCGTGAACTCAGGGTATTGATATGATTTTTAATCGCGGTAACATGTGCCGCCAAAGCCTCTGTTCTTATTTTTTCATCAGTTGCTTCGAGGTATCTCGTAAAGGCATTCAACGACACTTTCGAGTCGATGATCACGCTCCGATTGTCGGGATATTTGATCACCGCATCAGGGCGCATCTTTTTATTTTCCGAATCAGACTTTAAAGGATTGCCATCCGTATCAGTTAATTGGTATTCCATAAAGTATTCTTCATCCTTTCGGAGCCCCGACATCTCAAGGATATTTTCCAGAATCATTTCACCCCACCGGCCCTGGGTTTTTGATTCAATTCTCAAAGCATTGGTAAGATTTCGTGCCTCTTCACTGATCACCTGGTTAAGCTGGGCCAGCTCCCTGACCTTTTCACCCAGCGAAAACCGCTCTTTCGACTCCTTGTCGTAGGTTTCGTTCACGGTCTTTTTAAACTCATCGATATTTTTGCCCAACGGCTCCAACAGATCTTTCATGTTGGTTTTGTTAAGTTCGGTGAATTTTTGGGTTTTAGTCTCCAGAATCTTATTGGCAATATTCTCGAACTCAGTATTGAACTTCTTGCCCAACTCCAGCATCTCAGCCTTTTGCGATTCAAACTTTTCGTTTAAGGCCTGGTGGTGCGCTTCGGAGGTTGCCAGTTTCTGATTGCAGCCATTAAACTGTTCTAATGTAGTATTCAGCTTATCAGACAATATTTTAAATTCCAGATTCTTCTCCGCTAAGGTTTGATTGGCGGCATTCAGATTGGCACTTATCGTTGCTAATTGGTCGGCAAGTTGATTCCTGGCAAGAAATGCCTCTTTTAGGTTGTCCTTTAAAGCACTGATTTCAGTTAGCTTATCTGCCAGGTTATCATGGGCTGTCAGTAATTGTGCTGTAGTTGTGGCCTTGTAAGCAACCAACTCCTTTTCCAGTCCGTTGAGTTTTGTCTGAGCGGTTGCATTTTCGGATTGTATTAAAGTGTTTGCTTTTGCCTTGGCAATCAACCAGCCGATTAAACCGCCCGTAAATATTCCAATTATAATTCCAGGGATAACTGTTTGCATTTCCATATTTTATGATATTAATTTATTTAGCGGAAATATTTATTATTGCATTTTGCAGCTTTACGTCTCGTAAGTAATTGTCAATAAACAATATTCAATTTTCAATGTTGATCTGAATTGATTTTCTGAGCTATAGAAAGATATAATTACGACATTGAATCATTCCATTTACTTATATAACTCTTTTCTATTTATTTCGCCATGTTTTTCAAACCCGTTGCCTTTGCATGATTAAAGAAATTGAGTTCATTGAAAATCAACACTCTCTCATTCTGACGGTAACTTTTCACGCTTCGACGGTCGTGCAACACTTTCCGACGATAACTTTTCACGCTTCGACGGACGTGCAACGCTTTTTGACGGTTACTTTTCACTCTTCAATGGTCGTGCAACACTTTCCGACGGTAACTTTTCACTCATAGAGGGTCGTGCAACGCTTTTCGACGATAACTTTTCACTCTATGAGAGTTGTGCAATGCTTTTTTATAACGGACTCTAGGATTCATAGGTGCAGCGTACCGGAATATGTTCTTTTTGAATTGTTTAACCAGGAAAAATATATCGGTACGCTGTACTTCCCAATAACGGCAATGTATTTTTTCTACAAATCTTGTGGTACTCTAAACCTTTTCTTAGAGAATCATTATCAAATGTAAGACACTAAACTATTCTTATCACTTAATGAATAAGGTTCAGCTTATTTTGCGCGTTGCATTTTACCCCAGGCGCATTGGCTGCATTTCATACCTCCGGAATGGGAATAGGGTCCGTTGTGTTTCATCAGACATCCGGGACATACCCTGAAATTACATTTATCACAGATATACCAGTTAAAACTCTGAGGTAACTGGATCGAACAAACCATACAGGAAATCAGGTAATTCATAGGATTGGTTTTTAGGGTTAATAATGAAAAATAAATATTTTATATAAAGTATTCAATACCTGCGTTTTCTTTGGGCTGGTACTGTTCGTGCATTTTTTCTGTTCTGGCTTTAATTGCCTTTCTTAGACTTTCAGGCTCCAGTACCTCCACATCATTCCCAAAATAGAGGATCAACGATTCGAGTTCCTTGTTATGCATCACCTCAAATCTGACCACCCGATCGCTGCCAATTGGCTTTTGAGAATTATGAAGTGGCTTGGTCTTAACAAAAAAGAGTCTTTCAGGTTTGAACCTTAGTTTTACATTTAGAATTTCCCGATTCTTCGGCACAGTGGTACCGATTATATATTCAAAATATTCTTTATCAAAGTTAATCTCTGTATCGTGATAGGTTAAACCTTCAGTAAATTCAACTGAAATTATCCTGTCAAGGGGTAGATTGGTGACTCTTTCGGGGTGTTCTACCTCAGAGCCAAAAAGGAACCACCTGCTGTTATGCTGTTTAAGGAAATAGGGGCAGAAAGCGCTTTGAACTAAATTATTAAATGACCTATTATAATTAATGTTTACCACTTTCTTGTGCTGAATGGCATCAAGTAATACTGGGAAATGGTGTAAACCTATAAGGTCCGGATTTCCATCAAATTCAACGATTACCGGTTGATCGGGTGCATCGTTTTGATCATCCCCCCTTTTTTCAAATAACGGATTCAAAAAATCAAGGTCTGGAAGTCCTTTGAACTGCTGCAACAGGAACAGTGTATTTTTAAGCCGGGCAAGGTAATCTTCACTTAATGGTGCCGGAAATATTGAAAATCCTGGTACTTTGTACCTGTAAATACTGATTTTCCCCAATTTTTGGCGGTCAATTTTAATCTGCCAGGCATCTTCAATTGTTTTGAGGTCGTTGTAGAATTGCCGGTTGTTGACCTCAATGCTGTTTGAATTACCCGCTTTCCCACTTTCTTCCATTTCGGCTGTTGCTTTGTCACGAAGTTTACCCATGATCAGCTCTTTTGAACAACCATCGTTACTGCGAAGACAACTGTCATAGACTTTTAATCTGCTAAAGATGTTTTTGTTGACTGACATAATTGGTGTTTAATTATTAAGACTTATTGAATTTTATGATAATAACATTTATATTGTTTTGCTGCAAACCGATGGCTTCTGGCTAACGAATCCTGCCATAATACACCAACCCCTCCTCTTCTGCAGCGTCATGAGCAGAAATGTAGTTTTTATCACCGACAACAAACCCCCATTGATCATTTAGTTTTACATGACAGCGGAAGTCACCATCACAAAAGCTGATTTCTTCATAGACCGGCTCAATGTAATCACCATTATAGTATATGAATCCAAACTTTTCACCTTTGCGAACCAGACCCATATTGCTCTCAGGCTGGTAGATTTCGTCCAGCTCAATTGGAGTCAGCGATTTTCCTTTGATATCTATAAACCCATATTTGTCTTCAAGGGCAACGATAATAAAATTCATGAATGAATAGTAATCTCCGAGAATTATATTGTCATAAAGAAAGTCGGTAACAACACTCCCCTTTCCATCAGGCAAAACCATTCCCCATTTATCTCCTTTTTTACAGGCAATTGGCTTTTCCCTTGGAACAAAATAGTCAGCCCGGAAGCAGGTTTCATCGTAATCTGCAGGTATCATTACTTCCCCGAAACAATCGGTCAGGCCACTTTTGCCATTTACAACATATTCCTGGTCTGACCAGTCAAACAAATTCATAATTTGTAACATCTGATTATTCAGCATACCAATTATTTTAAATTCGTTGCTCAATTTGATCCTTTCGAGTCTGGTTTTAATACTCTCGACTTTAATTACAAGGTCTTTGGTTGGTTTACGTTTATGAACCATGGTTTTGCATAAAAATATAGGTTATTGCTCTAAATATTTAAACCCGATCGGACGTCTGGTATTCCGGTTAAACTTTTCCTGCTGACAAAGCCTTTCTAGCCCAGGAAGAGTCGGGATCGTTCCTTCAATAATTTCGCTCATGGTAAGTTTGCGTACAATATTGTCGATCTCACCTCCCGAGAAATCAAACTTTTGGGCAATTTCCTCAAATTCTGATTCCTGAAAACGGGGTAATCGGTCAGCCCAAATCCTCTGCTTTACCTCCGGGGAAGGGTTACTTAGCTTGATCTTGAATAAAAAACGCCGTTCAAATGCCGGATCAAGGTTTCGTACGAGATTGGTAGTTGCGATCAGAATACCTCTAAAGTTTTCCATCTCTTCAAGAATGATATTCTGCATCGCGTTCAGGGCATTCTCTGCACCTCTCAGGTCTCCGGTTTTCCGTTTGAGAAAAATGGCATCCGCTTCATTGAAAAACAGTATGGGACAGATTTTCTCCCTTTTGACAAGGGCATTATAATTTACAAAAACCTTCTTGATAAGTTTTTCGCTCTCACCCAGCCACATACTCTTTACGGCGGCAATATCAACCCTGACAATCTTTCGTTTCGTTTTTCTGGCGATTTGCATCACACTCTCGGTTTTGCCTGTTCCGGGACCTCCATAAAGCATTGTTGTCAAACCCACAGACATCCCGCCATCCTTAAGCTTTTTTTGAAGAACAGGAAAATTTTCCGGTGTTAGCATAGATTCAAATTCCGACAGATCCTCCTCGCTCTCCCCGGAAAAATAGAGTTGCCTTGGAATAATATCTTCCGCTTCAATGACATTAGTATCCCTTTTCTTTCTTGAATATAGTTCAACTTCTTCGCCCAGGTACATTTCAAGCGCCTTTTCACTCAGAGTTACCTCCAGATCACTAAGAAATTCGCCGGATTCAATATCCAGCAAATCCTCTTTCACAAGCAAACTTCCTCCCGTTGACAAATTCCTGAGGAACTGCTTTTTAAGTGTCATGTTATTGAATAATATTTCAGCCAATTCTAGCACCTTGATTTTCCCATCCTGAAAAGTTGTAGATCCACATGTTTCAAAGAATAGAATTTTTTCAGGTGTTGAGATACTTAGCTCATTAATATATTTCATTAACGGAAATTGTTCCCCTAACTTATTATAATTTTCTTCAGCAAACTCCAAAAGGCGATAAGCCGGAAATGATCTTCTGGAACACTTAATGATATGATCCTTCTGTTTTTTCAGATAATCGCTTAATCCCAGGCTAAATTCTCTGTTTCTTTCCTGAATATAAGGGGTATTCAGCAGAATGGCTTCAAAAACATGAGTAGATAATTTCAGACTCTGACGGGTCTTATTAATCTCGTCATTCGTGCTCAAAATACCCAACTCAATAAGCCCGTCAAAATCCTTTATATATCTGAACATTTCTGATGTTGAACTATTTAACTTTCTGGCAATCTGTCTGAAATTTGCCTCATTACTATTTTCAAAATCACTGTCGGCATCACTTGTCAAAATAAATATAGCTGTTAGAAAAGCGGCCTGCTGAGGTGTTATTCCAAAATAATTTGCCATAAAATCTTTGGCACTTTGAAATTCGTCAGCCATAAAGTTTTCTTTCTGCCGAAGTTCCACGGGAAGTTGAAGGTTATTATAATATTTATCAATAATTCCAACAGCATCAAGGGTTGAAGTTATTGCAGTTTGTATTATCTGTATCTCTTTAGTTTTCATGCCAGTTAAAATATTTAGTGATTTTTAGGGTTGGTAGTAACGATGGTTTTAAGGGAATGTTATGCAGATCGAATAATCTGTACTTTATCCATTCCTTGTCAGAGCGGTTCAGTTTATAATTTACTGGAAATTCCTGTTGTTGAAATTATGGGGCTCCAACAACCCGGGAGGGTTATTTGGCAGATAAGTGTCCGGATTCCACTGAAGTCTGGTTTACAAAAGAAATGCGCTGATTTAATAAAACTACCATAAGTCAAAAATTTTTAAAATTACACTTGCATCCAATGGAAATTCACTTTTCGAACATTTCAGGTTCTTTAGATCATTTCACTCACCTTCCCTATCCGCAGGATTGATGAGCGGTCATCCCTGCGTTATACTTCCACCATGCCTGCAAAATTGGCTCTAAAACGCAGCTCAGTTGGCAACTTAACCGGCACAAGCATAATCACCCGCTCCCCGGTTTTTATGGTCTTATTTTTTCAATGCAAAAGTAGGTGTATTCTGTATAAATACATAAACCTATCCTCGCTTCCCGTGCACTATTTGTGCGTGTATGATTTTTACAATTTAATTTTTTGATGTGTATTTTTATAACCCCACATTCAACGTGAATTGAGGATTGCAAAGATATATTTCGGGTATGACAAAACTTGTCATACTCTTTTAATGTCCATTATCGGGGATAGATCAAATATCACTTCATGAATTCGGGTATCCGGCTGTTGTGCTTTTCGTCGACAAATTGGTTCCTTTTGATGAAATTGAAATCTCCGCTGGCTGAGATGACCACGCCGAACATTCTCACCATCATAGGACTTTAAAATCAAACCGAAATGGATTTATTTATAATAGCAGATTAACTTATTTGTATTGAGGTATATGCGACTCCTTCCGATAAGGATATAGGCTGCCAGATACTGTTACGGATTTTGCCTCTTGCAATATAAGCATACCGACCATTGCAGTGATAATACTTTATGGAAAGTTTATGCTTTCGATGGACATCAGGTAGAAAAATCCGAAAGACTGTTGAATCGCGGCCTACTCTCAATAGGGCCATGTTGAATATTGCATTACTGCCCGTTTAGGGCCCTATACGCCTCCCTGTTCTGCTCATCTCAGTACACTTCCATCCGATGGTTGTTATGCCGAAATAGCTTTACCGCTGATCCCAACAGGCCCTTTCCAATTACAGCTCGCACACTGGTAAATTTCCTTAATATTATCCAATATTCGTGGAATGATAGCAGCAGTTCGCCAATTTCACGAAGGAACTATTTTTTTTAAATAGGCCCGTTTATACCTCTCCTCTTTTATTTGGCGTACGAATATCAAATGGTTTAAAACTATCAATTACAAATGAGATAAATCGCCCTCCCAATATTCCCAAATTGCACATTGATTGTATTAAACATAATAACATGTCTGTGGGAATAATTCTATTAAGTACCATGAAAATCTTTGCCTTATTTACTTCAATTACAGCGCCCCTGTTAATATAATTGTTGTCAGATTGGATCCTGCTTGTATTCAAAAACAACAGAATTTGGTTTTAAAACAGGTAAATTTAAAATTATAGGTACGCCTGTAAAAGTAATTGGAATAATTTATGGACTTAAATTTGACTCTTATGTTATGAATTTCCCAATTTCAAAAATTGGCGACTCTGCATTCCAATGTGATATTTCTTTTTTATCAAACGCGATGTACCCCGGGTTGTGAAACCCGAACATCAAATAAGTTTACCTTAATAAGCTTATTATATTGATTTTCAATGACATCCGCAAGGTTATATACGGATAGAAAAGTGAATCAAAATATTACATTTGACTCCGGGGAGTCTTATGTATCTTCCTTCGATCCAATTCTATTAACATATTATGCCGCTAAATTTAAACATAAATGATTTCACGTTCATGCGATTATAAAGAGTTATCTAAGAGTCGCAAAAAAATAGTACATTTTATTTTTTCTGTTGCTTAGTTGCACGGGGCAAACCCCCATAATAAAACATATCGCCTTGATGAAGAATCAGGATGCCGGGTTAAGTGACAATAATAATTAGCATTTAACGGTCGTTGGAAGGAACGACTATTTATAATATCTTTGAACTATCGATTTTAAATTATAAATAATGCGGTGTTTCATTTCAAATAGCCACAATCCCTGGAAAAATCTCGCTATTGAAGAGTATTTTTTGAGAAACAGTACCGAAGAAATATTCCTCCTATACATTAATGATCCCTGTATTGTAATTGGCAAGCACCAAAATCTCTATGCAGAGATAAATCATGCGTTTTTAAAAAATAATAAAATAAAACTGGCCAGAAGAATTTCTGGAGGAGGAACGGTTTATCAGGACAGTCAAAATCTGAATTTTAGTTTTATTAATAACTGTAAAAATCTTGAACAAATAAGCTTTTCAAAATTCACATTACCAATTTTGCATTCTTTGATTCATTTGGGAATTGATGCAAGATTTACTGAAAGAAACGACATAGTAATTAACGGCTCTAAGGTTTCAGGAAACGCAATGCATATATACAAAACCCGTGTACTATCGCATGGCACCTTGCTGTTTAACACCAATTTAAATCAGCTTTCAGATTCATTGAGAAATGTCTCTTCAAAATATACCGACAAATCAATTAAATCGGTGAAATCCAAGGTAACGAATATTTCAAACTATTTAAATTTATCCAAAACCATGGAAGAATTTACAATTGACATATTTAAATACGTTATCAATAATTCCAACTCCTCAATTCCCTATATAAAACAGCTCTCAACGAACGAGGATATTCTTATCGAAGAGCTAGCTCAAAATAAATTTGAAAGTTGGGAGTGGATTTACGGCTATTCTCCCCGGTATTTATTTAAAAATCATATTGAAATTTCCGGTGATTTTATTTTTTTCGAATTAACAATTGAAAGAGGTATAATTGTTAATGCACAAATTCAGGCAGAGATAAATAAAAATCCTTTATTAAATCACGCGTTGAAAAGTATTATAAATGCCAGGCATGATTTTGAAACGATCTTCCATTTATTACACAATGATGATATCACAAATAACACGACAAAGTTCGATATATCTGAATTTTGTAATCGTTTGTTTTAAGTAATAAATAAAACTCTCAATAACAAGTAAGAATTATTGATTATTGTTTTTACTAAAAAACTTCATCAGCTTTTCTGTTTTTGAAACCCCAATTATATTGATTATCTCCTCAGAAGTTGCCAACTTTAATCTTGCTATAGACTTAAAGTGCTTCATTAAAATTTGTATGGTTTTTTCTCCTATTCCCGATATTTGATCCAGTTCATTCACAATAAAATCTTTCGATCGTTTATCTCTGTGAAAATTAATTCCGAAACGATGTGCTTCATTTCTTAGGAATTGAATAACTCTTAACGTTTCTGAGTTTTTATCCAGATACAAAGGGACAGGATCATTCGGATATATGATCTCTTCCAGTTTTTTTGCTATTCCTATAATTGCGACCTGCCCACGAATATTAAGTTGCTCCAATGCCATGACCGCAGAGCTAAGTTGCCCCTTACCTCCATCTACTATTATCAATTGCGGAAGCACTCCATTTTCATTCAAAACTCGTTGATATCTGCGTAATACGATTTCCTCCATAGTAGCAAAATCATTAGCACCCTGAACAGTTTTTATATTAAAATGGCGATACTCCCCTTTTGCCGGCTTGCCATCAATAAACACAACACAGGCAGCAACAGGTTGATGTCCCTGGGTGTTAGAATTATCGAAGCATTCTATTCTATGTGGTAACTGTGTGAGTCGTAAATCCGTTTTGATCTTTTCCAAAATCCGATTGGTTCTTTCCTGAGGAGATTTTAGGGATAATTGTCTGTTTTTTTCCAGCTTATAAAACCGTACGTTTCGTTCCGATAATTCCAATAGTTTTCGTTTGTCCCCAATGTGAGGGATTGTAATTTTAACATATTTTAGAACAACGTCAATTGAAAAGGGGACCAGAATCTCTCTGGAGATTAATAAAAATTTTTGCCTTATTTCAATAATCCCTATTGCTAATAGCTCTTCTTTTGATTCCTCAAGCCTTTTTTTAATTTCAAGCGTATATGCCTGGATAATTGCACCATTTACGATTCTTAAAAAATTAACATAGCCATAATTATCATCCTCATCAAAAGTGAATACATCCAAATTTGTAATGGAAGAACTTACAATTGTAGATTTGCTCTTGTAATTTTCAAGAATTAATATTTTCTTTCTGTAAAGTTCAGCCTCTTCAAACTTATATTCTGCAGCAAATTGACCCATTTTCTTATTCAAATGGGTCACAACAGAAGTCAGATTTCCCTTTAATATTTCTTTAATCTGGACGATTCCCTCATAGTATTCCTCTTCAGTCTGTAAGGCCTCACACGGTCCTTTACAATTTCCAATCTGGTATTCAAGACAAATATTAAACTTATTTCTGGAAATATCCCTTGAATTAAGTTTAAAATTGCAATTTCGAATCGGATATAATCTTTTAATTACATCAAGAATGGTTCTTACCATCTGGGTGGATGTATAAGGACCAAAATATTGAGATCCATCCCTGATTATATTTCTTGTAAAAAGTACTCTTGGAAATGGTTCATTTTTAATACATATCCACGGAAAGGATTTATCATCCTTCAATAACACATTGTATCTTGGCTGATATTTTTTTATTAGATTGTTCTCCAACAGAAGGGCATCTTCTTCAGTATCTACAACAATATGCTCGATATTTACAATGTTTCTTACGAGAAATAATGTTTTGCGATTATCATGAACCTTGGTGAAATAAGAAGAAACCCGTTTTCGTAGATTCTTTGCTTTTCCAACATATATGATTTTGCCTTCACTATTATAATATAAGTAAACGCCAGGTAGCTCGGGTAAATTACTAACTATATCCTTTAAAATTCCGAAATCCTGTTTTTCCACTGTCATTTGAATCTGTTAAAAATGTATCAACGACCACACTTCCACCGTCGAATCTATTTTATCAATTCCCCCAAGAAAATCCAATTCTATAAAAAAATTAGCGTGTATTTTTGATACGCCGCACATTCTCACTAATTCAATGGCAGCCGATACCGTCCCGCCCGACGCCAATATATCATCATGAATTAATACTAAGTCGTTTGGATCCAGTGCATCCTGATGAATCTCGAGTGTATCAAAACCGTATTCCAATTGGTAAGATTTGGAATATGTTTTGGCTGGCAATTTACCTGGCTTACGAATAGGAATAAATCCCACATTCAGTTTTTCTGCTAAAACCCCACCCAAAATAAATCCGCGCGATTCTATTCCTGCCACTTTAGTAATTCCACTGTTTTTGTATTTCTCGTAAATTTGGGTTGATATATATTCGAATACTAATCCATTCTGATATGCTGTTGATACATCTTTAAACTGAATCCCTGGCTTGGGATAATTTGGTATGTTCCTGATTGAGTTTTTAACCTGTTCAATATCCATTTTTATTTATATTAATTTTTTATTGATTGTTCCACGTGGAACACATTACCTTCCTAATAACACTAATAAAACATTTATATCACTTGGCGAAACCCCGGGAATTCTGGAGGCCTGTCCAATAGTAATTGGTTTTATATATTGAAGCTTTTGCCTTGCCTCAGTAGACAAGGATTCAATAAACTGATAATCAAACTTGTCACTAATTTGAAGAGACTCAAGTCGCAATATTTTATCAGCTACAACAGACTCTCGTTCAATATACCCGAAATATTTTAAGTGGATTTCAGCCGCTTCGAAAACCTCATGCCTTAAGTTGCTTTCAATATGTAAAAAGATTTCATTTAAAGGAACAATGATATCTATAAAATCAAAAATTGAAAGTTGTGGTCTTCTGATCATCAAATCCAATTTGGAATTTTGCTTTATGGACGGAGTGTTTTTGGATTGAAGCAATGTATCTACAATTCCGGGCTTAACTGAAAAATCTTTACAAAACTGAATAACAATACTTTTCCAATGAAGCTTGCTTTTTACTCTTTCGAGACGATTGACATCCACCAGTCCTAAATCAAATGCCTTAAATGATAACCGCTCATCCGCATTGTCCTGACGTAGAAGCATGCGATATTCCGCCCTTGACGTAAACATTCTATACGGCTCATCTACCCCCTTAGTTACTAAGTCATCAATCAAAACACCTATATATGATTCATTTCTACTTAATACAAAAGGATGAAGATCATGAATTTTTAAATGCGCATTAATCCCGGCAATTAAACCTTGACAACCAGCCTCCTCATAACCAGTTGTACCGTTAATTTGGCCTGCGAAAAAAAGGTTTTGTATTATTTTAGTTTCCAACGTGTGTGTTAGCTGCGTTGGCAAGAAATAATCATACTCAATAGCATAACCAGGCTTAATAATTTTAGCGTCCTCTAATCCTTCTATACAATGCATGGCGTCATTCTGAATAGTCCAATTTAGTGAGGAGGAAAAACCATTTAAGTAGTATTCCAGTGAATTGGTTCCTTCTGGTTCCAGAAACAGCTGATGTCTCTCCTTATCGGCAAAGGTAATCAGCTTAGTCTCAATACTGGGACAATATCTTGGTCCCAGACCTTTTATGGTGCCATCGAACAATGGACTATCCTTAAAACCAGATTCGATAATCTTATGAACCTTTGAATTGGTATATGTAATAAAACAAGGAAGATTTTGAAGAGATCCCTTCATTCCCGGTAAAAAACTAAAACCACTATATTGATCATCACCATCCTGACGTACAAGCTTAGAAAAGTTTATAGTCCGTTTATCAATTCTTACAGGGGTACCGGTTTTCATGCGTCCCGAACTAAAACCTAAAGAAACAAGTTGTTCCGTAATCCCATAAGAAGAAGTTTCGGATATTCTACCTCCCAAAACCTTAGAAGATCCAAAGTGCATTAAGCCATTTAGAAAAGTACCGCTTGTTAAAATAATGCTCTTACACTTAAAACCCACACCAATCTCACTAACAACTCCTGTAACACGTTCGTCTTCAAAACACAACCTTACAACAGTTCCCTGCCAAAAATCAAGGTTTGGTTCACTTTCCAGTATAGTTTTCCAAGTGGCTGAGAATTGATTTTTATCACATTGAGCTCTAGGACTCCACATAGCGGGTCCTTTCGAGCGGTTTAACATCCTGAATTGAATGGTACATTTATCCGTAACAATTCCCATACATCCACCAAGAGCATCAATCTCTCTAACAATTTGTCCCTTGGCTATTCCTCCAACAGCGGGATTACAACTCATTTGTCCAACTCGGCTCAGATCCATAGTAATAAGCAAAACTTTAGATCCAAGCCTGGCTGCCGCTACTGCAGCCTCGCAGCCAGCATGACCACCTCCCACAACAATAATATCATACTCATTTAAAACATCCATTCTCAATATTCTGAAACATTAAAATACATTTGTTTTCCATTTCTCTAATTAATTCCCTTTCCGTATCACTACTATCCTTATATCCCAATAAATGCAATAAACCATGAACTACTACTCTTAATATTTCATTTTCGTAAGAATCATTGAATACCTCACAATTTTCTTTCACACGGTCAACACTAATATACATGTCTCCCGATATCATATTGCCAGCGCAGTAATCAAATGTGATAATATCCGTATAATAATCATGGGTTAGAAATCGCTTATTAATATCTAATAAATATTCATCATTGCAGAATATATAGGTAATATTTCCTGCAATAAGATTATTATTTAGAATAATTTGTTTAATCCAAAAACTGATATCTTTAAACTTTAATTTTGGTTTTTTAACTCCTTCTGATACAAACAATATTGCCATTAACTACCCATTTAAAGCATTAATAAATTATAAATTGAAGACTCTAAATTTGCTTATAAATTTTTCACAAAACTACTATAGAAAGAATTAATCATTGACCTTTTATAGAAAAAAAACAATTATCTTCACTGGTAACATATCACTATTATCGCATAAAATACAAAACTTAATCTAATAAAATCAATTAGATAGTTTGCAATTAAAAAGCAATGTTATCTACAATTATAGTCTAAAAAGATCAACTAAAGGAATTGCAATTAAATAATACCAATAGATGGTTTTCTTCTTTAGCCAATAATTAATATATAAGTTACTATGTGTTAAACTTATGTTAAATAGGTATTTTTTTTATTCTAAGCAAATGCCTACCTCCATCAAAAGGTTCAGTTAAAAAAATATCAATAATTTTAATTACTTCCTCAATATCAATAAATCTAGAAGGCACAGAACAAACGTTGGCATCATTATGATGTCTGGCTAAACTAGCAATTTCGGTATTCCAACATAATGCTGACCTAACACCGCTGTGTTTATTGATAGTCATGCTAATACCATTACCGCTTCCGCAAAAAACTAAACCAACCTGAATTTGAAAATTATCTATCTCCGAACCCAAAAGATGCGCATAGTCTGCGTAATCACAACTTACATCAGATTCACAACCAAAATCCACAATATTATAACCCAGATTATATAAATAATCCCTAACAACCAATTTAAAATCAAAACCCGCGTGATCGGAAGCTAAACCAATATTTTTCATACACGAAAAGTATTTTACAATTATTTTATTCAGTAAAACTAAGTTAACATACATGTTAGTATAACGTTGAAATAAACTAACAAATATTATTTAAGGCTCCTAAAAGAACAGCCCATAAAATTAAAAAATATAAAAACAACCCAAACTTATGACTATAAATGCAAAAAATAATACTAAAAATTATAATCTCCCCAAGTTTAAATAATATCAAATTTCAATTATTAACCACCAGTTAATAACAAATCAAAGTACACAATAATAATCAATTAGAAAGTTTAAAACTTAATATAACATGTTAAAATTGAACATTAAAATATTAAACAAGCGTAATTTGAATATTTTTTAAACAAAATCAACAAGGCATATTACATACTCATTTATAAAATTTAAACTTATATAAATATAATAGAATAAAGTAAATTAATTGTAGATTTAATTTTTAAGTTTGTGTGAATTTAATTTACTAAAAATAGCTTTATAAATGAATTTGGATGCCAAATTATCAATACTTTTAGTTGAGGATAATGAATTAAATCAGCGACTTATGAAAATAAGTTTAGCACGTTTTGATTACAAAGTTTCAATTGCTATCAACGGATTAGAGGCTATTCAAATGTTTACTAATCAAAAATTTGATATTATACTGATGGATATCATGATGCCAATTATGGACGGTTTTGAGTCTACCAAAAATATTCGTAATATAGAATTAAATAATCATTTATTGGGACATATTCCTATTATTGCATTTACAGCTAATACAATTAATAACGATCGCGAGAAGTGCATAAGAGCTGGAATGGACGATATTCTGGAAAAACCTTTTGATATTATTAAATTTCGCAAAATTTTAATGGCATTGTCATAAATTTATTTTTATGATTTTTACGTTTAAGTATTATAAATAAAATGGGAGAATTTATAAATTTGCATGGAGATACTTCTGATACAATTGATTATGAGTTTGATAATAAATTAAGACCTCTTAGATTCAGTGATTTTAGTGGTCAGGGAAAGATTGTCGAAAATCTAAAAATATTTGTCAAGGCTGCAGTCATGAGAGAAGAATCACTAGATCACGTTCTATTGCATGGACCTCCCGGCTTAGGTAAAACAACACTGTCAAGCATAATTGCCAATGAATTAGGAGTTAATTTAAAGATAACATCAGGACCAGTTTTAGATAAACCAGGTGATTTAGCAGGAGTTCTGACCAATCTTGAAAATAATGATGTTCTTTTTATAGATGAAATTCATAGGCTCAGTCCTGTTGTCGAAGAATATCTGTATTCCGCCATGGAAGATTATCGAATTGATATTATGATTGATAAAGGCCCCAGTGCGCGGTCAATTCAGCTAGATCTTAATCACTTTACGTTAATTGGTGCGACTACAAGGAGTGGGCTTCTAACAGCACCGCTCAGGGCAAGATTTGGAATAAATTGCCATTTGGAATATTATGATATAGATGTTTTGACGGAAATAGTCAAGAGATCAGCTAAGATTCTTGATGTAAAAATACAGCAGGATGGAGCCGTGGAAATTGCACGCAGGAGCAGAGGCACGCCACGTATTGTCAATGCATTATTACGCCGGGTTCGTGACTTTGCAATGGTTAAAGGGAACGGAGTAATAGATCTCGAAATTACTCGATATTCGTTGGAGGCCTTAAATATTGATATGTATGGTCTCGATGAAATGGATAATCGAATTTTAAGTACTATTATAGAGAAGTTTAAGGGAGGTCCGGTTGGTTTGTCTACAATAGCAACTGCAGTGGGGGAGGATCAGGGTACGATAGAAGAGGTATATGAACCATTTTTAATCAAAGAGGGATTTCTAAAACGTACACCCCGGGGAAGAGAAGCTACTGATTTGGCATACAAACATTTAGGGAAAATTAATAGCAGAATAAACGGACCAGCTTTATTTTGAATTAGCTTTTGTTTTAACTAATTCAATTTCAAATATTTTAGGCCAAAGTTTTCCCGTGACGTAAATTTTATTTTTAATATGATCATAGGCGATACCATTTAAAACATCTACTGGTGTTTTAATACTGTACAGATTTGTTGGCAACAGTCCTTTAAGATCGATTTCAGCCTTTATTTTACCGTTAGCAGGATCTATTATAACAATTGTATCTGTTGTCCAAATATTAGCCCAAATATCACCATTAATGTATTCGAGTTCATTTAAATTTTGAACAGTACCCTCCGTATTACAAATTTGTATTTTCTTAATTTCTTTTAGCGTTTCTGGATCAAGAAAATAAAGAAATTCAGTTCCATCGCTCATTATTATATTTTTCCCATCATTGGTTAAGCCCCATCCCTGTTCATTCTTATAATTCCAGGATTTAATTAATTCAAACGTATTCAGATTGCGAACAAAACCTATTTGTGATTTATAGGTAAGTTGGTAGAGTTTTTCATTTAAAACAGTAATTCCTTCCCCAAAATACTGGTTTTCAATTTTATATTCTTTGACAATTTTCCAGTTTGACATATCTGTTTTAAATATAGCAGAACTACCCTCCTGACCTGTTCCTTCATATAAATATCCATTACTAATTTCAAATCCTTCCGTAAAATGATTGATATCGTGAGGATAAGATTTAATTACCTTATAGGAGAATTTTTGTGGAATATAATCTGAAAGAAGAAGAAATTCGCAATAATTTTCTCCTTGAGTGCCATTGTCTAATGTTGCTACTGCTTTTAAATGATGAATACCAACTTTTAGATTAAGTGTTTTTAGTTCGCACGAAAATTCTGTTTTGTCACTTTTTATAAGAGAATTTCCATCAAGGAATAGTTCTGTGTTACGTAGTGAACCCTCTTTTATTCTGGTTTTTAGAGCAACAGATAATTTGTTTCCAACAATGTATTTAGAATTTTTTGAAATCAAATTAAGAGATGTTACAGGAGGGCGTGGACTTTTTGGTGATTGAGCGCAATTCAGCAGGAAAGAAGATGTTGAAATAAAAAGAATCATATAAATACCAAGTGCTCTCATAATCAATTTAAAGGTGAATCATTATCAATAAAAATTCTAATCCGGAAAAATAGATAAAATTCCAGTGTTATCAACAATAAACACACAATTATTAACATTGCTTCACGTGGAACATTCATTTAGTAGAATTTGACAAAAAAGTTACCTTAACAAGCGAAAGCATTATCTTTGTGCGATATTAATTTTAGGAAATATTTTGAGTGTATTAAAAAAACTTGCAGGAGAGACTGTTATTTATGGTGTCCCCAGTATTATTGGCAGATTTTTGAATTGGTGGCTTACTCCACTATACGCCTGGATTTTTTTACCAGATGAATTTGGTATTTTAAGCAATGTTTTGGCCTATGTTGCTTTTCTGCAAGTGGTACTTACTTATGGAATGGAAACATCGTATTTCAGATTCGCCGGACGGAGCGAGCACCCTGAAAAGGTTTTTTCAACGACTATGATTTCTTTAGGTGTTACCTCATTACTGTTTATCGTTGTTGTTTTTGGTTTTTCGCAAAATATATCTGGCTGGATCGGTTATGAGGGACACCGTAATTATATCATATGGATGGGAATTACCGTTGCCTTAGATGCGTTGTCTGCAATACCTTTTGCCAAACTGCGGTTGGAGTCCAGACCTGTAAGATTTGCGGTTTTGAAGACGGTTAATATTGCATTAAGTATCGCTTTGAATTTGTTTTGGATTCTATTATGTCCAAAAATACTACGCTCAAATCCACATTCTATCATCCGTTTTATTTATAATCCCCACATAGGAATTGGATATGCATTTTTATCTTATCTGGTTGCCTCTGGAGTTACCCTGTTTCTTTTTCTTCCGGATCTCTCATTAAAGAGATCAAATTTTGACAGGCATTTATTATTAAAAATGTTGAAATATGGTTGGCCAATATTAGTTATAGGAGTTGCTGGAATGGTTAACCTGAACATTGATAAAATTCTTTTACCAAAACTTTTAGTTAATTCAGTAAATCCAATATTTGAATTGGGAGTATATTCAGCGAGTGGAAAATTGGCCATCCTGATGGCGTTATTTATACAGGCTTTTCGTTTCTCCTTTGAACCTTTTTTGTTTTCTCATTATAAGAATGAAGATTCTAAAAAAGTATATGCTGTGATTATGAAATACTTTGTCATCCTTGGTCTTATAATTTTTTTAGGTGTGATGTTTTACATGGATGTTTTAAAATTCTTTATTGGTTCAGTTCAATCGGGGTACCATGAGGGAATTAAGGTGGTGCCCTGGTTGCTAATGGGAAATTTATTTTTAGGGATTTTTTATACTCAATCATTATGGTATAAATTGACTGATCAGACTTATTTCGGTGCCCGTTTTGCAATCGTTGGCGCAGTAATTACAATAGCCCTAAATTTTCTTTTAATTCCTCGATTTGGTTATATGGCATGCGGCTATGCCTTTTTTACAGCATCTTTAGTGATGACGGTCATTTCATATTTTGTCGGTCAAAAGTATTTTCCGGTTAAATATGACCTGAAGGAAATAGGGACCTATTTAATAGTTGCACTAATTCTTTATGAAGTATCAAGATTTATTGTTTTGAATGATAAAATTTTGAAGGTTGGATTCAATACTTTTTTATTTATTGTCTTTTTTATGGTTATATGGCTAAAGGAGAAAGCAGATCTGAAAAGATTATTTAACCCAAGAAGTAAGAGAATTGAAGATTAGCGATTCGAATAGTTTGCTATCTTAGCGGATTGAAAAATAAAATACCTTTGGATGAAAGTAAAAATTGTCAATAAATCCACAAACGATTTACCGAAATATAGTACACAAAATGCAGCGGGACTTGATTTAAGGGCGAATCTGACTGAAGAGGTGGTGCTTGATCCGCTGGAACGCAAACTCATTCCAACCGGATTGTTTATAGAATTGCCAGTTGGATTTGAAGCACAAGTCAGGCCTAGAAGTGGATTAGCGCTGAATAAAGGAATAACGGTTCTTAATTCTCCGGGAACCATTGATGCAGATTATCGCGGAGAAATTCAGGTTATTCTTGTCAACCTATCCTCTGAGAAATTTGTTGTTCAGCATGGCGAAAGAATTGCTCAGCTGATTGTAGCTTCACACGAGACGGTTAATTGGGAAAGTGTTGAGTTTCTTGAGGATTCGGTAAGGGGTGAAGGGGGATTTGGCCATACGGGCAAACATTGATTTATTAGGTGCCAGCGATGGCGCTAAAATTTATAGGAATGACAAGACAAGAAAATCTGATTGGTTTTTCGATAATAACACTGGTTTTGTTTAGTGTTTTTTCATGCAAAATTACAAAACCTCTCGCTTCGGCCGGTAGTGCTAAGGTCGTTGTTGATACGACGGAGGTCAAGCTCAGCGAAGAGGCACATAAAGAATTTGAATACCTTTATATCGAAGGGTTAAAACAAAAAACAATAGGTAATATTGATGATGCAATAAAAATATTTTCTCGTTGCCTTGAAATCGATCCGCAATCTTCTGCTACGCTTTACGAGCTGGCGAATATTCACATATCCAAAGGAGATTTTCAGAGTTCAATGTTCTTGCTTGAAAAAGCTATTTTAATTAATCCCGGTAATCAGTATTATCATCTTTCATTGGTAAAAGTCTATCAGCAAAATAAGTTATTTGAGAAGGCTGCCTTGGAATATAAAACACTTGCCGTCCTGGTGCCAGATAATCCTGATTTTCCTTTCTATCAGGCTGCTTTGATGGTAATGGCAGGAAAAAACGAACAGGCGCTGGTTTTGTACAATAACCTTGAGCAAAAATTAGGTGTTTCTGAACCTACGGCAGTGGGAAAACAACAGATCTATTTGCAGCTTGGAAATAAGCCTGCGGCATATGCCGAGATTGAAAAGCTTATTCAAGCAAACCCGGGGGTGTCAAAATATTACGGTTTGCTGGCTGATATGTATTTGGCTGATAAGAAGAGAGAGAAAGCGCTTGAAAATTATGATAAAATTCTCAAGCTTGATCCAAACGATGGGTTTATCCACCTTTCAATTGCCAATTATTATCTTGAAGGTAATGATACAATAAAGGCTTTTGACCATATTAAACAGGCATTTAGGAATAGCACACTTGATTTTGAGACAAAGGCTCAAATGTATATGCTGCTGATTAAACCCGGCGCTTCAAAAATATCTGATAAACTTCAATTGGAATTGGTTCATATCTTAATCGAAACCCATATAGATGATGATAGGCCACGCGCTTTAATGGTTGACTATTTTCAGGCTCATAAGCAACTGGAAGAAGCACGAAAACAAATCCGCATTGTGATTGATATGAAAAAGGACAATTACCAGTATTGGGAACGTCTTTTGTTAATTAATAACGACCTGTTGGATTGGTCATCGATGAGCACGGATTGTAAGGCTGCATTGAAATATTTTCCCGGACAACCATTAATTTACATACTCAAATCTGTGGGCCTGTTACAGCAGAAAAGTTATACAGAACTGCTTGGTGTAATTGATTCAGCACTGGTAAACGTAAAGAGCGATGCTAAAATTCTTTCTCAATTATATACTTATCGTGCAGAGGCTTTTTATAATTTAAAACGGTTTAAGGAGGCATTTGATGTTTTTGATAAGGTCGTGGAGCTGGATCCTGAAAATTTTATGGCAATGAATAACTACGCTTATTATCTTTCGATAAAAGGGGAACGACTTGGAATCGCAGAGAAACTGAGTGCAAAAGTTATTAAGGCGAATCCGGATAATGCTACATATCTGGATACTTATGCTTGGATTTTTTTTATGAAAAAAGATTATCAGCTGGCAAAGTTTTATATGGAGACCGCATTATCGAAGGCGACCGATGATAGTGCTGTTCTAATTGAGCATTATGGAGACATCCTGTTTTATTTAAATGAAAAAGAGAATGCCGTACTTCAGTGGAAGAAATCTTTAGAAAAAGGGAATCCATCTAAAATTCTCAAGCAGAAAATCGCGCAGAAAAAATATATTGAAACAAAAGAAAATTGATTTTATGAGCGCCTCAAAACCATTCTTTAATTACTTTTTACTCGCAATTATAAGCGCATTTTTATTCCAAAGTTGTAAGCAGGCAGAAAAAATAGTCTTACCCAAAAGAATTAAGCATTATAGCGTTGGAAAAGTTATTAAATTAGTAAATGAGAAATCATTGAAATATGAAACCTTGTCAGTTAAAAAGGTTGCCATTTCGCTTTACAATGAGGGAAAAGTTACCTCGGTGCGGGGATCATACAAAATCAGACGTGACAGTATTATTCAGATATATGCGCAGAAACTCGCTATACCGGTTGGGAAAATTGAGGTTAATGCCGATTCGTTTAAAGTGGTCTATTTTATTGATCAAAAATTATTTGTAGGAAAGAATAATTATTTAAATAAACTCCTTGGGATAGATTTTGATTTTGGTGTTTTGCAGGCTCTTCTCAGCAACAAGCTGTTTTCATATCGTCAGGATCCTAAAGATAAGGATTTCAGGGAATTTGTATGTGAAATAGAGGATAATATGTATAAAATCTCCTCTATTCGCGATCGGAAGTTGCGGCGATTTAACAAAAATGAGGAGGCGTTAGAACGGTATCGCAACCGGCTGGATATCGATCATCTAATTAAGCAGGATATCTACATTGACCCTGATTCATTTGTTGTTAAAAAAATGGTCTTTAGCGATCTTGACAATAGCAAGGGAATAAAGATGGAATTCTCGAAATATGAAAAGGTTGCTGAGCAATGGTTTCCGGGCTTGATCGAGATCGCTTTAACCGGTGAAAAAAAGGTGGAAATATCTATTGAGATGAGCAAAATTAGTCTTGATGATGAAAAAAACTTTGGATTTTCTGTTTCTCCAAAGTATAAGAAGCAATTGATTGAGTAATTAATTTGATGCTATTGTGGTAATATTTTATCTGTGGAATATACTATTTTAAGGTTGTGTAAGGTTATAAGCCTGACGTTATTTGTTTGCGTATTCTCCAACGCTTTTGGGCAGTCTCTTGACGAACTCCGGAGGCGGAAGGAAAAAACTGCATCTGAGATTGAATACATTAACACGTTACTAAAGGAGACCAATAACAATGCAAAAGCTTCACTGAACAGGCTTTCCGTTCTGGAAAGGCAAATAAAGCTTCAGGATATTCTGATTAATAATATTACAGGAGAAATTGGTTATCTTGATTCGTCCATCCATCAGAATTTAAAACGCATTGATTCACTGAATTTTTCGCTTCGGTCTGTAAAAAACAGGTATGCTGCAATGATCCGGTATGCAAAGAGGAACCAGAATAATAATAATCAATTACTTTTCCTGTTGTCCGCCAGTGATTTCAACCAAGCCTACAAGCGGTTTACCTATTTACGGCAGTACGCAGATTATCGCCGTAAACAGGCAGAAAAAATCAGGGAATTTAAAAGCTCAATCTCGCAACAATTATTAGAATTCAACAAGCGCAAGGATGAGAAACAACTCCTTTTGACTTCGAAAGTGAGCCAAACAAAGGTTATTGAGCAGCGGAAGAGACAGCAAAAGGAAGTATATTCTGAATTGCAACAAAAAGGGAAGGAGTTGAATAAAAAACTAGATAGCCAAAGAAAGGCGGAATTGCGATTACAACAAGAAATTGAAAGAGTTATTTCGGATGAGGCAAAAAAAGCAAGTCGAAAATCCGCTAAAGAAAAAGGTTTTGTGTTAACGACGGAAGAGAAGGTGTTGTCGGGAGATTTTTCCAAGAATCGCGGCAAATTTCCCTGGCCTGTTCAGCGGGGATTAATTACTGATCACTTCGGAGAGCACCCGCATTCGGTTTTAAAATATGTTGTTGTGCGCAATGCCGGTGTGGATATTACAACCCAGGCAAACGCAAAGGCGCGAGCGATTTTCAAGGGGGAGGTAACAAAAGTGGTGGCAATTCCAGGCGGAAATATTGCTGTTATAATACGCCACGGGAATTACCTGACAGTTTATTCAAATTTAAGCGAGGTATTTGTCAAGGCAGGGCAGCAGGTTGAAGGCAAGGATGAGATAGGAAATATTTTTACCGATAGCAACGACGATAATAAGACCGTTCTCAAATTTCAGCTTTGGCGTGAAAACACTAAACTTGACCCCGAAGAATGGTTAAAACAAATGTAAATAGGATATGTTTTATAAGTTTTAACTTCTCGAGTTTGTTAAATTTGCAACCTTCGTTAATCCAGAAAGATTGATGATTTTTATTTTGCGACCTTGCAGATCGATTAATTTATCCTGTTTAAATTCAGACAAAAGCCTTATTATTGATTCAGTTGCAGTCCCTACTGTATTGGCTAACTCCTCTCGGGTTAAAGAAATCTGAAGCGTTTGGTCTGCATCCAGATCGAAGCTTTCTTTAAGCAGGAGGAGTACTTCCGCCAGGCGCTCGCGAACCGTTTTCTGTGCAATATCCGTGATGTAATCATTTGCCTCTTTTAGCTCTGCGCAAACTATTCTGAGCATTGCAAGTGAAAATGTTGGATTTTTCTCTATCAGACTGAGCAATGTTTTATAGGGGACGTGGCACAATATGGCATCTTCAATAATTTTTGATGTAGTGCAGGCTGATTCCTGGCTCAATAAAGAGCGATAAGCTATGATATCCCCTTTTCTTGCAAATCGAATAATCTGCTCTTTTCCATCGATCCCGGTTTTATAAACCTTTACGATTCCGCGGATTATGCAATAGAACCCGGTAAGCCGGCTTCCTTCTTTATAGACGATACTTCCCTTCTTAAGGGATGTACAGGTTTTTTCATAATTCAGACTTTTAAGTTCTTCTTCGCTTAAAGATTTAAAAAAGCGGAAACCTGAAAGTGTTATATCATCCATTGGTTCATTTAAATTCTTCATAATTCCAAAAAAAAGTATATTTATTTTTGTGCGATAAATATACTATTAAAATTAGGAATATATAGTTTTGTTTTTGAACAAAATGATTTCCGTCATTGTTATTAGCGTAATTAAAAACTAAAAAACATTATATGAAATATCAAGAATTTAAATCTGAGATTCAACCTGCCAATATTACTGTTTTGGGTAGGATTAAAAAGGGAATTGTTTTGTTGGCGATGGTCCTGGTTGGCATAAATATTACTGCAAGTGCAACTGATTTTGTTGTCGATAAGAGTAATAGTACAGTAAAATGGGAAGCAAAGAAGGTGACGGGAAAACATAATGGCACTATTTCATTTGCAAATGGATCAATCTCGGCAAATAAAGCAAGCATTACCGGAGGCACACTGGTAATAGACATGAAAACAATTGTGGATGTGGATCTCGCTGATGCAGGATATAATAAGAAACTAATCGGCCATCTTTCATCAGAAGATTTTTTTGCAGTAGATAAATTTCCGGAAGCCACATTGGTTATTAAAAAAGTTAACCTTGTATCAGGCAGTGATTATAAGGTTTCGGGTGATCTCACCATTAAGGGTGTTACAAACCCATTTGAGTTCAATGCAAAAGTTATCCGGGACGGTGATAAACTAAAGGCAGAAGGCACAATGACAATAAACAGGGCGAAATTTGGCGTTAAATATGGCTCAAGCAGCTTTTTCCAGGGATTGGGGGACAAAGTAATCTATGATGATTTCACTTTGGCTTTTAATATTGTTGCTCTGAAAAAATAGGGTAATTTCATAACCGAATAGAGAAGGATGTTCTTTGGAGCATCTTTTTTTTTGCATTTTTTGCATTATTGGTTTAAATTTAACCAAAATTCTAAAATGACCAACGTTGCATTAATAACAGGCGGAGCAGTAAGGATCGGCCATCAAATTGCCAACCATCTGGCTCAAAAAGGGTGGAATGTGGCGCTTCATTTTAACTCCTCTTCTTTAGATGTTTCAGAATTTGAAAGTGAATTAAGAACAAAATATGGAGATCAACAGTTTTATAGCTTTAAAACTGATCTGGGAAGTGCGGAGCATACGGGGAAGCTTATCGACCAGGTTCTGGCGCGATTCGGTTCATTAGATCTGCTAATTAACAATGCATCTGTTTATGAACCGGGCTCATTAAAAAACACAGACAATTCACTTCTGACCAGTCTTACCATGATCAATGTAATAGCTCCATTTATTCTTATGCGTGATTTTGCAAAAAAATGTGGAAAAGGTCTGATAATTAATATGGTGGATACAAGAATTACAAATAATAGTGGTGACTATTTTGCATACTCTTTATCTAAAAAATCGTTGTGGGAACTCACCAAAATGGCTGCCCTTGAGCTGGCGCCTCTTTTTCGCGTTAACGCTATAGCCCCAGGTGCAGTTTTACCGCCGGTAGGAAAGGACAACTCATATCTTGAGAAAATTTCATTAAAAACACCGATGAAAACACCCTCTGGAGTGATTTCAATATTGAAAAGTGTTGATTATATAATAGATAATCAAGACATTACGGGCCAGCTTATTTTTTGTGACGGAGGAGGACATTTAATATGAGATTTTCCTCTCCGCGCTAAATTTTCAAAGTTGTTGATTTATCCCAAATAAAAAACATCCTAAATATTTGCCAAATGGGGATCATTCGGATTAAAAATTTACTTATCCCAGCCATAATTGGATTTAATCCAGAGGAGCGGGTTAATTTGCAGGAAGTTATTGTCAATCTTGAAATTGAGGTGGATATTTCCGGGGCAGTCCTAACTGACTGTGAGGATGCTATCTATAATTACAAGACTATTACCAAGGCTGTCATCAGTTTTATATCAGAAAGCAAGTATAATCTTCTTGAAAAATTGACCCATGAAGTATTACAACTGATTATGACCGATGAAAGAGTCGTTAGGGCAAAGGTTGAAATTGACAAACCAGGGGCTCTGCGATTTTCGGATTCGGTTTCTGTAGAATTAGAGGCAAGGCGCAAATGAATCACGAATGCATCATTGGGATAGGATCGAATATCAATTCAGAGCAAAACTTTGAAGCTGCGCTCTGTTTTCTTGGAGAGGAACATCAACTGCTGGCCGTATCTTCAAGGATTCTGACCGCCCCTATAGGTATTACAGATCAGCCCGACTTTCTTAATGGTGCGGCAAGAGTCGCCACAGCAATGGATAGGGACGATTTCAGAAGCTATTTAAAGGGAATTGAAGATAGGCTCAGGCGCGACCGCAATTCCCCCAAATATGGTCCCCGCACCATTGATCTGGATATTGTAGTATGGGACGGGAATATTGTAGATTCAGAATATTATAATCGTGATTTTTTAAAGACTGTTGTTGATGAAATAAGTTGAAATGGATAGAAATTTGTTGAAAAAGGTTAAATGACTTATTTATAAGACAAATTTGAAGGGAGAAATTTTTCAACATATTCGATTGTCACCCCCTTACGTTTCGCAAAGTCGGTAATCTGATCTTTTTCGATTTTTTCCAATCCGAAATAAACGGCATTTTTATGGGCAAAATACTGACCACAGACCGAAGCTGTTGGATACATGGAGAAGTGTTCAGTCAGATGTATATCTGCCTTTTCAGATGCCCCGAGCAGATCAAATAACACTTTCTTTTCGGAGTGTTCAGGACAAGCGGGATAGCCGGCAGCAGGTCTTATCCCCTGGTATTTGCAGTTAATCAAATCAAGAGCTGATAGATTTTCCTCGGGTGCGTATCCCCAGAACCCTCTTCTTACCTGTTCATGAAGCCGTTCAGCAAATGCCTCGGCCAGCCGATCTGCGAGTGATTCGAGTAAAATTGCCTGATAATCATTGCCATCCTTTTTGAATTTTTCAACCCATTCAGCAACTCCTATACCTGCCGTTACGGCGAATCCTCCACAGTAATCAGCAATTCCAGAACTTTTAGGTGCCACAAAATCGCTAAGGCAGTAGTTGGGAAGGTTTGGACCCCTTTTTTGTTGCTGGCGAAGATGGTGAAAGGTACCCATCAGGGAATTACGGGATTCATCTGAATAAAGTTCGATATCATCGCCAACAGAATTTGCAGGCCAGAGACCGAAAATTCCTTTGGCTGTAATCATTTTTTTTGCGATGATTTCGTCCAGGAAACTATTGGCTTCATCATATAGCTTCCTGACTTCAGCACCCTGATTTGGGTCATCCAGGATGGCTGGGAATTTCCCTCTGAATTCCCAGGCTAGGAAGAAGAAGGTCCAGTCAATATAATGCCTTAATTCCTCAAGTGGGTAGTCCTCAAATACCTGAATTCCCAAATTTCGGGGAGTATAGACCTGAGAATTATTCCAGCCTGGATTAAAGGCATTTGCCCGGGCAGCTGCAAGAGTGAGGTATTCTTTAGGTTTCTTGGCACTGTGAGTGGCCCGTAATTCCTTATATTCATTTTTTATGGAGGCCAGGTATTCAGGATCATTGGCTAACAGGCTTGAAACAACCTGAACTGCACGCGAAGCATCTTTAACATAGACCACGGTCTGACTATATTCAGGAGCAATTTTTACTGCGGTATGAATCTTGGAGGTTGTAGCACCTCCGATTATCAGCGGCACTTTGAATCCGCGTCGCTCCATTTCGTGGGCAACATGGGCCATCTCTTCCAGGGATGGAGTGATAAGGCCACTTAGTCCGATGATATCTGCCTTTTCCTCGATGGCTTTGTCTAAAATTTTTTCTGCAGGGACCATAACTCCCAGGTCGACAACATCATAATTGTTACAAGCAAGAACTACACCTACAATATTTTTCCCGATGTCGTGTACGTCACCTTTAACTGTAGCCATGAGGATCCTCTTCTTTTCAGTCGGAGCCTGTTTTAAATCCAATTTATCCTGCTCAATAAAAGGTTGCAAATAGGCCACCGCTTTTTTCATTACGCGGGCCGATTTAATAACCTGGGGAAGAAACATTTTTCCGCTTCCAAACAGGTCGCCTACTTTGTTCATCCCATCCATTAACGGCTCTTCAATCACCCTTATGGCGCTGTTATATTCGGGAAGCAGTTCATTGATGTCTTCCTCGATAAATTCTGTAATTCCTTTTACCAAGGCATGTTGTATGCGTTCTTTAACTTCCAGCAGCCGCCACTCCTCAGTTTTTTCCTCTTTTTTCCCGCGGGCAGCGATGTTTTCTGAGAATGCAAGGATTCGTTCTGTGGCATCTGGTCTGCGATTCAGAATCACATCCTCCACATATTCGAGTAGGTCTTTTGGAATCTCATCATAGATTTGCAACATTCCCGGATTCACAATCCCCATATCCAGGCCAGCACCAATTGCATGGTAAAGAAAAACGGAATGAAATGCTTCACGGATCGTATTATTTCCCCGGAAGGAGAAGGAGACATTTGAAATTCCTCCGCTCACCTTGGCATATGGAAGATTTTCCTTGATCCATTTTGTGGCTTTAATAAAATCGAGTGCGTAATTATTGTGCTCCTCAATGCCTGTTCCAACCGTCAGGACGTTAGGATCGAAAATAATATCCTGAGGTGGGAAATGAACTTCGTCCACCAGAATATGGTAAGCGCGTTCACAGATTCGAATGCGGTCTTCATAGGTAGCGGCCTGTCCCTGTTCATCAAAGGCCATGACCACTGTGGCGGCTCCGTATTTTTTAATTTTTTGAGCACATTCCTTGAAGAACGCCACTCCCTCTTTAAGGCTGATTGAATTTACAATTGCTTTACCCTGAAGGCATTGTAAGCCTGCTTCAATGACTGTCCATTTCGAGGAATCGACCATCACCGGCAGGCGGGCAATATCGGGTTCCGACATGACGAGGTGGAGAAAGCGTACCATCTCTTTTTCGGCGTCGAGCATGGCATCATCCATATTCACATCAATAACCTGAGCGCCACCTTCGACCATTTCACGGGCAATAGCAAGAGCCTCTTCATATTTTTCCTCCCGGATAAGTCTGGCAAATTTTATAGAACCGGCCACGTTGCACCGTTCCCCAATGTTTATAAAGTTGGATGATTTGGCAACGGTCAAGGGTTCCAATCCGCTCAGTCGTGTTGCAATTTCAGGTTTATTGGGTTTGTGTGGTTTGGCTGATGCAGCCATTCTTGCCAGTTCGCGAATATGTTCCGGAGTTGTTCCGCAGCAACCTCCTATGATATTCACCATCCGGCTATCAAAGAATTCCTGCACGTACACCCCCATCATGTGAGGTGTTTCGTCATATTCCCCAAATTGGTTGGGCAGACCTGCGTTTGGATGAGCGCTTATATAAAATGGTGCCTTCCGGCTGAGTTCCTCGAGATAGGGGCGTAACTCTTTGGCGCCCAGGGAGCAGTTTAGGCCAATCGTTAATAAATTAATGTGTGATAAGGAGTTAAGAAATGCTTCAACGGTCTGGCCAGAAAGCGTACGTCCGCTGGCATCGGTGATGGTGCCTGAAATCATCACGTCGACAGAGATTTTACGGATTTCAAGGACTTCCTCAATAGCCATCATGGCTGCCTTGGCATTCAGAGTATCAAAAATCGTCTCCACGAGCAGAAGATCCACGCCTCCATCCAGCAGTCCTTCAACCTGTTCGCGGTACGAGTCTTTCATTTCGGCAAAAGTGATAGCGCGGAATCCTGCGTCATTCACATCGGGTGACATCGAACAGGTTTTGTTTGTCGGTCCGACCGAGCCGGCCACATACCTGGGCTTTTCGGGAGTAGAAAAACGGAGAGCCGCCTGGCAGGCAATTTGAGCCGACTTTTTATTGATCTCATAAACATATTCCTCCATCCCGTAATCGGCCTGAGAAACACGTGTGGCATTAAACGTATTGGTGGCAACAATATCTGCGCCAGCTGCAAGAAAGCCTTCATGGATCTCCTGAATTACCGAAGGTCTGGTCATTGAGAGCAGATCGTTATCCCCTTTCAGCGGGGAGGGCCAGTTCAGGAATTGTTCACCCCGAAAATCTTCTTCGGTTAATTTAACCCGCTGGATCATTGTTCCCATGGCACCGTCAAGCACCAGAATCCGATGTTTCAGGGCTTCCCTAATATCACTATGTTTATTCATATTCATTTTTTGAAAACTAAAAATCAATAATCCCCAAGGTTATCGAGTAGACTATTCCTTCTTAAGAACAACTTAATAACCTGTTTGGATCAGTTAAATGAAAATATTTTTAAGAACTTTACGCGCATAAAAATAAAACCGTAAAGTTACGAATTACGATTTGTTAAAATCAACTCCGAAGATTAAAAGCTAAGATAATGATTAATAATTCAATAAATAAGGTTCTATCCCGGTGCAGGGGAGTTTTTTTTGATATGGATGGAGTTCTTTATGATTCCATGGGGGCTCATGCCGATGCCTGGAGCAAAGCATTTCTGCATTTTGGAATTGATTTTTCACCTGAAATGGTTTATCAAAACGAAGGGCGTACGGCGCACTCAACGATAAATCTGGTTTATCAGCAAAACCAAGAGAGGCAGGCTACCGAACTGGAGATTGATCAGATCTACTCAAAAAAGACTGAATTAATTGATGATTACCCAGCGGCTATTCCTTTCAGGAGAGCGAAGGGATTAATGATTGATTTGAAAAAGAGGGGAATTGATATTTGGGTTGTTACCGGTTCAATGCAGGATAAATATCTTGAAGCGTTACTCATGGATTTTGAAGGATTTATTACAAGAGATAAGATTGTTTCCGGCCGGGATGTTGTGCAATGCAAGCCTCATCCGGAACCTTACCTTACAGCACTGCACAAATCCGGACTTATGGCGGATGAGGTAATTGTAATCGAGAATGCACCATTGGGGATTCAGTCGGCAAAAGCAGCGGGAATTTACACTGTCGCCATAAATACTGGGATATTGGATGACCATATTTTATGGGAATCGGGAGCGGACTTGCTTTTTAAAAATTGGAACCACCTGATGGAATCGGAATGATCTGGAATCTGCACTTATATGAAAAATAATCAACGCCTATTTGCATTCAGCATTTGTCTGTTATTGTTGAATATTAGCCAGATATCCTCTTTTGCCCAAACGAGTGGCTGGACCCATTTCAGAGGAAGTAATCTGAACGGAATTTCTGAAGACACGCTGGTCCCTGTACATTGGAGTGACACGACCAATATAGTTTGGAGAACTGATGTCAGGGGGAGAGGATGGTCGTCGCCTGTGGTTTTAGGAAACCAGGTCTGGATGACCACTGCCACTGTTGACGGGAAGGAGATGTCGGGAATTTGTCTGGATTTCAAATCGGGAAAGCCGTTATTTGATATTCTGCTCTTCAAGCAGGACAGTATTTATGGCAAGCATCCTGTAAATACCTATGCTTCTCCGACGCCATGCATTGAGCCGGGATTTGTCTATCTTAATTTTGGAAGTTCCGGAACGGCGTGTGTTAATACTGAGAATGGCCAGATTGTGTGGAAGAGGAGCGATCTGAAATGTGACCATATGCAGGGGACAGGATCATCTCCGATCCTTTATAAGGATCTGTTGATCATTCATTTTGAAGGTACGGATCATCAGTTTGTCGTGGCTTTAAATAAGAAAACAGGGGAGACGGTCTGGCAGTCCTTGCGTCCGGCAGAATATTATAATAAGCTTTCACCTGTTGGGAGAAAGGCATATGTAACCCCCATTGTGGTGAAAGTTGCCGGGAAAGATCTCCTGATATCCAACGGAGCAGCTGTCTGTATTGCCTATGAAGCAGAAACCGGAAAGGAGGTTTGGCGGGTTGTCCAGGGAGAGGATTCGACCATTGCCATGCCTTTTAGTGAAGAGGGAATCGTTTTCTTTTATACCAGTTTTGTGACACAAGCCAATGGAGAAAAATACGCTGAAATGCTGGCAGTTGACCCCAAAGGTTTGGGTGATATAACCCGAACGAATGTGTTATGGAGAGTAAAAACGCCTGTTTTACAACTTCTAACGCCCTTAATTAAGGATAGGGTTATCTATACAGTAGACAGCAGAAACAATCTGAGTGCAATCGATGCCAGGAGAGGAGACACTCTGTATTCCAAAAAGCTGAAGAACAGATATAATTCTTCCCCGGTTTATGCCGGTGGAAGAATCTATTTTACTTCGGTTAAAGGTGAGACACTTGTCCTGCAAGCGGGCAGGGTCCTTCAGGTTATATCTGAGAATAAATTACCTGGTGATGTGTATGCAACGCCTGCAATTTTTCAGAACTCAATCCTTATCCGCAATGAATTTTCACTTTACCGCATAGGCGCAATAAAGTGAGCCAATGAATATGTTCAAACAGAGGGAGTCGCTCCATGAATTGGTGACTCTCTTTTGTTTTGAGTATTAAATGGGATCAGGGCTGGGCGTAAATTGCAGCAAACACCAGAGCAAAAGCCTCAAGTTTTGTCTTTCCAAAAACTTCCGGTCGATGGAGGTTATAGTCTGAAGCCATTTCTCCGCTGCGCATGGCGGCACCCATTTCAGTATAGTTTTTGGCTATCTCCTCAGGCAACCCAGCCTGAATCATTCCGGTCATGAGATCTTGGTCGTTTAAATTAACCCAGGGAAGCTCTGGTTTACCTATTGCTTTTCCTAAAATAGAGGCCACTTCATGGGTGGTTTTTTCATCACTAACCACATATCTGATGCTATTGCCTTTGAAGGATAAGCTCAGCAATTCTTCTGCCGCAACATCTGCAATATCGTCGGGGTGAACCAGAACCAGTTTTGAATCTTCGCCATAATTTGAACCGATGATCCCCATCTGTTTAATCATCCCAATATTTCCCAGAAAATTGGGATAGAAAAAGCCTGGACGCAGGTGCTTTACATTCACGCTATCCAAATAGTTCAATGCCTTCTCCACATAAAACAATCCGCTTACCGGTCCGCAATTATTAGGCATATGAGCTCCCATGCTACTTAAATTGACTATATTCTTCACGCCGGCAGCTTTTATTGCAATGGCATAATTTTCACCGATACCGGCGATATAATTTTTCCAGTCACCTGAGCCAAAATTAGGTGGGACCATCGTATAAATGGCATCTGCTCCGGAGAAAGTATACGTCAGGAAGGTGGTATCTTCTACAGAACCAATAGCAGCTTTGGCGCCAATGGCTTCAATCTGTTTGATTTTATCTGAATTGCTGCTGATTATTGTTACTTCGTGTCCGGCAGAAACCAAACGTTCAGCAAGAGGTTTGCTGATATTTCCCAATGAACCTGTGACAACGTATTTCATGATATCTGTTATTAAATGTTTAATTATAACACAGATAAGAGATAAAGGTTCACATGGCCGCGGAATTACGGGGGATTACCAATGAAAGTGACAATGCAAAAATTACGTATATTTCGGAAAAATCAATTACGAATAGATGGATACGTTAAATATTGCCATTTTAGGCTGCGGAACGGTAGGCGGGGGTGTTGCCAGGATTATTACTGAGATAAATAACGACCTTACGGTCAGAGCCAAAACAAAAATTGTGCTCAAAATGATTGTTGAGCTTTCGCCCGGCATTGCGGCTGAACGGTTTAACCTTCCGCTGGATTTATTTTGTGGCGGAGGGAGGGATCTCACCGGGGCCGAAGCCAATCAATTCATACACGAACTGGTTTCTTCAAAAGAGGTCGATTTGGTTGTTGAAACTATAGGAGGGAAAAGCGACTTCGTTTACAATTTATGTCTCGACATTCTCAATTCGGGGAAACATTTGGTTACGGCCAACAAGGCGCTTTTAGCCGAAAGGGGAAAGACAATCTTTGACGCAGCTGAAGCTAAAAATGTAAAAATTGGGTTTGAGGCGGCCGTGTGCGGGGCAATTCCCATTATTAAAACCATCCAGGAGAGCTTCACCGGCGATAAAGTGCTTTCGGTTTCCGGGATCATGAATGGCACAAGCAATTACATCCTGACACAAATGCAGGATGAGAACCTCGAATTCAGTGAAGCCCTTAATCTCGCGCAGGAGAATGGTTATGCAGAAGCCGATCCGTCGCTGGACATCAACGGCGGTGATGCCGGGCATAAATTGATCTTGCTGATAAAGCTGGCTTTTGGAATTGATGTTTCAAAAGAAGACCTCTCTATTTTGGGTATTGAAAACATAACGAAGGAGGACATCGATTTTGCGAGTGAAATTAATGCAAAAATCAAGCTCATCTGTTATGCCAAGAAAGTCAATGGAGATATTTATGCCACCGTGCGCCCAATGCTTGTAAAAAACAGCAATTTCCTTTCGGATGTCAGCGGAGCCACCAATGCGGTGCGCATCAATAATCATTATTCGGGGGTTCATTTTTTAGTCGGTAAGGGTGCAGGTTCCACAGAGACGGCAATGTCAATTGTTTCAGACATTGTTTTTATTGCACGGTATGGTGACAAAATACAAAATATCCCGGCAAAGCAGGAGTGCAATCTGGCTGAATCACATAAGTTTGTGTTTCCTTACCTGATTTCTTTTCAGACAGGAAATATTCCGGGAACGACAGGATTTATTACCACTGCCATTGGTAACCAGGAAATAAATATTGAAACTGTGAGCCATAACCGGCACAAAGGGGAAAAGGCTATGTTCTCGGTAGCTACCATGCCGTGCACACTTGGACAGATTGAAAATGCGATTCAGAAAATCAGGAGCGAAAAACCGGGGATGTTACTGAGTGAACCTAAGATCATGCCGATATTGTATTGAAAATATCGGATTCTAAGTCACTCAGTGATTTACTGAAAACCGGCACGCCGTATCGTCCCAATAATTCTATAAAGGTTCATTTTGATAAGCCCGCCAATGCTGCAGCCTGCCCGGATGATAATATACCATCTTCGTATAATTTGGATGCAATGATCATCGAGAAATCATAATCTTTCAGATCAACATCATCCGGAATATTAATATGAATTGTTCTCATAGCTTGTTTATTAACTCTTAACAAAGATATTATATCAAATGCTGAATCAAACACAGCGCTGTAAAAGAGTAGCAAATCGGAATTCAAATGAAACAGACCGGGGTAGAAGGATCAATAAACAAGGTAAAAATGAAACACATCGGAGCCCAAATGAAAACTGTTGAGGCCGGGATATAAACGACCGGGGTAAAAACCTTCTCTTTCGATCCTAAATTGAAGGTGACCAGGGTGTATTTGTTCATGCTTGATATAAAAATGAGAGCCATCCTATTTCGAATGCTCGCAATCTTAATAAATAATCTGGATATTGATCAAAAAGTGTAAGTGTATGATCATTTTGGGTTTGATTGGTTTATTCCAAGGTATGATTTCTTAGGTTCAGATCTCCATGATCTCCTTTATTTGCTCATAATAGTTGCGCCCGGAGGTAAGTTTGGTCTGGCCGGCATCGTCCATTTTTACGATGAACCGGCTGCCGAAATGTTTGTCGATCTCTTTGATTCGGCTTAGATTGATCAGGAGTGATCTGTGGATACGGAGGAACTTTTCCCCTAATTTCTCTTCCAGGCTTTTAATCGGTAAATTGCACAGATAGGTTTTCCCTTCCTTGTTATAAATGGTTACATATTTATCTTCTGCCGAAAAGTAGAGGATATCTTCGATCCGGACAAATAGCATCCGGTCGCCCAGTTTTACCGGAATGGAGGTGATCTCCTTTTTGGGAGTCTGCCCCAGGTAATTACCAATGATCCGGAGAAGACCCTCTTTGTCGGAGTTCACCTTCAGGGTATCGAGCTTTTCGATCGATTTTTGGATGCGTTCCGGCTTAACCGGTTTTACGATATAGTCGATACTGTTGGTTTCGAAGGCTTTGAGGGCGAATTCGTCGAATGCGGTGCAAAATATCACAATAGGCGAATGATCTGATTGCTGCAACACCTCGAATCCGTTGAGGCCCGGCATCTGAATGTCAAGGAACAGGAGATCTGGTTTAAGGTGACTGATCATTTCGCGGCACTCAATCCCGTTTTGAGCCTCTCCGATCAGCTCTATCTTATCCGGATACTCTGCCAACAATTTTCTGAGCCTGTCGCGGGCAGGCAGTTCGTCATCGGCAATCAGGGTGCGGTATGTAGTAGCTAAAGAATCCATAGGTCTGTAAACATGCATTTTGTAAAAATGAATTCATCAAAGCAATGTGAATTGCTGTTGGTCACTTGCAGCCTCTGGTGAGGTTTATCTCTTAAAATTAGTAATTTTTTGATTTATTGTTGATTTAGTTCATGATTCTCTATTGGAAAGCTCAACCCGATGAACTTTTCAGGTTTGTTTTCCCAGTTAATAGAGGCCTTAGAGCCATAGAGCAACGCTATTCTTTCCTGCGTGTTCCGGATGCCGAAACCCGGGAGCGGCCCTTCGGGGAAAGCCGGGCCATTATCGTATATTTTGATCCATAGTCTTTGAGCTTCCTGAACAATGGATACTTTGATGAATCCGTTTTCTGTGATTTGTGATAACCCATGTTTAATCGCGTTTTCGACCAATGGCTGAATTAACAGTTGCGGAATCGGGATATCTAAGAAACCTGGTTCACAGTCTATTTCAAAATTTAGCCTGTCACTGAATCTTACTTTTTCGATTTCGAGGTAGGTGCGGATGGCATTCAGTTCTTCCTGAAGTGAATTGAACTGTTTTTGCTCACGGTTGATTGCGTATTTGAAAAAGTCGGAGAGAGCCAAAGCCATCTTTTCGGTTTTGAGGGGATCCGTTGTGGCCAGGCTGGCAATTGAATTTAATGCATTGTAGAGAAAGTGAGGGTTGATTCGGGCTCTCAAAGATTGAAGTTCAGCTTGCTTTTGAAGCTCGTTTAATCGCGCTAATTCAACATCTTTTTTCCGGATTATGATCTCCGACTTCCTTCTCAGGAAAATAGAAGATGCGCGTACAATTCCTAATAGTGAGTTATAAGGTATTATAGAGACAACAATCTGATAGTTTATTGTTGAGGGGCTAACCTGATATATTTGACTTAGTATAATTAGAAATATAAATGGGATAAAAATTGTGGTTAAAAGCGGTACGGCAATTGAAAGTATAGAATTTTGATTTTCTTTTATGGTCTTTCGTTCAATAAGAAAAATGGAAATTATGGAAACTATTCCAACTCCAATTATTACTACTGCTATCCTTAAAATGGAAATCAAAAGATCATTACTGTCTGGATAGGAGAAGTGATATACAAATGATCTTATTATCAAATAGATAATTGTTGCACAAACGAATAGAATTCCCTGAATGAAAAAACTTTTGAACCTGTATTGATGGTTCCCGAACCTCCCTTTTTGGGAAATAAGTATCAGAAAGATCATTGAAGCCATCATCGCGAAAAGGTCAATTATAAATCGGAACTTATAGGCAGTGTCCTGTGAAGTATTGGATTTCATCCCGAGCCTCCGGCTGTATTCCTCAGAATATAAAAATTTTATTATTTCATAATCAATAGGTTGATAGGTAATAAGGTTAGGACATGATTCTGTAAATACTGATCCTGAAATCATTTTTCCCACAGGATTTTTCCTTGGATTTACAAGTGATCTTAGGACATGAAAGTATATTATTTGCTTACGACCGGAATAATCAGTTTCAGGTGAAATGTTTAAAACAACACTGGTTTGTAAAATACGCACCCAATTATCACGTTGCTGTAGAAAATCGGTATTAATTTCGTGGTTTTTATGTTCTATTTCGACTGAAAGATTTGATAATCCATCTTTTACAATGTATATATGCCACTGATACATTAAGACGTTCAATGTATCGACTAACTCCTTAATTATTAACGAATCAATCTTGGTTGGGTTTCCTGTTAATTCTAGAAGAATATTTTCACTATACTTTAAAGGTGGATTTCCCTCCAGAATTTTTGATTTAAGCTGATCTGTTAACTGATGTTCATTTTCAGAAGCGGAAATGTTCCCAAAAGATGGAGTAAAAATTGCAAGTAGAAAGAGGAGTGAAATAATGCTTTTCATCAGGATTGACATTTGTTTTATCAAAAGAAACCATTTGTCCACCAATGTAAAAGAAAATTCCGACAAGCTGCAGAAGCTGAGGGATAAACTGCAAAAATCACTAAAAGGGAGGAGGAGTCCTAATATCTGTTAATTTTGAAGCACGATTTATAGCGTTGAAATAGATAAAGAATAGTCATTAAATAATCTGCAAATCATGCAAATAAGAGTACCTATCAAAGAACTGAACTCACGAATTGAACGGTTCAGGAAGCAAATGGACCGTGATCATCCCACCTGGCAGATTACGGCAGTGTTTAGCAAGATCAATCTCTACTATTTTACCGGAACGATGCAGGAGGGGGTATTAGTTATCCCGAGGTTTGAAGAGGCGGTATTCTGGGTACGCCGGAGTTATGAGCGGGCGGCGGAGGAGTCGTTGTTTCCGGTTATCAAACCGATGGAGAGTTACCGGGATGCTGCAGTAACGATGAAGAATCTTCCCGACACGGTTTATTTGGAGAAGGAGATTGTTCCGATTGCCATGCTGCAGAGGTTTCAGAAATACTTCCCGTTTTCGGTTATAGAATCGGCGGATCTACAAATCGGAAAGGTGAGATCAGTAAAAAGCGGATATGAGCTTGCCTTGATGGAGGAGTCGGGGAAAATTCACCAGCGGGTAACTGAGGAGCTTGTGCCGGGTCTTCTCACAGAGGGGATGAGTGAAATGGAGTTCTTTACGGAGCTCTATTCGCTGCTCATTCACCAGGGGCATCATGGCGTTGCCCGTTTTGGGATGTTCGATACAGAGTCAATTCTCGGGCAGATTGCCTTTGGCGAGAGCTCAATTTATCCGACCTCTTTTAACGGGCCCGGGGGAAATTACGGGATGAGTCCGGCAGTTCCGATCCATGGAAGCCGAAACCGGAAGCTCAGGAAAGGTGATCTCGTCTTTGTGGATACCGGCTGTGGTGTTGAGGGGTACCATACGGACAAAACCATGACCTATATGTTTGGGAAGTCTTTACCGGATGAGGCGATTCAGATTCATTTGCAATGTGTTGAAATTCAGAATAAAATAGCGGCAATGCTGCGGCCGGGTGCAATTCCTTCGGTTATCTACAATGAGATTCTGAATGAGTTAACCCCTGCTTTTCTTGAAAATTTCATGGGGTTTGGAACCAGAAAGGTCAAGTTTCTGGGTCACGGGATCGGGCTGACGATTGATGAACTACCCGTTATTGCCAACGGTTTTGATGAACCGATCAGGGAAGGGATGGTTTTCGCGGTTGAGCCTAAAAAGGGGATCCCACATATCGGAATGGTGGGAATTGAAAACACGTTTGTCGTCACGCCTCAGGGCGGGCGGAATATTACCGGAGATCATCCGGGATTATTGAAGGTTTATTAGGATAAACCCTGTCAGGTATTCAAAACCTGACAGGGCTATCGCATTATTTCTTTTTCTTTGTCATAAAATAGACTGCTGCACCAATTACAACAACAGCACCGGCAATCAGCACATAAGTAGTTGATCCGGAGCCTTTAGAGGCTGGTTCTTCGGCCGCTGCATCGTAGAAAACCGGTTTTGCCGCTTTATCTGCATTGACTGAATCTTTTTTTGCTGCCGGTGTAGCCTGTGCAAGCGCTAAACCTAAACTTCCCAGGAATAATATTCCTGCCATACAGAACATCAGAATTGTCTTTTTCATACTCTCATTATTAAAATTTACTATTTATACGAATTTGCAAGATTATCATATTTTTTAGCGATCTCAGGATCTGACTTCCGATAGGAATCTGCCAGGGTCATAATTGCCGGTTTATATCCCGGATTTAGTGTCAGGCAGGTTTTCAGCAAACCCCTCGCCCCGGAGATATCACTATTTATCAGTAATTTAGATAGGCCGACATAAGCATCATAATATTTACGGTTATAATCGATAAGCGTTTTATAATAAACTATCGCTTCCTGCTGATTATTTTGAGTTACTGCAATATTTCCAAGATACATCAAAACCGGTTCATAGCCCGGATTGATTTTCAATGCCGACTGAAGTACAATTTTTGCACTGTCAATTTTCCCTTCCGTAACCAAGGCATTGGCAAAATTATAAAAGATTAATTCATCCTGTGCATTTATTTTGAGGGCCTGGGTAAAATTCACAGAAGCTTTTGCAGGATCCCCGCTCAATAAAGCCTCATAACCCAGAAGATCGAGTTTTGTCTCCCGTTTTAGCACGGCGCAAACAGGCACCTTATCGGCATAAATCACATGAATGGCATTCTTCGGTGGCCATGTCCCGTTTTGAAGCTGGCTGGCCGGGATATAACTGTTTGAAACGATCATATAATCCCAATCGCACTGGCTTCTTTCATCATACTGGCAATAAAAAGTCTGAATATTTTTTTTATCACGGAAGTACCAATTAACGGAAAAATTTGACGCAATCCTTAATGGTTCTTTTTGTTTATTGATATTCAAATAATTATCCAGCCACTCTGATCCTTCGCGTGTTGTGTGATAATAATAATCTGTTTCATATTTCCCATAGGCTCCTTTGATTCCACCTACCAGTTGATTATAATAGAGGTAGTAAAATGGGTGGTTCCGGACCAAGAAGCTGAGCGGATGAAGTGCCAGACCAACAGAGAAGAGGAGAAGTACTACCAGAATATATTTGTTTTTTACACTGATAAAGAGATAAGAAAGGGTGATTGCCGATAACAGGACTATTGACGGATAGACAAATAAAAAATGTCGCCATGAGCCGTAAAGATTCGCTTTCTGGTAGATCACGAATAGGATAGGAAACAGAATGGAAAACAGGATGAATCCATAGGTTAACCAATTTCCCCGGTTCAGGATCTTCTTTGCAAGTATCCCAAAGGCTAAGAATCCGCCAAGGACGATCAGGGGAATTGTGATTACCATGTATTTTGGCAAATAGTACCAGGGCATCAGATCTGACCACTCCATTTTCCCTTCGAAGAGTTGTCTGATCGTTGTTGGGAACTGAGACATGACCTGGTACGATTTCCAGATGTTATGAAACGGATCGGCCTGGCCATAAGGCCACAGTACAAGACTTAAAAGCACTGACACCACTGAAATAAGTATTGTTACGGAGAGCTTTCTCCGGATTAGAGCAAAATCGGTGAGGTTCTCTTTTTTATATTTATCAAGATAGAAAAGGATAAAAAACAGAAAAAGGTAGCAGATCAGGATCAAGCCACCGGACCGGATGCTTATTGAAAATGCGATACTGGCAGTCAGCAAAATGGCATCGTATACCTTTGTTTTGTTTTTGTTCAGAAAGAACCTTATTATGAAGAAGATAGCGGCAATATAACTTAATGCGAAAGGGATATCTTTCAGATTATTTTGGGCATGACCCAGGAAAGTGGGAGAGAGGGCAAAGAGCAAAAGTACGAGGATTCCGGCACCGTATCCGGCAAGCCAGATTGCAAAAAGAGCGGTAACGATAATTGTCAGCCATCCAGCCACCGAGCATGCTAAATGGCGGAAGAGAAAGATATCGTCGATCTTAAACCATTTGATTAAGATGGTGGTCAGGTTATCGAATGATTGTCCGTAGTATTTAAGGTGGGTATTTGGTGTGTTGAGGGCTGATGTATCTTTTCCATGGGACGCAAGATACTTGTAAACAGATACCGACTGGTCGTAATGAAAATATTCATCGCCCGAAATACCTGCATCACGGCCACCTCTGAGCATGAAAAGGAGCAGCAGGGCGGCAATGGCAATGAAAAGATATTTAAGGGAGGGATTATTCATTATTTTGGTGGATTACCATCGTAGAATTTCTTCACGAAATAGAGGGGTCTGTTTTGGGATTCCTTGTAAATCCTGTAAACATATTCCCCAACAACTCCCAGTGAAACCAGCTGGATGGATCCCAGGAAATAGATGCTTAGCAATGTGGAAGACCACCCGATAATTGCAAAACCAAATATTTTGGCCACGAGCACATAGATGCCGGCGAACATAAAAACAATGGTTCCGATCAGGCCCAGAGTCAGGGTCATACGTATTGGCAATCTTGAGAATGAGAATATGGCATCCGCCGCCAGGATGAAAAGTTTGGAGAGGCTCATTTTGGGATCGCCTTCCATTCGCTCCTCCCGGATATAATCGACAAACCCCTGCCTGAATCCAATAAATGCGCGCAGCCCAGGCAGATACCTCACCTTCTCTTTCATTCTCAGCAGTGCATCCACAGCTTCCCGTTTCATTACGGAAAAGTTCCCTGTATTTTCCATATTCTGGACAGCTGCGATATTTTTGAATAACAGATGGAACAGAAAGGTATAGAAATTGCGGCTGTTTTTCCCTTTTCTTCCACTGCGCTTTCCGCTAATTATATCGAAATTCTCCTCCTTTATTTTACGGTACATCTCTTTGAACAGTTCCGGAGGATCCTGCAGGTCGCCATCCATCATCCCGACCACATCGCCCGAGGCGAATTCCAATCCGGCAGTAAAAGCGGCCTGGTGCCCGAAATTCTTGGAGAGTGACAGGATCTTAATGCAGGGATATGTTTTTTGCCAGTTAATCAGCCTTTGAAGACTTTGGTCCTCGCTGCCATCGTCCACAAACAGGATCTCAAAATCGGTGACAAACGATTCCAGTGCTGAAACAGTCCGTTTCACCAGATCGTCGATCAATCCTTCTTCATTGTAAATGGGGATAACGATTGAGAGCATATCTATTTTTCGGATAAAATCAATGTTGTTTTTAGTAGCAGTCCTGAATTGTGGCAAACAGATCATTTATTTCAAACCAGATTGAAATAAGGTTGCTATTATTTATTAGCTCCATAACGAACGAAGATAAGTCAAAAATGGCAATTTTAAAAATCTTTCAAACCCTTTCCAGGATAGTAACGGATTATGCAAATAGTTACTTCTTGTTGTAGATCTCGTCAAACTTCCTAATGATTGCCAAATGTTTATCATTTAAGGCATTGGCATGGAAAAACGTGATTCCTTTGGCCCCGTTGTCGTGTGCCTGCCGGATTGCCTCCTCGAAATCGGCCATATTATCGCCATAATCTCCGACAGCCACACCGGTAAACAGGAGTTGGCCGGGTTTCAATTCCCGCACACCCTGTTTGGTTGCAAATCCCACCCAGTACATATTTCCCTGGTGATCACCTTTATAGGCCATCGGGAAGAAGAGGTCCAGGTTCCAGTGGCTCCAGTCCTGACGGACATATTCGCGGGCCAGTTCCGGGAACGGGAAGACTGCCGCAGAGGCTTTGGTTCCCTCCTTGTGACAAATCTGGATACACTCTTCAACCAGAGAGGTGATGGCATCCATGCGGAATTGTTTCCATGCCGGGTTTTCCTCCTTGTCGGGAAGATCCATCGGATCCATGCCGAACTTAGCCTTGAATTCCTTTCTGGCAAGTGGATGGTAATCGAAGTCAAATTCAGGAAATACCCTGTTCTGAACCAGGGTTTTCCCATTTAATTTGTATTTTTTCTGTAAATCTGCACCGAGAACCACATCCACATACCGGATGTAGTCGAAATGTACCGATGCAAGCCCTTTTATTTTTGCAATTTCCCTGACCCCATTCCTGACGTATTCGCGGGCACCCGGTGAAAACGGGCTCAGAAAGCTGTAATAGCCGACGTATGGGTGATTATCGAGGCAGGATTGTCCCAGACTGTTGACCGAATACCAGTCGGGGTGATTTTTGCACTCTTTGGCACCACCCACATTCATCATCCAATGCCAGGCATGAATCCTGATCCCATATTTATTTCCGATCCGGATCAGCTCTTTGAGCTCATTAGGGTCACTTCCCGGAAGCAGATCGGTGATCCCCGCGTTTGCAAGCTTTGCCATCCAGGAGTCCTTAACCGCTTCTGCTCCTTTGCCGGGATCACCCCATGTTGCAAAATAGAATTTCTTGTCGGTGTATGTTTGATCAGGAACTTTTACCGGATTTTTGGCAGCCAGCTGAAAAGATAGGAGTGTTGCGAGAAAAATGGTAATTATTTTGCTGCTATGCATTTGTAAGTGCTTAAATTTTAAATTAATCCGTTAAACCAGGTGCTCTTTATATATTGAGGCCCAGGGCTCCCTCATTTTCCGGTGAAGCATGCCGTTGGCCGCTTGGTTATTTATAAATTGTTCGGCGGTTGGATCCCAGTCGAGATCCTGCTGCAGTTTCATCGCGATATTGCCCAGATGCGACATGGTGATGGAGCGGTGTCCGATCTCCGCAGGTGCAATCGTCTCCTTGCGGGAGTAGACGCAATCGATGAAGTTCCTGAAATGGTTTTCACTTTTATACAGATGAATTTCAGAAGGGGCAATCACGGTCTCTTTGAGGCTTTCGGGAAAAACCTGGTGGTTTCCGCGGTTTGCATGAGCCCACCCTTCAGTTCCATGAAAAGTGACACCACCTTGCAGCTTATTGGATATAATAAGCTTGACTCCATTGGCATAGAGGCACTCAAAGTAATATTCAGCGGCTGTATTCCAGACCGGATGAACCGCCCATTCTGCTTTTGCATTCACGATTTTTACCGGACCGGTAAGTTCGGTATCCATTCCCCACTGGGCGATATCGGGGTGATGCCCACCCCAGTCGGTTACCTGTCCGCCGGAATAGTCGAGTCTCCACCGGAAGTTTACATGAGTGCGCGCCGGGCAATATGGCGCATCGGGAGCTGGTCCGAGCCAGGTATTGTAATCGAATCCTTCAGGAACGGGAATAGTCTGGGTGAGATGCCCCGTTTTACCGTAGTCGGGTGTTCCTGAGGGAAGGCCGCACTCAACGGTCAGCAATTTTCCGATTCTTCCATTCCGGACCAGTTCGCATACCCGTCTGAAATTTTCATCCGAGCGCTGCTGACTTCCCGTTTGAAAAACGGCGCCATATTTCTTAACGGCATTGGACATGGCCCTCCCTTCTGGGATGGTGAGTGCAAGTGGTTTTTGGCAATAAATATCTTTACCTGCCTTTGCAGCCATCAGAACCGGTATGGAATGCCAGTGATCAGGTATGACGACTTCAACGGCATCCACATCTTTGCGGGCAATGACCTCCCTGAAATCTTCGAAGCTTTTACAGCCTGTATAATTTTTCCCAAGGAGCCGCGAGTAATAACCGTTGACCAGGTTAATCCCGATCTCTCTTCCGCCCATTTTCCCGTTCCAGTACCCCGAGCTTTGTTTGTTGACGTCACAAATTCCGGTGATCTGCACCCGTTTGTCGGTCAGAAAATCGTTGAGGTCGTTCATCGCCTGGTTGCCGGAACCGATAAACATCAGGTTAACCCGGTCGGAGGGTGCAACATGTCCGTTTTTCCCCCGGGCGCAGGCTGAGATGATTGTTGGGACAGCAATCGTGGCTGCGCCAATGGTGGAGCTCAGTTTAATAAAATTCCGTCTGTTTAATTTGGTCATTTTATTAGTTTAAAAAGATAAAAACCGGTTCTTTAAAGGTCTGTACGGGAAAAAACCTGCGTTACCCTGTATTGGACGTATGATTCACTACTGGCTTCCCGCAACTGGCGGCCAGCTGGAATGTCTTTGCCGGAGTGTTATCTTTTCTTAGTAAATCTCTGGAAAAGATGATTTTATTCCGGTAAAGTTCTGCAAGCAGCCAGTTGCCTGAAACTTTAAATGCAATTGTAATAATGCCAACATCAGACGATAAGGAGCAAATTAAAAGTAGGACCATCAACTCCGTCAATGCGGAAATTTTAGAACCTATTTTGCCTGTTGAAGGCGGGCCAGCGCATATTCGGCCACATCTTTGAGGTTGTCGTTTTTAGCCAGTTCTTTGATCACCGGGATACTTAACTCTGAGCCCATCCAGCTGATTTCCCGGAGGAGCAGTTTTTTGCCGTCATCGGTAGCCTCTTTACTTTCAAGTATTTTGATCATCTCTTTTTCAAATCCCTGGTAATCTGCCGGTGTTTGTGCCTCGTAGCGGATTCGGCTTTGCAAATCGGATAAATACCGGGTGCTTTTGGTCATATCGTATTGCGCAATTTTTGACAGGTCATCCGTGAGAGTCAGTTCTTTAAAATCGGGTCTTAAAGAAGAGCCCGCTGCAGTGGGGAAATCGTATGGGATTTTCTGGGTAACTTTTCCGGAAGCTGCCCATTCGGCGCCACGCTGGAAAGTTGCAATAAAACCTACGCACTGCAGGGCTGGTCCGCCGTCTTTATCGGGATGGCCTAAAGTGGTGTGGAAAATTCTCCCTTTTCCATAGCTGATAGCCATCAGCATTGGTTCGTCGCGACCGGTACCGCCGGCGGTATCTGAATAGGCTGTGGCGAGAATCTCCATGTTTTTACCCGGTCCGCGTAACTGGGCGTAGAGCTCATCCTTCCCGTGAATCCAGCGTTGAGGCAGGCCTTTGGTAATGGGATGTTCGGCATTCCTTACCCGAACCTCAAACTCGTGCCTTTTTGCATGAGAACCGCCTCTTCCGGCAGAGGTATCGGTAATTAACGAGTCGTGTTTAAAGTAAATATAGGGCCCGTCTTTTTCTGTGCGATTTCCCCAGCCTCCAAGACCAATCATCTGGTTGTATTCTTTCCATTCGGGGAACGTGTTATCTCCGGCGTGATAGACGACTACACCGCCGCCGTTATTGACATAATCAATAAAAGCAGTTTTGGTTTTCTCCGGCCAGGAATCGCCGTTATAGTCGATCACGACCACATTGTACTTTGAAAAATTGGGGGTGAAGATACTCATGTCGCCCCCCTTGTCCGGAGATTTTGCAATATCAACGGTGAATAATCCTGTTTGCTCGAGCAACTGCTCCAGGATTGGGAAACTCGATTTCCAGAGATGGTTATTCTGGCCGGTAACAATCAGTGCTTTGTAGGCTGTACCTTTCTGGCACGCATTGAAAACGGCTAATAATCCCGCAAAAACGAATAGTAACAGAAATTGTTTTTTCATTCTTGTTTCAAATTAAATGGTGGGTAGGCTCCAGGGCTGACGATATGGACGACTTAATAATCTGCTTGCGATCGGATTTCCGATGATCTCCTCTTTTTTGGGATCCCATTGAATTTTCTTGCCGGTTGTCATGGCAATTTCTCCAAGTAAAGCGACAGAAATGGCCCGATAGGCAACCTGGATGGGTGCGATGGTTTCTTTACGTGAACGGACACAATCGACAAAGTTCTGCCAATGGTTATCACTTTTGTAGATTTGAATCTCATTTTCTCCGATTACTTCTTCGAGAATTTTGGGATCGGAGGCCGATAACCGTCCGCGGTCAACATTGAGCCATCCTTTTTCGCCATACCAGGTGGCGCCGCCGCCATGGATCAGTCTTGAACTGTTTGCCACGCGCATTTCGATTCCGTTGGCATATTTGCAGAGGAAATCGTATTCAACAGGAACATTGAAGATTCCGTCTCTTGGATAAACACCCTCGCCGGAAATCTCGACAGGTCCGGTGTGCTCCAGTTCTGCTCCCCAGTTGGCAATGTCAATGTGGTGACCGGCCCAGTCGGTTAGCTGTCCCCCTGAATAATCCAGAATCCAGCGCCAGTCCCAGTGACTTATCCCCCGGTAAGGGACTTTGAGTGCGGGTCCGAGCCACATCTCCCAGTTGAGTTCAGCGGGTACCTCCTTGACCGGAGGGGTTCCGATTCCGTGATTTCCGTCGGGTAATCCGACTTCAATATGTATTATTTTGCCGATTCTGCCATTTCTGACCAGTTCGACAGCCCGGTGAAAATTGGGCCTCGATCGTTGCCAGCTGCCAGTTTGCCAGATAATATTATTCCTTTCAACAGATTTGACAATGGTCTGACCATCTTTAATGGTACGGCAAATGGGTTTTTCGCCATAGACATCTAATTTTTTGTTTGCTGCCGCACTATAAATCAGCCCGTGCCAATGGTCGGGCAGGGCTATCGATACGGCATCCAGTTTTTCTTTTTCCAGGAATTCGCGGTAATCGGTGTGGATCCGGCAATCCTTATTCTTGTTCGCCTCATCAGCGATTGATTTGGCTTTTGCTGAATGACTGGAATCAACGTCGCAAACTGCAATAAACTGAACCTGATTATTGAGTTTCAGGAAATCTCTCATGTTGCTTTTCCCCTGTGATCCAACACCGATTGCTCCCATAACAATTCTGTCGCTGGGTGGAAGTTTCCCTCCCATGCCCAGTGCTGATGATGGAATAATCTGCGGGAGGATCAAGGCTCCTGTTGCTACGGATGCAGATCGTTTCAGGAAGTCCCTTCTGGTAGATTTGTCAAACATTGCGATTAAGATTAGATGTAATTAATAATCAAATAATTAAACGTGAGGAGGCGTTCCGGGCACCGGTGTTTCGAAGACCATATCCACCGGACCAAATTCAAGTTTTTTTGGTCCAAGATCCATATCCGATTTCATGATAGCGTCCCAGGTGATCATCTGGCCGGTGTAGGCAGCGGTGCGCCCCATGATTGCGGTCAGTGTTGAGATTGCAGTCCGTTCGGCTTCATTGACATAATTTCCTGTTCTTATGGCATGAACCAGGTGCATGTGTTCCTGGACATAAGGGGAAATTTTTATCGTGTTCATGGTGTTGCCATTATCGTCCTTTGGATATTCAAACTTCCATTTAACACTGCCATCCAGGTTCCAGATAGTATTGATACAGTTTGTGTAACCTTCCGTACCATTAATTAATTCGCCGGTTCCGTTGGCGCAGCTGTCCAGCTCGCGGCACATGCTGTGGGAGCTTACCCCGTTCCCATAGTCGAAGTCAACACTGAAAAAGTCATATTGATCGCCTGTTACCCTGCGGGCACGACCGCCGTAACCGATTGCCTTTTCGGGGTGTTTTCCCATGAACCAGTTGATGACGTCAATGTTATGGACGTGTGTATCAAGAATGTGGTCGCCACAAAGCCAGCAGAAGTTATTCCAGTTCCGGATCATATACTCCATGTCGTTCCACCCCTCTTCGCGGGTTCGGAACCAAACGTGTTCCTGATTCCAGAATGCTTTTGCCGATGTCAGTTTGCCAATGGCGCCGTTTGCAACTTGTTTGTAGGTTTCGATGTAATCTTCCTGGTGGCGCCGTTGTGTTCCGGTAACAACGCAAAGTCCAAGCGCCTCCGCTTTTTTTGCGGTGGCGATCATCAGACGGGCGCCGACAGGATCTACGCACACCGGTTTTTCCAAAAAGCAATGTTTCTTGTTTTTGACAGCTTCAAGAAAATGTTCGGGACGAAAATGGGGTGGAGTGGCGCAGATTACCACATCAATTTCGGGCATAGCCATCAATTTCTTGTAGGCATCAAAACCTACAAAACAGTTTTCGGCCGGGATAGGGAGATTGAATGATTCAAATCTTTTCCGGCAATTGTCAATTTTATCCTGAAACACATCGGCCAGTGCGATAATCTCAAGGTCAGGACCTGCGCTGATAAAATTAATGGCGGCTCCGGTTCCCCGGTTTCCTACTCCGACAAGTCCTGCCCGCAGTTTTCTCCCTTTTGGCGCCCCTTTGAGGATCGGGGGAAGGCCTAAGGCTTTATTGTCTGATTTTTTTGAACAGGACGAAAGGACGGCGCCGGCACCTGCAACTCCGATTCCAGCCAGGACGCTGGCCCCGAGGAATTTCCTTCTGTTGATATTTTTTGAATCGTTTTCCATATTATTCTTCATTATTTCATTTAATATTATCAGCCTCACATACAACCCGGAAACCATTGTCGATGCAATCGGAGTACCACCAGATACTCTTGGGCATCTGCGGATCGGTTACCAGCCACGCCTGCGTTTTGGTAAAATCTCTTGCAGCGCTTCTCACATCCTTGGCATCACTTTTAAACGATCCCCCCCTGATTACATGTTCAGTCCCCGTTTCGGGCCCTTTGGGATCAACCACTAATCCGGCTCCGGTTTTGTAAGCATCCGGGGAGTAAAAGTCGGAACAGAACTCCGCAATATTTCCGGTCATATTTTTTAAACCAAACGGGTTTTCCTTTACGGAGGCCGGATCCTGTGTTTTGGATGAGCTGTTTACCATATAAATAATATGGGAACTAATATTGGTAGTGTCGGGTCCGAATATTTTCTTCATAATCCCTTTTGAGGTGAATTTGTTCGGGTCACCATCAAAGAAATAGGGGGTTGTCGTATTTCCGCGGCAGGCGTATTCCCATTCAGCTTCGGTAGGTAAGCGATACTTTTTGCCGGTGACTTTGGAGAGCCATTCACAATAGGTATTTGCAGCACGCCATGACATTGTGATTGCCGGGCGGGTTCCTTTTCCCCATCCCTGATCGGGAGCTCCCCAAGGTGGGGTAGGACCGGTAACTGCATCCACATTCTTTTTTACAATTATTTGTCCCTCGGTTCTTCCCTGGGAGGCCGTTGCCTGGAAGAAGGCCAGATATTCGTTCCAGGAGACCTCGATTTTGCCCATCCAGAATTTCGAAACTTTGACCTTATGAACCGGACCTTCATCGGGTTTGCGTAAAGGCTCATCGGCAGGGCTTCCCATGTTAAAGGTCCCTTCCGGAATTGCAACCATGTCGAAGGCGACCGTGGAGCCGGGGATTTTTTCCCTGAAGTTTTCGAATTTACTAACCGTGGTTGAACTGGTAAATTTTTCCAGGCTCAATGCTGCATCGACTCCGAAATTGGTGTCGTGTTCATGTTTTGCATTTTTGTCGAAATGTCCCACATTTAAATGGCAGTTGATGCAATTGGGCTTTGGATCTTCGGTGGCATTGATATAAGCGAGGTGGGCATTGCTTCCGTTTACGGACAAGGTTACCGGGAATAGATTTGAATGGCATTTAATGCACGATTTTTCGTAAGTAAACCCTTTGGCATTTTCAAGAAGCTTCTTTGATTCCCAGTTTATTTTGGTACTATCCTTAAAAAGATAGCCATACACATCGATCGCACCATGTTTGGCCTTGGCGAGCAGGTATCCTTCCCCCTTTGGCGGCAGGTGACATTCAACGCAGTGAACAGAGACGCCCGTTCTGTTATTGTGATGCGGGCCGAGCTTCCAGCTCTGTTCCGCCCATGGATGAATATGGCAGGACATGCAATAACTGTCGGTGGAGGTGGTCGTTGATACGGTATTAACGACACCGATAACGACCAGGCACAGGAGAGCACCGAAGGTCATTATCCAAATCCGGGCCTTTGATCCGTTGATCACCCGAAGAACGAAATTTTTGATATTCATTGTTTATAAGGTTCAATCCAAAAACGCAGCATCCGTTTTTACCGTTCTGTTGCGTTATGCATAATGTGTTTTATGGTCCATACTTATGTCAAATCTGAACTCAATTTTAGCAATATTTAAACGATATATCCGGTGCGTAAAATCCGTTCTGATCCGTTCTGTAAACATAGTCGTTTTTTTATTTCGGCCAACATTTAAATTTCATGTTATAAAACAGTAAAATTAAGTCTCCGGAATCAGTGAGCCAGCAGCCAGTTTTCGGCTGCATCCATCTCTATTTCGAGTGGAACATCCAGTTTTACAGCATTTTCCATCTCCTGTTTGACAACTTCTTTTACGGTGTCGAGTTCCGTTTTCAAAACATCAAAGTTTAGTTCGTCATGTACCTGCAGGATCATTTTTGATAGGAGCCCTTTCTCGTCAAACCGTTTGTTGATGTTGATCATCGCCACTTTAATGATATCGGCGGCAGAACCCTGGATGGGGGCATTGATTGCATTTCGCTCGGCAAAGGCCCTGACTGCGGCATTGGCTGAATTGATGTCGCTGAGATACCTTCTTCTCCCCATGATCGTTTCGACATACCCCCGCTGACGGGCCAGTACCAGCTGGCTGTCCATATAATCCTTAACCATTGAAAAATTGGCAAAGTAGTCATCGATAAGCTGTTTGGCTTCTCCTCTGGGAATATTGAGCCGCTGGGAGAGTCCAAAGGCCGAAATTCCGTAGAGAATTCCGAAGTTGGCTGTTTTTGCTTTACGCCTCATCTCGGAGGTGACCTCACTGATGGGTACTCCGAAAATATTGGAAGCTGTGGCCGAATGGATATCTTCTCCGTTCCGAAAAGCTTCGGTCATCACCTTGTCGTGCGAGACAGCGGCCATAATGCGAAGTTCGATTTGTGAATAATCGGCAGAGAGAAAGAGATGATCGTTATCGCTTGGGATAAAAGCCTTACGGATTTCGCGGCCCGCTTCGTCCCTGATCGGGATATTCTGAAGATTGGGATTGGTTGAGCTTAATCGCCCGGTGGCTGCAATAGTCTGATTGAATGAAGAGTGAATCTTGCCAGTTTGTGGATTGATCAGTTTTGGAAGTGCCTCGACATAGGTTGAAAGGAGTTTCTTCAGACCGCGGTGTTCCAGAATTTTGGCAATGATCGGATGTTTGTCCTGCAGATTAACCAGGATCTCCTCCCCGGTGGAATATTGTTTGGTCTTGGTTTTCTTTGCTTTAGGATCGAGGTTTAATTTTTCGAACAGGATATATCCCAGCTGTTTGGGGGATGAAATATTAAAGTGTTCGCCGGCCAGTTCAATGATGCTGTTTTCCAGTTCAACGATCTGTTCACGCAGAATAACCGCATAATCGTCGAGTACTTTGGGATCAATTTTTAACCCGGAGATCTCCATCTGAACCAGTACTTTCAACAGCGGCATTTCAACCTGTGCAAAGAGATTCTTTGCTTCGGCTTTTATTAATTCCAGATCCAGTATCTCTTTGAGCTGAAAGGTGATGTCAGCGTCTTCGCCCGCATATTCCTTGATTTGCTCGAGATCGACCTGCCGCATGGTGAGCTGGTTTTTGCCCCGTTTGCCGATGAGCTCCTCCGTGGCGACTTTTTTATAGCCGAGATAGATTTCACTCAGATAATCGAGATTATGGCGCAGGTCGGGTTGGACCAGGTAGTGGGCAACCATCGTGTCGAAATAATCACCCTTGACCTGGATGTCGTACCGTGAAAGGATGAGGATGTCGAATTTCATGTTCTGGCCGATCTTCAGGATCGACTCATTCGCAAAAACAGGTTTAAATTCCTGAACAAGAGCCAGCGCCTTTTTCTTCTCGGCAGGAACCGGGACATACCAGGCTTCCCCCGCTTTAAAAGAAAACGATAATCCCACCAGCTGATCAGATTGGGTATCGAGCCCTGTTGTTTCGGTATCAAAACAAAAGGCGTTTTGTTCACCTAATTTGTTAATCAGCTCCTTAATTTTTTCTTCCGAATCGATTAAAAAATAGGCGTGCTTTGTCGATCTGATATCTGTATGAATTCCGGGAGCCTCTGTCTGGGTTTGTTCCCCCATACTGAAAAGAGTACCCTGCTCAAAGGCGGGAGCAGGTTCAACTCCTTTTACGGCAGCCGGAAGGATCCTCTCAGCCATGGTTCTGAATTCGAGGTCGAGGAAAATATCGCGAAGGTGGTTAAAGTCGGGGGTGGAAAGGAGAAGTTCCTCCTGGTTGAATTCAAGCGGGACATCCAGGATGATTTCCGCCAGTTTGCGCGACATACGGACCTGTTCTTCAAATTGCTCGAGGCTCTCTTTCTGTTTTCCCTTCAGTTGGTCGATATTCCGATAGACTCCATCGACACTTCCAAATTCACCCACGAGTTTCATGGCTGTTTTGGGGCCGATTCCGGGACAGCCCGGGATATTGTCAGCGGTATCACCCATCAGTCCCAGCACATCGATGACCTGCAATGGATTCTTAATCTGAAAATTTTCGCATACCTGTTCGGGACCAAGGATCTCCATCTCGTTTCCCAGCCGTTTGGGTTTGTACATAAAGATATTTTTCGATACCAGCTGTGCATAATCCTTATCGGGAGTTACCATATAAACCTGGAATCCCTCTTTTTCAGCAGTTTTGGCCAAAGTTCCGATTACGTCATCGGCTTCGAAACCCTCTTTTTCGAGGATTGGAATCTGATATCCTTTGATAATCTCGCGGATATAAGGGATCGATTTCCGGATATCCTCGGGCATTTCATCGCGGTGAGCCTTGTATTCGGGGTACATATCATGCCGGAATGTGGGCCCTTTCATATCGAAGGCGATTGCAATATGGGTGGGTTTTTCTTTTCGGAGGATTTCTTCCAGGGTATTCACAAACCCCAGCATCGTTGAGGTATTGAGTCCTTTGGAGTTGACACGCGGTGCATTGATGAAGGCAAAATAGGAGCGGTAAATTAATGCATAAGCATCGAGCAGAAACAATCGGTTCATAGCAAACAGAGATTTATAACGGAATCAAAACTACGTAAATTAATGTTTACCTTTGGCGGATTAAAGAAAAGAGTAGGATACAAATTTTCAGCATGTCATCTAAAGACCAGATTATAGCGCCAATTCGGGAGGAGCTGATCAACTTTGAGCCGTATTTTAAAAAAGCGACCAAAAGCGATTTGCCGCTTTTAAGTAATGTTATCAATTATATTTTGCGTCGTAAAGGGAAGCAGATGCGTCCGATGCTTGTTTTCCTGGCGGCTAAAATAAACGGGGAGTTCAATGAGCGGACCTTTCATGCAGCCTTGACCATTGAATTACTTCACACAGCCACCCTTGTTCATGATGATGTGGTTGATGATTCCTATCAGCGGCGGGGCTTCTTCTCGGTGAACGCGGTGTGGAAAAATAAAATAGCAGTCCTGGTTGGTGATTTTATTCTGGCTAAGGGGTTGCTCTGGTCAATCGATCATAAAGATTACGATATACTTGGTCATATCAGTACCGCTGTTAAAGATATGAGTGAGGGGGAGATCCTACAGATTGAGAAAGCCCGCAAGCTGGATATTACCGAGGCCGTCTATTTTGAGATTATCCGAAAGAAGACCGCCTCATTACTTGCCACCAGTGCCGCTGTCGGAACATGTTCAGTCACTACCGATGTGGCTGTTATTGAAGGGATGAGGCTTTTTGGCGAATATGCAGGAATGGCTTTTCAGATCAAGGACGATCTTTTTGATTACCAAAAATCGAATGTGATCGGGAAACCTACCGGGAACGACCTGCGGGAAAAGAAAATTACCCTCCCTTTGATTCATGCCCTGAACCAGGTGGGTAACAGCGATAAATCACGTATCCTTAAAATCGTGCGGAAGCGCACCAAATCAACCGCTGATCTCAGGGAGGTCCGCGAATTTGTTGAACTGCAAGGCGGCTTTACCTATGCCGAAAAGGTAATGCACGAATATGTCGAAAAGGCGATCGGGCAATTGGATGGCTATCCCGAATCGGAGGTTAAAACGGCTCTGATCGGTTACGTCAACTACATCTCATCGCGGGTCAGTTAGGCATTAAAAATAGGTTACTTTTTCCTTTGAAAGTGCGGTAAGCAAATTATTTGCCAGGCGGCTGGCTCCGATGCGGAATAGCTTGTTATTCAGCCATTCATCTCCAAGAACCTCCTTCACAATAGCGCTATAGATCAGTGCATCTGATGTGGATGCTATACCTCCGGCGGCCTTAAATCCAATTTTGAGACCTGTTTTCTCATGATAGTTTTTAATGGCACGGCACATGATCCAGGCTGCCTCAGGAGTTGCGGCGGGCTCCGATTTTCCGGTGGAGGTTTTGATAAAATCGGCACCTCCCTCAATAGCGAGTAAGGATGCCTTCCAAATTTGGGAGTAGCTCTTTAAAGCCCCGGTTTCGAGAATTACCTTCAAATGGGCGCTCTCACAAGCACTCTTTAAGGTTGAAATTTCCAGAACTGCAGACTTGTAATCGTCTGAGAGAAAATGACCCAGATTCAGAACGATGTCAATTTCGTCGGCCCCTTTATTTATAGCCATAATGGTTTCCAGAACCTTGACATCCAAAAATGTTTGTGAAGAGGGGAATCCTGCAGATACGGATGCAATCTTAACCCCCGGTGCCTGGAGGGCTTTTTTTACCGACTCCACAAGGGTCGGATAGACACATATTGCTGCAACATTGGGTAATCCGGGAAAAGTCTCAGAAAAGTGTGAAACATTTGAGGCGAATTTTTCGCCCTGAGCCTGAGTGTCGGTTGAATTGAGGGTCGTCAGATCGATACAGGAGAGCGCGAGTTCGTAATATTTCTGACTTTCAAGATCTTTCGATTTTTTAATGATCTCGTCAACAGCCAGTCTTACATCCTCATCTTCAAAACCCTGATTAATAGTCTCCCAAAGCATTTTCATATCTATATATTTAATTTAACTTAATAATTTTTCATTGTTCAGATGCCGGTGTTGGTCACGTTCTGTTTTCTTGGTCATATTCTTTTCAAAGGCCTCTGTCAGATCTATGCCTGTTTGGTTGGCCAGGCAGATAATCACCCAGAGTACATCGGCCAGTTCGTCTGCAAGCTCATTTCCTGCCTCCCCTTTTTTTGAGGATTGGTCCCCATATGTCCGGGCAATGATCCTTGCGACCTCGCCCACCTCTTCGGTGAGTATAGCCATATTTGTTAACTCACTGAAATAGCGAACTCCATATTTTGTAATCCATTCATGAACGGCAGTTTGCGCTGTTCTGATTGTAATATCGTCTGTCATAATTCTTTGTTTTTGGAATCGACAATAATAGTTACTGGTCCGTCGTTAACCAGCTTTACCATCATCATGGCGCCAAATTCCCCCGTCTGTACCTCTTTCCCCAGATTTTCAGACAATATTTGCACAAATCGGTGATAAAGCGGAATGGCTGTTTCTGGCGGTGCGGCGTTGATATAGGAGGGGCGATTCCCCCGTTTGGTTTTGGCGTGAAGGGTAAACTGGCTTACAACCAGAATCTCTCCGTCAATATCTTTTACCGAAAGGTTCATTACACCGTCAGGGTCGTCAAAAATCCGCAACCTGATGATTTTATTAACGGTCCAGTTCAGATCATCGGGTGTCTCTTCACTTTCAAACCCGGCCAGGATCAGTAGCCCCTGCTGAATGGACGATTTCTGAACACCGCCAATGGTTACTGAAGCTTCCGACACACGCTGAATAACAATTCTCATAAACCTGTTTTGGATTCAAATTTAACAAATTATAGAATGGTGCGGTTACATCACAATTTTAATGAGCTCCACCACCACCAGGTATCGGGCAAATTTTCCGATTGTCATGAAAATCAGAGTCAGAACTGGCGAGATCCGGAAGAAGCCCAAACCCAGGATTACCACATCGCCGATTATGGGGACAAATGAGAGAGAGGCTGCAATTGGTCCGTACTGTTTTAATTTTGGAAGTATGGCATGGATCTTTTCCGGTTTCACTTTGGCATATTTCTCGATCCATTCCATTTTACCAAGGTACCCCAGGTAATAAATGGAGATTCCGCCAATCGCATTTCCGGCTGTGGCTGCCACAAGGCAGCTGGTGACGTCGAATCCCGAATAAATCAGCAGGGAGAGTACCGACTCCGAATTAAATGGGAATACAGAACCTGAAAGAAATGCGGCGAGGAAAAGTCCGAATAATCCGTAATGGAAGAAGAAATCGATCATAAGGCTACAAAGGTAACCGATTTTTACCAAAAAATAAGGGAAGCAGAATTTAATGCTTCCCTTTAATAGATTATCAATTAGTAAATTATGAAAGAGCTGCAATTCCGGAACCAATCATATTGGCGCTTTCAATCTCGGCAATATTCACTTTGATTTTTTTGTGTCCCATTTCGCGGAGCAAATCTTTCAGGGTATTTTTAACCACCTTATTATAGTTTTTGCAGCCGGCGACATCACTCCAGAAGAGGCTCCCTTCGGCTGTAATCCGCACTTTTCGGATTGATTTGTCGTGGGTAGCCAGAAGATCGATTAATCCGGCAAGGGAAGCAGCCACCAATTTTGCCGACCTTTTATAAATTGCCTTGGCAACTTTCACATGTTTAACCTTATTCTTGTCAGCATGGTTAATAATATCTGTCAGGGCTTTTCCGTCTGTTTGCGCATCAAATCCGTCTTCCGGGAAAACCTCCCGGAGGATTTGTCCGATGTACATCCCTGAAACGGCCTTCTCGAAGCGCTGAGAACCTTTATTGTCAGATTTCTCATCGACCAGGTCATCATATTTGGTCAGATGGGGCGGATTGAAATTTCCCGATTCCAGATTTACCGGAGTGAGGCCCTGCCAATTGAGAACGGGGTCAATTTTAGGGATACGGTCAGCATTTACAAATGCGGCCATGTTGGTTCCGGTGCCGACGATCAGGCCGATATAGGCATCGAAATCGGGATCGGTTAGTCCGGCAAAAAGTGAGGCAACGGTGTCGTTGATCACCTTTATTCCGGTAAATTCGGCTTTTCCGGTTTTATTCAGCTGATCCAGAAGTGGTTTTCCTACCGGATTACCCAGCATCTCTTTAATGTCAAGCCCTTTGGTCCATTTGATCAGTTCTGCATCGCCGTTGGGTAAACATTCTGCGGGATATGAAAAGCAATATCCAATCGGGGCTTTTTCGGGGAGATCAATTTGATTGACAAATTCTGATTGTTTGACCAAGAGGTCTTCGAGTGAGAAACCCTTGGTTGTTGAAGCTGATAGTTCTGTGCCACCAGCCTTTTTGGGTGTAATATTGGCAATTCCGCCTGCAAAATTAATTACTGCGGCGCGGTAATTTGTTCCGCCCCAGTCCAAAACTACGGCCTGACCTTCTGCGCCGCAGGAAAGCGGATGAATATAGGTGGGAATACTTTTGACTTCAGTATTATCACTCTTTAATCCGTTGTTAATTTTATCTTCGAGATTTAGGGCAATCTCTTTTAATTGAGAGGTTTTAACTCTGAATTCGTTTTTTTTCATTCTAAGGGGTTTTAATTTTGTGTTCAGTCAAAGATATTAAAAAGAAGTGAAAGGTGTATTTATTTCTTGCTGTTGTTAAGAATGGCTTGCCAGGCATTGAGTTTTGATTCCCAGCTAACGGCATGCGCCGGACTTGTTGAGGGGAGAACCCGGTATGGCAGGTTAATATCCGGGAAGTATTTTCTGAAATATGCGGCAGCCCCTTTCCCGTTGAAAAAAATTTCAGAGATGTTGTGATGGATCAAAAGAAATTGGTGAAAGTCGTTGGGTTCCTCTTTTCGGATATCGCTGTCCAGGCTTGAAGGTCTCGTGCAGGATTTTAAAACATCCCAGAGGGCGATTCTGTTTTGAAGCAACATCTCTTTTTTTTCCTCGTCACTGGTCGAGAAAGGGTGGGTAAACAATGTAAAGGCGATCTTCCAAAAAGCGTTCTTAGGGTGAGCATAATAGGCATTTCTCCTGAGTGACTCCTTGCCGGGCATTGTACCCAATATGAGTACCTTACTTTGAAGATCAGCGATAGGCGGAAATGAATAAACAGGTGAATCTTTTAAATCAGAATCTTTCATTTAATTATGGCGGAAAAAGCATGTTAAACGATCTGTGAAGGTCAAAGATAGGGTTTTGCCCGAAAAGTTAATGATAAAAATCATCAGAACCTTAGGATTTTATTTAAATTTGCATCATATTCGGGATAAAATGGAACAATATTCAACAAGACAAAATAAAATAGGCCGGTTGATTCAAAAGGAGTTGAGTGAACTTCTACGGCGTGACACCCAGGTTTTGGCCAAGGGGCGGATACTCTCTCTGACCACAGTGAGGGTAACTCGCGATATATCCCTGGCCAGATGTTACCTTAGTATTTTCCCGTCTGCCGGAGCTGAAGAGGTATTGAATGATATTAAACTTCATAAAGGTAAATTAAGGGGAGAACTGGGAAATATTGTCCGTTTTCAGTTAAGACATGTTCCTGAGCTTGAGTTTTTTCTGGATGACAGCCTCGATTATATTGAAAAGATAGATAAGCTTTTACATTAAAACTAAACCAGCTAACTGATAAGTTATTACATAAGCAAAGTTCGTTATGGAGTACGATCCGATTAAAAGGCGACTTGGAACTGTGTTCAACCGCACCCCATTTTTGCGAAAACTTTTTTACTCACTGCTAGATCTGCTGTTGCTTCGGGCATGGCATGTTTATAAAGAGGTGAAACAACTTAAACGAAATATTTCTTCACGAAATATCCGAATTCTGGATGCAGGTTCAGGATTTGGGCAGTATACCTATCGTTTAAGCCGGATTTTCGGCAAATCGATTATTAAAGGGGTGGATGTTAAAGAGGAGCAGATTGAAGATTGCAACCGGTTCTTTACCGCCATCGGAATTCATGAAAAGGTAACCTTTGAAATTGCCGATCTTACTAAATTCAGCGAGCCGTACGGATATGATCTGATCCTTTCGGTCGATGTGATGGAACATATCGAGGAGGACGAGCTGGTTTTTCACAATTTTTATAAATCGCTCCGCAATAATGGGATGCTGCTGATCTCTACCCCTTCCGATCAGGGGGGGTCAGATACCGATGAGCACGACCACGATTCGGTCAACGGGTTTATTGACGAACATGTCCGCGATGGCTACGGAATCCGGGATATCAGTGAAAAGTTGCACCGGGCAGGTTTTTCGGAGATTGAGGCCCGTTATACTTATGGTACTTTGGGCTCATTGTCCTGGAAATTATCGATGAAACTTCCGATTTTGATGCTGGGCAAATCAAAAGCTTTTTTTATCCTTTTGCCTTTTTATTACCTGGTTACTTTCCCCTTTTGTGCCCTGCTGAATTGGATTGATGTCAGTTCAAGGCACGAAACCGGTACCGGTTTGCTGGTAAAAGCCTTTAAAAAGTGATTTATAATCAATTCCCAAATTGAACCTCTCGTTTTATATTGCGAAAAGGTATCTCTTTTCAAAAAAGAGAACTAACCTGATTAACATCATCTCGGCAATTTCAGTGGCCGGAATGGCCATTGGAACAATTGGTCTTATAATCGGATTGTCAGGATTTAACGGGTTCGACAGTCTGATAAAGTCCCTTTTTTCCACCTTTGATGCAGATCTGAAAATTACCCTTGCCGAGGGGAAAAGTTTTGATGCCGCAGATCCGGTGTTCGCAGAGATCCGTCATCACCGGGATGTGATCTATTATTCAGAGGTCGTTGAAGACAATGCCTTGCTCCGTTATGAGAACCGTCAGGTCCTGGCAACAATTAAGGGGGTAAGCGACGATTTTACGAAGATGACCGGGCTCGACACCATGATTGTCGAGGGGAAATTTAAACTCACAGACGGAAATAAACAATTTGCCGTTATCGGACAGGGTGTAGCCTATTTTCTTTCGGCGGGCCTCAAACAACAGAATCCGATCAATATTTATGTCCCTCAGAAGGGGAGGAAATCGGGATCATCCCTCGACGGGAGTTTTAATCAGGGTTATATTTATCTGGCCGGTGTATTTTCGGTTCAGCAGGAACTTGATTCGAAGTACATGATTGTACCCATCTCCTTTGCCCGTGAAATCTTTGATATGAAAGGAAAGGTAAATTCGATGGAATTAAAATTAAAGACGGGTGCTGATGTGCAACAAGTCCAGGAGGCGATATCGGCGAAATTGGGCAGCCGCTTTATCGTGAAAACCCGCTATCAGCAACATGACTACCTTTATAAGACCATGCAGGGGGAGAAGTATGCCGTTTACCTTATTCTCATTCTTATCCTGGTCATCGCTTCATTCAATATTGTGGGTTCTCTGACCATGTTAATTATTGACAAAAAAGAAGACATCGCAATTTTACAAAGCATGGGAGCAGGCAAATTGCTGATTCGCAATATATTTCTCTTTGAAGGGTGGTCGATCTCCCTGTTGGGGGCCTTGATCGGCACCGTGGTCGGGATCGCAATATGTCAGGCTCAGATCACCTACGGGTTTGTTAAGCTTCAGGGAGGCGGCTCATTTATTATTGATTCCTATCCTATGAAAATTATCCCGATGGATATCCTGCTGATATTCTGTTCCGTAATCCTGATCGGATTCCTGGCTGCCTGGCTGCCTGTCAAGTATATCTCGGGAAAATTCCTTCAGGATGAGGTCCATTGAGGAGGAAGGATCGGCAATAAAAGAGAATCAGATAAAATCTGTCAATCCGGTCATTCAGGACAATACCCTATTCTTTATCGGGTTCTACAAATTGAAATCCGATTCCCCGGACCGTTTCGAGAAATTCACCTGCAATAAACTCAGATAGTTTCTTGCGCAGGTTTTTAATATGAACGTCGATGTAATTGGAGTTGTAATTCTCCTCGATAATATCCCCCCAGATATGTTCCGAAATCTGGAGACGGGTCACCACCCTGTTCTTGTTGAGTATCAGGAAGCTCAGGATATCATACTCCTTGCGGGTTAAGGTGATCGGATTTCCTCCGGATGAAACGAGCCGCTTATCGAGGTCTATTTCCAGTTTATTGATATTGAGAACATTGGCCCTTATGCCGTGTTTGCGTCTCATCACGGCCATGATCCGTGATTTTAACTCCAGTAATGAAAATGGTTTAGGGAGATAATCATCGGCTCCGACGTTTAGTCCCTTGATCCGATCTTCGAGCGCGCTTCTGGCTGATAAAATAATAACTGCAGTATTATTTTTGTTGGCAATCGATTCTTTGAGCAAATCGATCCCGTCATAATCGGGAAGCCCTAAATCAAGAAGGAGCAGATCGTAATCGTTGGAGAACAGTTTATCCGAGGCGATCATGCCGGTATGAGCCTCGTCGCATATAAATCCTTCCTTCTCCAGATAATTTCTCACCTCATTGGCAAGTGGGATCTCATCTTCAACAATTAAAACATGTATCATTCAAAAGTATTTAGGTAATTTGAAGGATCAAACCTACTTGAAAAATTTGAGATCTCACAATAATTTCAATATCCTTATCGTAATTTTATAGTTGCATTCACAAAAGACTACTTTTGGCAAAAGAGAAGAAATTAAGGAATCGTATACTAATTAGAGACCACTGGCATGATGAGACTTGAACTGAAACTGGCGTTGATTGGAGCTCTTTCGAAAATAGTAATTTTCTTTATTCTGTTTATCCTGATGCAGCAGGTTATTGATAAACAGGCATTACGGGTTACCGATCGTGATTTGGTTAAGATGAAGGATAAAACGATGACCATCGTTGACAAGATAGGGATCAATTCGTTCCTCAATATTTCAAAGGACAGTGTATATGCCAGTTACAATATGCTTAAGGATGAATACATCACCATCGACGTCGATACACAGAAGGTGGCGGGGCCGATTGTATTTTCGAATGAAGCGAGAGAAATTGAAGATGAAGATTTTGATTTCAGAATCCTCAATTACAGTTTTGAAATCGATAATCAACACTATATGCTCGAGATCGGCAAGAACATCCAGCTGATCAACTCACTGAACAAGACCATGAAAAATATCTCCATCACAATAATTCTGATTGTTCTGGTGATTACCATCATGTTTGATGTGGGGATAAACAAATACCTGCTGAATCCACTTAATAAGATGATTATCAGGAAATTGAAAACAATCACAAATCCGGAGACTTTCGATTATTCGGAGCTGCACAGTTCGACCTCCGATTTTGTGTATCTCAACAATGCACTCAACGAGTTGATGCATAAAGTGACCACGATTCTTAAGAACCAGCAGAAATTTACGGCAGATGTTTCGCATGAATTATTTACCCCCATATCGATCATGCAAAGTAAGCTTGAGAACTTGTTAACCTCGGGTAATTTATCCGAACAATTTGCAACAAGTGTAATGGATCAGCAGAATCATTTGAACCGGTTACAGCAAATTATCAAGGCTCTGCTTTTGATTGCACGGATTGAAAATGATCAGTTTTCAAAGAATGATACCATTAATGTTCGGGAACTGGTCGATGAGATAATTCTTAATATAGAGGATCGGGCAGAGATGAAGAATATCACGATCCATAATCTGATTCATCCAAACGATACCCTTTCACATATTAATAAATCACTGATATACATTCTTTTATTCAATCTCGTGTCGAATGCCATCAAATATAACCGGGAGGGAGGATGGATCCGTGTGGCCAGTTTTGAAACCGGAAATAAATTTTGCATCGAAGTGATTGATAATGGAATAGGAATCAGTCATGATCAGATATCGAACATCTTTAACCGGTTTAAGCGGGCTGATCCTTCCTCGGGTGAAGGTTATGGATTGGGGCTCTCCATTGTAAGCAGCATTGTGAATTTTCATAATGGCTCAATCGAGGTGCAATCGGTTAAGGGTGAGGGGTCAACCTTTAAAATTCAGTTGCCGTTAAAGATTGTTAATTTTATTGCGGCTGTTTAATTCTTCATAATTCCTTCATGGGGAGAAGTATACTTTTGATTCATAACATTCAAATAAATATTTAATTATGAAAAAGTTAATTCTCCTTTTAAGTTTTGTTTTTGCTCTGGGATTGTTTTCTGTTAATGCACAGGATGCTCCTAAGAAAGTGGTTAAGAAAACTCCTGCCAAGACAGAGAAAGTGGTAAAACCCGCTGTAAAACCGGCCAGGAAGGCTCCTGCAAAGGCAGTAAAACCGGCCAGAAAAGCCACAAAAAAAGCGGTAAAGCCGACAAAAAAAGCTCCTAAAAAAGTAGCTGAAGCCGCTCCTGCAAAGTAAGTTGCCTCACACGTTTACAATAAAAAAACCGCAGATTGATGGAGGGCACTGAAAAAGTATCCCTTATTAAAGTAATCCACTAAAAATTAGCTGGCAGTTGAAGTCCCATACTTCAACTGCCAGTATTTTTTTGAGAGTGATTTGAAAACTTTTAGATCAATAATGCT